>JAEEGL014257090.1_pt1 | contig 18554 bp, 14 predicted proteins | sample 9134231 | NCBI WGS metagenome assembly JAEEGL01 (sample SAMN16246548, study PRJNA631951) | gut metagenome | biome: gut microbiome; feature: rumen; material: fiber-attached | host: Bos | place: Iran: Karaj | collected 2018-10 | reverse complement strand
TATCCAGCTGAGCTACGGAACCATTAAAATCGGCTGCAAAGGTAGGAGTTCTTTTTGGAATACCCAAATTTTGGGTAGGTTTTCTTACCCCAACAAATAAAAAAGGAGAAAAAACCTCACGGCCTCTCCTCCTCCAAAACTTAGTCAATCTGTATTTGTTTAGTTCTTTATGTTGTTATTATTTTGGATAGTATATTATCCTTCCACCAGTAATTAACTATTTTCTTGGGTGCAAAATAAGTACATTCCGCACAAATGGATAAATTCTATTCTTGCAAAAATTTGTCTGAAACGAAACAACGTAAAAAATATTTTCACTATATTTGCCCCATCAAATCGGCAAATATTTATGTATAAATTAGAACAAGCTCGTCAAGACAGTCAAACCCATACCAGTGAAGAAATCTGGGATGGCAAAATATCCTGCTTCTACGGGAACCCCCAGAAAGCCATGTCTCTCAACAACTTACAAGATACAGTAGAAGTCTATGGCATCACGTTCGTCAGGGCTGGAGAAATCGAATTTATTCTAAACGAGAAGAGTATTTTCCTGCACCGCAACGATTTGTATATTAATTTACCAGGGTTCAAAATTAAGACAAGATCAGTGTCCGATGACTACCAAGCCCTAGTGCTGCTCATCGATGTGAAGACCTCGATAGACTCTCCAGTAAGCAAAGACATGGTACGCTCCTCCTTCTTCCCACTGTTGGAACTGAAAGAACCAAAGATGTCCATCACCGAGGAAGAGGGCAAACGTATAGAAGAAATACTGCTCATGATACGCCAATACATCATGGGTGAGTCACTCTACAAGGAGCGAATTCTGAAAATGCTCTACTCCGTATTTGTCCTGGAACTGATGAACATTCAAGAGCTGAAAAAGAGCAAGGCTGCCCTCTCCGAGCGCTCAGAAGAGCTCTATATCAGCTTCATACGCATGCTTCCTAAGAACTACAAGGAGCATCACGACATCACCTTCTATGCCAATGAGCTCAATGTCACCCCCACCTACCTGTCGCGTCTCATCAAGCAGGTGACCAACCACACAGTCATGGAGTTCATCAACCAGATGCTTCTCTCCGAAGCCTCCTGGATGCTTACCACCACCGACAAGCCCATTGCTCAGATAGCCGAGGAACTTCATTTCAGTGATCAAGCCTCCTTCAGCAAGTTTTTCCTGCGTAATAAGGGCATTGGCCCTAAAGACTACAGGAAAAGAGGGTGAAAACTGGTGTAATGGCTGTAATGGTGTAACGCTTTTTTATACGTATAAAAATCCGGTAAGAGTGGTATTTATTTCCGACCTTTGTGCCAGAATAAAAACCACTAAAACTATACCGATATGCCAACATTCGAAATTTCAGTAGGAGTCTGCATGGGATGGACACACAGCGGACCAGTGTACGAAAAAGCAAACGGACTCGTAGAACTCTCCGATCAAGAAGTAAGCACCCTCAAAGACCTCATCCGCCAGCAAGGCACCACCGACGTAGAAGCCCTGCAGCTGCAGACTCGCCACCCCGACATCTATGCCAAGCTCGATGCCGCCTGCCAGCACACCGCCTACATCGGTCAGCAGAAACACTGGCTGATCCAAGGCCTCGCAGAAGGTTGCTACGACGACAGAGACCCTGCCCTCCGAGCCTACTGCACCGAGCATTGCGGTTACCACCCCGACCCCGATGAAGAAGACATCGAGTTCGACTTTCACCTCTGGTTGCTCAGCTACCTCGAAGACCTGAACGACGAAGAAGTCATCACCTTCTTCCGCGACCATCTTGACACCGAGGCAGAAGTAGATATCGACGAGGTAGATTATCAAGTAGTGTTACCAACTCTAACGCTATCACACTAATTATACGTACAATTTCAGCAAGCACCTTAGAAGATATCCGTACTTTTACAGCGTCAAAAGGAGTTACTAACATTATAAACACTACAGCCTATGATACCCCACGGATTAAGGATAGAAGTTCTGTTCTACGTCATCATTCAGCTTATTGAGATTGGCGTCATCGTCATGCTCATCAAGTGGATTCTCGGCCAACTCGGCATCACCTTCAGAAACATTCTCATGTGGATAGCCGTCACCTTCGGACTCATCGGACTCAAGAAGTGGTTAGACAGGCGTAAGGAGAAGAAAAAAGCAAATCAAAAATAATCATAATACCATGAAAGATATTAAAGAACAAATCATCACCCTCTTCGGTGAAATCGGTCGTCCAAGCACAGACCGCGTTCTCACCTACCTCTGCGAGAGCACCTACTTCACCGCACGTTGCAACTCCCACCATCGTTTCCGTGGCGGACTAGCCATGCACTCACTCGGAGTCTACAGAGAGATGAAAGCCATGAACACAGGCCTACCCGATGAAAGCATCCGCATCGTCGCCCTTCTTCATGACCTCTGCACCTCCCATCATCCCGCCTACGACCATATCGGTCGCCATCATCACGGTGCTCGTTCCGTAGCCCTCATTGACGAACTCGGTTTTCCGCTCACAAAAGAAGAGAGATTAGCCATTGGGAAACACCTGCATGAAGTTCGTTGGAAGAAAAAAGGGCATCCTTTCAATAAGGAAGCCCAGCTCTGGAACTACTTATACAAGTGTGATCATCTCAACGCTGATAAAGAAGGGTAATCTTATACGTATAAAATTAACAATAAAATAGATAGAATCACTTACCTTTGCATCGTTGATTGAATGATAAACCTTTAATAGCCATATATATTTTTCATAATAGTTGTATTAAGTTAGTGTTGTTTCTGATTTCAAGTAAAAGAGCATAGGTTCTATGCTCTTTTTTACATTTTCCTTTTAAAGGATAGGATGAAAATTTAACACTTTAATGTTTGTTGTCGTTTTTTATTTATATATATTTGCACAAACCTTTGTTTAACGTTTAAATTATTAATATATGGAAGTATATAGAATTAGATGCGAATGGGAATTCATTGAAGATGTTTCAGAAATTGCCAATATGTCTTGTGAAGAATCAGTCGAGTTTGATAATTTAGCATGTGTTCCATTTACCGATAGAGCAACTATGCAAATCTGCATTATACGCAAAGGAGACAAATATGGTGTATATACCCTAGACCATACTCTCGGCTTTGGAGGTCCAGGTACATGGTGTAGTCCAACATTCAACCCATTCCCTTACAATGAGGTAAAATGTTGCAGTTTTGCTACAGATTACCCTAATGAACATTGCCTTTTAGCTTTTCGTATCGGTGAGAAATGGGGTATTATCAAAGTGGTAGATGGACAAAACGAGGAAGAGGGTGTATACGATGTAGAATATAGGGCGACCAAGCGTAAAATCATTGTTCCTTGCGAATATCTATCTTTAGCAGAAGTAGAAAAGCAACTCAGTGAAAAATGTAATTGGCAGGATCCTTTCATGGATGAATAATTATTAAGTTAAGGAGAAGACCCGAAACTTTTCAAGTTATTCCAACGACTAAAATCAGGTATACTCCTTTCTATTTATTTTTTTCCTTCATATCCCAATTATATAGTGTCATTTTTTATTTATAATTATACCTTGAAGAACAATGAATAGTAAATTTTTCAATAACGTTGATTCTCCACTTATACAGAAATTCGCAGGTATAGCAGAAAACATGCACGACTTCTATGCCTTTCAAGCAGTTGTCGGCTATTTCCGCTCTTCAGGATATTTCAAGTTGCGTAAACACCTTGACAACGTAAAAAAGATACAGATACTTGTTGGCATTAATATAGACGACATTTTCCGAAAGCACGATAAAAGCCTTTTAATGCTAGGAGGAGAGGATGAAGCAAGAGCCAAGTTTACCAAAGACTTCATCAAAGATGTGGTTGATGCAAAATATAGCAAAGAAGTAGAAGAAGGCATACTTCAACTTTGCGAAGACCTTGCATCTGGCAAAGTGGAAATGCGTATTGATAAATCGAAGAATTTACATGCTAAGTTCTATCTTTGTCTGCCAGAGAACCATAACGAAAATACGGATGGCTGGGTTATTATGGGCTCTTCTAATATTTCTGATTATGGCTTGGGCATTATCCAACCTCCCCGCTACGAACTCAATGTGGCCATGAAAGACTACAACGATGTTTCTTACTGTAAAGAGGAATTTAAAAAACTCTGGGAAGAGTCTATTCCACTATCTCCAGAAGACATAGCCAGAATACGCAAAAAGACGCATCTTGAAAGTATGCCTACTCCATACGAATTGTATATTAAAGTGCTCATCGATGCCTTTGGTGATCAAGTGGAGGATAACTTCACAATGAAACTGCCTGAGGGGTATATGGATCTGAAATATCAGAAGGATGCCGTTATACAGGGCTATCAGATGCTGAAAGAATACAACGGTTTCTTCTTAGCCGATGTCGTTGGTACTGGTAAAACCATTGTAGGAACAATGATTGCAAAACGTTTCATTGAAGAGAATGGTAAGGATACCAAAGTTTTGATAGTCTATCCTCCAGCATTAAAAGATAACTGGAAGGACACCTTTAATGATTTTGGAATCAAGGATTATGCTCAATTTGTTAGCAACGGTAGTCTTAATAAAGTTATTGAAAGCGAAGATAACTACGATAGTCCAGAAGAATTTGACCTTATTATTGTAGACGAGGCTCACGGCTTCCGTTCTGATGCAGCAGGACGATATGATGAATTGCAGCGAATCTGCAAATCGCCACGAATTAACGAAGGTTTCATTGAGGGAATTCGTAAAAAAGTGATGCTGCTCTCTGCAACACCTCTAAACAATCGCCCAGAGGATTTTTTGAACCTCATTCTATTATTCCAGGATGCCCGCAATCCTACTATAGACGGTGTGGGCAATTTGAATCTAAAGTTTACTCCTTGGATTCAGCGCTACAAGCAAGCTATGAAAGATCGTTATAGCTCAACTATTACGGTAAAAGAGCTTACTGATCGAGTAGAGAAAATTTATGAGGAAATGCGTACTGAAATACTCGACAAGATTTTGGTGCGCCGTACCCGTAAGAACCTTATCAACAATAAAGAGTATAAGGCTGACTTAGATAAGCAGGGAGTTGTATTCCCTCACATAGAACAGCCCAACGAGTGCATTTATCAAATGGACTCAGAGCTCTCTACTTTGTTCTATTATACCATTCACATGCTGACAGACACCAAGTCAGAAGAAAATCCTGATGGTGTAGGCTTGAACTACGCTCGTTACAGAGCCATCGAATTCTTGACAGGCCCAGCAAAAGAGAAATACAAACAGGCCCAACATATCACCAATCTGCTCTCAGCCATTTATCGTGTACACATGGTAAAGCGACTTGAAAGCAGTTTCTCCGCATTCAAGACCTCACTTCATACCTTCCTACGCATCACTAACGACATGATTGACATGTTCGAGCAAAACAAGGTGCTCATTGCTCCGGACTACGACGTCAAGGGTATGATGGCAAAGGATATGGAACTCGATGAGATTATAGAGAAGATTGCAAACAAAGGCATCGACAAGGATGACTTCGTTTATCAATCTTCAGACTTCCTCGATACATTCCTACCATTATTAAAAGAGGACAAAGAGAAACTGGAAAAACTATGTGAATCATGGGACAAAGTCAATACAGATCCTAAACTTGACCTGTTTATTGAGCTGATGAATAATGAGTTATTTGAAAAGAAACGAAACGTTGAAGGCAAACTGGTTGTATTCTCAGAAAGTGTAGACACGCTCAAATATCTTGAGGCAGAACTAGAAAAGCGTTTAAAGAGAAAAGATATTCTGTTTGTCAGCGCGGCTAACCGCAAAGCTGTTAGGGATGACATTACCAAGAACTTTGATGCCAACTCTCGAAAAGGAAAAGAAAATAAGTATAATATAATTTTAACTTCCGATGTTTTAGCTGAAGGTGTTAACCTGCACCGTTCCAACATTATTGTCAACTATGACTCTCCTTGGAACGCTACTCGCCTGATGCAGCGTATTGGACGTGTTAATCGTATCGGTTCTGTAGCCAAAGCAGGCATATTCAATTACATGTTCTATCCATCTCAGGAAGGTGATCAGCAAATCCAACTTTATCAGAATGCTTTGCTGAAACTTCAAGGCTTCCATACTGCCCTTGGCGAGGATGCTCAGATTTATACGCGTCAGGAGATTCTTCACGACTTTAAACTGTTCGATGAGAATGTGAGAGATAACATCGACAAGCAACTGGAAATGCTGAGAGAGGTACGTGATTTGTATGCTACAGATCCTGACCTTTATAAGAAAATAAAGGAACTGCCTGTCAAGAGTCGTACCGTCAGGAAGGAAGAATATCGGAAAAAGGATATTCAGCCTCAAACCAGTCTCATTTACATCAGTAAGGGGCAAAAGAGCCAGTTCTATATAGTATCTGCCGATGGTAAACCTGAAAAGCTGGAATTTGTTACAGCAGCCGAAATTCTAAGAGCTGACAAGAATGAGCCAACAGGCAATTTTGAGAATGTAAAGGACATTCATTACCGCCATGTTGACGCAGCATTCCAAGCATATTTGACAGAAGACGAGCAAGACCATGCTGCACCTACGTTGAAAGCCAGAATCAATGACAATGGAACCAAGGCAATGGCTGCCATTCGTGAACTGAAGCGTGCTTTCAGAAATGATGATGTCTATGACAAGATTCTCACTTTGGAAGTCTATGTTGAGGAGGGGGTTTATACCCGTCTGACAAAGAGCATTAATCAACTCAAGAAGCAAATCAACAAAATGACAAAGGACGGTTCAAAGATAACTGACCACAAACAGGATATTCAACGTGTCATCGAGAGCCTCTATGACACCTATCATATTCCGGAGTCACGTCAGAAAAAAGACCAAGACTTTGGCGACCCCATTATTGTTACATCAGAAACTTTCGAATAATTATGGCATACATTAAAGATCAAATTCAACAACTGTTTCAGTCACCGTTCAACGTTAACACTTGGACAGACTTTATCATCAACTTCTTTAAGGCTCAGACACTCATGAGGGTGCCAGAACCCTTAGATATTAAGCCAGAGGAAGGAACAGGATACTATTGGGGAAAGCTTTCCACAAGTGACACTTACGAAATCAGCTTCTTCTATCTAAAGATGACCCGAGCCATAGACCGACGTAAAGTTGGTCTGCGGCAGATGATAGAAAAGTATATCAAAATAGATTCCGATGCTGGCATCGCTGTTTTTGATGACGGCAACCACTGGCGCTTATCCTTTATCACAGATATGCGAGTTGAAAAGACATCACCCAAGCGCTTCACATTTGTCTTTGGAGATCCAGAAAACCATTATCTCACCCCTGTCACCCGATTCATGGAACTACAGCGCAAAGGAATCAGCTATGAAAATATTAAAAATGCTTTTTCCGTTGAGGCGCTTACTAAGCAGTTCTATAACGACTTATTCAATTGGTACACTTGGGCACTTGATTCGACGTCTGGAATCTATTTTCCCAACGATCCAAACACTCCTGAAGATGACAGAGATAGAATTGACACCAAGATGATTCGTCTGATAACACGATTGATGTTCGTGTGGTTTATCAAACAGAAAGATTTGGTGCCAGACGATTTGTTCAATCCTGAGCGCTTAGAACATATTCTGAATGACTTTGACCCACAAAGTATGAAGTCAGGGAACTACTATCAAGCTATTCTGCAAAATCTTTTTTTCGCAACCCTCAATCGACCCATTAAAACTATCACATATGACAAAGATGGTAACGAACAAGTGGAACGTCGGTGCTTTGCGACAAACAAGGACAAGCCAGATGTAAAGTCAAAATATCGCTATCAGGAACTATTTAAAATCAACGAAGATAAGATACTAAGTCTTTTTGAGTTTATACCGTTCATTAATGGTGGACTATTCGAATGCCTGGATAAAAACAAAACCAGTGATGGTGTAGAGCACGCATTTTTTCACGATGGTTTTAGCCGTAATGACACGATTGTTGCTGGGCATTTTACAAAACGTGCTTTCGTCCCTAATAAACTATTCTTTGACCCAGAGGATGGAATCATCTCCATCTTCCGTCGTTACAATTTTACGGTTGAAGAAAACTCCCCATCAGAGCAATTGGTTGCCCTTGATCCTGAGTTGTTAGGAAAAGTATTTGAGAATCTGTTGGGTGTTTATAATCCTGAGACACAAGAAACAGCACGCAATCAAAGTGGTTCTTTCTACACTCCAAGAGAAATTGTCAATTATATGGTTGACATCAGCCTGCAAGCGTATCTTGGCAACACGGATGAAATTAAAGCACTCTTCGCTGATGACTTTGAGTATGATGAAACAAAGAAGTCGTTCTATAAAGAAATAATAAAGAAACTGAAGACCATCAAGGTACTTGATCCTGCTTGTGGTTCAGGTGCCTTCCCTATGGGTATGCTCAATCGCATAGTAGAAATTATGCAGAATCTACATGCGGAAGGAAGCAACTACGACTTAAAACTAGCCATCATGGAAAATTGCATCTTTGGTGGTGACATTCAGGCGATTGCAGCCCAGATTACTAAACTTCGTTTCTTCATATCATTGGTTTGTGATTGCGAGAAGAATGACAATCCAGATGACAATTTTGGTATACCCAACTTACCTAACTTGGAAACACATTTTGTTACGGCTGACTCGTTGATCGCTCTAAAGCGTCCTCAACAACAGAATCTGTTTGAGCAAGATGTCATCGAACTACAAAAGAAACTTCAGCAAGTACGTCATGAACATTTCATGGCAAGAACGGTTTATCAGAAAACTAAACTTCGTAATCGTGATAAAGAGTTGAGAGACGAACTTATCGAAATGCTTAAATCTGACAACGTAATTGCCAGTGAAAATGCCTATCAGATGGCTAAATGGAATCCATATGATCAAAATGGCCACTCCCCATTCTTTGATCCTAAATGGATGTTTGGCATTGAGGATGGTTTTGATTTGGTTATTGGTAATCCTCCGTATCGCCGTTTACAAGATAATGGAGGAGAATTGGCAAATAAATATACTTCATGCGGATATGAAACATTTGATAGAAATGGAGATATATATTGTCTTTTTTATGAAAGAGGTTGGCAGCTGCTAAAGAAAGAAGCTCATTTGTGTTTTATTACATCAAATAAATGGATGAGAGCTGGGTACGGAGAAAAAGTGAGGGTTTTCTTATCTAAAAAAGTAAACCCGATGTTGCTCATCGACTTTGCTGGAGTCAAAATATTTGATAGCGCAACCGTAGACACTAATATATTGCTTTTTGCCAAGTCTACAAACATGCATCACACGATATGTGCTGTAACTAACAAACAAAATAAAGATAGTATTAATAATTTGAGCGATTTCATGCAGCAACAGAACTCAATTTGTGACTTCAATTCTTCTGACAGTTGGGTTATACTGTCACCTATTGAACTGAGTATTAAGCACAAGATTGAGACCGTTGGAACACCACTTAAAGATTGGGACATCAACATTTATCGCGGAGTACTTACAGGTTGCAACGAAGCATTCATTATCGATTCTGAAAAACGTAAGAAGATACTGGCAAACTGTCAGACAATAGATGAGCGCAAAAGAACGGCTGAACTTATTCGACCAATTTTGCGCGGCAGGGATATAAAGAGATATGGTTATATGGACAATGGATTGTATCTCATCAACACCCATAACGGTATTCGCGGACACATACCTCGAATCAAAATCGAAGATTATCCTTCTGTAAAGGCTCATTTAGACCAATATTGGGATAAATTATCCACAAGAGCCGACAAAGGAGACACTCCATACAACCTTCGTAACTGCGCTTATTTGGAGGATTTTTCTAAGCCAAAAGTAATGTGGAAAATTATAGGTTGTAATATTAATTTCTGCTTTGATGAAAGACAACTTATCTGTAATAATGCTGTTAATATAATGGTTGGAGATAGAGATAACCTCATTCAATTTGTAGGGCTAATGAATAGTAAACTTTTTGATTGGTATCTTAAACTTACAACAGAGGCTGAAGTACAAGGTGGCGGCATTCAGTTGTATGTTACGACTTTGGAGAAAACTCTTTTGAAGCTGGATTTCCAGAAGGATTTTACGGATACTGTATATCAAAGGATAAAGAAACAAGTAACTGACGATGACGTTGATAAAGCGGTTTTTGAAGCATATGGTCTTTCCACTGAAGAACAAGCCTTTATACTGCAAGATAGGAGAGTTAATAGAAATCGAGAGGATTGACCTCTCGATTTCTAATCCATTCAGATTTGGCTCTCAATATAGGCAATTTCAGTATTTGTTAAGCCGTAAGTTTTATAGATAGCAGCATTTATTTCATCATAAGATAGCCCTTCGGCCTTTAATTTTCCAATTGGGACTGGAAATTTTGTAAGTGATTGTATATTAAGCATAATGTCCCCTGCCCCCGTTGTGTCACTATTTTTATAGATGAAATAAGTCCCGACATTACTACACAAATAGTGAAGAATAGTCTCGTTGTATTTCCCTCCTGATATGAAACTTGCCGGAGCGGTCAAGAAGATTCCACTTTCTACCAATGCAAAAGCTAAATTTCTTCCAACAGCTTTCCAACAAATATGTGGCTGAAAAAATAAGTCCCAATAACTAATACTATCCTGTGTCTCAAACCACTTATTACTGGTTCTCTTACGAGCCTTTTCAGGCGTATTTCCTATTATTATACGTTTCCCCGCTATTTCAATGAACTTTCCTGTTTGTGAAAGTTTTTGTATGCAGAAATCTGCAAGATAACTGTCAGCAACCCAGTTGTAACCTGCAGCGCGAAGATTATCCTCCTCAAACGTAAGAAGATAATTCTTTACTGCTGGATATTTCTCAATATCATAATGACAAGCGGGGAATGTGGCTATTAAGTATAGATTTGCCCAATTATATCCATACCTCTTGATGTCTCGGCCTCTAAGAATAGGTCGAATAAGTTCAGCCGTTCTTTGGCGTTCATCGGCATCCTTGCAATTCGCAAGAATTTCATTACGCTTCTCAGTTGATATTATAAAGGCATCATTAAAACCTGTCTTTATTCCATAATTAATCTGAATATTCCAGTCCTTCAATGGTGTACCAACGGATTCAATCTTGCGCTTAATACTTTGCTCAACTGGTGACAAGATTACCCAACTGTCTGAAGAATTGAAGTCACAAATTGAGTTCTGTTGCTGCACGAAATCGCTCATTATTCTGTCGCCATGCCTTTAAGATTTATGAAACGTGAAAGTGTATTCCTGTCAACTTTACATATTTTTGCTATTCTTCTCTGAGGAATGCCATTTCTTAATAGTTCCGAGATGAGAACTTCTTTACCAGACAACTTGTATTTCTCTGGTGAACTCTTCCTGCCTTTGGGGCGGCCGAGAACAATACCTTCTGCCTTTTTTCTTGCTAATGCTTCTTTTGTTCGCTGACTAATAAGATTTCGCTCAATTTCGGCAGATAAGCCAAAAGCAAAAGCAAGAACTTTACTTTGAATGTCATCTCCTAGCCTATAATTATCTTTTATAGTCCACACGCGACAGTCTTTTGTCATACAGATGTTCAAAATCTCCATAATCATAAATAGATTTCTCCCAAGACGAGATAATTCACTGCAAATGATGATATCGTCTTTTCGTATCTTTTTCAGCAGATTTCCCAGTTGGCGTTTAGTGTAGCTCTTTGTTCCACTGATTGTTTCTTCAATCCAGTCGTTAATAACAATGTTTTGTTTTTTGCAAAACATTTTAATTTCAAAACGTTGATTTTCCACAGTCTGTTTATCACTGCTTACTCTAATATAACCGTACACCATTTTTATACTAATATACAAAAAACCAATAAATAAAGACATAACATTTGGATATTTTGAAACAATCCATTATGTTTGTATAATAAAAAAACGCACATGGCCCCTGTTTCTACTGACTTTTTAACATTAGCCAGTCTAAAATTTAGAAAAAATAAAGGACTGCGAAGTTTAGCCTTGCCAAATACACTACTCTATATAGGCGATGCTGCGTTTAGTTTTTGTACATCATTAAAACTATTAACTATTCCAGAATCAGTCAAATTCATAGGAGTTGCTGCTTTTTGTTGTTCTGGCTTGGAAGAAGTTATCTTTGAAGGTGTTCCTGAAATAATTGAACCAGCCGTATTCAAAGGATGTAAGTATCTCAAACGAATCATAGTCCCTAAAGGACAGAAGAAGCGTTTCTGTATGGTATTGGATGTTGATGACAGCATTATATTCGAAGCTGGTGAACCCTATAAAAACAAAGAAATCCCTGTCAGCAAAACTGCTTATGAAAATAGTCATACAGCAAAGCAAACCTCTCTGACATATAACTTCCATGACTTCAAATGGTCAGCAGGCAGTAATGTTTCATTGGATGAGTTGTTTAGTGGGCCAACAGCTTTAATAGGTAATCCTTCTTATCAATTCCGAAGAAAGGCCTTATTTATCTTTATGAAATCTGATATAGCCAATCATCTAAAACAAGAGGTGGTATATGAAATTCCGGCAAACTCAACATTATTTATGCGGAAGTATCAGGAGAAATATAGCTGCAGATTACCACGCATCTTCCTATTCGTATGCGATGATGGGAAGGGAGCATGTTTCTTTGACGAAGTACAGTTGGTGAGAGCAAATAAAAACAGTATAACAATTAAATCGTTGTTGAGAATATGAAGATGGACAAAGTACTTGAAACGCTTAAAGAGGACTACACTCTGAGAGCAAGCCTGAAGCGGAAGCACCTGAAAGTGCAAGACGAACTAGAGGATGAAATTGACGACTTGGAGCAGTCGCTAATATCTTCTATGATAATTCCAGAATTGGAACAATACGCAAAGACTCTACTCAATAATTTGGAGTGTGAAGTCTATCTTGCTATAAAAAAGGACGCTAATGGCGCTGTGGAGGTAAATGATGAATTATCATGTACTCCAACAAGTTTTGCCAAGCAACGAATACAGCAGCCGAATCCACAGCCTGCACCTGTTCAATCACCATCGGGGACTATACTGATTACTCCCCAGAACATCCAAGAGGTACAAGGGCGGGATATGCGAATAACTGTAAATGGAAGAGTGTTCCAAGAACGAAATGCTATCCAAACCTTTATTGAAGCTTTGAAGTTCATTGGATTAGACGAAGTTGCTAAGGTTGGAATCATGTGTTCTGGCTATAATCTGGTAGATACAAAACAGCGATTGGATGGAAATAGAAAATGGCAACAGCAGGAAGGTAACAAATGGGTGTATGTGTATTTCTCTAACGTAGCCAAAGTCATTTATTTGATGCAAATTGCAGAGTCGCTGAAGTTGATTATCAAAATAGAAGCTATATGAATTACGAAATAGGAAAACAATATGAATTGAAAGTCGTGGATATCCGTAAGGATTCTGCTGGGTATAACTTTATCGCACTCCACGATGATGACCCTAATAAAGAATATAGAGTTTACAATATTCTGAAGTGTCAGTACGATAGTCTTCCAGATACGCTTTATGTAACTGTGAAAAGCATTGACATATTTGGTCGGGTCAAGTTCCAACAAGACGAGGCACGTCTTAATAAAGAGCATTATCAGGAAGGGAAGCTTTATGCTTTTGAGGTTATAGACATAAAAGAGGATTATAATTCAAAATCCGCTTTCTATGTTCTGGAAGATGACTTCACGTCCCACAGATTATACTTCAAAGGTGATCAAAAATACCAAATAGGAGATTCGTGCATTCTCGAAGTCATAGGTTTCAATGATAAAGGGAACCTAAAACTTAAAGAAGTAGAACATGTAGAAACAGCTTCTATTGAGAAGGCTGTGAAAGAAGTAAAAGATAATACAGAAAATAGATTAGCAACATTATGGGGAAGTTTGCCTATTCTCAACGTAGGTGATGAAAATCAGACTCTTGAGTTCAAAACTTCTATAGTTTTTACTCCTGACGGAAAAGGGGAGGTTGACATCGATAAGCAACTTTATAATGTGCTCAGAGAATTAACAGCCTTCATGAATTCTGATGGAGGAACGCTATATATTGGAATTCATGATAAAACAAAGAAGGTAATAGGCATCGAAGGTGACTATCAATATCTTAACGAAGGAAAGGATGAATATGCAGGATCCTACAAAGAAGATAACGATGGTTATGAACTAAAAATTCGCAATACGATAGATTCTTTATGTCCAAGTGTAGCCAACTCTCTTATAACCTTTGCTTTTGAATCTGTTCAAGGCAGGACTTATTGCAAAATAACAGTGAAAGCTGCACGAAGACCAATTTTCCTTTCTAACACTCAATTATATATTAGACAAGGAAATCGAGTTAAGCTGCTGAAAGGTGATGAAATCACATTCTTCATTACTGAGCGCATGACAATCTCCATCAAAGATGTTATAGATACAGATGAGTTAAACACTGGTACTACTAGTTCAATTGATGTAGATGCTATAAAGCAAATCATGCGTAGCTTAATCAATGAGCGTAGAGCCATTCCAAAGGATCTGCCTAAACCCAAATCATTGGGTGAAATAGATTACTGGATAATATGGTATCAAAACGGGGATTGGAAACGCGCTCGTCAGCAGTCTACAGAAAATAACGTATATATTCAGATTCCTGTGTATAAAAATATCAGTGACCCTATTCTGGCTTTCTGTTACAGCACAAATAAAGTAAGTACTGTTAAATTAAGCGACTTTAGGAAAGGAGCAAATCTGAACGTAGTACAAACTAAAAATGGTTGGAGTCGTTCAGGCGGAAAACCTAAAAACATTTTTCTGATGCATGCCACAGACTTTCTCGTTGGATACAGTGTAGATAGCAACGGCATAGAAGCCGTGAAAATACATGCTATTTCCGACTATAGTACTACTGCTTCGGCGGCTAACCAAGGAGCTCCATTCTTGCCTGATACTAGCAGGATTGAAACCTATGCGGTTATCGGTGCTGAGCATAAAAGAAATATTGCTCACCTTATTGTAACTAAAGCCAAACGTAGTTCTGAAGTAGGCACTCCATTAACCAGTCCGACCCTAAAAGATGAAATCGAGTATTTGGAGAAGGTTTTAAGACATGATTAATACTGATTACAATATGAATATGGTAACCTTAATAACGATTTAAGCATTACCTAAAATAAACTGCCATTCGTCTGAGAAGGACTGTGAGATTGTCTCCCTTTAAGAAAGTTCAGACGTTTGGCAGTTTGCCTATAACACTCCAAAATCTGCTGTAACGCCTGTAACGCTGTAACGCTTGCTATCTACACTTCCGACTTAAACATTTTAGACTTTTGCGATTCGTAGAAAAGGCGAAGCCAAGAGACTCCCGTGAGGTTCTCATCATTATCGGCCAGCAACTGACGGAGATTCACTTCATACTGTTGCGAATAGCGAGATAGTTCACTTGCCATGCGAGAAACACCCTGCATGCAACAGAAGGCAGGAGTATTGGCCCATTTTACAGACATAGATGGTAGTTCGGGGTCAAACAACGGTTGCTGAACTTCTATACCGAACATCTGATGCACAACCTCTTTGGTAAGCTGTACAAAGTATGGAATACGGATTACCTTATAGCCGAAGCTTTCATAGGTCTTCTGATTTTGCTCATCCTTGCGAATATTAAGCGGATTGGTATAGTGCTGCAAACCATCAAACTCGACAATAAGCTTTTCTTCTTCACAAAGATAGTCGGGTCTGATTCTGTAAAACTTGTTACCTCGCTTACCGAAGGGTTGGTCGTGTATCCATGTCTTTCCTGGATAAATCACCTCAAGATAATCTTCCAAACCTGTGTAAACACCATCAGGAAATGTTTCTTGAGCTTTTGCTGCCATCTCTCGCGTTTCGCGCAGATACCCCCATTTCTTATTTTCCATAATTCTCTGTTTAAATTATACACTGCAAAGGTAATATGATCGAAAATGATTGTCACGCTTATTATACATATAATTTCCGTGACCATGCAGAAAGTTCTTCCTATCTTTGCACCGTGATTGAGAACAAAATGTTTCATTATTAATAATTTACAGCATGGAAAAGGAAGAAAAGAAGCAGAGAGCAACAGCCGAACTGGCCAAGGAGTATGATGAACTGATGGCAAGAATGGACACCATCGATGAAAATGATACGAGCGACGAGACTGGCAAACTCTATGACAGGTTGGACGAGCTGCAGTCTAACTACGACTGGGATAACTATGCTTTCACGGATCCAGAGACGGGCAAGAAGGGGGTTAAGGATATCACAGGCCGCATCCTCATTCCTGCACGCTATGACAAGCTGACTTACCTAGGTTCTTACCTCTTCCACCACACAGTGCCGCAGGCGGTGGTCAAGGATGGCATGTTTGGCATAGTGGCTGCCGACGGATCGGGCAAGGAGCTCTCGGAATTCAAATTCACCATGCTTGTCCTCGACTGGTTCACTGGTTTATATTGGGCGGCATGGGGTGAGAGTAAGAAACTCGGCTTGGTGACTCCGCACGGTGATGTGTTCATTCCTAATGTCTTGACGAAGACTTACGAGCCATGGAATGACTTCATGCTGTTGGAGAGCGACGGCAAGTTCGGAGCACTCGATGTGAGCACCTATCACTTCGTCCTGCCTACCTTCGAAAAGGTGGATGACGCGCCCGATCAGAATGTGGTCTTCTACAAGGATGGCGTAGAGGGGTATGTGGTTGAGGAGACTGGTGAGTTCATCACCAAGGAGCAGTATGAGGAGGATGAGCAATACTTCGATGCCTACCTCTTCAATACGGATATCAATGTGTAGGTTCTTTCAGCAATGCCCTACAAACAACAAAGGGATGCAGTCATTATTGATTGCATCCCTTTTATTAACCCTTCGAAATCTGCCTGTAACGCCTGTAATGCTGTAACGCTTACTCTACCTTTACCAGCATACCAGTCACTGGATAGTAGATCAGTTTGGCCAGTACCTTATGGTCTGCAGCCTCCAAGGCAGCGGCATAGTAGTCTAGCTGCATCTTGTATCTGCCTGCATAGACCGAAGGATGCTCTTTGTCGAGCACAAAGTTTGCCTTGCCATGGAAGGTCTTATAATCTATTAGCACCATGCCTTCTGAGGTTTCCCAAGCCAGGTCTATGGATCCATTTACCACTTGTCCATTCACGAAGTGCTTGAACGGCATCTCCCTATGCTTAGCTATAGCCTCTCCATAATTCTCTGTCAGGAGCAGTTCCAGATGTTGGTATGCATTGACGATGCCTGCAGGGTCTGGGAGCTCGCCTACCAGCAGTCGCTGTCTGATAACCTCACGCGCCATCTGTACTGGATCATCACAATCTATGTCGCAATAGATCTGATGGATACAGTCGCCAATGGCAGTCTCACTTTGAGCTTTGTCTTCACAGGCCAAACGAGTGATTGACTGACTGCCCTTAATGACACTCACCTCTCCTAGCTGATCGTGGTTTGCACTTGGTCGGATGTTTCTTGGCAGTCTTTCCTCAGCACCTTCCTCGTAGATAGTCTGTTCGGCAGCAGGTTCTGGCATCACCTCTGGATTCTCATCATTCGGCAATTCTTCATATACGAATCTATCTTCTGTTCCTAAGCAATAATAGGGGTCGCCTACATTCACGCCAATGCCCTTAAACCATGCCAATGGATTATTCTGTTTCTTTTCAAAAAGCACAAGGCGCTTCTTGGCCCTGGTCATGCCTACATACATCAGTCGGGTGCGTTCCTGAACCACTTGGTTCTTTACAGAGTTAAAGACGCCGCTGGCAGTGATCTTGCTTTTATAGGTTAGTGGAAGAATCTTGGCACTACCCATAAACCAAGGAAGTACAGTGATTACTCCTTCTGGATAGAAATTCTCCACAGAGGGTGCCTCAAGATACCTCATTTGCACACCATAGATAGATTTCTCTATCAACTTATCTTCTAAAGTCTTGTCTGTGTCTAATGAGGCCAGAATGACGGTATTCCAACCAAGGCCTTTAGAACCATGGTAAGTACTCACTACCACACCTTCTGGATCACCGTCGGCTTGACATTCCATCTGCTCTACATAGCGCATGTATCCATCAATGGTGGCAGCCTGCCCCATCTTCACGCATCGCTCCTCGTATTCCCATGCATAATTGCAAAGACTCTGCAGGTTGGCAATGCGCTGGGGAGCATTGCCCATCCGCTTCACCACATCATTCAGTCGGAGTTTCACTACCACATCTTCTACCATGGTACCCACCGACAGGTTTTTGACATCTGCTGCCAATGTCTGAACAGCTTTTACCAATTCTACTTCATCAAATGGTGAGACGGCATCCTCATTCGTTTTCAGTTCATGCCTGTATGCCAACTGAGCATCTACGATCTTATTGAGTGTCCAGCCTTCTTCCGTTAGATAGGCTATCTCGGTTTTGGAGAGCAGGTCATGTGGATTTTCGATAATGGACAGCACGGCAAAGAGCAGGTCGGCTTCTTTACAATCCATCAGCAGTCCGCTTCCACGGTTTACAGGGATACCATACGATTTCAGGACATCTGCCAGTAGGTTCAGGTTAG
>JAEEGL013840881.1_pt1 | contig 18554 bp, 17 predicted proteins | sample 9134231 | NCBI WGS metagenome assembly JAEEGL01 (sample SAMN16246548, study PRJNA631951) | gut metagenome | biome: gut microbiome; feature: rumen; material: fiber-attached | host: Bos | place: Iran: Karaj | collected 2018-10 | reverse complement strand
GAACGAGGACCGCTGCATCGCCTGCCGCGTTTGCGAAAGGCAGTGCTCCAACGAGGTGCATCATTTCAGCGACGCGCGCGGAAAGATGGTAAGCGACGAGACGAAATGCGTCAACTGCCAGCGCTGCGTGGCTCTGTGTCCTACCAGGGCGCTTAAGATAGTAAAGAGCGACTGCGTTCTCCGCGAGAACGCCAACTGGCAGAACGACACCATAAGAGAGATCTACAAGCAGGCGTCAAGCGGCGGCGTGCTGCTGTCGTCCATGGGTAATCCCAAGCCTCTTCCGGTCTACTGGGACAGGATACTCATAAATGCGTCTCAGGTGACGAACCCCTCCATAGATCCGCTCCGCGAGCCTATGGAGACCAGGGTGTCGCTGGGCAAAAAGCCCGAAAAGATCCAGAGGAGCGCGGACGGAAGGATAATAAGGGAACTTCCTCCGCAGATAGAGCTCGCCATGCCGATCATGTTCTCTGCCATGAGCTACGGATCCTTAAGTTACAACGCCCACGCGTCGCTTGCCAAGGCTGCTACCGAGATGGGAATACTCTACAATACCGGTGAGGGCGGTCTGCACGAGGACTTCTACCAGTACGGTCCCAACACCATAGTCCAGGTTGCAAGCGGCCGCTTCGGCGTCCACGAGGATTATCTGGAAGCAGGCGCTGCCATAGAGATAAAGATGGGGCAGGGCGCCAAGCCCGGAATAGGCGGGCACCTTCCCGGAGCAAAGATCGTAGGGGATGTTTCCCGCACAAGGATGATACCAGAAGGCTCCGACGCCATATCCCCGGCTCCGCACCACGACATCTATTCCATAGAAGACCTCAGGCAGCTGGTATTCTCGCTTAAGGAGGCGACGGAATACCGCAAGCCTGTAATAGTTAAAGTTGCCGCGGTGCACAACATAGCGGCCATAGCAAGCGGCATCGCAAGGAGCGGCGCGGACATCATAGCCATAGACGGCTTCAGGGGTGGTACAGGAGCCGCGCCCACCCGCATACGCGACAACGTCGGTATCCCCATAGAGCTGGCCCTTGCCGCTGTGGACCAGAGGCTGCGCGATGAAGGCATAAGGAATAATGTTTCATTGGTTGCCGGAGGTTCCATAAGGAGCGCTTCGGACGTGGTCAAGGCCGTGGCTCTCGGGGCGGACGCATGCTACATCGCAACAGCCGCGCTTCTTGCATTGGGCTGCCACCTGTGCCGCACCTGCCAGACAGGACGCTGCAACTGGGGAATAGCCACTCAGCGTCCGGACCTTGTAAAAAGGCTCAATCCCGAGATAGGAAGCGAGCGCCTGGTCAATCTGCTTACCGCCTGGCGCCACGAGATAATGGAGCTTATGGGAGGCATGGGGATCAACTCCATAGAATCCCTGAGAGGCAACCGTCTCATGCTCCGCGGGGTGGGCATGGACCAGAAGGAACTGGACATCCTCGGAATAATGCACGCGGGAGAGTGATCTTATGAAAAGAGTATACGTAAACGAAGAATGGTGTCTGGGCTGCCACCTCTGCGAGTACAACTGTGCTTTCGCAAACTCGGGCATGCAGGATATGGCACTGGCGCTTAAAGGCAAGCCCATATACCCGCGCATCCACATAGAGGGAGGCGAAAAGATAAGCTACGCGGTGTCGTGCAGGCACTGCGAGGACCCTATATGCGTAAGAAGCTGCATAGCAGGTGCCATCTCCAAAGACGGCGGAGTAGTAAAGATAGACAGGGACAAATGCGTAAGCTGCTTTACCTGCATACTGGTCTGCCCGTACGGAGCGCTGGCCCCGGGAGAAGACGGGGTGATGCAGAAATGCGAGCTCTGCCTTCAGAACAGCTGCGGCGAGCCGGCCTGCGTAAAGGGCTGTCCCAACAGGGCCATAGTCTACGAAGAGCGAGGTGAGGAAGCATGAGACGCTACGTAATAATCGGAAACGGCATAGCTGCAGTCAACTGCATAGAGGGAATACGCAGCGTCGATGCAAAAGGGCGTATAACCGTAGTATCCGCGGAGAAGCACCCTGCGTACTGCAGGCCGCTGATCTCGTATCTTCTCGACGGCAGGACCGACCAAACCCGAATGCAGTACAGAGATCCGGGATACTACGACCGCATGGGCTGCGATATGTTTTACGGAAGGAAAGCGGTCCGCATAGATAAAGAAGACAAAAAGGTGGAGCTGTACGACGGGACACTGCTTCCTTATGACGCGCTGTGCGTAGCGGCAGGGTCGCATCCTTTCGTTCCGAAGTTTGACGGCCTGGATGAAGTTGAGAAAAAGTATTCCTTCACCACTTTGGACGACGCCTTGGCTCTGGAGGACGCGGCAGACAAGGGTTCCAGGGTCCTGATAATAGGAGCGGGCATGATAGGCCTTAAGTGCGCCGAATGCCTTGCGGAAAGGGCGGCGGAGGTGACGGTCTGCGATCTTGCGGATCATGTGCTTCCCACATTCCTGGACCATGAATGTGCGTCGTATGTTCAAAGGCGCCTGGAGGACCACGGGATACGCTTTGCCTTAGGCGACAGCGCAGCCCGCTTCGAAAAGGATACGCCGTCCGGAGCCTATAAGGCAGTGCTTAAGAGCGGCGCGGTGCTTACTTTCGACGTGCTTGTGCTTGCCATAGGCGCAAGGGCGAACGCTTCGCTGGTAAAAGACATAGGAGGAGCCGGAGATCGGGGCATAGCCGTGGACGAATACATGCGCACGTCTGTTCAGGACATCTACGCCGCAGGCGACTGCACGGAGAGCACGGATGTTTCCTGCGGAGAGCGAAAGCTCCTTTCCAACCTTCCCAACGCGGCCATGCAGGGATATGCGGCAGGCGTCAACATGGCGGGAGGATCTGCGGTCTTCGACAAGGCCATAATGATGAACTCCATAAGCTTCTTCGGTCTGCACTCCATGACTGCGGGGTCGTACACCGGAGAGCTGTTCGAGGAGAAGACGGATACTTCGGTAAAGCGCCTGTATACGGAGAACGACCTTCTTAAAGGCTTCGTGCTAATAGGCACAAGCGACAGGGCCGGGATATATACTTCTATGATCAGAAACAGGACGCCTCTTTCGTCCGTGGATTTCGAGATGATGAAAAAAGCCGCCACGACAGCCGCGTTTTCGGCAGGCGCCCGTGAAAAAATGTTCGGAGGTACGGTATGAATCTTATAGATACTAACGGAATGGATCACAGACAGATCAACGAAGCCATAAGGAAGACTCCCGGAGGCTGCGTTCTTGCGGGATGCTGCGGCCAGCGCTTCATCGCCGCGGGAATGAGCGGACAGGACATAGAGATAAGCGGAGTCCCGGGGAACGCTCTGGGCGCTTATCTTAACGGAAGTACAGTCACTGTAAGAGGCAACGCCCAGGATGCCGTAGGAGACACCATGAACGAGGGCGCAATAATAGTCCATGGGAACATAGGCGACGCCGCGGGATACGCCATGCGCGGGGGAAAGATCTTCGTCAAAGGCAACGCCGGATACCGCGCAGGTATCCACATGAAGGAATACAGGGAGAAGAAGCCCGTCATAATAATCGGAGGCAGGACCGGAAGCTTCCTCGGAGAATACCAGGCAGGGGGCATCATCGTGGTCCTGAATCTCATCGATCCGGCGAGCAAGATCGTAGGTTACTTTCCCTGCACAGGCATGCACGGCGGAAAGATGTTCTTAAGATCCGACTGCAAAGATATAGAATTCCCCAAACAGGTGACCGCAAGGCCTGCAGAAGCGCAGGATATAGAAGAAATAAAGGAATATGTAACTGAATTCTGTCGTATTTTCAGTTATAATGAAAAAGAAGTGCTCTCCGGTCCGTTTACCGTGGTAACACCGGACAGCAGGAATCCATACAAACAGATGTATGTTGCGAACTGATAGCAGTCAGGAGAACGGATAACATGAAATACTCCAAAGATGAAGTCATAGAATACACCAGAGAAGAGGACGTTAAGTTCATACGCCTCTCGTTCTGCGACGTTTTCGGAAGACAGAAGAACATATCCATAATGCCGGACGAGCTGCCCAGAGCGTTCGACAGCGGGATAGCTTTCGACGCCTCAGCCATAGCGGGCTTCGGGGACGAATCCCACAGCGACCTGTTCCTTCATCCGGAAGCCGAGACGCTTATGCCTCTTCCCTGGCGTCCGGAGCACGGCAGCGTGGTCCAGATGTTCTCCAACATTACCTATCCGGACGGAACGCCCTTTGAATGCGATACCAGGAGCCTTCTTAAGAAAGCCGTAAAAACGGCGCAGGAGAAGGGGCACGAATTTTTCTTCGGCGCAGAGCAGGAGTTCTACCTTTTCCTTCTGGACGAGAACGGAAAGCCCACGAAGATCCCCTACGACGAGGCCGGCTACATGGACATAGCGCCGGACGATCAGGGAGAGAACGTCAGGAGAGAGATATGCCTTACTCTTGAGAAAATGGGCATACACCCGGAAAGCTCGCACCACGAGGAGGGCCCCGGCCAGAACGAGATAGACTTCCGCTATTCCGGAGCGCTGACCGCTGCGGACAACGCCATGACCTTCCAGCGCGTGGTAAAAGCCATAGCGCACAGGAACGGTCTTTGCGCGGACTTTTCGCCCAAGCCTCTTAAGGACAGGCCCGGCAACGGCTTCCACATAAACTGCTCTCTCAGCAGCGGCACGGACGAGCTGCTCCCGCGCGTGATAGCCGGAGTCCTTGCCAACATCAAGGGCATGACGGCCTTCCTGAACCCGTCGGAAGGCTCCTACGCAAGGCTCGGAGGCCACAAGGCGCCCAAGTACATATCCTGGTCTACAGAGAACCGCTCTCAGCTGATACGCATCCCGGCCGCGGAAGGCGAATACCGCCGCATGGAGCTCCGCTCCCCGGATCCCGGCGCCAATCCGTATCTGGCCTTTGCGCTTATGATATACGCAGGTCTTGAGGGGATAGAGAAGGACCTTGAGCTTAAGGCGCCCTCGGACATCAACTTCTACAAGGCGGATCCTCAGACTCTTAATAAGTTCGACAAGCTGCCGGATTCCTTCAAAGAGGCGTGCAGCGAGGCCGCGTCAAGCAGCTTCATAAAGAAATACATCCCCTCCAGGATACTCGATATATACAGCGCCGGATAGACCCGGGAAGGACCTTGCATGGATCTTAAAGAGCGCACCTACAGTGCTCTTGTCGTATCTGCGGCAGAAAAACTGAATACGGCGCTTTCCGGGCTCCTTGAAGAGGCGCGCTGCAGGCCGGTCAAGATCGTTTCGAACGTCAGCGCGGCAAAGCGGTGCTGGAACGACAGGTCTTACGATCTTGTCATAATCAACTCGCCGCTTCCGGACGACCCCGGGATAAGATTTGCCATAGACCTCGGAAACACCAGGGGCGTAGTGGTGCTTCTTTTGGCGCGAGCAGAACTGTACGATGAGATCTTCGATAAGGTCTCGGAGCACGGAGTCTTCATGCTGGCCAAGCCTTTGTCGAGGCAGCTGATGGAGACTGCCCTGGACTGGATGGAAAGCGCCAGGGAAAGGCTCAGAAGGCTGGAAAAGAAGACTCTTTCCGTAGAGGAGAAGATGGAGGAGATCCGCGTGGTAAACCGCGCCAAATGGATACTCATTTCAGAGCTTAAGATGGATGAGCCGCAGGCTCACCGTTACATAGAAAAGCAGGCCATGGACCGATGCCTATCAAGGAAGGAGATAGCGGAGGAGATAATCCGGACCTACACTTAAAGCCGTCCGGAAGGAAGAGGTAAAGCGCATGCCCGACAGTTTGGAAAAACAGACGCTCTGGACCAAGCCGTTCATTATGGTGCTCATTGCCAACATTTTCGTTCAGATGGGCGTCCAGACAACCAACATACTGGTCCCCAAATACGCCAAGGTGCTCGGGGCGGATTCTGCCACGGTAGGTTTTATCGCTGGCCTGTTCTCCGCAGCGGCGCTTCTGGTAAGGCCCTTCGCAAGCCCCGCCTTCGATATCTTAAGGAAAAAGCTCCTGATACAGGTGACGCTCGGGATAATGATACTGGCCTTCGGCTGCTACGCAATGAGCAGCAGCATAACCATGGTAATGATAGGAAGGCTGATCCACGGCCTGGGCGTTGGCACCTGCATCCCGCTGCTGCTTGCCTTCGCCATCACCAAGATGCCGGGCTCTCAGATAGCAAAGGGCGTCAGCTTCTATTCTCTGGGGCAGGCGTTCGGACAGGCGATCGGGCCCAGCCTTGGGATAGCCCTGACCAATTCCATAGGTTACAGGGGCGCGTTCATAGTAGCGTTCGGCTTTGAGTGCATAGCCGCCGTCATACTGTCTCTCTGCGCCAGTGACCCCCGTCCCAAGGAACGCGAATACCGCATCAGGCTGGACCGCATAATATGCAAAGAGACCCTTCCGATAGCGGTGCTGACGATGCTCACGTATTTTGCCTACACCTGCATCAGCGGTTTTCTGGCCATATACGGAGGCCTCTGCGGCGTGGAAAACATAGGACTGTTCTTTACGGTATGCGCGGTGCTGCTGTTTGCGGTGCGGCCGCTTACCGGCAGGCTCCCCGAAAAGGTGGGCTTTACCACCGTCCTTCTTCCTTCCCTGGGTTTTTTCGCCCTCTGCCTCATAACCATAAGCTACGCGAGGACGCTTCCTCTGTTCCTGCTTGCCGCCGTCTTTTCGGACCTAGGCCACGGCGCGGGCATGCCGATAGTGCAGGCCTTGGGAATGAAGGTGACGCCTAAGGAAAAGAGCGGGGTAGGGAGCAACACCCTGTACGTGGGCGCGGACATAGGACAGTTCGCGGGGGCTTATGTGTCCGGGCTTATAATCGACACGCTGCAGGCAAAAGGAGTGGCGGAACTGCCCGCGCACTCCATGATGTACAGGATAATGGTGATCCCGCTGATAATAGCGATGATCTATACTTTCTTTGTTCTGAGGCTCAGGAAGAAATACTAGAGCAGCCGACGATTAAAAAAAAAGAGAAAAACAAGATGGAGGATGCAGGCAGGAAATATACCAAAAACGGCCAAACAAAGAGACTGGCGGAAGCAGTCGGGAAGGCCGTCGGCGTCGAGGCGCTCCCCATCAGCGAGCCATTAACAGAAGCGGTTGACATACTGTTCCTCGGGAACTCCTACTACGCGTTCAGCATAGATCCCCAAGTCCGGGATTTCGTAAGGAGCCTGGACAGGGAAATGGTGGGTAAGATAGTTAATTTCGGCTCAGCCGCCATGCTTAACTCAACATATAAGAAGGTGAAGGCAGAAGCGGATAAGGTCGGCATCCCTATGGATGAGCGGGAGTTCCACTGCAGGGGCGAGTTCAAGGGCATTCACAAGGGAAAGCCGGACGAGACGGACATGAAAGCCGCCGCTGAGTTTGCGAAAAAGATAGTCCTTGAGAACTGAGCCCCGATTATTTATGGCCCTTTATGGCTTTATAGCCCTGTTTCTATGCCGTAGATGCCCTCATCGGTCCATATCCTGACTATGACAGAGCGCGATCCTCATCCTTTGCGCTTCTATCTTGTAAACGGCTTATGATCTGCTGCGGCATCGGCTGCAGTCATGCGAACATCGCCGTTGTCCGTGTCTATCAGAACGTAGCGGTCGTTGCCCATGCCCAGCTCCTTCATGTAGGACAGCTGCCTGTGGCCGTGGCGGCTCTCTATCCTGTGCACCAGATCGTGGTGCTCCTCTTCCTTCATTGCGTATACTATGTCTATGCAGGCCTGGTCTATGGCGAGTATGTCCAGAGAGGCCAGTATCCCGACGTTGGGAGTAACTACCGGCGCCGCGGCAACGCCTTCGCAGTCGCAGGAGACTGACATGTTGCGCATGACGTTTATGTAGGAGATATTCTTTCCGAAGTAGTCTATCGTGGCCTTAGTGGACTCCGTCATCCTCTCCATGAATTCTTCCTTTGCAATGTCCCACTGGTCGTCCTGGCCGGGCGTGGTGTGGATCATGGCTTTTCCTATGCGGCCGTCGGCGCAGCCTATGCCTATGTTCTTGTTGGAGCCTCCGAATCCTCCCTGGGTGTGGCCCTTAAAGTGGGTCAGGGCAAGGAAGGAGTCGTAATTCAGAAGGTCCTTTCCTACGGACATCTCCTTAAACCACTTGCCGCCCTTTACCGGAAGCATCACGGTGCCGTCCTCGTCCATTATGTCCACGGGGCAGAAGTCCCAGCCGTTGATCTTGAGGGTCTTTCTGTGCTGCTCGGTTGTGTAGCGGTCTCCGTCGTAGTAGGTGTTGGTCTCCACGATGACAGGGTCCTTAAGGCAGTCCTTAAAGAACTTCTTCACCCAGGCGCTCGGTATTATGTTGGGGCCGTGAGGCTCTCCGGTGTGGAGCTTGACTGCGAGCCTTCCGCTTAAGTTGGCGCAGACTCTGCCGTACATCTTCTCTATGCCTTCCGGCGAGAGGTCTCTTGTAAAGTAAACTATTGATTCATTTCCCGTCCTCTTTTCGTAGGGGACGTATTCGGCACCGCCGGTGCCCGGTCTTGCGCAGTCGCACATGGTATGTTCTCCTGATCCTTATGAGTATTGTTACAATTTATTATACCATTTTCGGAGCGGCTCTAAATAGTTATATATTTGTCAATGTAAAAATGCTCTCCGGGCACGCATTTGGTATATAATGAATATAATTCAGTTGCGCGCAACCAGAACGCGCGCAATAAGAGACAAGGGAAAGAGATGACAGATATAGTGGATGAAAAGAAGACCGGCAGTTTAGACGAGGCCCTGAGGCTGGAGAATCAGCTGTGCTTTCCTCTCTACGCCTGCGCCAAGGAAGTGGTAAGGCGCTACAGGAAGCCCCTTTCGGAGCTTGGCCTTACCTACACGCAGTACATCGTGATGATGGTGCTTTGGGAGTTCGGCGACATGTCGGAGGGGCAGCTGGGATGCAGGCTGCATCTGGATTCCGGGACGCTGGCGCCGCTGCTTAAGCGTCTGGAGAAGACGGGGCTCATAGACCGCCGCCGTCCTGCGGATGATGAGCGGACGTTGATGGTGTCCCTTACGGAAAAAGGGGCGGCGCTAAAGATAAAAGCAAGAGAAGTCCCCGGATCCATGAGGGGATGCCTTGCTCTTCCGGACGAGGATCTTCTTAAATTAAAAGAGCTTTTGGACCGCGCGCTTAAAGGCATGTGCGAGGGCGCGCAGAGGTAAGGAAAAGAGGAGAAAGATGGATTTCACAATGATCGAGACAGGTTGGGTGTCGCTGCTGCCGCCTATAATAGCGATAGCACTGGCACTCATAACCAAGGAAGTATATTCTTCGCTGTTCATAGGGCTGTTCTCGGGCGTCATCATCTATACGGTAGCGAGCCACGCGGGCATAGTGTCCGTGGCTGCGACGACCTTCGACATGATGTACTCCAAGATAGCGGATAATGCCTATATGATCATCTTCCTGGCGCTGCTGTGGGGCGTGGTGATGCTGGTGTCCAAGTCCGGAGGGAGCCAGGCCTACGGGCGCTGGGCCGGAAAGAGGCTGAACAGCAAGAAGTCCGCGGCCTTTGCCACATCCCTTCTGGGAATACTCATCTTCATAGACGACGGATTCAACTGCCTTACCGTCGGCACGGTAATGCGCCCGATAACGGACAGGCTGAACATCTCAAGGGAGAAGCTGGCGTATATAATCGACGCCACGGCGGCTCCGGTCTGCATAATAGCGCCGGTGTCCAGCTGGGCCGTCGCCGTTGCCAGCGAGGTCAGCGAGACGGGCGGGTTCAACATATTCCTCTCCACCATCCCGTACAACCTCTACGCTCTCCTGACCATAGTGATGGTCTTCTTCCTGTGCTTCTCAGGCAAGGACTTCGGCCCCATGAAGAAGGCCGAGGAGCGCGCAGCAAAATACGCTGCTAAAGAGGCGGCAGGAGCTGTGGATACCGAACAGAAGGGCAGGGTGATAGACCTGGTGCTCCCGATACTGGTACTGATCATCTGCGCCATACTGGGAATGGCTTACGTGGGAGGCTTCTTCGAGGGCGTAAGCTTCTCCGAGGCCATAGGTTACAATCCCACCGCGGGTCTTACACTCGGAGCTTTCGCAGGCCTTATAACGGCCTTCGTGATGTATATCCCGCGCAAGATAATGACAGCCAAGGAATACATCAATTCCATAGTCAGCGGGATAGGCAACATAGTTCCGCCGATGCTGATACTCATACTTTCCTGGAGCCTCGGCGGCGTTTGCCGTCAGCTGATAGGAACAGGCCAGTTCATATCCGGCTTTGTCAGCACTTCGAACCTGCCGCTTGGCCTGCTGCCGTTCATAATCTTCGTGATAGCGGCTCTGATGAGCTTCTCCATGGGCACCTCCTGGGGCACCTTCGGAATGCTCATCCCCATCGTCAGCATGATCTGCAGCGCGGAGGGCGCGGGAGTATATCTGGTACCGACTCTGGGAGCTACTCTTGCCGGATCCGTTTACGGAGACCACTGCTCGCCCATATCCGACACCACGATACTCTCCTCCACGGGCTCCGAGTGCCAGCACATAAGGCACGTGGAGACGCAGCTGCCGTACGCGACGCTGGTAGCCGTGGTCTGCGCAATAGGATATCTCATAGCGGGAATAACGCTCACTCCCTGGGCAGCGATAATCGCCGGAGTGATACTGCTGATAGCGGCCATACTCATCCTGAGCCGTACCAACATAACGTTTACGAAGAAAAAGGCATGACGGATCAGAATCCGTACATGTCGTCTAAAACTTTATACGCATCTTGATAAGGAGCGTCCTGGACCGAGATCTGAGAATCGAGGTTCAGGACTTTTCCGTTTCCGGAGCTCCTTTCCCACCTGGGAAGGCCGCTTCCGTTGGGGTCGCCCGCAGTTATGAAGTTCTTGAAGTACTGCAGCCATACGCGGCTGAGCTCGCGGTCCTCCGCGTCGTAGAGGCTGGACTTTTCCGGGATGTTGCCGTAGAGGTAGACCTCCTCGCCGCTGTGCCAGGCGCTGAGCCTTCCGTTCTGCTTGGTAAAGTAGTAAACGTAGGAGGGTATGCCGTTCTTAAGGGCCTGCCTCTCCCAGCACCAGTGGCCGTAGGTGAACAGCACAATGTTGTTGATGTGCGCCCAGTTCTTGCGGGCCTCCTCGTTGGTGGATGCCGGGAAGATCTCCAGCATCCTGTCCGCGTAGGAGCCCTTAAAGAACCCGCGCACCTTCTTTTCGTAGTTCCTGAGGTTTCCCTGACTGAAAAGGATGAAGGGCGCCGCCTCGTCGCGGTTGTAGCCGTGCATCTGGGCTTCCTCGTTGTGGATGCCCTTTGCGTAGGACTCATAGGGCGTCTCCGTGAGGACGTAGCCGTCTACGGTCATGTGATGGTGATAGTTCATCTCGGAGGCGAGTTTTTCGGCCGGGATGGCTCTGAGCTCTTCTATGGTGGATACATTGTAGCGCTTCTTGGTCCCCTCCGAGCCTGCAAGCGCGGCGTCGTAAAGGCGGAACGAGTGGGCCGGTGAGGGGGCGGTCACCGTGGAGCTTTCTGCGACGACCCTCCTGAACAGCCCCTTTGCAAGAGGTGAGGTGCACAGAGCGGTAACGCAGGCGGAACCCGCGGATTCGCCGGATACGGTAACGTTACTCGGGTCTCCTCCGAAGGCCGCTATGTTCTTCTGCACCCACTTAAGAGCCAGTATCTGGTCCAGCAGGCCGTAGTTTCCCGTGGTTCCGTTGGGGGATTCCTTTGCGAGCTCCTCGTCCGCGAAGAATCCGAAGATGCCCAGGCGGTAGCCCATGTTCACCACTATTACGCCTTCATGCGCCAGTCCCAGGCCGCTGTAGTCATCGTACCAGGGCTGCCCGGTCTGAAGCGATCCGCCGTGGATGTATACCAGCACCGGAAGGCCGCTGACGTCGCCGGCGGGCTTCCATATGTTAAGGTAGAGCGAGTCCTCGCTTACCGGCTCGCGGTAATTATCCGTAAGGGAGATCCTGTAATCATGGAATCCTATTATCCGCGCCAGGGAATCGTAGATGGGGAGGTTGCGGGTCTGCATGGACATTGGGGCAAAGTGGTCCGCCGCCAGCACGCCTTCCCAGGGATCCGCCGGCACGGGCTCCTTCCAGCGGAGCTCGCCCACAGGAGGCTTGGCGTATGGTATGCCCGCGTAGACCTCCACCTGCTTATCCTTTGTATAGACGCCTGTAAGGTCTCCCTGGGCCGTATGGATGACACCTGTAGTGCCGCCGTTTTTGCCGTGGACTGCAGGAACGGCTTTTACCGGGGGCCAGGACACCCAGAGTATAACGCCGAACAGCGCTATGAGGCATATCCAGCTCAGGAAGCGCGGCAGTCTGCCGGTCTTATTGAGCAGCCGCTTTCTGACAAGTATGAAGAGCGCTATGAGCACTGCCGTCAGGAGCCATCCGAGAATGGTATGCTTGCCGAGCTCCAGCACCGCGATGGATATTACAGTAAAGATGACCAGCAGGACCACCCATAGTATCCTGCGCTTTTGTTTTTCGTCCTTCATTGTGTTTCTGACATCCTCCGTCTGCGAACCGCTCCGCGTGCCCCTTTTATAATTATCATACCATACAGACATGCGATCATAAATAATTATACAAGTTCTCCGGCCGCTATGGTATTATTCAATTAGCATTTACGGCGGGATATGAAGAACAAAGAGGCTGAAAAACGATAAAGACAGGTCTGATACTTGAAGGCGGAGCCATGCGCGGGATGTTCACCTGCGGAGTGCTGGACGTCTTCATGGAAAACGGAATACGCTTCGACGGCGCGGCGGGCATATCCGCGGGCGCCACTTTCGGTTGCAATTACAAGTCCCGCCAGCCGGGGCGCGCGGTAAGATACAACATGAAGTACAGTCGGGATCCCAGGTACTGCAGCCTTAGGTCTCTCATAAAGACCGGAGACCTTTACGGTGCGGACTTCTGCTACAGGGCCATCCCGGAAGAGCTGGATCCCTTCGACTACGATACCTTCAGGTCCGACCCCATGGAGTTCTACGTGGGTGCCACCGATGTGAAGACCGGAAAGCCCGTCTATCATCTCTGCACGGACGCCGGAGAGAATGACATGCTCTGGATAAGGGCGTCCGCGTCCATGCCCGTCGTATCAAGGGTAGTCAAGGTGGACGGATACGAGCTCCTGGACGGAGGGATAACGGACTCGGTGCCCTTTGACTACATGGAGAGCATAGGCTACCGCCGCAACGTGATAGTGCTTACGCAGCCTGAGGGCTACACAAAGAAAAAGAGCAGCCTTTCGGGGCTGGTAAGGCTGTTCCTCGGAAAATATCCAAAGGCCGCGGAGGCTATGGAAAACAGATATATGATGTACAATGGTCAGATGCGGCAGATAGAGGAGCGCGAGAAGAGCGGCGCGTCTCTTGTTATACGCCCGCCTGAGGCTCTCGGCATAAAGCGCACGGAAAAGGATCCGAAGGAGCTCGAAAGAGTGTACCGTATCGGTAGGGAAGAAGGTCTCAGGAGTCTTTCTGATGTAAGGGCATTTCTTGAGGGCGGTCTATAGACGGACCGCTTTTTCTTCGCCGTCGCGGTAGATCTCCGTGCCTTCAAAGATCTCCGGGAGGATATCGTAGCTCTCGACGAACGCGCCCAGGTCCAGCTCCCCGCGGTCGATAAGGATGCGGTATATTCCTGTGACGTCGCGCATCTCGCAGCCGGTGTCGCTGAAGCCGTTGTTCCTGTAGAACATGTATCTGCGCAGGCGCTGTTCGCTGTTGGGAGCGCTTTCTGACACGGGCTCTATGTCCAGGACTATCGCGCGGTCCGGATAGCGGCGCCTTAGCTTTTTGAGTATGGCGGATCCGTAGCCGCGGCTCCTCAGCTCCGGCCTTGTGGCGCAGAACAGCAGGTAGGCGTACTCTCCGGGAAGCAGCACGAAGGCAAAGCCCACGAACTCGCCGCCGTGCGTGTAGGCGAAGAGCTCCGCCCTGCCGGATGCGGCGCATTTTAAGACTAGGGAAAACGCTACCCTTTCTATCTTCGGAAAGGATCGTTCGTAGAGCGCCTTTACGAGCTTTGCCTCGGGGCGCTTTTCATTTACTATTCTGGTGGTTTTTAAATTTATATGCATGATAATTTATGTTACAATAAATTCATCAAAAATGGTAGTGCGAGGCCGAAAAAAATGAGTGAAAAAGATCTTTCGAAAGTCAAAATGATGACCGACTGCGACATAGTCCTTATGATCCCAGGAAGGCGCGACAGGGCTGACGGACAGAGGCTCAAGGACCTTCCCGTAAAGCATTCCGAAGTCACGAAGGACCTTATCGACGCCATAGTCAAGAACGTATCCATAGAGATGAGCGAGGCCGCGCAGAAGGCTGTCACCCGTTACAATCTCGGCACGGCGGTGCTGCGTTTCGACCCGGATCCCGACATGCCAAGGCTGGACACGGTCTTTAAGGACGGGGTATCGTGCATGCTTGCTCACCACGACAGCACCAGGCTGTGCGTTCTTGAGATATACATACCCAATTCCGATGACGGCGTTCAGATGCTGGAATGCTACGGCAACGACAGGGTCTGGATAAAACCGGAAGGGCAGGAGGACTTCATCCTTGTACAGAAATTCCTGGAGGACCTTGAGATAACTGTCACCGGTCTTAAGCGCTCCGCGGTCTTTGCTTACGGGGGCCCGAGCGAACAGGAGTGCGTGCACTGCCTGGCAAACGAGCTTACGCCTCACGACGGAGACGTGGAGGGCGTCCTTTTGGATAAGGTCCGCAACCAGAACCGCAGCCAGTATTCCGGCTCCAGGACTTACGCCTCCACCACGACGCTCCTTGAGGTGAGCACCGAGCAGGAAAAGCCCTCGGACGCGGACAGGATAGATTATCAGGCGTCCGAGATATATTTCGTGGAACAGATACTCTTAAGAGACGCCTCGGCTACAAACATAGCAAGCCGGCTGGCGGACCTTAGCAAGCGCTTCAGGACCATGAAGGCCGACGCCATAAAAGAGGAGCTTACAAGGATAGACGCGGCGCTCGGACAGTCATCGGTCCTGTACGACGTATCGCTCTTTAAATGGGCCACCATACACGAGGAGATGCGCATGATCTCCGCGGATCTGGGCGTCTCGGTGATAATAGAACGCAACCGCAACAACAAGGCCATAATAGAATCTCTGCAGAGGTCCTTTGAGGCCAAGGAAAAGGAGAGGTCCGACAGGCTGAAGAACGGCTTCCTGCTGGCTATCACGGGCATGACGCTTATCGAGACGGTCTATACCGCGCTCACCAACATAGGAAGCAGGAACATCTACTACTACGTTTCGCTCCTGGCGGTGCTGATAGCGTACCTGGTATATATCATTATTAAGAAAAAGAAGTTTTGAGGCGCGGGAGGCCTGTTTTGAGCAGCTCTGAAGGCTATTACACATGGAAAATAATGCACAGGGATCCGAAGCCTTCTGTCCTGCTGGTGCAGCCCGTGGATGACAGCGACATGCGGGGGATGGACTCGCTCATTGAGCATGTGCGCAGGAACTGCGGCGTTCCCTTCGCGCTTGCAGTCCTTCCCGTAAGGGACTGGAACAGGGACCTTTCCCCCTGGGATGCGCCGCCTGTCTTCGGGGATCGGGCCTTCGGTTCCGGTGCGTCTGAGACGCTGAGATACATAGAGGAAGAGCTCCTTCCGGGAGCCTGCAGGGAGACGGGACTTTCCGCGGACGTTCCCGTTGTCCTGGGAGGCTATTCCCTGGCGGGCTTCTTCAGCCTCTGGGCTTCCTACAGGACGGACAGGTTCGCGGCGGTATGCGCCGCCTCTCCCTCGGTATGGTTCCCCGGATGGCTGGACTACGCGGAAAAGAACGCTCCCAAGGCCGGATATATCTATCTGAGCCTGGGAGATAAAGAGGAAAAGGCCAAAAACCCCGTGATGGCCGCGGTAGGGGACTGCATACGCAGGCAGTACGTGCTCCTCGGGGGCGAGGGCTGCGAAAACGTAACCCTGGAATGGAATCCGGGGAATCACTTTAAGGAGGCTGACATAAGGACGGCCAAAGGCTTCGTCCGGTGCCTTGATCATATATGGATGCGTTATCGATAATACTTTTCATAGCGGGGCTGGTGCTGCTATATTTCGGCGGAGAATGGTTCGTCAAAGGGGCCGCGGGCCTTGCTTACCATTTTAATCTGCCCGAGATACTCATCGGCGCCACCGTCGTCTCCATAGGGACCACGCTCCCGGAGGTGGTGGTATCCTGCCAGGCGGCCTTTAAGGGCAGCGCCGGGATAGCCTACGGCAACGCCATAGGCTCCGTCATCTGCAACACCGCCCTCATAGCCGCGGTGGTGATACTACTTCAGCCTGCAAAGGTAAGCAGAAGGACCATACTGGGACCTTCGTCGTTTTTCTTTGCTTCCGCTCTTATTTATTCTACGGCTGCCTGGGCAGAAGGACGCTTTGAGCGGTGGGTAGGAATACTGCTCCTCCTGATCTTTGCGGTATACATGGCATCCACGCTGATCTATATGAAAAGGCGCCCAAGGATAGCGGGCAGCAAGGAAGTAAAGGAAAGCGTCGGTGAGATACCGAAGGAACTGTGGAAGATGATAGTTCTTATCATTGCCGGAGCCGCCGCGATAGCTGTAGGCTCGAGGTTCATAGTAAATAACGGGACTGTCATAGCCAGGGCTCTGGGCGTTCCGGAAAGCGTGATAGGGCTTACAATGGTCGCTCTGGGAACGAGCCTTCCGGAGCTGATCACCGCGCTGCAGAGCCATAAACTGGGCAGCAACAAGCTCGCCATAGGTAACATCATAGGCGCCAACCTGCTGAACATAGTCCTTGTCTCCGGCATGGCCATCAGCATCTCGCCGTTCGACGTGCCTTCGGAGAAGATGGCGGGCGGGATAAATTCCAGCCTGATAATAGACCTTCCCCTGATGCTTATCGTCATGGCCGTGCTTTGCGTACCCGCTCTTATCAAAGGAAAGTTCAGCCGATGGCAGGGGATACTGCTGCTCTGCCTGTTTGCAGCTTTCAATCTGTTCCAGTATTTGTCATAATCTTATCAAGAGCCTATTTGTCTTGATTTTACCAAAGTATAAGAATATAATGAAATATATTCATATTAATATGCAATTTTTGGAGGCGTTTTTATGTCAGAGAAAAGTATGTCGAAAAAGTGGCTGCTTATCGGCATCGCAGCAGTACTGATCATCCTGTCCAGCGTTCTTCCTCTTCCGGAAGGCCTTACAAGGCAGGGCATGCAATCGTTCGGCGTCATCTTAGGCGCTATCGTCCTGTGGGTAGGAGAAGCTATGAACATGGCCATCGTAGGTATATTCATGGCAGCTCTGCTTACGTTCCTCGGAGTAATGACCCCGGCTGAAATGTTCAAGGGTTTCGGCGGAAGCGTATTCTTCTTCATGGTAGGTACCATGTCCATAACCACGGCCATGGCGTCCACCACGGTCCCCACCAGACTTGCAGGACTCATCATGAAGTGGGCCAAGAACAGCCCCAGGAAGCTGGTAGTAGGATTCGCCGTAGGCACTGCGGTCCTGTCCTCTATCATGTCCAACATTCCTACCTGCGCGCTGTTCGCTTCTCTTGGTATCGCCGTTATGAAGGCGAACGGAGATCCCAAGCCCGGCACATCCAACCTCGGTAAGTGCCTCATGATAGCCATACCGGCAGGCTCCGTAATAGGCGGATACATGACACCGGCAGGCGGCCCCACGAACATCTTCGCGTTCAACTATCTTGCTCAGATCGGCCGTCCGATCACCTTCCTTCAGTGGATGGCTCAGGGATATCCCATCGGACTCGTATGCGTCGTCATAGTTGCTCTTTGGACCACATTCATACACAAGCCGGAAGAGATCAAGACTGAGGCTCTGGAAAAGGCCAATGAGATGATCCACGGCAACGGTCCTCTTACCGGAAGGGAAAAGAGAGTCATAGGAGTAGTTGCCGCGATGTTCATCGCATGGGTAGCTTCCTCCTTCGTTACCAACGCCAACCTGCTCAACGCTACATGCGTAGCTCTGATGGGTACATGCCTCTTCATGTTCCCGGGGATCGATGCTCTTACCTGGAACGAATATTCCGAGAAGGGCGGCTGGGACGCATCCTTCATGGTAGGTTCCGTAGGCGCTCTTGCCGACGCCGCTCTTAACACCGGCGCCGCAAAGTGGCTCGTTACCACAACTCTGGGCGGAGCTGCCAACTGGAGCCCGTTCATGGTATTCCTGATGATCTCCGCTCTCGTGTGCATCATCCACATACTCATCCCGTCCGGCCCGGCAGTTGCAGGCCTTGCGGTAATTCCTATCGTCGAGCTTGCCGTTACAGCGGGCGTCAACCCGGTAGGCGCGGCCATACTGGTATCCTTCTGGTCGGCGGTAACGTTCGTACTGCCCACAGACGCCGTACCTATGTTCACCTACAAGTTCAAGTACTACGGCTTCAAGGACATGATGAAATCCGGTATTCCTATCTCGGTGATCATCGTCGTGCTCGTAGCAGTGCTCATTCCGTGGGCTTCCGGACTTCTCGGCTGCTAGTACAGTTTACAGGAAATATAAAAGGATCGGGCAAGTCCCGATCCTTTTTT
>JAEEGL012008744.1_pt1 | contig 18554 bp, 15 predicted proteins | sample 9134231 | NCBI WGS metagenome assembly JAEEGL01 (sample SAMN16246548, study PRJNA631951) | gut metagenome | biome: gut microbiome; feature: rumen; material: fiber-attached | host: Bos | place: Iran: Karaj | collected 2018-10 | reverse complement strand
TCGGTTGCTAGTATTCTCTTACATCCCTTCTTAGCGCTTTCTATAGCAATGTAAGCATGGTCACATCCTACGTCAATAATGGAATCATCAGAATTGATTAATGATAAAATGGCTTGAAGTCTTTTACTCTTTATCATTAGTCTGACATGAAATCCTTTAATTTTTTTGCACGAGATGGATGTATTAATTTTCTTAGAGCTTTTGCTTCAATCTGTCTAATTCTTTCTCTTGTTACATTGAATTTACGTCCTACTTCTTCAAGTGTATGACTTGTTCCATCTATAAGACCAAAACGAAGTTCTAATACTTCTTGTTCTCTTTCTTGAAGCGTCATAAGTACTGATTTGATTTCTTCTTTTAATATTTCATTTGTAGCATATTCTTCAGGAGATAATGAAGATTCATCTTTAATGAAATCTCCTAAATGTGAGTCGTCTTCTTCACCAATTGGAGTTTCTAATGATACTGGATCTTGAGATATTTTCATTACTTCTCTAACTCTATCAACTGAAATACCCATTTTCTTAGCGATTTCTTCATCAGATGGTTCACGATTTAATTCAAGTGTCATTTGTCTTTGAATTCTAGCCATCTTATTAATTGTTTCAACCATATGAACTGGAACACGAATTGTTCTAGCTTGATCCGCTAAAGCACGAGTAATAGCTTGTCTAATCCACCAAGTGGCATATGTAGAGAATTTGAATCCTTTTTCATAATCAAATTTTTCTACTGCTTTCATTAAACCTATATTACCTTCTTGGATTAAGTCTAAGAATAATAATCCACGTCCAACATATCTTTTTGCAATAGATACAACTAAACGTAAGTTAGCTTCTGCTAATCTATTTCTTGCAAATTCATCACCATCAGCAACTTTTAATGATAATTCTGCTTCTTCATCTGGTGATAATAATGAAATTCTACCAATTTCTTTTAAGTACATACGTACAGGATCATTAATATTTACGTCTTTAACTAAATCTTCATCTGATAGTAAGATTGGTTCTTCTTCAATCATTTCTTTGCTAGATCCAGCATTTGCATCTTCTTCAGTAATTACGTTGATACCTGCTTCCATTAAGGCATTATATAAATTGTCTAATGAATCAGCATCTAATTCTAATCCTTTTAATGCTTCAGCTAATCTTTCGAATGTAATGAAACCATTTTTCTTACCTTCTTCAATTAATTCAGCTTTTCTTTCATCTAATGTTTTAATCTCAACTAATCCTTTAGATTTTTTAGATGTTTTAGTTTCAGTTTTTTCACCTAATTCTAATTCAGTTTGTGCAGTTTCTTCTACTATTTCTTCGTTCTTCTTCATACTATTCCCCATCCTTTTTCAATTTTATAATTTCGTCCATTATTTTGGCTTGTTCATTTATATCTGTAACTGTTTTTAGTTTTTCTTTTAATGATTTTATCTTTTGATTTGAATCTAAATCTTTTATTTTTCTTATATAACCAATAAAATCATTATCCAATAGTTTTAAATTAATACAATCAGTTACAATATTGTCTAATTCATCAATATATTCAGCTTCATAACTATTTGCAAGAAAATCCGCTATATTAATATAATTAAATTTGAGTGAAAATGCAATAATATCTTGTGCAATTTCATCATATTTTTTATCAGGTAAATAACCTAGTTCTTGATTATATAGTTTTATATATTTAATATCGTTTAATAAATAATATATAAACGTTCTATATATCTTTGTTTTATTGTCTAATTTATCTTTCTTTTCCTTTAAAGTCGTCACTTTAATCTTGACTTCTTTAATATCGTCTAATTTATTTAATAATACTTGCTTATCTATATTATATTTTTCTGATAAATCATTTATCGTTAATTCTCTTAATAAAGGATCATTTGATTTATTTAATTCGTTTATTACTGAATTAATATACTTATTTAAATCTTCTACTTTATCTAAATTTTTATTTTCTCTTAAATAATTTAATTTAAAATCAAAATAATTTTCAGAATGTTCAATTGCTGTCTTATACTTATCTATACCATTTTTTAAGATATATTCATCTGGGTCTTTAGCATCTGATATTCTTAATACTTTTACATTAACATTCTCATTTGCTAATAAATCACCGTTTTGAATTGTTGCTTTTAATCCAGCTTCATCATTATCAAATCCTAGTATTACATCTACACCTAATCTTTTAAGTAATGCAATATGATTTTTAGTCAATGCTGTACCCATTGTTGCAACAACTGATTTAATACCACTTGAATATACTCTAATAGCATCCATCTGACCTTCTACAACTAATATATATTTATATTCGTGTGCATATCTAGATGCTCTATTATAGTTAAATAAAATATTTCCTTTTTTAAATACGGGTGTTTCTTTTGTGTTTATATATTTAGCTTCATCAATATTTTTATATATACGCGCTGAGAAACCTACACACTTTCCATCAGCATTATGAATTGGGAAAGTAACTCTATCTCTAAATAAATCATACAATGAATTTCCAATGTTTGCTAAACCTGTTTCTAATAGAATATTTTCATCATATCCTTTACTAAGTAATATTTTACTTAAGTTATCTGGCTTTGCTAAAGCATATCCTATTTGGAATTCATTTATTACGTCTTCATCAATACCACGCTTTATAAGATAATCTTTGGCTTCTTTACCTTCTTTAGATTTTAAATTCAATTCATAGAATTTCATTGCAAAATCTAATGCTTCTAAATGTTTAGAATATCTATAAGTTACATCTATAGAACCTTCAATTTTGGTACCACTTTTTTCAGCAACTATTTTTACTGCTTCTGGGAATGATACATGATCGTAATCTCTTACAAAATCAAATACAGTCCCACCTTTGCCACATCCAAAGCAATGCCATATCTTTTTAGTAGGTTCTACTGAAAGAGATGGACCTTTATCACCATGGAATGGGCATACACCAAAATAATTGCTACCTTTCTTTTCCAAAGATATGTAATTGGAAATAATATCAACTATATTGGCTTGAGACTGGATTCTATTAATTTCTTCTTTAGGTATTCCAGCCATAAAAAAATCACCCTCTACTAATATATATTAAAGATAGGTGGTGATTTTACTCCAAAAAATCGCTATTTTTTTAAAAAAAATTACATTTTTTCTATAAATACCAAAGTTTTTCTCCATTTTTACGAACTTCTTTGATAATTCCTGAACCTAAACACTCTTGTCCTAAGTATAAAACACATGCTTGTCCAGGCGTAACAGATTTAACTTTTGATGGATATTTAACTCTTATTTCGTTATTTTCTAAAAATTCTAGAATAACTTCATAATCAGGTCCTCTGTATCTAAATTTAGCAGTACAGAAGTCTGGCATTCTAGGAGTTATTATATTTACATTTTCAATTATACATTCATCTGAATATAATGTTTCAGGATCTTCTCCAAATGCAACATATAAAATATTCTTTTCAACATCTTTACCTACTACGAAGTGTTTTTCATCATATCCGGATATACCAACTTGTCTTCTTTGACCAATTGTATAATTCATTAATCCTTCATGTCTTCCAATTACTTCTTTAGTATCTACATTAACAATATCTCCAGGATTTGGTTTCAAATAGTTTTGAATAAATTTTTGATAATTTCTTTCACCTATAAAACAAATTCCAGTAGAGTCTTTCTTTTTGGCTGTTGGTATGTTTTGTTCAACCGCTATTTCACGTACCTCAGGCTTTGTTAAGTCTCCAATTGGGAATAACACATTTTTTAATTGTTCAGGTCTTAATTGAGCTAAAAAGTATGTTTGATCTTTATTTAAATCTTCAGCTCTATATAATCTGCATTCCTTTGTTTGAGCATAATGTCCAGTTGCTATATAATCTGCACCTAATTTCTTTGCTTCCTTTACAAAAGAATCAAATTTAATATATTTATTGCACATTAAATCTGGATTTGGTGTTCTGCCTTTTTTTAGTTCTTCTAAGAAATAAGTAAATACATTATCCCAGTATTCTTTTATGAAGTCTACTCTATGCAATTCTATTCCTAGGGATTCACATACAGCTAATGCATCATTATAATCTTGTTCTTGAGGACAAATATCTTGTCCTAGTGTTGGATTACCTTCAATATCATTGTTAACCATAGCATCCCAATTACGCATAAATAAACCAATTACTTCATATCCTTGTTTTTTTAATAAATAAGCAGCTACAGATGAATCTACTCCGCCACTCATTCCAATAACAACACGCTTTGCCATATTATCCCTTCTTTCTTCGATATTATAGCATATATTACTATAATTTACACTTTTATTTTTTATCAATATGTAATATAATTTAAAGAGGTGATAGAAATGGATCAAGAAGATAACGTAAAAGCAGTAGTTGGTAATATTCGTATTAAAGAATCAAATAAAAAAGTTAAATTAGATAAATATGGAAACGAAAAAGTATCTTTAGGTAAAAAGATTTTTGTATGGAGCATGTTTATAGCAATGGGTGCTGCATTTATAGTTCCATTAATTCTATATTTTATTAATTATGCTTTAAATAAATAGAAGTTCATACTTCTTTTTATTTTGCAATAAAAAAGGAAGATTAATTCTTCCTTTTATTTTTTATCTATGAGCAATAGCTACTGTATTAGCTGCAGTATAAGCCGCTGTTCTAGCTGTGTCACTTCTATTACTACTATGTGAATATGATTCAACTTCTTCGTCTACAACCTCATTTTTGCGTTCATTATATTCTTCTTCAGTAATTAAACCTGTGTTTAATTGATAGTCTAATACATCTTTATTAGATATTTCATCTACATTTTCTATATCTTCTAGGAAGTTATATGCATCATATTTTTTCATTCTATTCTTAATACCTATTGCTAATGCAGCAGCAGATATTGAATTGAATAATCCAGGAATCATTGATTGTGCTGGTGAAATACCTTGAATAGCTTCAATCTTTGATAAGTTATCAGCTAATGCTTGTACTTCAGGTAATGAAATACCTTCTATATTATGAATTTCTCTAGCTAATTCAAATGCTTCATCAATAGCTTTATTTCCTACATTAATATTAGAAGAAGTTGAGATCACTTTATCTAATCCTTCTGTAGGTGCAGTTAAATCGAATTGTGGATGTTCAGTTGCGTATTTAGTAACTGTATCATATACGTTCTTATAATTTTCTACAAATTGATCTTCCATATTTTTACTTAATTCAGTTAATCTAGCCATTGCTTTTGAATGTGAAATTGATCCATTTGCAACACTATCGGCTATAGAATTAATTTCTGCTTGGCTATATGCATAAGCATTGTTATATGTAGCGTGTGCTGCATCATCTAATGCTTTATATTCAGCACCTGTTGAATGCCAATTTGTTTGATCTAATACTGCTCTTTCTAAAGTATTAGTATGAGCTAAGTTAGCTTCATTCACTTGAGCAATTCTTGAATCAATTACTGCTCCAGATTTTGAAGTAATTCCTTCACTTAACTTTTTAGCTTGATCTATATTTTCATTTAATCTACCAATATATTCTTGTTGTGTATTGATAATTTGTTTTTGTTGTTCTGTAATTTCTTTAATTTGTTCTAATTCGTTAGCTCTTTGTATTGTTGTATACAAGTTAATTCCAGATGCAACAAGTACAACAGTTCTCATTAAATCAGATACAAAAGGATCTTTATCGTAATTTAATGGAGTTACTAATGGATTATATGATCTTAATCCAACGTCTTTATCCATTAATAATCCAGGTTTTAATTCAGTATTTTGACTGATTAATTTTTCTCTTTTTACGAATCCATTTAATGCACAATAATCATCATTATTAGCTACACCTTTGATTTCTTCTTCATAAGCTCTAGCTTGTGCTTCATTTAATTCATCATTTTCACGAGGGATTTTTCTGAATCTGAAACCAGCTTGACTCATACCTGATTTATAAGCATTTATTGATTCAACAAATCCTACTTTGCCACCAACTTCATAATCTAATTTCTTATTAGTTAATTCGATATATTCTTGAATTAGTTGTGCTTTTCCGTATATTCTAGCTGAATATTCTTGATCTAATTCAACTAATTCTTCATTAGTTAAAGTACTCTTTTCTACTTTATTTTGAATTTCAACCATACGTTTGAAATCAGAAAGAATAGTATTATATATTTGAACCATTCTTACATCAATTTCTCTTACCTTTTTGTTTACATAACCAGCAATTCTGGCTTGAATCATTGTATTAACAATAGGCATTTTTTGGTAATTTCTTAAATTACCACCTTTATATTGATTATAAATTATTTCTAATTCTTCATCAGCTAAATTGCTTAATCTGTCTTTTAAGATTGAAATTCTTTCATCTATTCCTGAAGCTGCACCTGATAATTTACCAATTCCTTTATATAATAATTGGAATGGATAACTTATAACACTTGGAGCAAATGCCACAATGTTATATAAAACATTTCCAGTACAAACTTTTTTCTTAAAGTTTTGATTAACTCTTATATTTGAAGCAGTGAATTTCCAATCATCGCCTTTTTCAAATTCTAATCCTTTAGTTAAATCAGCCATTATTCTGTCTAATGTAACTACTTTTTTAGCTTTATCTTTTGATTTTTCTTTTGATTTTAAATTCTTTTCTGTTTCTTTATCTGGGATACTTCTATTCTTTTCAGCAATTTCATTTTTTATAGCTGTTTCTTTATCTATTACTTCTTTCTTTCTATTAGCTATATAAGCGCTTACGGTCTTTACAAATGTATTTGAATCTACATTTTGTATTTCTTTTCCGTTTATTTTTACATTAAATTTTTTATTAGATAAATCTGAATTATTTATATTTAATTTATCTGATATTTCATCTAAGAAATTAATAAAGAAGTATTCTAAGTCCATTTCTTCCATAGTTTTTAAATCATATGTACTTGGACTATCCATTGATATATTATCATATGATCCTAATATTGATACTGTTTTATCATCAATATTGATATCAAAGTTAATAGTTTTTTCTTTTAATTCTTCTTTTGATACTTTAGCACTATTATTAGCTTCTTTAAATGTATCTGGATTAGCCTTAATAAAGTCTATATATCTATCATTATTTTGATCATATCCATTTAATGCTGCTTGTACAGACTTTAAAGTTTTAAAATATGATTCATATGTATCTACAAATGAGAATAATATTTTAATTTCTTCTTTTAATTCTTTTTTCTTTTCTATACTATCAACAGATTTGATTTCTTCTGCTAATTCTAATAATCTTTTACGAGAATTATTATATGCTTCTTGTAATGCTGCTAGATATGATAATTCACTTTTAACGTCTTTAAAAATACTTTCTTTTATTTCTTTTAAATATAAGAAGTGTATTTGTTGAAGAGGAATTGTATTTCCTTCATAATTCTTTATTTGTTTTTCATATCTTTCATTTTCAGCTAATAATTCAGTATTTCTTTTAACAGTTACTCTTCTAAATACTGCGACTTGATCTGTTAATATATAAATAATATGTTTAAATTCTTCACTTCTTGCATCAAACATATAAAACCCTCCTAAACTTCACCATTTTTAATTGAATTCAATACTTCTGAAACCATATTCCATTCTGCATCAGTTGTTACATCTTCCATTTCAGGATTTTCAGCAAATGGATCATATGATTTAACATAAATATTTTCATTTCCATCTTCATCAGTGGAATGATCAGTAAAAGCTACATAGTTTCTTCCGTTTTCTTTACAAGAAAAATCAAATACTACATCACATTCTACTTCTTTTCCATCTTTCATGATTTTAACTTTGTCTTCTAGCAACATACTAGCACCACCTTATTTAAATTATAGTATTTAATGTATATATAATCAATTATACACTCATTAATTCTGTTTCTTTTTCTTTGATTTTTTCATCAACCATTTTGTTGTATTTATTGATTAATTCTTGAATATCTTCTTCTGATGATTTCTTTTGATCTTCAGTTAATTCTTCACTTTTTTTGATTGAATTCATTGCATCAGCTCTTGCATTTCTTAAGGCTACTTTGCAATCTTCTCCCATTTCTTTAACTTGTTTAACATAATTTCTTCTTGTGTCTTCAGTTAATTGAGGAACAGTTAATATAACCATTTCACCATTATTTGTAGGTGCAATACCTAAATTTGCTTCATTTATAGCATGTTCAATATCTTTAATGATTGTTTTATCAAATGGCTTAATCATTAATTGTCTTGCTTCAGGTACTGTTATATTAGCAACTTGATTTAATGCAGTTGGTACACCATAGTATTCTACTTTAATACCATTTAACATTGCAGGATTTGCTCTTCCTGCTCTAACTGTTACTAATCTCTTTTCTAAGTTTTCAATTGCTGACATCATATTCATTTCAGCTTCGTCATAAAATTCCATAAAATATATTCTCCTTCTTATGATGTGTATTATACGTTTTTATTATTAAATATCAAGAGTAAATAGCATTAATAAGAATAAAGCTACTACTATGATTTCTACTATAATTACAATTAAAGCAACACCATTTGTTTTCTTTAATTGAACAGGTTCTTCATGTACATATTCGTTTGGTTCATATTCTTCTTTTACTTTTGGCAATAAATCCATCTCTTTTTGTTCCAAATATGCCAAAGCGTTATATAATTCTAAATCCATTACTTCAGGAATTCTTTCTTCCTTAACGTTACATGCTCTATCATAATCTTCTCGCATGAAATAGAAGTAATTTTCTAATCTTTTTTGATCTAAATTATCTAGATTTTCTAATGATCTATTATTTGATAATAAATAAATATATGTAGCTAACATATGCTTATCATCTTTATCTAATTTAGATGCATATGCTTTTTTTAATAAATGATTAAATTTATTTGAATCAAATTGAACATATCTATTTTGAAGTGTTTCCTCTTCCTCTGGATCATCTTCAGGTACTTCTTCAATTGTTTCCTGAAGGTCATGTTTAGTAAGTTCTTCATATTGATCAATTGCCTCTAATTCTTGATATTCATCTTCTGGTTCAACAGATTCATTATTATCTTGAACTGAGTTTAACATTTCATCTAAGAATGTTTCTTTATGAGTTCTTTCTTCTTGTTTATTTAAGTTTCTCATATTCTTAGGTTCTTGTAAAAATTCAATTGATCCTTCATTTTCTGAATCAAATTTAAATATACCATCATTTATTTTATAAATTCTTTCTTTAAAACAATCTACAGCAACATATATATGTCCTTCTAAACCAAATGATTTAACAGCTTCTCTAACTTTTTGTTTTTCTTCTTGTTTAGATAAAGTTGGATCTGAATTATATTCAGATAATCTTTGAAAATTAATTGGTACTCTGAACATATTATTCATATCATAGAATATTTCTTTTGCTGATCTACTAGGTATTTCATCACCATGTTTTTTAATATAATCTTGAATTTCTGTTTCAGTTCTACATACTAAAACATCTACAGTATTATCTTCATTTCTTAATGAAATATAATCAACTTCTTTATTATCTTTAGATCTAGTTTCAATAAAATTCATTTTTTCTCTTACATCATCATTAGCAGCAACTATATCTGCAAATGCATCTTTATTAGTTTTAGTTGGATGTAAAAGATTTTCTCTTTCAATTATTTTTACATTTAATGCTGAAATTACAGTTTCTTCATTTATAAATAAGTTTTCATTTACATTGTCAGATTGTAATTTTTGTAAGATGTTTTCTATTTTTACAAAGATAGTACTTGGAATATCTGCTGTATTCCACGATAAGATTTCATCTGCAGCTTGATCCGCAGTTCTTATTTGATTTTTATCATTTATAAAAATAATTTCACCCTTATCATTAGACTTTATATTATCTAAGATAGAATACATCAAATATCACCTACTCCTTCTTTAATTTTGCATTTTTATTTTCAATAGCAACTCTTTGAGTTAATGCTAATAAAATAATTAAATTTAATACAAATGAACCACCATAAGACATGAATGGAAGTGGTACACCTGTCATGATAAATAGACCTGTAACACCTAATAAATTAACTACTAAATGAATTAATATGTAAGAGAATGTTCCATATGCTAATATGGAATTTCTTAAATTAGATGCATGTCTAGCTATTGTTAATATTGAGAATAGTAATAGTATATAACCAAAGAATAATATTGCTGTTCCTATTAATCCAAACTCTTCCACTATAATTGGAAAAATAAAGTCTGTATAAGATTCTGGTAAATATAAATTCTTTTGCTTACTATTTCCAATTCCTAATCCATATAATCCACCATTATTGATGGCTATATATCCATTACAAACTTGATATCCTGTTTTTTCTAGATATCTTTCACATGGCTTTAAGAAATAAAATCTACTTGCTTGTGTTGGTGTCATAATTCCAGCATTAACTAAATTTCCTGTTTTAAATAAGAAAAATATTAATGCTAATCCTGCTATTCCAATTGGAATAACAATTCTATAAATTTTCCATTTATTAATTGGTAATGCAATAAATATCATTGCAATAATACCAAATACAATAATTGCAGTACCTAAGTCTGGTTCAACGGCTATTAATGCAACACTGAATAATGGTGCTATAAGCGGTACTACTAATGACCATTCATTAGTAAACTTTTTCTTTTCACCATAATATGTTGCCATAAATAGTATTACAAAAGTTTTTACAAACTCAGATGCTTGGAAATTAAAGAATCCTAAATTAACCCATGATCTAGCACCATTAATTTCTTGACCAAATAATCTAACTATAATAAGCGATCCTACCATAACATACGGTAATAACCAACCAAACTTACTATATATTTTAGTTGGTGTCCTTAAAACAAATACTAATGCTATTGCGAATGCAAATGCTTCATATTTGCCTTGTTTTAAAACAAAGAAGTAACTGGCTTCTTTATATGCTAGAACTGCCGCTACAGTTGAAGACGAGAATATCATTACTAAACCAAAAAAGAATAGTAATAAACTAGTTATAAGTAATAATTTATCTAATTTGGCAAAATTACTTCTTAACTTCATATTCTCACCTATACTACATTTTACCACAAAAAAAACATATATTAAATATATGTTTTTACTTTTTGCTTAAAATATTAATCTTTTAATGGTACACCATTAGCGTCAGTTGTGATTGAACCAGTTAAAATCATAATACCTTCAATTAATCCCCATACTGAACTTATTATTGCAAAAACTCCACATGATAATACTGAGATTAATAATTGAGCAATTGCTTTACCAGTAAATCCTAAATAGAAGTTATGTATTCCAAGTCCTCCTAAGAAGATTGCTAATAAACCAGCACAAATTTTAGATTTTTGTTCTCCTGTTCCAGTATATTGTGGTTGAGCTCCTGCTTGAGGTTGTGCTTGTGCATTAACTTGAGCAGCTCCCGCTTGTGCTCCACATGAAGTACAGAATTTTTGCCCTTCATCTAAAGGTGCTCCACAGCTTGTACAAAATTTTGCCATATTCTTTCTTCCCTTCTACATATATGTATATTATAACAAACAATTATCATTTTTTAAATAATTTATTTGCTCTATCACATACATTATTCAATAAACTTGTTATTAATATTGCTATTATAGGTGCAATAATCGGATTAACAAAGTAAAATGCAAATGTTAGTATACCAACTAATATACCGAAAATTCTCATTCCAAGTATTGTATAACTTGAAGTCACATATTCAGTTGCTACAAAAGTAAAAATAAATATATATCCGTATTGAAAATATACGTTTCCGATATTTACATTAGCAATCATACAATACAATGAAAATAATACAAAACTAGATAACATAGATAATATACCTATAGATGTTTTGGTGTTATTAGTAATACTTAATATTATAAATACAATAATATTTAATAATATATGCGTAGCAGCAATTCCACCTACATTTTTACCAATTATATAATCTAAAATATTATATTCAAACAATTTATTCATTTCGTATGTATTCATATAATTAAAATCATTTAATACTATAGTTTGAATAGCGTATATTATTATAAAAGCAATACATATAACATTAACTCTATTTTTTATGAATTTTGATATAAAGAATACTACTAATAAAGTCATAAAGAATACTAACATATTAGTATTAATACTAGTTAAACACCCTAATATAACTCCGTATTCTATATGAAATGATGAAAATAATATTTCTTTTAATTTAGGTTCCGGATTATTTTTTTTATTAAATACTAATTCATATAATAGATTTACCATTGCTCCAATAAGAGCACCGCCTAATATAAATGTAGAAGGTCTAAATAAATCTAAGACATTAGTTGTATATTTGTTTACATATAAAAATATACCATTTTTATATATACCATATAGAATCATTGGTATTAATAAAAGTATTCTCATTGCAGATATATTAAAAATACTTTTTTTGCTTCTTAAGTATACATTATTCATTTTCTCTACCTCCTATATATTTTTTAAAATTAATATTAGCAGGACATAAATAAGTACATAATCCACAATGAATACATTTAGATCTATCTGCCTTTTTGTGTTCTTTTAAATACTTTGGATTTAATCCAACTGGACATTTTAAATTACATAAACCACAATTAATACATTTAGATTCTTTAGATTTATCTACAGTATTTAAAAATATACTTCTTATATCTCTAGTTAAAATATTATTTAATGTAGTTAATGTTCTACCAGCTAATAACCCATTAACTACAACATAATAATTATCATCAACTATATTTACTGTATTTTTGATTATATCAGCCATAGATGTACCAATTTTAGTTTTAACTACTCTAGTTTTTTCTATAGCATTTCCACCTATAGTTATAATCTTTTCGGAAACTGTTTTTTTTCTTTTTAATATATTATAAATATTATAAATATCCTCAACAGTTAGGTAGTTTACTCCCCATTTTTCTTGTTTTTTAGATACAACATTTTTCAATAATACAGACTCAAATCCAACTGTATAAATATCAGGCATTAGTTTTAATTTAATATTAGGATATGTACCTATATTATTAATAAGATTTATAACATTTAAGCTATCTGCATTATTAATTGCAAATATAGTTTCTTCACATCCTAATATAGATGTTAAAGCATCTATAGTTTCAAGTATTTTATCAGAGTATGTATCAATAATATATGAGGATGTATGTTCAAACGGATCTGAATCAATTCCATTTATAACAAGTGTTTTAGCTCCAAATACAAGTTTTTTATCAATAGCATTATATCTAGTAATCAAATCATTAATTTGATCTTTGCTATATTCATTTATATATTTTGTGGCAGGTACTCTTTTTTGTAATGATTCTTTAAAATCATTTTCAATAACAATACATTCTATATCTTTATTATTCAATTTCATAGATGTAGTTTTACCTAATATCTTACCCGAAACAGGGCTGTATATTTTTTTGTCTCCTTTTGATAATAATACTTGTTCCATATATACATAACTACCTGTTTTTACATTTAATTCATAATCTTTTTCAATTGGAATATAAATATGGTCAGGATCAAGGAATTCGTATAAATCTTTATCAAAAATAACACTTTTACTCTCAGGTATATTTATTTTGTTATTCATTTATATCACCATTTATTTACTATAATATTTTATTACTTCATTATATAAATTTTCATTGAACTTTTTATTTCTAATCATTTCAATTTCTTGTTTGTATGGAGGATATTCTTTATCTATATATGGTGTTTCTAGTATTTTAGGTATATTAGAAAGTCTTTCATTATAGATAACGTTAATTAGATTGTCAAATCCAATAGTTCCATATCCTAAATTTTCATGTCTATCTTTATGAGATCCAATTGGATTTTTACTATCATTTACGTGTATACATCCAATTTTATCTAAGCCAATTACTTTATCAAATTCATCTAAATATTTGTCAAATTCAGATATATCTATTCCCGAATCAGATAAATGACATGTATCTAGGCAAACACCTACTTTATCTTTTAATTCAATACCATTTAATAGATATGATACTTCTTCTAAATTAATACCTAATTCAGTACCTTTTCCAGCCATAGTTTCTAATAATACTATAGTAGTATCATCTTTAACTAAGATATTATTTAATCCTCTTATAATATTATCCATTGCTTCTGTTCTATCTAAACCTACAGCTGCACCTGGGTGTAATACCATATATTTAATACCTAAAGTTTCACATCTATCTATTTCTTGTCTAATAAAATCTTGACTAAATTTCCATTTGTCTGGATCTGTATTATTTCCAAGATTAACTATATATGGGGCATGTACAATAACTTTATCTAATTCAATATTATTCTCTTTCATAATATTCATAGCTTCTAATGTTAAACCATCATTTATTGTACCTCTTTGAGTATTTTGAGGTGCACCTGTATAAAACATAAAAGCAGTAGAGCCATATGATAAAGCTTCTTTAACTGATCCAACTAATTGAGTATCGTTTTTATATGATACATGACTACCTATATATAACATTTTTATCACCATAAAAATTATAACATAAAAAAAACGACTAATATAGTCGTTTAATTCATTAATTTATAATATATCCATTTCTATTTTGACATTGAGCGCCATTTCTATTTGGAACATTATCACATGCAATCTTTGGAGATTTAAAATATCTTGAATATAAGTCTGAACTATAATTTTGAAGATTTGCTGTTGTTGGGTCTCCACTTTCATTAACGTTCCAGTTAGCTATAGCATAGTTATTATCATATAGATTTAAAATATATTTTGTACCAGTTGTTGTAGCATGTACAACTACATACCCTCTATAGTTTCCTGTAGAAGTATATCCTAAGTCAGAAGTAATATCATATACGTATAAACCTGCACCACCAGCATTTCCGATGTTTGAGTCATATACATATTGTGTTTGTGTATCTTTAACAACCTTTTGTGCATATAATACAAACGCATTTCTTCTTGTATCATCCATAACGTCTAGTACTGCTGGTATTGTAATAATCATTATTAATGCCAATACTACAATAACTACTAGTAATTCTACTAATGTAAATCCATTTTTATTCTTCTTCATGATATCCTCTTCCTATTCTATATAAATTATATAATATTATTTAATTTTAAGTCAATAAAAAGCCTTGTTTTTATCACCAATTGACAAAAGAAGATTAACTTCTTTTATCAATTGGGTTTGTTATTATTTTGATCATTATTTTGATCATTATTTTGATTTGTATTTATTACTACCTTTTTAGGTGTACTATCAAATACTGATGTAGTTTGAGTTTGTTGTGTTGTCTTAGTAATTACTTGGATTCTCTTTTCTTTCTTTGGTCTCATACTACGTCTTGCAAGTGTTAACCAAACAAGTATTAGTGCTAATAGAATTCCTAGTACTATTGCCATTATTCTGAATAATAATGCAAATGATACTGTATTACCTTCACGATAAATATTAATTATATATGATTTAGTATAATACTCATTTTCAGATCTAACTAATATTTCTACTTGAGATCCATTCTTTAAGTTTGAATTACCAGTTACAATAACTGTTGCATTTGGATTCTTCGCACGATAGTTTAGATATAACATATCTTCATCTTTATCAATCTTTAAGTCATAGTAGTATGTATCAGGATTAAATGTGAAATCTTGATGTTTACTAATAGTTAAGAATTCAAGTTGAGCATTTGATTCAGGCAATGAAGGATCAGGTGCTCCTTCAGCAGTTGTTATTTCTCTTGTTGTATAAATTACAACTCCTTTAGATCTTGTAGATCTTGTAGTTGTTGTTGTAGAAATTGTTGTTCTAGTTGTATTAGTATTTAATCTATTAATATAAATTATATATCTATTACTTTCACCATCAATATCTTCTAATGAAATACTAATTACGTTTCTACCAATTGATAAGTCTACATATTCTGTATATGTTACTTTAGTAGTTTCTACTTCAGGTTCTGCATGTATTCTTACAGAATTGATTGAATTTGGAACTTCTACTGAGTAACTTAATTGACCTGGATTGAACGAAATATCTACATTTGATATTGTTAATGATTTTAATTGAACATTCTTTGCTTCTTTTGTTGTCTTTGGAATTGTTGGTTGAGTTGGAGCAAATGTACGTCTTCCTAATTCTTCTGTAGGAGTTTCTCCTGGTTTACATGTTGGATTAGTAATAACAAGTTTTTCCTCTGGTGTATAACTTGCTCTTTCTTGCATTTCTGCATCAAGTTGTTCTATAAATTCTTTTTCTGTTATACCTTCCATATTAATATTTTCAATTACATATGAATTGTCAATGTATGTAAGTATAACTTCATATTTATAATCAGTTGGAAGTGGAATTAAATTAGTTCCATCTACGGCTGCTCCCGATACATATGCAGCTGCTGTTGTATCATCATATGTAATACATTTTGTTTCAGCATTTACTAGTGTATCTTTCCCAGCAATCTTTTGTGCTTTTTGATAATTAACACATAGAGTTTGATTTTTATCTAAAGTTTTCTTAACTTCTAATGTATATTGATTTTCTTGAACATTAATTGGTTTTTCAGGAGTACATGTTGTACCATTTCCTATACAATATTTAGGATATAGTAATCCATCCATATATCTACCATTTGCATCAAAGTAAGCTTGATTATCTGTAGCAGAAGGTGTTATATCAAATTTAACTATACCAATTCGTTGATCTGAATCAGTAGTAGTACTTGATGACCTTCTTATCTGAGCCCATCCTTGATAATCTCCTGTATTCTTTATTGATAAATCAGTTGCAATATTATATGTTACACATGCAGCATTTTCCCATTCATCATATGAATAATCATCTAAATTTGTATATGTGGATACATATTTTTCAGTTGCTTTTTGAACTAAATTTAATCCATATAAATAAAATGCTTTTCTTCTTGAAGATTCAGCTATTTCAACTACTAAAGGTATTGTTATAGCAATTATAATAGCCAAAAGTCCTATAACAAGTAATAATTCAACTAATGTAAAACCATTTCTATTCTTTCTCATATACTACTTTCCTATTCTATTTATAATTATAAGTTAATTGATATATTTTTTCAATATAAAAAGTCACTTATTTAAGTGACTTTATAATTTGAAATCTTCAATAAATTCCATTTCTTCTTGTACATCTACTTTTTTAGGTTTTGCTTCTTTTTTCTTTACTTCTCCTACTGTTTCTTTAATAGATACAGGTATAGAGAAAGTAAATGCCTTTTCAAATGTTTTCTTTGTTATAGCAGAACCAGTTGATGCAAGATCCATGATTGGAATATCTGTATTTTTAATTCTTTCAATATTTTCAAAACTTGATAATCCAACAAAATCTGGTGTTCTTGTAATAAGTGCAGATATAACATTATAATTTGTTGATTTAACTTTCTTAATTACCATTGAACCACGTTTTGCTCTAGTTAATTGAGTTAATTCAGATAATTTAACACGTTTACCTGTCTTCTTATCAGTGAAAATATTTAAATATTCATCATCAGCATTATAAGTTAAACCTGATACCACTTCATCATCTTTAAGATTAATACCTTTAACACCTTGTGATTTAGCAGATGAAACTGGTATTTCAGATGTTTTATATGAAATATAGTATCCTGTTTTAGTAACTAATATTGTATTTTCTTTATCTATTTGAGTATTAGTAATTACATCTCCAGCCTTCAATTTCATTGCTGTATATGATTTATTATATCTACTTACAATGAATGAAGATAATTCTGTACGTTTTACCATACCTTCTTTAGTAAAGAAAGCTATTACTTGTGAAGCATTCTTTTCATCAACTATGTAAGCTGAAACAACTTCATCATTTGGATCAATTGGTACAAAGTTAGATACATGTTTACCTAAATCTTTTAATCTTGTTACTGGTATTTCATTAACAGGTAGATATAAATAACTTCCTAACTTAGTAATAATAAGGAGTTTCATCAATGTTGTAGCTTCATAAGTACGAAGAACATAATCTCCTTCTTTTAAACCTACTTCATCTAATGTATTATTTGCAAATGATTTCATAGATAGTTTCTTAACGTATCCATCTTTAGTAACCATTATGTATACATTTTCTTTAACAATTAAGTCTTCTGCATTGAATGTCATTTCTTCTACTTCGTCTTTAACTTCAGTACGTCTATCAATTGCATATTCTTTCTTAATTGCTCTTAATTCATTTTTAATTACACCATTTAATTTTTCTGGATTAGCTAAGATTTCTTCTAATGTATTAATTAAATTTTGTAATTCTTTTAATTTATTTTCTAATTCAACAATATCAGTATTAGTTAATCTATATAATTGTAATTTAACAATTGCTTCTGCTTGTTCAGGTAAAAAATCAAATTTCTTTACTAAATTAGCTTCTGCATCTGATTTATTCTTAGATGCTCTAATTGTTTTAATTACATCATCTAAGATAGACATTGCTTTAACTAAACCTTCTACAATTATAATTTCTTTCTTTAAAGC
>JAEEGL013835543.1_pt1 | contig 18555 bp, 16 predicted proteins | sample 9134231 | NCBI WGS metagenome assembly JAEEGL01 (sample SAMN16246548, study PRJNA631951) | gut metagenome | biome: gut microbiome; feature: rumen; material: fiber-attached | host: Bos | place: Iran: Karaj | collected 2018-10 | reverse complement strand
GCACGATATGCCTTATTGTTTGGATTATTCTGATTTGCATAATCATCCAACTGTTTTTGAGTGTGCGTTTTTGATGATACACCTTTAGCCATATCATTTTTCTCCTTTCTCCCTGATTCCATCTCATGATATTGCAAAGGATAGCGGACCAACGGGTCACCCTTCTAAGCTGAATTTGATTAAAAATCAAATATATCCTGCATGTACCATGTCTCAGGGTCGGAGAATAATTATTGCACATACAATAATTATCAATTAAATTATAATATTGGTTTTTGTATTCTTCAATACCAGATAAAATGTTACTCCATATAATACTGCAAAAACTCATACCAGTGCTTGCAGCCTTCGTAAATCTCTACCGGCAGCAAGGCTCTTGCCACGAGTTTTAAATCATCGCTTTCTATATCGATTCTTTTAACATTTGCATAGTCTCCGTCGATGCATTCGACTCTGCAGTACCATGTTTTCATTTTGTGTTCCTTTCAGTGTCTTTTATGAGTAAATAATCATAATTTATCCAAAAATCCACTCATTATAAGCAATTCCGGATCAAATGTTTCCTTACACTTTTCTCTTAATTTTTCCTTTTCTTCATCCGTTAAAAACTCTATATAATCGTTAAAGATTATATCGTACAAGTAATAAATATCATAACTGTACGCCAAATCCAAAAGTATCTTTGCATTTTCCTCATTTGGTTTAAGTGTATCAGCATACTCTATAATCTCAAATTCACTGGTAAAATCTTGCATCTTAAATCTCTCCTTTCCGAATATCGATCATTAATATATCACCCTACTATAAATAATGGTTTTTTAAGGTTATATTTTTCAAATAACTCTTTTTTCTTTTCTTCTGTCAATTCCATGTTATTAGTTGTTACAATATGGTTTTTATTCTCCGTATCAAAAGCCACTATTCCCATTTTATTTGTGGATCGAGGACTAATTACTTTGCCAAAGCAAACACCTTCATAAAGACATTCTTTTTGCATAATAATTCTCTCATTCTTAACATTGAATGATCCTATAAATACTTCCTCGTTGTTTTTATCAATAAAACTTTTATATGCTTTGAGAAACTCTTTAACATCGGGTAACTCCTTAAAGTTTTTGCACTCTTCCAGCAAATTTATATTAAAATCATATAGGTTACTCTCATTTTTATACATCCAAAGTGAAGATATAACCTCAATCATTGTTTTTCTTGAAGACGCATTTATCCCTTTTAGAATGTCATACAATAATACAATCTTATTATAAAAATCCTCTTTATAATAATCTGATTTATTATTGATAATCTTTTCGAAAAAATCATCATTTAAGGGCTCTTTTAATGTATCCAACAGCATTCCTAAATATACATCCGCGTCCTTGGTTAATACTTCATTTTTCCCAACAAGGCCATAAAAAAGATTTTCCTTTATGTACTTTTCTTTCTCATCAATAGACATTTTTATTTTTTTATTATCAAAATATTCAATTTTATACGGGAAAAAGAAAGCAGAATTTTCGGTAGGTTCAACATACATATAATTTTTTCCAAAATTATATTTCTCTCCCTTGTATTTACCCATATTCATTTCTTTTTCACCAGAAGATAAATACATATTTTTCTTTTTATCATAGAAGAGAATTTTTGAGTTATCAGCTGCTATTATAGTTCCTGAATGTCTTTGAATTTCTCGATTTAAATGCCTGAGGTTCATACTAAAATAGTATCCTCTTTCACCTTGATCAAAATACAAATTATCATCCACCAACCACATTCTGTTACAATTAAACTCTGCAATCTTTCTCGCGGTTTTTCCTTTTATCCTATATATGCTATTACCACCATCTGTTTTGTAGTACACTTTTTTCAGATCAGAAGCCACACTTTGGCCTGCTCTGCTAAACAAATATGAACCAATTGAGTCTGTTAAGAAAACTTTTTCGTTTATTGGAACAGAATGTAATTCTTCCAAATCTTTAAAGCCATAAAAGAACGGATCATCCATCAGTACCAAAGCAATTCTCTTTAATATATCAGTAGACAAATTGCTTCTATTATCTGGGTCTATATGATTTAATACCAATTTGAGTTCTTCTAAAGATTTATCACTTAAAAGCCCCAAACACTTTAACTGAAAAAAAACATTCTGAAATTCATTTAAAGCTTTTACTTTTCTCTCTCTTTTGTAGGCATCATATATTGTCTCTAATTCCAACAAATTTTTGCATAATTTTTCTGACAATTCGTGTTCTTCTATTTTTTCACTATTCGTATATCCTTGATGAATAAGATAGAATTTTAAAGATGCATCATCGTTTCTCTCTTCTTTTTCGTTTTTCCAATTTTCTCTCATCTTTTATCTCCTCATATAAATATTTGCCAGGCTGCTTATAAACATATTTACATCATTTTTCTTTTCTTCAAGCGTTTTTGAATCTGAATTAAAATCATCATCAAACACTGAACTTAAATCAATGTTGCTCAAGGCAAATTCCAATTTAGATGTATATAATTTTCTCGTATCTATTTTTTCACACTGATCCGCTGTTTCCCTAAGTGGAATTGAATCCAGCGTTGTTTTCTTTAAGGGAAGAATCTTCGAAAAATCCGGCAAAGAAGTTAGATACGGATAATTTCTATCCAGAATCGCCAGAAATTCGCCCTTTTTTAAATGCTGCAATTCATATGGAGTAATTAATGGTTTTCTTCTATCTTCATCTTTATATCCACACTTTTCTGATAACTCTCTGCAATATTCCAAACTTGAGCTATATAGATAAATTAAATTGTTACAGTTATCAATGACTGTTCTTGAATCCTTCGGATATATACTCTGTAACTGTTGTAATGATTGAACTATGATAAACCATCTAAAATTTCTCGCTCTTGAAGCTGATAACTTTTTCCCAAATTCCGGAATTTGTGCCATGTTAGCTGCTTCTTCTAATACCCAATTTATACGTCTGGGCATGCAACCGTTATAAACTCTTTCTGCTACATCGATAAGACAAGAATAAAAAGAATGCAAGTAATTAGCTGTTACCTCATCGTAGATTGATGTCTCATCTCTCGTTATAAAATATACAAGTACCTTATCCTTTACTAAATCTTCTATCGAAAAGGTTGATGATGAAACTAGATTTTCTATCCCTCTATTCTGCACATAATTTTCTATTATTCTTTGCACAACTAAATAGATTGATTTTTTTGTATCTGTAGGTGCTTCTATAATCTCTAATAATTCACCTTTTTCCGGGCACTCCGCATCAATTGAATCATAATAATCTCTGGCTCTATATCTACTGCCTATTTTCTCGTTTAAATATCTGTGAAGGACCATATTATTTTTTAAAGAAAGGGCTTGGTTTCCATATTCTCTGATAGTTACCTCGCTCAATTTTTTCTGATATAAGTGCGCTGATAGATGCCAGAATGGATCTTCATTACTTGCGCAGCTTTTACTTATACTTGATAAAAATTCATCCAGAAGTTCTTTCCCACGATCATCTCCTTTTTCAATCATCTCACCGGCCATTTTTAAAACAGAAAAAGAATCTCCGCGACTTGGATCTCTAAAATCCAAAACAATTTGTTTATATCCTTTTTTCTCAGCCAGAGTATAAAAAGACTTGTATAGTTCTCCTTTAGGATCATGTATGAACGCACTCTCGTTATTCTGTATAACAGCAAATAGCAAAGGCAATACTACGGTACACGTCTTTCCTGCGCCTGTTCCGCTCAATATAAATGTATTCGACATACTATCATCTACATATATCACTCCATTTTCCTTATCATAATCAACCGCAACTCCGGAACCTTCGGCATAATCTTCTTTTATAGAAACTTTTTTTAATTCTCTTCTTAGTTCGTTAATATCTGCAAGTTTTCCCTGTCTGTTTTCATTATTAAAACTTTCCACGTTTTCTCCTCTCAGAACCCTATCTTGATAGTTTTCTTACTAATAATCCCATCTATTATTTGAAGCAGTTCATCATTATTAATTTTGTTTTTATTCTTAACTTGTAAATATCTTATTTTTTCTTTTATCAAATCTAGTTTTACTGAATCATAATTAATAATTTCATCTATTATTGATATCTTATCTTCATCCAGATAAATGCCTTCTTTTTGCATTTCTTCTTCAATGAAATTGTTATTAATATCAACTATTATTTCCAGATTGATAATCTTTTCTAAATCCTTCTTTAACTCATCAATTCTAAATCGAGGATGCAATAAAAAAAGGAATTTGATTTGCTTTCTTCTGTCTCTTACAAAATTTAGCAATCGCCTATACTGTTCAGTACCCAAAAGATCTCCGGATTTTTCATAGTCAAAAAAAGAAATAACGAACACTCCACGAAATCTGTTTGACCCTGATATAAGATCAGCATACTCAGATATTTTATCAACTATTTTAGACCCGGATTCATCACTGGGATTAGGTAGTCTTACTTCCGCATAATGCTCCAATCCACCATGAAAAAAGTTTTCAATAGTTTCATAATATTTTTTTGCAACTTCACATGCTTTATCAGTATTATTCACAATAATGCAATTGGGAAATAAATCATAATCCAATCCCGATTCCTTCGCCTGCGCAAGAAATATATTAAATTCGTTTTTATCCATTATCTTTTCCCCCTTTCTTCAATCAGCATCCATTATTTGTTCAATTTCCAGATATGTTTCAATAGAATTGCGAATTCGATCAATATTAACAAGGTATTCCTTAGTTTTATCTAAAGTATCTCTCATATCAAGAGTTGTTTTATCGAATGTACAAACCAATTGAGTGACTCTGAAAATTATTTCTGAATCATTACCCGAATAATCCGAAATAAAAATTCCTCTTTTATTAACATTATTTTCTATTTTTTTTATTAAATCCTTAAATGCTGCTGGGTTTAATACGTCTTCTGATTCGATAAGAAATTCCCCGGAATAAACAATTATGCTATTGTATAAAGTTTGAATATCAACGCGATATCCATTCTCATTACTTAAAAACCATGTATATATTTCATTTTCGCCTACGTATTTAATCTTTTCTTCTTCGATTAGGAAGCAATTTTTCAACATGCTTTCAATTACATTAATAAGACTGTATTTATCTTTTTCTATATTAATATTTGATTCCATTATTTTCTCCGTTAATCTAATTCATATATTGACCAGATTGTATACATATCACTGTAATCAATTCTATTCATTGAACCATATTTCGCTTTTAATTCATCTTCACATTCTCCAACGGCGTATTCATCATCTGACTCAATTACTAATGATTCAAACCACCCATCGTTACGACTTCCGTCAAGATTCATATCTTCAGGAATATAATCCACATGAAAACATAAGCCATTCTGATCTAAAAAAACATCTTTAAGCGAGCATTCGAATTTCTCATTTAATTCAGTTAAACAAACTATATAATAGCCTTGACTTCCGTAAAAGCTCGCCCATATACCATCTTCTTCTTGTTCCGACATAAGGATTGATCCGAAACTGGAAAACTCTCCTAAATAAGCTACTTCTTCCTTTTCGTTATCGAATGTTAAAACATGCACTCCACATACATGAGAAGAATCAAAAGATACTAAAATTGAAGGAATACTATTTAAATAAACTATCCAAAATCTTGCCTTTCCAAACTCTTCATTCGAATTTATGGCGATATTTTTCAATTCATCTTTTGTTAAATAATCTTCATAAGCTTTAATAATGCTCTGATATTCTTCATCTTCTGAATAATGAATATCTATATTCGCAAATAAATCACTAACAGACGAAAAACAATAATCACTAAATTGTTTCATCACTTTCTCATTTTCCGAATGTACTATTTCACAAAAAGCAAGCATTAATCCTTCCTTAACACTGACGCTGGAACTGATTGAATATGAGCATCTTTCATTCTCATTGTATTGGTGTTTTTCATCCCAATAGGCTGACGATGCATGATTTTTCTCATCTCCTATAAGGATATAATTCACGTAATAGTCGCTAAAAATAGATTCAATTGCGTGCTCAGAAAAATCACCGGATATGTTGAAATAATTATTTTTAGAATCATATAAGCTTTTTCGAAGGATTAGGTACTCTCCTTCAGGAGATTTATACGAAACCTGGATTATATCTGTTCCTACGCTAGCATATGATTCTTGGACATATGAAAAAATATTGTCCGGAGCCTCAACAAACGGAATGTTGGTATATAATTCTGCTTCTTCCAAAGAGGACCAATACACAATAGGATTTTTCTCGAGGAATTCTGCTTCCTTTTCAAGTATTTCCTCTTCCTTAGATGATTCAATATATGAATGTATATTGTCTTTTTCTTTAGAGAAAATTAAATCATTACGATTTTTAAACTCAACAAAAGCTATTGTCTTGTATATTAGAATTATGATGCCAAAGGTTAAAGCAAAGGTAGTTATTACAATGGATATTTTTTCATATGGTTTTTTCATACTAATCTATTCCTTTTCAATATAATACAAACAAGAAAACCATCTAGCATTATCGACTTTTAAGAAATAATCTGTGGTTTTTGAAAACCACAGATTACTTCTAAGTTCTTTATATTCAAGAATAAAATCTTAAAACCTAATACAAAGATATTTAGTAAGATACACCATTGGTTGTTCTTCCAATACACACAGCGCCATTGACAGTACAACCCCCATTATTTCTGTAAACTGTGATAAAATCTTCAATTGAGGTCGTAGTAACATCATTTTTCTGCAAAAGATCCTCTTCATCTTCAACAGTGTCTCCATAGTAAGTACGAACAAAAAGTTCTTTTCCAGTCCAAAGGTTATAGTTGTCAGAAAACGTCAAAGTAATATTTCCATTTTCATCTTTAACTGCATGATCTATAAGCATTACGTGACCGTATCCTGTTCCGTTATCAAAAGAAACGACGATATTGTCTAATTTGTTATTATTTGCCATCAGATCATACAATGCATTACATCCTTCAGCATACGGTAAAACATATTTAAGTTCTGGATCAATGTTTCTAACCCATTCGCCACCATTGCCTGGACATCCATATGAGGTAGGATATTCGATTCCTCGCTCATGAAGTTTGTAAGATGTATAATAAGTACAACTTTCAGGATACATACGATAAAGGTTATTCATGTTCCATTCATTTTCTGTGCTGGGCCAATTGCAATGATAGATACCAGCACCCACACCATAACGTCCCTGCATCTGCTCAGACGTCAATCCAAGTGGATTATACGCATATTCGGGTAAATTATAGATTGGAGCAAGTTCTTCGCCTTTATCAATTACAAACCAGATCGCATTTGTTCTGTCAAGGTCAAATGAACAAGTGCTCGGATTAAAATCCAAATCACTCTTTTGGACAACATTGCCGTCTTTATCCAGATAAGAAAGTATAACCTCGTAATTTGCGTACTCTTCTCCAATATTTATGACAAGAGTACCTTCCTTGTACATGTTCGCTTTACCGCATGTCTCTAATGTGAAAAAACGTGAATTTTTATGTTTCTTCTTGAAAGACTTCGGTAAATGCTTATAAATTTCACCATTTTTATCAAGTTCATTGATGCTAACATTTAATGCACAAACGGGGAAATTGCCCTTTGCATCTGCTGAAAAAGTAATATTGCTCTCTGCATTATATGATAATTTGTTTTTATCCTTCGCCTTAATATTCAAAGGGAAAGATAACAAAGTTGTAATCAGTAACGATAAAATCATTACCATTGAAACTCCAATTTTTTTAAACGTGAAACCTTTTTCATTTTTCATAGTATTTTCCTCCTTATTAATTATTCTTATGTATTGTTGTTTTCTTTGTTTATATATACGTAAATTTCACCTTTCTCAAATCAATTCTGATTTCCGTTTCCCTATTTTTTCGACTTTTTAAATTTCTAAAAAAAAGTATTTCATAATATTTTGCAATGATACTTTCGCACATTGCATAGTTTCTTCATCTTGCATTTTATATGGAAAAGCTTATCCATACGTGATGATCTAGATAGTCTCGGAAAAAATCCAATTCCTATAAAACCTTAATATTGAAATTGTTATTCCATCAGACCGAAAAGTGCTCTTGTAATCGCAGCATATCAACACATTCTAATTTTATGATTTAAACAATTACTCTCCTAAACTTAAACAAAAGATAATTAGTTAACCCCCCTATCTAACGTTTTTTCTTACATCATATAAGATTTAGTAATAGCTATTATTAGCCACAATAATGTTTTTAAAGAAAATCCAACACACCCAATAATTGTTAAAACTGCGCAATAAGGTTTTAAATAGTACATTATTACAATAAGAATGATTGTCCCAATCACAGCAGTAATAAAATTGATAGTATATTTAATCACCATTTTAGGCTTGTCATTTATGTCATAAAAAAGATCTTCATCTTTGCAAAAGAGAAATATTGCTCCAATAATAGATAAGAATGAAGAGATAAAAGCCATTCCAACATAAATTGGCCATATTTCCATATCAAGTACCCAAGATTCAAAGTTCGACAAAAAAATTGTATTGATTATTGAGACTAATGTTATTATTTTGGTTGTTAAGAAAATAAGGCTATCAATTGATTCAAAAACACTGCATTTTTCTTCTTTAATAGACGATACTTTTTTATATTTCGGAGAAATAGCTTTAAAGTAATCTGCATAATCTTCCGATACTCGATACAACCCGTTTTTACATTTAATTAACTCCAAAAATATTTTCTTCTTGGGGGATTTAATGTCATAACGATTTAAAAATTCACTGTTCGCATCTTCAATAATCGGATATCTTCCTTTTTTCGCTTCAAGAATAATTAATCCATCTACACTTTTTTTCGATTTAATATCATGACAATCTATTGTAATAGTGCTCATATTCTTCTCCTCCCCCCGCTCTGAGCAAGACTTTCATCTTGCTCAGACGGTAGTTTTTAACTATTCTACTTCCATTCCAGCTACAGTTACTTTTTCTACACTTTCTTTAAAACCTTCTACAAACGAGTTGAGGCCGGATCCATCTTCATTGTCATCTTCATGATCATTTTCTTTCTCGCCTTCTTGGTTCTGTTTGTTCTTCATTTTCCTGGAAACTGAATAGAATAACGTTTCCATTTTCGGAGCTAAAAATTTAATTGCAAAATAACCAAAAACTGCTCCCAATGCTAATCCTGCTAAATTGTAATAATTCTTTTTCTTCATAAGATTTGTCCTCCTTTTTACGATTTTTTACTTTTTACAATCACAATTATCATTATCAAAATTGAAATTAATGGTATTATGAGACTTAAAATATTAGGTAAGAATGCCAATGTTAATAAGCCCAACGCCAAGCCCATAAGAATTAATAATACTATTCCAGCCAAAACAAAGAGCGGCAAAAAACGAGTTATTTTTTTATGTTTCCTCTCTTTTTCATCAAATATCTTAAGACTCTCATATGCCTTATAATCTTGAAGCATTTCTTGTGAATCTTTGACTGTAAAGATTTGAACCTTTTTTACAGGCTTAATTAATCCCATTCTAGTTTTGGCTACATTCAAATCACCTTCACCATAATGATTAATCTGAATAGAACTGTTCAAGTTTTTTAAAACATCCGGATGGACCCACAAAACTGTTTTTTCATCTATCAGGGTTGCTACTGGTTTTTCATAAAGTCCAAAATTGGAAAACTGTGTCTTGTAAACAGGGGCTATTTCTTTACCTTTAATGTTTTCTTTGTTAAGAGTAACTTCTGAACTTGGAAGTTTGTTTTTTGTAATGTTGTTAATTGCAAATTTTTTCATACAATCCTCCTTTGCGATCAAATCGATAATATTATTCCTGAAGATGTTTTATGAAAGTTATCAATGTTAATTCCTGCAAGGTCCTCATTTGAAAAATCAATTTTGATTTTCTTTTCTTCAGGAAGAATGATTTTTTTTCTAGCTATAACTAATAACGAATTCTGTAAATCCTGAACTTCTACATCATTTGCATTTAAGTAATCTAAATAATTGTTTCTCATATTTTCACCTCCAAATTATGATTCTTTTTCCATTTTGTCTTTAAATACGGAATATTATTTCTTTTAAAAATTATTTCGATTTCCATTTTTATCTTTTTTTATCTTTCAACATAAAATACGTTACAATTCGTTTCCCTCAACATAAGTCAATTTCCGTTTTTATTGTTCCTTGCCTTTCAACTTAAAATACGTCATTATTCACTTCCATAAACACAAAGTGATTTCCGTTCTATATTTGCGGGAAAGAAAGTGAATTCTTGCAATCATCTCTATAAAGTTTTTTATTTATTTTTGGGGAGGGATAAATTATAATTGTTCTTGATAATATAAGAGCCGAAAATAATATGAGAATGTAAAAGAAATGGAATAATATGGGCGAATTTACAAAACATATTTATAATTTATTAAAATATGATAATAGTATTACTGCAGAATTCTTTAATCCGCAAAATGTAATAAAATATATGAATGAAAACAATAATTTTAAAATGCTTCCTGATATTCTCAAAGAAGCTTTGATTTACAGCGGAAAAATCAATGCCAATACCACTACCAAAGAAACTAGGAAAATTCTTCAGCAACTGCTTAATCAACAAGCAAAAGAGTGTCAAATTCGTACTGTAACAGATAAAACTATTCGTAACTGGTTACCCTTAGAAAAAGAGAAAGAAGAAACACAAAAAAACGTGTCTTCGATTGGAGATCGAGACACGGTAATTAGTTTATGCTTTGCTTTGAATTTAGATTTGGACTATTCAAACAAGTTTTTGATTAAATGTGGATATTCAACTTTTAATTTCAAAAATCCTATTGACGTAATATATATTTATTGTCTTTCAAATAAGAAGGCTCTTTCTGATGCCCTTTCGCTCATAACTAAATATATTAATAGTGATAGTAGTAGTATTATTAAAGAATCTCCTTATCAATTTAATGAAACGATTACATTTATAAATTTATTCGAAAATGATGAGTTTCTTATGGGGGATGATGAATTTCTCGAAAAAGTATTACTACCTAACAAAACCTTTTTTTCTTCATATAGCAGAACGGCTTTAAATGAATTCTTGCGATTAAGAATATCCATTTACCTTTTTTCTCTTTTAATACGACTCAAAAGAGAAGAAGTTCATTTTAAAGAATGGCTACATACGGAAGATGGTTATGATTTTTGTAAAAATTTTAAGCTCAAAAAAAATCCTATCATCCAAACAACAATTAACTTTATTCACTATTTAAAAAATTATGATGGCCAAGAAAATATACTTTTAAATGCAAAAGATAATCTCAATGTCTATTCAAAACAAACATTATATCAGGAAAAAATATGTGAAAACAATTCTATTGAAATTCTTAAGAGCATAAACGACAATATTGGAAAGTATATTAGGCATCATTTTGATGACAACGTAGTAACCCAAAATTATAATCTTGTTGATTTTTCCGACTTTTTATATAACGTTATTCCAAAAGAAGACGTTCTTTTTGAGTGGCTCCCTGCCTTTTCAGCGCCTAGTGATGTTCTTCATCCTAAGAATCGATTAAGATCTAACAAAGAATCATCTCTTAGAAACACTGTATTAAGATCTTTTTTTGCTGATCCACAAAGCATTTTTGATATATATAATCCTTTTTTGCCTACATACTCATCAGAAATTTCCGAAGAGCCATTTAATGCCAAAGATATTAAAAAGAATACCCTTGGACGTTCCATTCGCGATATTATGATACTGATGTATTATATGTATTATTCCCTTTATTGGGTTTCCGACACTAGTTCAAGCAAAAAATTTGGATTGGAAGACTTCATTAAAACCCTTGATGATTTACTGGCAAAATGTGAATTAGGAATTCTATATCCGGCAAATCAATTTGATTTTCTTATTCTTCTAGCTGTAAAGAATATGGAAGCAACAAAAATTGATAGTTTTTTAAAACAAAACCCCACTTTCTTTCTGGATGATGTGCTTAGCTACTCCTTTAATATTCAATAGTTTTTATAGTCGGTTAATAATTTTGCAAAATCTCTTTTTACGTCAAATAAACACATACGCAAGTTTTTTATTTGCGTTCTTTAATCAGCAAAATCAAAAGAAAAGATGATATCATCATCTTCTTTACCAGAGATTATTATTCCATTAACCTTTCTTTCCCCATCTTCTGTTTTTAATACTCCCTTGCCTGGAATTCCACCCTCTTCAAAATCACCCTCAAACACTTCACCATTCTCAAAAACAAACGTTCCTTTAACCATATTATTATTCTTAAAAACTCCAAATGCGTGTCCATACGGACCAGAATACTCGCCTTCACCATTTAGTACACCTTTTTCCCAAATCCCTTTGACGAACGTATTATCTGGATAGTATAAAGTTCCATCGCCCTCATGTCTTCCATTTAACAATTTTCCTACATATCTTGACCCGTCTGGATAGCAAACTTCTCCTTCAATCCACTCGTCTATAAATTTCCCTATAATAATTGTTCCATCAGGTTGTATTTCCTTTCCTTCTATCATTTGTATTCCAGAATCTCCGTTTTCGAGTTTTTCCATTAGCATTTTTCCTTCAAATATAAAACCATTTCCACAATCATATCGTCCTTCATATTCTTTTCCTTTTAAAAAACCTTCATTGCCATCAGAAAAGTGTATCTTTCCTTCAAGTAAAATAAAATCCTCATCAAATTCACCATCACTAAAATCACCATATGGCGTTTTCAATATTCCATAATACTTTTCGTTTTTCTTCTCTCCTTCAAATAAAACTTCATCTGGGAATAATATAGAGCCTTCAATAAAATCAAATGTAGTTCCATTAAATTTACCTTCTAAAACCGTTCCGTTATTTTGTTCAATTGTTCCAAAATATGATTCATCCCTATATTTTCCTACAAATTTTCTATCTCCCAAATCAGCCACACCTTCCAAAAACGTTAAACATCCATTTAAATCAAACTTTCCTTTAAAAGTTTCACCATCTTTCCAGATAAATTCTCCAACCCAGTAGTCATTTACAGTTTTTACTTCAAGTACACCATAGGGAGTCTTTACCGTTCCCTCCAAAAAAGAAAGAGTCATATCAAAAAGGCCTTCATAAGTTGTCTCTTTTCTCTCTAACCTTCCTTTATAGTATTTGTCTTCTATAAGCTCTTCTGCGTAAAAAACAACTCCGTCAGTAAATTCTATTTTCCCTCTTTCAATCTTTCCTTTCGATGATGGTATTTTTATTGTTTTATCATTTATTTCTATAGTAACTGTTTCATACTTCATTTTTCCCGAAAAAACAGTCCCATCTTCTCTAGTAAATATTCCCTCGCTGGGCATTCCTTCATTCGTATTTCCTTTAAAACCTCGATATTCGCATTCTGTATCCTGTATATACCCAACAGGAAGATAATTTAGTTCAGTCTCAACATTTATTTCTAATCCTTCAGAAGTTTTAATCGGAACGGAAACCCTTCGGGTCCATTGCCCTATCTTATACTCCATCAAATTTACACCAGATTTAATCTTTTCTTTTACTAGACTAATTGCACAAGAAAACAGCCATTCAATATCATTATTAGAAAAATACTTTGTTAAAAAAATATATCTTCGATTTTTTAAGGCTAAATTTGATGAAACACAATATGAAAATTCCTTGAGTATATCTGTATCGTCACAATCATGTTCTAATATATAGAAAACAAATCTATCTAGTTCTTCAAAAAATAATTTTAAAAAATTGTCCAAAACTATTAGTTGTTCGCCATTATTAGAAATGCTGTCTCTAAGATTATAAGCAAAGAAAAAAGTGCTTTCTTCGTCCTCTGAAAAAGTAATATTCAAAATAGTTTGAAAACTCTCGCTATTTTTTTCTATAAATTTATAACAAATAAATTCATTCAATATATCCGGATATATTGTTTTTACAATACCTTTGTTTAACATTTTCAGTTTTTCAAGAAGCCAATAAAAACCATTTATATCTTGTATTCCAAAATGAGTTTTAAGAATTTCCTCAAGTTTATCAATTTTTATTTGATTTACAAAAGATACCACTACCAATATAAACTTAAATGCCTCAAACGCTTTTTCTTTTTGAGGTTCATTCGAGTAAACTAACTCTATTACACCAAATGCCTTTTTATACTCTCTTTTAGTTATCATTTCTATTGCATCATGTTTATCCCAGTTTCTAACATCTTCTCCATTACATACAGCATCGCCTATGAATAACATATAAAGAGGTCTTTTTTTATCATCAACTTTGCTTAAGGAACCCCATATTTTTTCCCATTCATCATCAGAAATAGCCTTTTTATATATTTCTGCTGCAAAAGTATCCATTATCCCCTTTAATTTGTCTTCAGACATTTCTTTTATCCGAATTAAGCCTTCTTCGGTTGTAAATGACTCGCACTCAGGATATACATATGAATAATCTATTCTTTGAATATCTATCTCCCTGTCAATTATTATTAATCTAATCTTTGTTCCTTTAGGAACTTCTGTTTCAATACACAGGGTTATAAACTCATTTATTTCACCCAAATTTACTGAAATATCATCAAAGCATATTAAAAAACTCTGATTTTCTTCTTTTAAACCAGACAATTCACTTTTGATAGTTTCAATATTTGATTTTATATGCGATGGAGAGAAAACTCTCCAATCTCTTTTCTCTTTATAATATGAACATATTTCATATGCTAATCTTGTTTTTCCACTTCCACCATCTCCACATATTCCTATCATATTGAATCTATCACTTGATTCGCACATCCTTTTTAAGTATTCAAATTCGTCTTCCCTTCCTAAAAATGAAGTAGAATGTGAATTATAAAGAAATCTGTTTGATGCTATCTCTTCAATTATTGCCACTTTCTTTATAGGTTTTTCCTTATTTAGATCTATTAATCTTTTAAAACCTTCACTCAACTTAAGAACGGAATCATTCTCGCAAAAGTAATTCCTTCTTTCATCTGTATCTTCTTCTAATGTTCTATCAAGTATATCTTTTATCTTCCAAACAACTGCTTCGCTTGTTTTGCTTTTAAGTTCATTCCAGAATCTTTCTTCCTTTAAGGTTTCAATCTTTGCGTCTTTTAGTTCTACTCCTATATACTTTGTAAGTAACCATAAGAATATGAGCCCTAACGAAAAAGCATCTGAATGGTATCCTATCTGACTATATTCTTCCCTTTCCTGTTCAGGTGCTGCCCATCCTTTTGAATAAGAATAAAAGTCACTATTCCCGGATCTTATATTGTAAATATTTTCTACTGTATCAAAATCAAATAAATATACTTTTTCTTCTCCGCCAACTCTATATATAAAAAAGTTACTTGGTTTACAATCCAAGTAAAGCATTTCTTTTTTATTGATAACTCCAATTGCATTACAAGCAGAAGCCATAATGCATAAAATATCATTTAACGAACTCGGTGAGTAATTAGTTAATTCCTCACCTTTCCAAATATCAGAATAAACATATATAGTATTATTTATTTCAATGGGAATTGACGGAACTGGCAGAACATTATCCATATATTCTACATAGTATTCCTGATATTTTATTTGGCCTCCTAAAAACCTTCTTTTAAGCCTTTCAAATAATTCTGAATTATTAGGCACTAATCTCATATCCGAAGAACGTTCTATACTAAACGATTCTTTATATGATTGTTCGGGATAAAATTCTTTTAATACTATTTGTTTTTTTATTTCTTTTTCTGAAACAAAACATATCTGTTCAGCTTCATATACCAAACAGCTTCCGCCTTGTCCAATGAGTCGCTTGACTTTTATAATGTAATCATCTTTTTTTATTTCATACCCTTCAGTTAATTTTACTCTTTTATCCATTTTGTAATCTCCCCTTATCCTTTCTTCAACTGTTAGTTGATATCTTTCAATTATTGTATTATCTCGTTCTTTTCATTTCTTCAATTGATTCTAAATAATTATGCATTTCTCTTTCTATTTTTTTTAGCGCTAATTCTTGTATTTGAACAATTCTCTCAGGACTTACACCTTTAAAATCGTCTAATTCAACCATTTCTTCAATTGTACACTTTTCTTCTCCATCCCACCCATATAATTTATTTATAACTTTTTTTTCTATTTCATTTAGAATATTCAGCCCTTGAATAAGTGATATTATATCGCTATCTATTCTTTCTTCTTCAGATTCTCTATTTTGATTAGAAGTTCCATTATTGTTACCTATATTTTGATGTCTACCTTCCCCTTGATTATTTCTATTTTCTAAATATTCTCTTATTTCCTCCTCTGTTATATTTTTAAAATCATATTTAAATTTTTTACTAGATTTACATTTTTTTAATTTTTCAACCAATCTTCTGTTAAATTCTTTATCATCAACATATTCATTATTAATTTCTTCTCTCACTTCCTTTTCTTTTTTTAAGTAATATCTATAAAAAAAAGGATCTCCTTCTTTTTCTTTGTAATCTAATATTGCATTTTTTATAGCTTTCTTCGCATAGATTAAAAATGTTTGTTTGTCTTTGTATTCATCTAGGTCATATTTATTTATTGCATTATTAAAGCCTTCTTCAGCAGGATTGATTAATTTATCCTCATCAAATTCAACATCAACACTATTACTTATAATCGATCTTATCAGTGTGTCATATTTTCTTTTTAATACACCGTAAGCATCCTTCATTCCACTTTTATAAATAAATATAATATCTTCATCCGATATATCATTTTCAGCCAAAATCTCCATAATGCTTTCATTCGTAGTATTATATTTTAATATATTCTCTATAATCTTAATTTTCTTTTCTTGCATTTACTTACTCCTTTATGATAATTTATTACACCCACTTTTTTTGAACTCTATTATTCTCAATAAGTTAGTTATAATTTGCTTTTTCGGAAATCGATATTATCTCTTAAAAAACAATTATTCCGTATAAAATATTACAAAACAAAAGGAGGTGACTTTTATGACAACTATTATTACTATTTTATTTATCAATTTTATAGCTCTACTTTTAAATATTAACTCAAATGCCGCGTGTTCAATGTCTTTATCTGATGCTATTCAATGGATTAATGAATCTGAATGTCAAGGATACGATTTGGATGGTTGGTGGGGTTATCAATGTTCTGATTACGTATCCGCTTATATCAATTATGTCCAAAACGGTTCAATATATGGTAATTATGGCGTTTATTACGCATATTATTATCCTTATTTGGATTTTGGTGACGACTTTGTAGTTTATGCAAATACTCCAGATTTTCTCCCTCAACCCGGAGATATCTTCGTTTCAGCAGGAAATACTGATTTTCAGCACGTTGGTCTAGTCTTAGAGAGTTCTTTATCAACAGCTACTGTTCTAGATCAAAACTCTCGCAACTCAAGTTTGGAATATGGAGCACCCGTGTATAAACATACAATTACATGGGCAGGTGAATATACCCCTTATTATTTCATACGTCCAAACTTTGCAGATGAAAGAAATTATATGGAAATCCAGGAAGTTCCTTATGGTATCAAAAACAAAGCTACTAATATGTATCTGACCTTTGAAGAAAACACTGTAAAAGCAAATCACACAGATTTTTCTTCTTCAGCTGTAACCCACATCATCCCTTACGGTGAGGGTAATATTATAAAGTTTTTTGCAGATAATAAAGTGGTAAATCCTTACTGTACATCTGTTTATGACGGAGCACCCATTAATATGCTAAAATATTATGAAGGTGATGTTACCCAACTATATAAATTTGAGAAAATTGATGATTCTGGAACTGTAGTTATAAGATCATATCAAAATCCCAATTTAGTTGTCACTTCAGATTCTGAAGGTAATCTGAGTCTCAAATACGACAATGGTTCAGATTATCAAAAATTTATTATGAGTTCCTTTCCGATGATTTTCTTTGAAATGGGATTTGACAACAATACTTATGTGACTCCTTTGTCCACGATTTTTTCCCTTCCCATCTTTTCTGATGAACTTACAAAGCTTCCTATGGTAGATGGAGTATCTATGTGGATTGACAAAGAAAATAATAAAACATATTTACCTAACGAGTCTTATAAATACGATGATAACAAGAGTTTAATATTAACTGCAGTGTACTAAAATAATTAAAACTCCCATCAAATAAATTATATATTATTACATCATAAAATTAAATGGTGGATTATCGTCCTATTCAAAAAAGGTGGATGTCTTTAAACTATTGTAAAGACAGCCATCTTTTTATTGGAAAATATTTACTCCATATAATACTGCAACAACTCATATCTGAGCTTGCAGCCCTCATAAATCTCTGCCGGCAGCAAGGCTCTTGCAACGAGTTTTAAATCATCGCTTTCTATATCGATTCTTTTAAGATTTGCATAGTCGCCGTCGATGCTGACAACTTCGTAGTACCAGGTCTCCATTTTGTGTTCCTTTCAGTATCTTTTATGAGTAAAATTATACCAAAAATCCGCGTGATTTTACAGTCTGCAATTATCCATTTCGTTCTCAAAATACCTTGTGTTGAAAGGTACTGCT
>JAEEGL013437998.1_pt1 | contig 18555 bp, 10 predicted proteins | sample 9134231 | NCBI WGS metagenome assembly JAEEGL01 (sample SAMN16246548, study PRJNA631951) | gut metagenome | biome: gut microbiome; feature: rumen; material: fiber-attached | host: Bos | place: Iran: Karaj | collected 2018-10 | reverse complement strand
CTCGCTCTATGCGCCCGCCACCTTCCTCTCGCTTTTTATCGACGACTGCATTGAGAAGGGGCGCGACTATTACAGTGGCGGTGCCCGTTACAACACCACCTATATCCAGTGTACGGGCCTCGGCACCATCACCGACTGCTTCACCACCCTGAAGAAGCACGTCTTCGAGGATCAGCGCTACACCATGGACCAGATTCTCGAAGCCTGTGAGAATAACTGGGGGGCCAACGAAATCGTAAATGGTAAATCGTCAAATAGTCAATTCGAATTGGTGCGCCAATACATCCGCAACCACACGCCGTTCTTCGGCAACGACGACCCGTATGCCGACGAGATTGCCGTGCGCGTCTACAACGACCTGGTGAAAGCCATAGAGGGGCGGCCCAACACTCGTGGCGGCAAGACGCACCTGAACATGCTTTCCACCACCTGCCATAATTATTTTGGCAGCGTTTGTGGCGCCACACCCAACGGCCGTTTCGCTCACTTTGCCATTAGCGATGGCACGTCGCCCGCCCACGGCAGCGACAGCCACGGCCCCACCGCCGTCATCAAGTCGCTCGGCAAGCTCGACCAGACGTGCAGTGGCGGCACCCTGCTCAATATGCGCTTTGTCCCGGCCCTGCTGCGCCGCGACGAGGACCAGCGTAAGCTCGCCTCCCTCATTCGCACGTACTTCAAGCTCGGCGGCCATCATATCCAGTTCAACATTGTCGACACGGCAACTCTTCGCGATGCCCAGCAGCATCCCGATGAATACCGCGACCTACTTGTCCGCGTCGCCGGCTACTCCGACTACTTCAACGACATGACCGCACAACTGCAGAACGAGATCATCGCACGCACTGAGAATGAAGAAGTATAAACCCACCCCCTGCCCCTCCCCAGGGGAGGGGGGATTATATAGTTCTGCAGCAGAATCTGGGGTCATATCTAATCAATCTCCTCTCCCTTTGGGAGGGGCAGGGAGGTGGTTGTTCGACATCAAGCGCTACGCCATCAACGATGGGCCTGGCATCCGCACTACCATCTTCATAAAGGGCTGCCCGTTGCGCTGCATCTGGTGCCACAACCCCGAGGGCTGGCTTTCAGCACCGCAGAAGCTCTATAAGCAGTCGAAGTGCATCGGTTGCCGCACCTGCATCGAGGTGTGTCCGCAACACGCTCTCGAACTCACTCCTGATGGCGTCCGTCAGACGGGAAACCCCTGCATGGAATGCGGCAGATGTGCGGAGGAGTGTCCCACCACCGCCCTCGAAATCTGCGGACGTGAATGGCCGATGGATGCCCTAATGGCCGAGATCGAGAAGGAACGCCTGGTCATGGAGGACAGTGGCGGCGGCGTCACCCTCTGTGGGGGCGAGCCGCTGATGCACCCCGACTACGCCTTGGACATTCTTCGTGAGCTGGGCCGTCGTGGTTTCCACCGCTGTGTGGACACCACGCTCTATGCCCCCCGTCAGGTCGTCGCCGACATTGCTGCCCACTGCGACCTGTTCCTCGTCGACCTTAAGCTGATGGACAGCGACCTCCACCGCCGCTACACGGGTGTCCCTAACGAACTTATCCTCCAGAACATCCGTTTCATCGCCTCTGAGGGCACGCCCTTCCGCATCCGCATCCCTCTCATCGAGGGCATCAACGCCGACGAGGCTAACATCGAGGCCACTGCCCGTTTCCTCGCATCGCTCCCTTCTCCCTCCACCACGACGGTCCACCTCCTCCCTTATCACGACATGGGACGTGAGAAGCACCGCCGCATGCTACGCCCTTTAGGCGGCGTGTCCGTCTACAACCCGCAGAACATTCCCATGTCAACGCCCACCGAAGAGGTCCAGCAGCGCTGCGCCCATCAGCTGGAAGCGCATGGCCTGCACGTCGTCATCGGCGGGTAATGCTTCTCCCGAGCTCTTGCGGAAATTGAATGCCCCTTTTTATGTCTATTTGGGGCATTTTACCCACGGTAAACGCGCTTTTTACATTAAAAAATGAGAAATAAGGTGCATTTTTTGCTTTTTATTTGCTCGTTTGCAATTATTTATATACTTTTGTCCCCGCCTAAACGGAATAAATTCACTTTTAAATAATTTACTAACAAAACAACAACAAAATGAAAAAACTATTTATGAAATCGCTCCTCGTAGTAGCTGGGCTGCTCGTCGGGGCAAGTGCGTGGGCAGAGGATCAAGTCTACACTTGGAATTCAAGTGAGTCTGCTTACACAGACCAAGCAAATTCAAGTACGGTTTTTAATGGCACATCTGTAGACAACCTTCAGATTTATTACACACAATTTCGTGACTGGGGTAATTCCGACGGAACAGTAAAAGTTAATGCTGGTGGCAAAATCGCTTTTTATAAGTTTGATTTGTCTACAATTAAGTCAAAACTGAAAAATGAAGGAGGTGTCATTACCGGTGTAACATTCTCTTTTACAGGAAAAACAGCAGACGGAAAAGATTGTCAAAAGATTCGTGCTTTAGGCTATAATGCTGAATGGAGTGCAAGTACTATTACAAATAGTAGTGTTTCGAATAGTGCAGGAACAATTACAGGTACTGTGACATCGACAGGCTCTTTCCAGCCTCTGAACGATACGGCTGAACTTACGGTCAATTCTGAAATAACACATGATGTCAATGCTATGACTTATGTGAAATCAGCTATTGATGAAAATAAGGATTATGTGTCTTTCGCTATTACAGCCAACTACACACGTGCTGGTTTGCTTAACACATCAGCTACACTGAAAGTAACTTACTCAACTGCGTCTCGTGCTGACTATACTATCAATTATCAATTAAACAATACTACTGTTGCATCAGAAAGTAGTTCTGCTGACATAGGTTCTACTGTAAATGCTAAGTCTTCTATCTGGAATGAAGACAATACTCAGAAGTATTTCGTAGCTGATGGTGCCACGACAAGTTTCACCATTACCAATGGTACTAATGAGTTCAACGTTGCAGTCCGCGAGGCTGAGATTTTGACTTACTACGTTAAGGCTTTTGCTGGTTCTGAGGAACTGATGACAATCTCCACCAATACCATCGTGGAAGGTGAAACTGCTTCATACGGGTATCCTCAGTATATCGCTGTCGATGGCGTGCTTTACAAGGCAAACGCTCAGAGTGGCAATCCTTGGTGGGGCGAGAGTTACACTATCACTGAAAACAATTCTGTTCGTGGTTTCCAATACGCCAAGGAGGGTAATGAAAGCATTGTGTTCTGCAGTGAGGCAGAGGACATAGAAGGCCTTACAGTTGTGACTGGGGGTAATACTGACATCCGTGCTTCAAATCGTAAGGGTGCTTATGCCACTGAAGAGACTCTCATTACCACTCTGGAGCCGGGTATCTATAGAGTCTTTGGAGCTACTTACGGAAATTCAGGCACAACATTCACGCTGAAAGCTGGTGATGCCACAGTATTTACTGTTGCTACAAACGGTAATCCTACACATACTACCGGTGATGCTTTCCTTATTACTGAAACAACAAATCTGGTAATGCCCGCAGCTGGTAACGGAGGTACTTCTCCCAAGGTGATGGACTATATCATCGTTCAGAAGGCTGGTGAATACTACGAGACGATGTCTATCGTTGGGGACTTCTCAGAAGGTGGATTTGAAGATCTGACAAAGGGTATTGCTATGACCCGCGATGCAGAGAATCCATACCTTTGGACAGCTGTCGTCGAGGACTTTACCGTTACTTCCGCTAAATACTCGTATAACTACAAGGCCGTTGCTAATCAGGACTATAACGTTTATGAATTACCGGGTGGCATGAATAACTATCAGAACTTTGGCTTTAACTATCCCGGCGCCGGTGAAGGCGTTTACACCCTGACCTTTACAGTTAATACTCAGGCACATAGTGTTGAGATGTCCGTAGAGAAGCAAATTACTGGCACTGTATACTTTATCAACACTTGGGATTGGGAAAATGTCAATGCATGGGTGTGGAATGACACTAAGAATTTCACCGGTGGTAATTGGCCTGGTCAGGCTATGACCAAGACAGAAGATAAGATTGACGGCCATGATGTTTATGTTTGGAACACTTATGACCTCGATATTCCAACCATGGTTGCCTTCAATTATAATGGTGATGCAAACAAGACGGGTGATTTCGCTTATGAGAATGGTGCTTACTACAGCTTCAATGGAGAAATTTCTACTGTTGCCAAGACCATCAGCGCCGCTGGCTATGCTACCTATTGCTCACCTTACGCTCTCGATTTCTCGAATGTTCAGGGCCTGAAGGCATACATCGCCGTTGCTGACGGTGCTGCAGTAAGCTTCACGCAGGTTCAGGATGTTCCCGCCAACACGGGTGTGCTGCTGAAAGGTGAGGCTGGCGAGTACAATATCGCCGTAGCTGCAAGCAGCGAAACAAATGTAGCGAACAATGCTTTCATCGGTGTGCTTGAGAATACTCAGGTTGCTGCTGGTGCTTTCGTTCTGATGAATGGTGAGCAGGGCGTTGGCTTCTACAAGACAACTCAGGAGTTCACCGTTGGTGCCAACACGGCTTACCTGCCTGCACTGGCTGGTGGTGCCCGATTCTTCGGCTTCGACTCGAACGTGTCGACGAGCATCAACACGGTTGCTTCCGAGCAGCACAATGGTGAGGTTTACAACCTGCAGGGTCAGCGCATCGTTGCTCCCGCAAAGGGCCTGTACATCGTGAACGGTAAGAAGGTCGTGCTTAAGTAAGAGAGAAATCAGGCTTGCTCGAACTCTTCCAAGTGCGGAAGAGTTCGAGTGAAGCTCAAAAAAATCAAGAAATCAATAAAAAGAGAAAAGTAATATGAAAGCAATATATCAGAAACCGACTACTGAAATCATGTTCGTTGCAATGGATCAGCACCTCATGCAGGCCTCAAAGACTGGCGGTCTGCTGGGTGGTGGTGATAACCCCCAAAACCTGAATCTGGACAACGCTGGCGAAACAAGCGGGACCTCTAACAACCTGTCGCGTAGCTTCTCGATTTGGGGCGACGACGAGGATTAATAAGATGCGTTTGGATTTGTAAATCCTGACGAACTACAAAAGACGCGCTTCCGCAAAAATGCTGCGGAAGCGCGTCTTTATTTTGAGCCGTTGAACCGGCGTGTACTTACTGTTGTCCGGCCATGATGTTGGTGATAGAAACGATGTCGCCGATACCCACTTCGGTATCGCCGTTGACGTCGGCTCTTGCGCGAATGGTTTCGTTGGTTTCAATGCCGGCCATGACATTGGTGATGGCGACGATGTCGCCGATGCCCACCTGCCCGTCACCGTTGACGTCGCCAGGAAGTCCTGCGGGGCCGAAGATGCCGAGGACGGCGGGCTGCGACGGTAGCAGGCTCTGAACCTGTTTGAACGAGAGGAAGGCATCGCCAAAGTGGAATCCATCGACTGAGGGATTGCACTTACGGAAAATGGGCTCCGTACCCGAGGCGTCGAGAACGTAGGAATAGTCGTCGGGATTGTTCCTAAACCATCCGCCCTCGTAGTCGGGCGCATCTACTGCTATGAGGAGGTTAGGTGAAACGTTGCCTGTAGCCCTTCGACTTGTACGGGCAAGCTTGTACATTTTGCCTGGCTCCACCTTGGCCAGATAGCCGTTGTTGTCGTCAGCAGCAAATTGTCCTGAGCCATCGTTCGTCAGTTCCTTCAGCACGATGAGTTTTCCGTTGCCATCGAAGGGTGCGAAGCCGCTGTTCGAAGCGTCGTAGCCGATGTTCCAGAGCTGTGCGCCTTGCAAGAGCAGGTTAGAGTAGGAAACACCGTAGCTGGCGCCCATCTCACCACCGGCATAGTAGACGCCCGGCATTGAGAGTAGCAAGTACTCGTCATCGCTCTGGACGAAGGGCACCAGATGCTGCTCCTTCACTTTACCGATCTCTCCTCCCGCTAACATGGTGGCCACGGTCTGTCCGAATGCGCCAAGAGGAACATAGCACGAGAAATTGGACTTCATGGTGGCATCGTAGAGGTCGCACAGGCCATTCCAAATCTGGTGGTCTTTCGGCACCGTGATGCTGTTGAGGTACTCGCTGCAGTGGCCGAAGGGTACACTACCGGTGTATTCTATCGTGTTTGGCAACTCTATGTCGCCGGAGATCCAGCTCCCGTAGAATGCCGAGTCGCGGATGGCGTCGGGCTTGCAGAACTCATCGCCGAAGGGGAAGTTCTTCAGCGCGGTCATGAAGAAGCTCCTTGCCGGAATTCTCTTCAGTTGACTTTCGAGGCTGAACGATTCAAGCTTGGTGGTGCCGTAGAAGGCTTCCTGCTGTATTTCCACGGGTTTGAAGGTCTTTCCCGAAAGGGCATCGGTGTAGGTGTGACCCAGTGTGACGCTCTTCACATTGGTGCGGCTCGGACCCATGACGAACATGGCCTCGTCGGAGTCGTACGACTTCATGGTAGCATAGCCATTGACAGCATTCTCGCCGATGGCGAAGTCGTAGGCACCCTTGCGGACGTCCTTGTTGCTGAAGAACGACATCTGCTTGTACATCTTCACGTACTCATCAGGAGCCGAGTCGTAGTCGCCCACGGGAACATAGACCTTTATGTCGGAGGGGAACCCAATCTTGCTGGCCCAGGCTGATTCCACGGGGAAGTTCTTGACGTTCAGGATGAGCGTCTTCAGCTGGCTCGCGCCGGCCAGGCAGCTACCATCATGGTTGAATATCAGCGAACTGGGTATGTGTAGCTTCTGGATGTTGCAATCGAAGGCATAGGCACCAATCTCCACAATGCCGTAGGGCACTGTGAGCTCTGTCAGCCCAGCGTTCCTGAAGCATCCATTAGGAATGGTGGCAATGTTGGGCGACAAGAGAACGTTAGTCAGGTTGGAACAGTAGCCAAAGTTCATGGCCATGTCGTCCTGGTTGCCCTGGCTGTCGCAGACACCCTCCAGTGTGGTGACGGTGCTGGGCAGTGTGATCTTCGTCACGTTTTTGTTGGAATTGAAAGCATAGATGCCAATCCCCGTCACCTTGGCGTATCCGTCATCGGCAAGAATCTCAGAGGGAATTTCCACCTCAGAGGCTGTTGGCGTGATTTTTTCACCCTTCCAATAGGCGTTCACCACTCTGGCCTCCGTACCGTCCTCATTGAAGGTGTAAGCCAGTTCCTGACCGTTGCTCCACTCCTGTCGCGAGTCGTATGAGCCCAGATTTAAGTTCAGGTTCTTCCAGTAGTCGGCATTTCTGTAGGCCGCCATGATGGCATTGCTTCTCAAGTTGTGCGGCACATAGAGCTTACACGTTGAAGGCACGCCTTCCAGCATCATCTCTGAAATGACGGGAGGCGTCTCGATGTTGACTATAAGATACTTTAGATTATCACAGTATGTCAACAGGAGTTTACAATTTGCGAGGTTCTTGACAGAGCTCGGAATCTTGATAGCTTCTATGTCAGAATTGTTAAACGAGGCATAGCCCAGCGATGTGACGCCCCAAGGTATTTCCACGGATTTCACTGTCTTGTTGTATGAGAAAGCCATCTCGCCAATACTCTTCACCTTGTCCAAGTGTTCGGAGGTGATGGTAGTCACTTTGGTGTAGCAGGGCACGTGGATGAGCGTAGTTCGTGACTTATCATAAAGGAATCCGAACTTGCTGCTGTAGTTGGGGTTGTCTGACGACACGTTGATGGTTTGCAGTGCGCTCGAAGGGTGAAACGCCGTGCTTTGGACATTGATTGTCGAGGCGGGAATATCGACGCTGCTGAGTGCTGTGAATGCAAATGCAAAATCACCGATAGATTTCACTTGGCTGAGTGTCAGACTGTTCAGGCTCTCTGCTAAAAAGAATGAATACAACTCGATGTCTGCCGGTGCGTTGATGCTGACCGTAGCCAGAATGGTGCAACCGTAGAAGGCTTCTCTGCCGATACTGACGAACTTGTCGCTGTTGATGGTGAGACTTCTTACCTTCGTGTTATTATAGAAGGCGGTTGGTGCAATAGAGGTGACAAGGATGGTGCGGTTGTTAATTGTCAGGTTTTGATAGATCTGTATGGCGTAAGTAGAGTCCCGCTTGCCGTTAGCCATCTTGTAAGGATCTTGATACTCACCTACGAGCGTGGTGTAGTAAGCTGAATTGTCGACAGAGTTGATGACATAATACCTGCTTCTGCTCTGAGTGCCTCCTTCGTAGTATTTCAAGTCATGGGCTTTCGACGGGTCGGCCGCCAGCGTGTATTGACTTAAGGTGGCGTTCTCTTTAGCTAGCTCACACGCATAGCGTGTAGGGAAATAGATGGTGGCGTCGCTGTCGAAGCAATTGCTCCCAAACGTGGGGAGGCTATTGAGGTGGGCTAATCCCACTTCCAAGTTGCTGTTTTCAGCAAAAGCACTGCTGCCGATGGATTTTACTGAACTCGGAATGAGGACGCTCTTCAGCTGAGAACAATCGTAAAAGGCCATGTTTCCGATGTATTCCACGCCGTAGCTGATAGTCACTTTGGTGAGGGAGGTGTTCTGCCATAAAGCACCGTTGTCAAGGCCCACCACATGGTAGGTGCTCCCAGATGTAGTGAAATCGGCGGGAATGGTCAACTCAGCAATAGATTGGCCGGAAACTATGTTCTGAACCCAGACCTTGGTGTTGTCCGCGTCATCGATGCGGTACACCAAATTGTCATAAGTAATGGTTTTGGCACCCACAGCAATGGCCACAAGCACCAGGACAAGTGAGATGAGTAGCTTTTTCATAACTTCTTATTGTTTGGTTTTTGTTATTTACTGATTTATTCACTAACGGCTGTAACACCGTTTCATAGATTGCTACGCCGTTATATATGCGAATAATCGCGACAAAGATAGTCATTTTTCCCGAAACAGACAAATTTTCAGCATTTTTTTTCAACTACGTGCCAATCTTTTCGTATATGACGTGTATGCCAAGTAATAAAACACCTGCTTTCTCCGAGGAAACCACCGGTTTCTGCCTAAGAAACCACCGGTTTTCTCCGAGGAAACCACCGGTTTCTGCCTAAGAAACCACCTGCCTTTTGCCTTTTCCTGATTTCACTTTGCCTTTTCCTGATTTCACTTGACAGTTTTCACCGGGTTAAACTGAATTGCTTGTCAACATCGTTTACATCGTACTGAAAATCTTGTCACTCTGTCGGCATCGGCTGCGTGTACCTTCAATCCAATAGGTTGTTAGAAACAATGACCGTGAAAGGCGTGAGACCGAATCACGTTCAACGGAGTTTTGGGACTGATATGAAAAAAGCTTTCACTAAATTTGTGGATATCAAAAATAATGCTTATCTTTGCGCACGATGAATGAGGAGGTAAAGGAGAAGAGGAGTTGGGGATGCCTCCACATCTCCTCATCTCCTGATACTTGAAACAGTTACTATAACAAATAAAAATAAGCGTATGAATAATCCTGTAAACCAACGACTGGAAGCGCTGCGCGAGGTGATGCGCCGTGAGCGGCTTGCCGCCTTTATTTTTCCTAGTACCGACCCTCATCAGGGCGAGTATATACCTGACCACTGGAAGGGACGTGAGTTTATCTCGGGCTTTAACGGCTCGGCAGGCACGGCGGTGGTGACGATGGAGAGTGCTGCGCTGTGGACCGACTCGCGCTACTTCATCGCTGCCGAGGAGCAGCTGAAGGGTACGGAGTTCCAGCTGATGAAGCTGAAGATGCCCGGCACGCCGACCATCGCTGAGTGGCTTAACTCTCAAATCTCAAATTTCAAATCTCAATTCTCCACTGAGGTAGGCATCGACGGATGGTGCAGCTCGGCCAACAGCGTGAAAGAGCTGATAGGCGAGTTGCGCAAGGAGGGCGGCTTCACGTTGCGCACCAACCTGGACCCGCTGGCGCAGATATGGTCGGGACGTCCGCCTATTCCCCAAAACAAGGTTGAGGTGTTCCCGCTGACGTATGCCGGTGAGCCGTCGCATGAAAAGATTGCCCGTATCCGTACAGCCCTTCGCAAGCGTCATGCCGACGGCATGCTGATGGCCTCGCTCGACGACATCGCGTGGACGCTGAACCTGCGTGGCACGGATGTGCATTGCAATCCCGTGTTCGTGAGTTACTTGCTGATCAGTTCGACGACTGTCACCTTATATATAAATAAGGAGAAGCTCACGCCAGAGGTGACGAGCTACCTGAAGGCTGAGGGCGTGACGGTGGACGACTACGAGCACGTGACGAAGGGTCTGAAGGACTACTTTGAGTATAACATCCTGCTCGACCCCGACGAGGTGAACTATGCGCTGTATCACGTGGTGCGGAGCAAGGAGCTGTGGAGCAAGGAACCCGTTGGTAGCCGCATCGTCGAGGAGGAGTCGCCCGTGAAGCGGATGAAGACGGTGAAGAACGCCACTGAGATTGCGGGTTTTAAGTCGGCGATGCTGAAAGACGGCATCGCCATGGTGAAGTTCCTGTGCTGGTTGGACGGACTGACAGGAAATTCCGGGCAACCAGGACTGTCTGGAATAACAGAAATCAGCGTCGACCGCAAGCTGACTGGGCTGCGTGCTGAGCAGCCGCTGTACAGGGATATCTCGTTCGATACTATCGCTGGCTATGGTGTGCATGCCGCCATCGTGCACTATGAGGCGACGGCGGAGACCGACATCCCGTTGGAGCCCCACGGACTGTTGCTGCTCGACAGTGGTGCCCAGTATCTCGATGGTACGACGGACATCACCCGTACCATCGCCATGGGTCCGCTGACCGACCAGGAGCGGCTTGTCTACACGCTGGTGCTGAAAGGGCACATTCAGATTGAGCTGTGTAAGTTCCCGTCGGGTGCCAGTGGCACGCAGATTGACATTCTGGCACGAAAGGACATGTGGCGTGAGGGACTGAACTACCTCCACGGCACGGGACACGGTGTGGGCACCTATCTGAACGTGCATGAGGGTCCCCACCAGTTCCGCATGGAGTGGAAGCCTGCGCCGCTGGTTGCTGGCATGACCATCACCGACGAGCCGGGCATCTACCTGCCTGGACGCTGTGGCGCCCGCATCGAGAACACGTTGCTCATCGTGCCCTATAAAGAGACGGAGTTCGGCGAGTTCCTGCAGTTTGAGTCGCTGACGCTCTGCCCCATTGACAAGCGGCCCATCATCGTCGACATGCTCACCGACGAGGAGCTACAGTGGCTGAACGACTATCACCAGATGGTTTATGAAAAGCTGGCGCCGCATCTTGATGCCGATGAACAGGCCTGGCTGAAAGAAGCCTGCGAGGCGGTGGAAAGGTTTCAAGGAGTAAAGGAGTAGAGTAGTAAAGGAGTAGAGTAGTTAAGTAGTAGAGTAGTAAAGGAGTAAAGGAGTAAAGGAGTAGAGTAGTAAAGGAGTAGAGTAGTAAAGGAGTAGAGGAGTAGAGGAGTAAAGTAGAATAGACGTATCCATCCGTGAAATCTGTGGTTATTTAAAAACTAACGAGAAAAGATGAAGAAGTTAATGATTTTGTTTTGTGTGCCGCTGCTGATGGTGGCGTGTGGTAAGTCACCGGCAGAGCGGGCAAGCAACGGCAATGAGGTCATCGTAGGTTATGAGGCGGGCCAGGCTGTTCGGTTTGAATTCGACGAAGAGCGCCTCAGTTGCCATATCGTGGCCGAGACGCCGGAGGCACCGCTGCGGGAGGCCGTCGGCGAGTGGCTCTGCGAGGTGCTCGGCGGCTATTATGAGGGTGAAGTCAGCGACCTGCAGCAGGCGGTGGACTTCTATGGCCATGCCATGACCGACACCCTGCGAAAGGAACTCGCCGACATTCGTCCAGAGGCAGAGGTGGCCTTCGAGGCGACAATGGAGAAAGCCTATGAGACGGATGCCTTTGTCACCTATACGTACTCCACCTACTACGACCTTGGCGGTGCTCACCCCACGAGCAGCGAGGAGGGTGCCACGTTCCGCAAGAGCGACGGGCGGCGCCTGACGTGGGACGTCATTCGTCGCGACCGGCAGTATCAGTTCAGTCAGCTGCTCATCGAGCGCTTGAAGGACTACTTCGACATGGCTGACAACGAGCTGATGCAAGCGCTTGGCGAGCAGGCCTACTTCAACCCGCCACTGCCGCGCACGCCGCCAATGTTCTTTGAGAATGGCATGGTGTTCGTCTATCAGCAGTACGAGATTGCGAGCTACGCCATGGGCATGCCTGGCGACACGATAGGCTACGACCGCATTGCCCCGATGTTGACGACATGGGCGCGCCGACTCGTTGGCCAATAAAAAAACGGCGAATTGTTTGGCGTTTTCGAAAAGATTACGTATCTTTGCCGATGAATTGCTAAAACTCAACTTTCAAGTTGAGTTAGGAGATGAGGAGTAAGGAGTAGAGGAGGTAAAGTAGAATACCTCTACTGCTCTAAGATCCTGCAAAAGGAGCGGTTTAATGGAGGAGTGGGTCTATTCTACTTTACCTCCACATCTGCTCTACTCCTTTACTCCTGAAAGTGGAGCGTATGCGAAACTTGAATAACAAACAAAATACAAGAACTATGTACGACAAAGAACAAGGGCTTTACATTGCCCACTGCGAGAATGGACCACTGAGTATAATAGGTAAGATGGCTAACCGCCACGGACTGATAGCGGGCGCCACGGGTACCGGAAAGACCGTTACGCTGCAGGTGATGGCCGAGACGTTCTGTCAGGTCGGCGTCCCCTGTTTTATGGCCGACATGAAAGGTGACCTGAGCGGCATCTCCCAGGTGGGTAAGATGAGCGGCTTCATTGAGAAGCGTCTGCCGGAGTTCTTCCCCAATGGTCTGAACGAAGACTTCCAGGCCTGTCCGGTCCGTTTCTTCGATGTGTATGGCGAGCAGGGTCACCCCATGCGTGCCACCGTCAGCCAGATGGGCCCGCAGCTGCTGTCGCGCCTGTTGGGCCTCAACGAGACGCAGGATGGTGTGCTGAACATCGTGTTCCGCATTGCCGATGACCGTGGCCTGCTGATTCTCGACCTGAAAGACCTGCGCTCGATGCTCGACTTTGTGTCGAAGAACGCCAAGGACTACACGACGAAGTACGGCAACATCTCAGCCGCCACCGTCGGCGCCATCCAGCGTGCCCTGCTGCAGTTGGAGGCTCAGGGTGCCGACCAATTCTTTGGTGAGCCAGCATTCGACATTCAGGATCTGCTGCAGACCGAGGGCGGCAAGGGCGTGATGAACGTGCTGGCCGCTGACAAGCTGATGCTGCAGCCGAAACTCTACTCGACGTTCCTGCTGTGGCTGCTCAGCGAGCTTTACTCCACGCTACCCGAGGTTGGCGACCTGCCGCAGCCGAAGCTTGTGTTCTTCTTCGACGAGGCTCACATGCTGTTCGATGGCACCAGCAAGGCGCTGCTCGACAAAATTGAGCAGGTGATACGCCTCATCCGTTCGAAGGGCGTGGGCATCTACTTCGTCACTCAGAACCCGACCGATATCCCCGAGGTGATCCTCGGACAGCTCGGCAACCGCGTGCAGCATGCCCTGCGTGCCTATACGCCGAAAGACCAGAAAGCAGTGAAGGTGGCCGCCGACACGTTCCGTGCCAATCCCGCCTTCAAGACCGACGAGGCCATTATGAACCTGGAGACCGGCGAGGCCCTCGTCAGCTTCCTCGACGAGAAAGGCGCACCGAGTGTTGTTGAGCGTGCAAAGATTCTGTTCCCGCTGAGCCAGATAGGTGCCATCACTGAGGGACAGCGTTCCGACATCATCCGCCAGAGCCGCATCTACGGCAAGTACGACACGATGGTCGACCGTGAGAGCGCCTACGAGATACTGATGGCTGAGCATGAGGCTGCCGCTGCTGCTGCCGAGGAAGAGGCTGCCGGCAAGGCCGAGAAGAAGAAACCCGGCATGATGAGTAAGGTGTGGAAGGCCATTCTCACCGCTGTCACTTCGACGCTGGCCACCATTCTGGGTACCTACGTCAGCGACAAGGTAACGGGTAAGAAGACCAAGAGCAAGACGTCGACCACCGGTCGTGTGGTAAAGAACGCCACCAGCGCTGCCACCCGCACCATTACCAAGGAGCTGACGCGCGACATCCTGGGGAACTTGACGAAGTAATCCCCACCAATGAATGAGTAAAACGAGACTGAAGCGATGGATAAATAGCCTGCAGACCAAGTCTACGCTGGCTATTATTATCACGGCCGGCGTCCTGTTAGAAGTGACGTCGGCAGTGCAGTATTTCTATGCCCGCAATGGCATCCGCAAGGAGGTGCGGCAGCGTGCCGAGAATGAGCTGCGGATAAAAAGCCTTGAGATTCGCAATGTGCTCACCGCCGTTGAGGTGGCCATCGAGAATGTGCGATGGGAGGTAGAGAAGAGCCTCGCTTATCCCGACTCGATGTGGAGCATCGGCCAGCGTCTGGTGGAGCATAATCCTGTCATCGTAGGTTGTTCGCCCGCTTTCGAACCCAACTATTATCCTTCGAAGGGACACTACTTCGAGCCTTACACCGTCCGCAATGCCGATGGCACGATTGATAAGCGGCAGATAGGTTCTGCACAGCACGACTATCTGCAGGCAGAGTGGTATACGGCGACGAAGCAGAGTGGGCGAGGGCACTGGAGCGAGCCTTACTACGACGATGCTGGTGCACTGATGATGCTGTGTACCTACGCTGTGCCCATTCGCGACGCGGCGGGTGCCATCGTCGGCGTGCTGGGTGCCGACGTGTCGTTAGAGTGGCTGGGCAGCGTCATCAATGCACATAACTTTTATCCTTCGTCCTTCAACTTGCTGCTCTCGCGTACCGGCCAGTTGATGGTGTGTCCCGTTGAGAGCCTCGTGCTGAAGCGTACCATCCAGGACATGACGGCCGGCATGGAGGACACCGTCGCTGATGCCGTCAACCGGCAGATGCTGGATGGCAAGAGCGGTTATGCTACGGTGAGAGAGAACGATGGTAAGAAGAACTATGTGTTCTTTGCACCCGTCGACACGCTGAGCGATGGGCGTCAGGACAGCGAGCGGTTAGGATGGTCGATGGCCATCGTCTGCAGCGACCGTGAGATCTTCTACAGTCTGCGGCAGGTGGGCTTCAACCTTATGCTGCTGATGATTGCCGGCCTCGCCTTGCTGGCGTTTATCATCAGCCGCACCATTCGTGGCTTCAACCGTCTGCAGGCTGTCACCAGCGAGAAAGAGCGCATCGGCAGTGAGCTGCGTATTGCCAGCAACATTCAGATGGGCATGCTGCCAAAGACCTTTCCGCCCTTCCCCGATCGCGATGACGTGGAGGTCTATGGCTCTGTGGTGCCTGCCAAGGAAGTGGGTGGCGATCTGTTCGACTTCTTCATTCGCGACGAGAAGATGTTCTTCTGCATTGGCGACGTGTCGGGTAAGGGTGTGCCCGCCTCGTTAGTGATGGCCGTTACACGCAGTCTCTTCCGTACCGTCTCGGCCCACGAGTCGGCTCCCGATCGCGTAGTGACACAGTTGAACGATGCGATGGCCGACATGAACGACTCGAACATGTTCGTAACCTTCTTCTTAGGAGTGCTCGACCTGCCGACGGGGCGGCTGCGCTACTGTAATGCCGGCCACGACGCCCCCCTGCTGGTGGGTAGAGGCGTGGGACGTCTGCCCGTCGAGTCCAACATCCCTTTGGGCGTGATGCCTGGCTGGAAGTATACATCGCAAGAGGTCATCGTCAATCCTCACACCACCATCTTCCTTTATACCGACGGACTGACCGAGGCCGAGGACGGCAATCATCAGCAGTTTGGCGAAGAGCGGCTCATGGCAGTGGCACGGCAAGAGCTAGCTGCTGGGCGCCAGCTGCCAAAGACCCTCATCGAGAACATGAGCGCTGAGGTCCACCAGTTTGTGGGCGATGCTGAGCAGAGCGACGACCTGACGATGCTCGCCATCCAGTATACCAAGGAGCAGCGCGCCGAGTCACTGAACCGCAGCATCACGTTGCCTAATGACGTTGGCGAGGTGCCGCGCCTGGCAACTTTTGTCGATGAGGTCTGCGAGACGCTCGGCATTGACGGCGCCACGACGATGCAGATGAACCTGGCCCTTGAGGAGGCTGTGGTCAACGTGATGAACTACGCCTACCCGCCGGGCACTCCCGGCGAGGTGGTGGTCGAGGCCCACGCCAACGATGTGCGCCTGAAGTTTATCATTAGCGACAGTGGTGTACCGTTCGACCCCACCGCCAAGGGCGAGGTTGACACGACGCTTTCTGTCGAAGAGCGCGGCATCGGCGGCTTAGGCATCCACCTTGTCCGCCAGATCATGGACTCAATGAACTACGAGCGCGTCGATGGGCGTAACATCCTCACACTACGTAAAAAACTAATGTGATTTGACGATTTCATCTCTCATTTTCCATCTTTCATCTTTCATCTTTCATTTTTAATCTCCATGACTACTACCATTCAAGAACAGGACGGCAACATGGTTGCCATTTTCGAAGGACGCCTTGACACGGCCGCCGCTTCAGAAACTGAGAAAGCCCTGCAGCCGCTCCTCGACTGCAATGGTCGCAATATTGTGTTTGACTGTCGCAAGCTGGAGTATATCTCTTCCAGTGGGCTGCGCCTGCTGCTCGCTGTGCTGAAGAATGCCAAGCCCAAAGGCAGCCGCGTCATGATCAAGGACGCTAATGCCGATATCCGCAGGGTGCTCGACATGACCGGTTTTACGAACCTGTTCGAAATGATTTGAATAACTATAGATTCTTGCCATGAACGTAACTGTTAACAACCGAGAGGGAGTGGTGACGCTGACGCTTTGCGGACGTCTCGACACGTCTGCCGCCGCGCAGACGATGGCAGAGATTGACCGCCTGCTGGCCGCCAACTCTCAACTTACTGCTCCCGGCACTCAGCTTGTCTGCGACCTGGCCGGTGTGGACTATATCTCAAGTTCTGGCCTGCGCATCATGCTGTCGTTGGCCAAGCGTTATAAGAACTTCCGCCTTGTCGAAGTGCAGCCTGCTGTCTACGACGTGTTTGCCATGACGGGCTTCTCGAAAATCATGACTGTCGAGAAAGCCTTGCGGCGCCTAAACATCGATGGCTGCGAGGTCATTGGCCAAGGCGGCGTGGGCACCGTCTACCGTATCGGCGACGACACCATTCTCAAAGTGTTCCGCGAGGGAACCACCATCAGCGAGGTGAATCATGAGATTACCATGGCGAAAGAGGCCTTTGTGCTCGGCATGCCCACCGCCATCTCGTTCGACACCGTCCGCGTGGGGAACCAGTATGGGCTGGTCTACGAGCTGCTGCGGGCTGACACGTTGAGTGCGTGCATCCGTCGGCAGCCAGAGTGCATCGACGAGTTTGCCCAAAGCTACGCCAACTTGTTCCGACAGCTCCATGCCATCGAAGTGCCCACCGTCGGCAACGCTATTCCCAATGCCATGGAGAACGAACTGAAAGCCATCCATGCCATCAGCCGTTACTTCGATGCACCGTCTGTCGACCTGCTGCTGCGCATCGCTGAAAACATTCCTCAGGGACACCGCCTGCTGCACTGTGACCTGCAGACTAAGAACGCCATGATACAGGGCGGCGAACTGATGCTCATTGACATGGGTGAGGTGGGCTATGGCCATCCGCTCATCGACCTGGCACATTCCTATTCGGCCATGATGACACTTGTGGGCGACTACGAGGCCATCGTCGGCTTGCCCAAGGCTTACGCCAACGATGTTTGGCAGCGCATGATTGGCTATTATTTCGAGGACGAGCCTGCCGATGTCGTTGCCCACCGCAAGGAACAGATTGCTGTGGCCAGCGTCGTGCGCAACTTCAGCTGGCTGTCGCTCAGCGACTCGTTCCCCGAGGCAGTCGTCAGCGAGTGCCAGCAAGTCTTCAGTGAGCGCGTGGCGAAGCGGAAAGACTATCTCCTCGGCGTGAGCGCCACATTCGGTGACTGGGAGGTAAAGGAGTAAGGAGGTAAAGGAGTAAGGAGTTGAGGAGGTAAAGTAGAATAGACATACCCCATCAAATCGCTCCTTTTGCAGGATTACAGGGCAGTAGAGGTATTCTACTTTACTCCCACAACTCCCCAACTACTCTACTCCTTACTCAACTAGTTGAGTTAAACCCAAACCCATATAAAACATTTCCTTTACACCAGTAGAATAAAAACGTGGTCTCTACTGTTTATAGAGGAAATCGGTCTTTAGCACAAGAGACTGCGTTTGGGTTTAATCCTTCACTTTTTGTGTATACGTCTGTGTATCAGGCGAATGTGGTGAATGGTTTGTTTCGTATGTCCTGCCCTTGGTGAATAAGTGGCTTCTGGGTAGTTGACAAGGGCTCGTTGCTATCATTATTTCTGTTCTTAACTGAAAAACATCCTGTATACCCTGCATACCCTACACGTGCAGGGTATGCAGGATGTTTTTCGTTTTATTCTAGGTTTTCGCGTTTTTATTCTCGGGTTTTACGAGTTTATTCTCGGGTTTTACGAGTTTATTCTCGGGAATTAAACTCGTAAGTCATAGGTTTACGACCTGCAAATGGCATACTTACGACTCGTAAATGGCATACTTACGACCCGTAAATGGCATACTTACGACCCAATGCCATAGGCATCGGCTGT
>JAEEGL016334763.1_pt1 | contig 18556 bp, 8 predicted proteins | sample 9134231 | NCBI WGS metagenome assembly JAEEGL01 (sample SAMN16246548, study PRJNA631951) | gut metagenome | biome: gut microbiome; feature: rumen; material: fiber-attached | host: Bos | place: Iran: Karaj | collected 2018-10 | reverse complement strand
GCCTGGGTAACCGGGGCCGTGTTCGCTGGCTTGATTGGGATTGTAGACGTCGGGGCAGTTGTCGGGATCGCGGCCCTTGTTGCAGGTCAGATCGCCGGCTCGGTGATCGCTGAAGGGGTAGCCATCCTGAGCGCAATAGTCATCTTCGTCCACATCGCCGTAAGGATGGTTGGCGTCGCCTTTTTCGCAGGGGCAGGGATCGCAGGCATCGCCAAAACTGTCGCCGTCGCGGTTTTCCTGACCCGCGTTTGCAATGTCGGGGCAGTTGTCCAGATGTTCCTTGTCGCCTTTGCATTGAACGCCAGCAGGGACGTTGAGGTTTTCATCTTTGTTGCACCAGCCGTCGCCGTCCAGATCGCCGTAAGGATGCGAGTCGTCGCCCTTTTCGCAGGGGCAGGGATCGCAAACATCGCCGCGTCCGTCGTGATCGATGTCACTCTGATCGCGGTTAAATTTTTGGGGGCAGTTGTCGGGGGCATCGCTGTTGGGATGGCAGTTTAAGTTGCTGGGGATTTCGATGTTTTCATCCCTGGCGCAAATGCTGTCGCCGTCCAGATCGCCGTAGTTTTGATCTTCGGTGCCTTTTTCGCAGGGGCAGGGATCGCAGGCATCGCCGCGACCATCAAAATCGCTGTCGTTCTGGTTGGAGTTTGCGATTTCGGGGCAGTTGTCGCGATCGCCGCAGTAACCGTCTTTGTCTTCATCGTAGAGTTCGACGTAGTGAGGGTCGTCGCGTCCGGAAAGGCCCACATCCACGAAGCGAGCGATTCGGGCATCGGCGTAGTTGGGGCAATAGTCGCAAACATCGCCTTTGCCGTCACCGTCGCTGTCGAGCTGATCGGGGTTGTACTGGCTTGTGAGGTAGTCGTGGCGTTCGAGGGCGTTCTCGTCAAAATCGCTGTATGTCTTGCCGTTCTGGGTCAAAACGGCATTCAGGCTGCCGGGGCAGTTGTCGGCCTGGTAATGGCAGCGCGCGTTGCCTGCCAGGGCTTGGTTGAGATCTTCGTTGACCGCGATCAAATCGGGGACGTTGTCTTCATCGATGTCGTTGTTGCTGTCGCAGGCGAGCTCGATGTGGTATTCGGTTTGAATGACGGTCTCGTTTTCGTCTTTAATTTCAACAAGTTGGCAGAATTTGTTCTGCTCTGGATCGCAGCTTTCGATCGTCTTGTGGTCGCAGACATCTCCGATGCCGTCACCATCGATGTCGCTTTGATCGCGGTTGGCGTCTTCGGGGCAGTTATCCTCGTTGCCGCAATAGCCGTCGCCGTCCTGATCGCCACCGCCTGCAGCGATGGTGAGTTCATTGGGATCCGCAAAGAGGGGGCAGAAGTCGCAAATATCGCCTTTGCCGTCGCTATCGGTATCCAGCTGATCGGGGTTGTATTGCTTGTTGTTGGTTTCTTCGTCAAAGCTGGCGCTGCCGGGGCAGTTGTCGGGCTGGTATTGCTTGCAGGCGTCGTATTGGATGAGCGCTGCGTTCAGACTGTCGTTCAGGGCGATCCGATCGGGGATCAAATCATGGTCGATGTCGTTGTTGCTGTCGCAGGAAACATCGATGCGATGCTGATAGCGGGTGTGGTCGTTGATGGTGCTGCTGGGGGTTCCGTTATCGGTTTCGTAGAGCGGCTTGTTGTTGCTATCAAAAAGAAGCTCTCCGACATCATTTCGGGCTTGTACGGGCGCGTGGCTGCATGAGGGGTTGCTCGCAGGCGCGCAGCTGTCGACGATGTTGAAGTCGCAGACATCGCCCCGGCCGTCGCCATCGCGGTCTTCCTGATGCGGGTTGTAGACGTCGGGGCAGTTGTCGTCGATGGAGCAGATGGTGTCTTTGTCGGGATCCTGGCCTGCGGGGCAGGTGCAGGCATCGCCGATGCCGTCGTCTACGCCTTCAGGATTGGTGTTTTCCTGACCCGGGTTGCAGACCATGGGGCAGTTGTCGCCGTTGCCGCAAATGCCGTCGCGATCCTGGTCGTTTCGCGGATCGCCGGGGCAGGGATCGCTGCATTTGTAAGCGGTGGTGGGATCTTCCAGATCTTTAAAATTGCAGCCATTGATGCAGGCAATGGCCGTTTTGCAGTCATTTCCTGCGATTTTGCCTGTAAAGACGCAGGGATCGCCGCAGTGATCGCTGATGCCGTCTTCGTCCGCATCTTCCTGTGAGTTGCTGGATACGATGGCGCTGATGGTGAGGCAAAGATCGCGCTCCTTTCCGTTGTAGCAATCTACGCCTTCGGTATTGAGGCCTTCGTCGGGCGGGCCGCAGAGACCGTCGTTGTCGGCGTCGCCGTAGTGATCTTCGGCGGTACCGGCGTTGCAGGGACAGGGATCGCAGGCGTCGCCGATGCCGTCGCCGTCGGTATCGAGCTGGTCGATGTTTTTGTCGGTGGGGCAGTTGTCGATTTTGCCGGGATGGCGATTGCCGGAGCAGAGTTCGAGGAACGCTTCTTCGCTTTCATCTGCGCCGCGAACGATATCCGCGTTGATGGCGCAGTAACCGTCGCGATCCTGGTCGCTGTAGATGATCTGGCCTTCCTCTTTGCGGACCATTTCGCAGGGGCAGTCATCGCAGGCGTCGCCTTTGCCATCCTGGTCGCGGTCGGCCTGATCGGGGTTGGCCTTATAGGGGCAGTTGTCTTCGCCGCAGTTCGCATGGACGGGCACATCAGCGTTGAGCGGTTCGCAGTCGCATTTGTCGCCGTAGCCGTCTTTGTCGCTGTCTTTCTGATCGGGGTTGTAAACGAGAGATGCCTGTTCGGGATTGCAGCGTTCGATCCTCCAGAGCACGCAATCGCCGACCTGGGGGTAGACGCAATACCCGTTGCATTCGGGAGTCTCAGGGTTTTCGCTGACTTTGATGAATTCGCAGTTATCGAAGTTACTGTAATACTGCGTATAGTCGCCTTCGCGGGACTGAATGCCGTAGCATTGCCTGGGATCAAAATCATCGGGCAAATCGATGGTTCCCCCGGCGATCGCTTCATCGAGGGTGCGGCCGAAGGGCACCAGTTTTTCATCGCGGGCGCAGATGCCGTCTTTATCGAAGTCGCCGAAACCGCGGGTGCAGGGGCAGGGATCGCAGACGTCGCCGTAACCATCGCCGTCGATGTCGTTTTGATCAGGGTTGGCCTGATTGATGCAGTTGTCTTCACAATCGTTGACGCCGTCGTTGTCGCTGTCGAGTTCTTCGCAGGAAGACTGCATGGGCGGACAGTCGATTTCAGGCGCATTCTGGTTTTTGTTGAAAACGTGGCAGCAGGTATCGTTGCTTCTTCCTGTGCCCATGGCCGCGTTAAAAACGCTGCCGCAGCAAACGCCGTCGTCGTCGCTGTCGTTGTCTTTATCGAAGGGGCAGGGATCGCATTCGTCGCCCAGGCCGTCGCGGTCTCGGTCGATCTGATAGTAGTTTGAAATCTCGGGGCAGTTGTCGGCCCGGTAAGTAAAGGGGCATTCGATGGGGTTTCCGTCTTCATCGGTGCCGCTTACGCGATCGCACCAGCCGTCTTCATCCTTGTCGTTGAAGGGATCGCAGGGGCAGAAATCGTCTTCGTCGCAGATGCCGTCGCCATCAATATCGTTTCCGGTGGTACAGCCAGGGATGGGGTGGTCGGTTAAATCGATGGAGGCGCCGGCTGAAGCCCGGAGGTTCAGCGTTGCGGTCTTGGAGCCAGAGGTTTGGGCGACGATGGTCGCTTCGAAGACGCCGGGGGCTTGAGGATCGAAGGCGACATCGATGGGCAGGATTTCGTTGGCTTCCAAAACAATGGGGAATTGGTAGCCAGTGAGGCGGAACTGGGCGCGATCACCGCTCGAAAAGTCCAGTTTGGCGATCGTGCAGCTGCTGTCGCTGTCGTGCTTTAAGTGCGTCGTGCGGATGCTGCCCATGCCTTGCCACAAATGTTCGAAATAAATGGTGTCCGGATCGAACGTCAGGCGGCAGTTTTCGGCCTGGGTGGAGTCGGATTGGTCCGCTTTGGGGATCGTCGACTCGTTTGAACGCAGCTCTTCTTTGGATTGCACAGGTTCAAGCTGAGCATCATCGGGCGATGGCTGTTCTTCGCAGCCTAAAACGAAGCATGCAAGCATCGCAGGGAGGAATAACCTTTTTTGGGTTATCGGCCTCATGGTTGAAAGCTCCTCTGGTTACAAAAGCTCCACATTGTTTCATGAATCTTCTCAACTGTCACGGACCAATGGCCGTGTTTCAGCAAAAAAGCTTCTCGCGCCACAATCTACCACATCCTCATGCCGTTGTCGGGACAATCGGGGCGTGGCGTTGCGGATTTGTTTTTGCTAGAAGGAGTTACGATGGTTGAAGGGGATGGCAGGTTGCTGGCAAACGAACTTCCATGATCGGGGATGGCGATGAAGATTTGGCGTTTATGGCTGCTCAGCGGAGCGCTTGTGGCTTGTGGTGAAGCGGATGACGTCAGCGTGATTCCTCTAAACGACGCTTCCGCAGATGCGGAAGACGCAGTCATCGCAATAAAGGATGGATCTGCAGATGCAGAAGACGCGGAAATCGCAGTCGAGGATGGATCCGCAGATGCGGAAGACGCAGCTATCGCAGTCGAGGACGGATCTGCAGATGCAGAAGATGCAGCCATCGCAATCGAGGACGGATCTGAAGATACGGAAGATGCAGAAATCGTGATTGAGGACGGATCTGCAGATGCGGAAGACGCAGAAATTGTAATAGAGGAAGATTCAGAAGTCTGGGAAGACTCGGAAATCGTGATTGAGGACGGATCTGCAGATGCAGAAGATGCGGAAATCGTAATAGAGGAAGATTCAGAAGTCTGGGAAGACGCAGAAATCGTCATCGAGGACGGTTCTTTGGATGCTGAAGACGGATCCATTACAGATGTGGACGGATCTGAAGACGATGATCCCCGGGCGCCTTGCGCGGAATGGCGGTTACTGAACGATCAGGCTTTGCTTTCGACGTTAAACCGCAGGTTACACGACGACTATCTCCCCATCGATCTGGATGAAGATCCGAGCGGCGATCGGAATCGCTATGACGCGGCGCGATTCCTCATGTACCAGTTAAGCTGGGTCACCAATCCCTACTACGATGACCGGGGCGGTGCGGAATGCATCTATACCGGCGATTTTTACAACTACGAACAGGGCAGCAAACCCTCTTCCGAAGCCATGAACTGCGAGCATGTCTGGCCCAAATCCGGCATGAATCCCAACGAACGGTCGGCGCTGCGCAAGCATCAGGAGGCGGATTTGCTGATGATCCGGCCTGTGGGGACGCGTGTGAACAATTGCCGCAGCAACAATCCCTTTGGCGAGGTGGTGACCGTCTTAAAAGACGAGTTTGAGCCGGCTTTGTACGGCAAGAACGCGCAGCAGATGATCGTTTTTGAGCCTCGCGACGAGGTGAAGGGCGATGTGGCGCGCATCATGTTTTACTTCGCCACCCGCTGGGCCCTCGATCTTTCGGCGATGGAGGAGCCCGTGCTCCGCGCATGGGCGGATTTGGATCCCGTGGACGACGAGGAGCGCCTCTATCAGGACGCGGTCGCCGAGATTCAGGGCAATCGCAACCCCTTCATCGACTGTCCCGGGCTCGAAAAGAACGTTCAGGATTTTGGAAACTTTAGCGGCGCGAGCAATAACGCCAACTTACCCATGCCCTGACCGGCCTTCATGGCCCGCAATGCGCGCGTCCGGCGCCAAGAGCATTGACGCCGCGATCGTTGCAGCATAAAACCGCGCTTCTTTACCCCCCCATCTGAATGGAGAAATTTGATGTCGAGCCCCGATAAGATCGCTCAGAATACAGTCGTTTCGTTTCATTACACCCTCGTCGACGGCGATGGTCAGGAGCTCGATAGCTCGGTGGGCAAGGCGCCTCTGACCTACATCCAGGGTGCCGGCAACATCGTGCCGGGACTCGAAAAGGCGATGGTGGGTCACGCGGTGGGCGAAAAATTCCAGGTTTCGGTGCCGCCTCAGGACGGATACGGCGTGCGCGACGAAGAGGCGGTCAAGGTTTTGCCTCCGAGCGCCTTTGGCGATTTTAAACCGATGCCCGGCATGCAGCTGGCGACCCGCGGTCCCAACGGCGAAATCCTCCCGTTCTGGGTCACCAACGTCACCGACACCGGCATCACCATCGATTTCAACCATCCTTTGGCCGGCACCGTGCTGAACTTCGACATCGAGGTCACCGAAATCCGCGAAGCGACCGCCGAAGAGATCGCTCACGGCCATGTTCACGGCGGCGCGGGCTGCCACGGCTGCCATTCTCACGAAGATGAAGGCTGCGGCGGATGCGGTGGCTGCGGCGGATGCGGAGAGTGAGATGAAGGCGCAAGCGGCAAACTCTGAGGCGCTCTTTATCGTCGATCGCATCGAAGGCGATTTTGCGGTGCTCTTTACCGAAGACGGCGAGCACGGATTCGATTTGCCCGTAAGCCTCCTGCCCGAAGGCGTCAGCGACGGCTGGCATTTGCGCGCGACCTTTACGCGGGATGTGGAAGCCGAACAAAAGAAGATCGCCGAGCTCACCGAACGCCGCCGCCGTCTGGCCGCCGATGACGACGGTGGAGACATCGTGCTCTGATCCCCGCATCCCGCATCCCGGGCTTCAAAATCGACTCCCGCCGCAAAAATCTGCCCCATCCCGACCTTCGGGATTTCTTTGGACCGCAATTCCAAATGAGTTCTGAGATTCAGGAAGCGCTCCCGCCGCCCTGCGCCGCCCGTTCGTGACGCTCGGGATTGACTCCCGCTGCAAAAAGATGCCCTGCCCCGACGTTCGGGATTTCTTTGGACAGCAATTCCATCCTCTTCCCAACGTTCCCGAAAACTTTGCGCGCCCGGCGCCAACCTGTCCCGACGCGCCCGAAACCCCTGCGCGCTCTGCGCCGCCTTCACCCGAAGCTTGCAAACTCGAGGCGCTCCATCAAAAAGAGCACCTGGTAGACGTCGAGGGGGCTCACGCCGGGGATTTGGAGGCGGCGGGGCATCTGCTCTTCGATGGGTACGTTATGTTCGACCGCGTTCCAGATGCGCATCTGCTTTGTGGTCAGCTGGAGCATGCCGGTGTGGAGCTTCTGGTGGTTTAAGAGCTGGATGGGGCGGTCGTCTTTGGCCAAAAAGAAGGTTTTGAAGTCGTCGAGGGCGAAGCGGCCGCAGATGCCTTCGTTGATGAGGGCGTAGGCGCTGGTCTCGAGAGGCACGATCTGGGCGCTCGTGAATTCGCCGCTGTAGAAGGCGTATTGCCCGCCCGACCAGGAGAAGAGCTCGATGAGCATCGCTTTGACCTGGGCGGTCATCGCGTTTAACAGCTCGTGGGGCGCGATCAGTTTTAAATGGATGAGGGCGTCGTCGAGCTGATCGCCAAAGGCGCTCAGATGCGCGAGGGCTTCGTTTAAGTAAGCGCGCGAGATCAGATGCCGCTCGATCAAAAACTCGCCCAGATGCTCCGAGCGCAGGTTGCTCTGCACAAATTCGGGACGGCCGCGGCGCCAGAAGATGTCTTTGCGCTTGCCGGGCATCTCCAGATGCATGCGGCCCGTCGCCTTGCAGACGGCGTAGCGGTAAATGAGGCGCGGCAGATCGTAGCGGTCGAACTTGCCTGAGAAATTCGGCGGCTGCAGCGGCGCCTGCATCTGGCTGTCTTTGAGGGCGAGCGTGTCGGAGGGGACCCAGGGACCCTGATCGATGGAGACCTGCTGCGCGTCGTTCGGCGAATGCTGATAGAGATCGAGCAGGCTGTTGAAGCTCATGGGCCCCATGATGAGGCCGTCCTGGCATTTGGTGCGGAAGCGCGAGGCGGGGCCCCAGAGGATCGGCTGCTGTGCGGAGGGCCTGAAGACGGGCGTTCGTTTGGGCTGAGCGCTGTCTTCGAGGGGCATCGAAGCCATGTCGGCGGTGATCGCGTCGATCTCGCGCTGGTAGGCGATCTCCTCGTCGATTTCCTTTTGGAAGACCGACTTCATGAAGCGGCCCATGTTGGCCTGCGTGAGCCGGATCTTGTGGTTGAACATGTAATCGAGGAGCGCTTCGATGAATTCGGTGGCGGTCTGGTAGCGCGCGTTGGGATCGGGGGCCAGGGCGCGGAGCAGGATGGCGCGGAGCGAGCTGTCCACGCTGTCGGGCAGGCGGGCCACTTTTTCGTCGACCTTGCAGTCGCGCACCATCATCAGCGTTTCGATGTCGGTCTTGCCGTGAAACAGGCGGTTCATGGCGAGCATCTCGTAGAGGAGGATGCCGGCGCTGAAGAGATCGGCGCGCTGATCGATCGCCTCGCCGTTGACCTGCTCGGGGCTCATGTAGCCGAGTTTGCCCTTTAAGGTGCCGCTCTTTGTGGTCGATTCGCGCTGCCTCGCCCGGGCGACGCCGAAATCGCCGATTTTGACTTCGCCTTCAAAGCTGATGAGCACGTTCGAGGGCGAGACGTCGCGGTGGATGATGTTGAGCGGCGTGCCCTTGTCGGTGGCGGTGTGGGCGGCTTCGAGTCCTTTGAGCGCCTCGGTGACAATATATATAGCGTACTCTACGGGAATGCGGCGGCGGAGATGGGTGCAGCGGATGAGCAGATTTAAGAGATCGCGGCCCGCCACATATTCCATGGCGATGAAATATTCGCGTTCGACGGCGCCCAAATCGAAGATTTGCACGATGTTGGCGTGCTGCAGCTGAACGGCTATCTTCGCCTCGTCGATGAACATGCGGATGAATTCATCGTTGTCGGCCAGATGCTGCAGGATCTTCTTGATGACCAGCTGCTTTTGAAAGCCGGCTGCGCCAAACTGCTTTGCGCGCCAGATTTCGGCCATGCCGCCTGCGCCGATGCGATCGAGCAGTAAATATTTTCCAAATGGGCGCGGTTGAATATTCACATTCCGCCTCTAAAAATGGGGGCCTCGCCAGGGTTGCGCGCCACTTTCTCACTTGAGCGCCCGGTCGACAAGTGCGCAGTGAGGATTTTGAGCGGGCTATCCTTGATCTTTTGATGCGCCTAGGGCTAGTAAGGCGCCCTGTTGGCGTCTGAAGAATGCTGGAGACTTGAGCATGGGTGGAGTTTTGAAACGTTACTGGTGGGTCATCAACCTCGTCGTGCTCGCGGTGCTGGCCTTTTTGGCTGCAAAGATTGCCAACAACGTCGTCGCAGCCGAGATCGCCGCCCTGAAGACCCATCCCAGGGAATCCAAAGAGGAACCGAAAAAAGCCCAAAGCGCGAGCAATGTCGCGCAAAAACTCCAGCAGTCGATCGTCGATCGCAACCTCTTTAACTCCGATCCGCCGAACGAAGACGCCGTCAAATCGAACGCGGGCGATGAGGACAAGGGGCCCAAGGGCGCCATACCCGGCCCTTACGATGAATGCGCCGATTCCCGCCTGCCCTATACGCTGGTGGCCACCTGGATCGCTTCGCCTGCCGAGGAATCCGTCGCGATTTTCCGCATCAACAACTACGGCCAGCTCGTGCGCTGGGGCGAAACGCTCGACGGCGCCAAGGTTGCGGCCATCTATCGCGAGCGCGCGGTGTTTTTAAACGGGCAGTCTTACGAATGCGTCACTCTGGGCGTCGCCCAAAAGGGCGGAAGCGCACCGAAGCCCGCATCGAAGCCCGCATCCGACGGAAAGCCTGCAGAAAAGACGCCGAGCAACAGCGAAGCGGTCATCCGCGCCGGCATTCGCGAAATCAGTGAAAACCGCAAAGAAGTCGACCGCGCGATGCTCGACGAACAGCTCGCCGACTTAAACAAACTCTCGAAAGATGCGCGCGTGACCGCCTATTACAAAGACGGCAAGCAGGCCGGCTTCAAAGTCACCCGCGTCAACCAGGGCAGCCTCTACGACGTGCTCGGACTCAAGCGCAACGACATCCTGACGGGCGTCAACGGCGAGGATCTCGACAGCCCCACCAAAGCGCTCAAGCTCATCGAAGGCCTCTCCTCTGCCAAAGACATCACGATCACCATCGAGCGTCGCGGCAAGCCGATGGAAGTCGAATTCAACATCCGTTAACTTTCATACATTCATGTCCCGACATGCAGTTTTTGATATAGGGTCGCATACCAACGCCCTTTTGGTTTGCGAAGGGGATCTTGCGCTCTGCGATCTGCGGCAGGTGACCGATTTAAAGAAGGGCGCGCGCCCGGACGGGAGCCTCTGCAGCGAGGCGATGGCGCGGAGTCTGGATTCGCTCTTTCAGCTTTGGGCGCGGGCAGATGCGCTCTCGGTGCCGTTGCTGAATCGCAGGGTGCTCGCGACGGCGGCGCTCCGTAAAGCCCCCAATCGCGGGGCTTATTTGCAGGCGGCGCAGGAGCGGGGCATTGCGGTGCAGGTGATCGCAGGCGAGGAGGAGGCGGCGCTCTCTTATGCGGCGAACCGCGCGCTTGCGGGCAACGGGCTCTACATCGATTTGGGGGGCGGATCGACGGAGCTCTGCTGGCCTGAGGGTCGCATGAGCCTGGAGATGGGCGGCTGGCATCTGCCCGAAAGTCTCGATGCGATGCTGCAAGGCCTGAATCTGCCCCCATTCCCGGGCATTTGGGCGGCGGGAGGCACCCTCTGTACCCTTGCGGCGCAGAAGTTGGGGTTGGAGAAGTTCGATCCGCAGCTGGTGCAGGCCACAAAACTTTCGATCGAAGATTTGAAGGCGGCCTCGAGCGAAACCCAGCCGCCCGAACAAAACGCCGCGCGCATCGCCCTCGCCTTGTTGCAGCGCATCGGACTCGATCACTTACGGGTCACGGTCCTGGGACTCCGCCACGGCGCCATGAAAGCCCTCACCGAAGCTTAAAAGCCGCCCTTCCCATACGCTCCCGCCTTCTGTTTTCTCCGGTTACATCTGAGCTTTGCCCCCATTTCCGGGGATCGCTGCCTTCATCTTTGGTTTGGGGTGCATTGTGCCTGAATCAGATGTAGGGATGGGCGGTGATGATCGTATAGGTTGAAGCGTTGATGGTAAACCGATAGTCATCCGTTTCCACATACCAGTTTTTTCCGTTCTTAAGGACATAGATCTTCTTAGATTTAAACAGATGCCTGCACCAGGCGACCACATCATCGATTTTCAGCGAAAGATTCCGCCTGATCCGCTCTGCACCGAGAGGAGTAGTATGTAATCGCTTTAAATTCGCAAAGAATTCTTTACTGTAATCCCCCAGCCTTGCGATCAAATCCTGAATCACATCGTGATCTTTCATAGAGAGCTCCTCTGCATCAAAGAAGATCATCAATATAGTGAACGCTGAAGCTTTGTTCAACGGAAAAGAGAACGAATATCAAAGATGTTCATCTCTCACAGATGAAAAGCCAGAATCTTCCGAATATTGTATGATTACGTAACAGTAAAGGGGACAAATATGGATATTTATGAAAAATGTGAAATGAAATCTTAAAAAATACGGGATAAAGCCTGTTTTAAAGATATGTAATGAAGCAAAATTCGGTATTTTGAAACAATACATGAGTGAAAAAACAAAAAATAGGGAAGTTTATCATCAATCGTGAAGGATCTTTCGTTTGTGAATCTTCGTGGCTAGACATCGATGGTGGGGCGGAGAGCGGAGTAACATCCCGAAAATATAAGCAATGGATGGTCAAAAGGATGAGATTTTCAGCCAGGTATGATTCTGGAAGATCACCTTCGAGCGAAGGATGGGGCAGACACTGCCTCGAAAAGTTGATTCTTAAAATCTGCGCCTGCAAAAATCGCTCCGGGCCTCATTTTTGCTGAAAAGTTGCTACCGCAAACGGGCAAAGGCTTTTAAAACTTGGTGCGGCGATTGCAGGGAAGGGCGGGTTGACGTTCTGGTGATCGCGAGGACATTGGGAATCTGTTCCGGATGCAGGTGCGGATTCGGCGTGTAATGCGGAGGACCCAAGGGGTTTGCACGGCATGAAGCTCTTAAATCATTCCAAACTCTGGGTGTCAGGGTTGCTGGTCGCGTTTTTGGTGATGCTGACCTCTGTCGTCTTTTGGAGGGTGGATCTGGCGGCAGAGGAGGATTGCTGGCGCACGCTGCACGAGACTGCAGCCAACATCGACTCACAGCTCAACTCCTGGATGCAGTCTTCGCAAAATGCGCTCGAAGGCCTGGGCAAGATGCTCGACGGGCAGCCGAACCTGCGCGATCCGAAGGTGTTTTCGATGATTCAGAGCGCCAAGGTGGGTGATCTGAGCGCGCCGGTGCAGCTTTGGTTTCCTGACGGTCTCGTGATCGCTGAACCGCCTTACAACGCAGCGCCCAGCGAGAAAACGCGTAAAGCCTACATCGATAAGGTGAAAGCCCAGCCTTACATCTCGCAGGTGATCGACCATCCCCAAAAGAAGGGGGAACGCGCTTTCGAACTCTTCAGACCCATCAAGCAGGGCAGCCACATTTTGGGCATGCTGGTGGCGATCATCGATATCGCGCAGCTCAAAAACGCTTTTCAGGTGACCGCTTACGAAGGCGCCACCCAGTCGCTGCTGCTCGACCGCCGTGACGAGCAAATCGTCTATTATACGGCTTTCGATATGTTTCCTATCCGCACCCTGAGCGAACTCGAAACCCCCATGTCGCGCGATGGCGTCGATTTTTCGGGCTGGAAGAAGAAGCTGCTCGATGGGGAATCGCTCACGCTGGCCTTTACTGCAGGCTACAGCCCGAACACGCAGTTCATGATCGCCCGGCCCTCGCAGGTGCCCGACTGGACGCTCGAAATCGTGGTCGACGGCGCGCAGGCGTTTAAGGAAGTCCACCAAATCCGAAGGATTTTCACGTTCTTCTTCATCATCGAGTTCCTGGGACTGGGGCTCTATCTGTTCTGGCTCTGGCGCGAATCGCGCAGGGAACTGAGGCTGAAGATCGCGGAAGAAAAGCAGCGCTCCGAAGCGCTCATCGACGTGTTTACCGAAAACTACACGGTGCTCTACGCCTACGATCTAGAGAAGGATGAATTTGATTTAAGGACCTGCGACAAGGCATTTCTGGAGATCAATGAAGGCGTCTTTGCTCAGGGTTCTGGCTCCAAATCCTTTGCGTATTTCATCGATAACTACGTGCATCCCGATGATCGCGCCACCGTACGGGAAGCCTGCTCCATCGATTATATCCGCCATCGACTCGCGCATTCCCGCAACTTCCGCATCACCCTGAGAGCGCTGGCCAACGAGCGCTATTTATATTTTGATCAGGTCATCGCCAAGATGGGCGAAGTCGATGATCCGGTGACCAAGGTGGCCGTCGGTTACCTTTTGGTCGACGACGAGGTGAGCGCGCAGAAAGAACGCGAGCAGCAAGACAAGATGCGCAACGAGCTGCTCGATATTTTGGGCAGCGACTATTTTGCGCTCTACTACATGAACCTGGTCGAGAAGCGATACGAGAACTACGCGCTCACCACCAAGCTCGAGCAGGAGACCGGCAAAGACATCAGGAACGGGCAGACGCTCAAAGAGCTTTACGCGCAATTTGTGCAACATCTGGTGCATCCCGAGGATCGCGAAAAGATCGCCGATGCCATCGACGACGACGTGATCCGCGAGCGCCTGGCGCATCAAAAGAATTGGACGGCGATCTTCCGGCGCAATTTTGATGGCGAATATTTCTACATTCAGATGAAGGTGGCGAAGGCCGAGCCGGTGGATGAGGAGCCCGTCAACGTCGCCGTCGCCTTCCTGCCCGTCGATTCGGAAGTGCGCGCAAGGCTTCAGGCCGATGAGGAGCGCAAGCGCCAGCTTCTGTTGCTGGACGGTTTAAGTCGCGAATATCACTCGGTTTGGCTGATCAACGCCGCTACGGGCGAGATGCATATGCACCGCACCTCCGAAGGCGGATCCACCATCAGCGCAGCGGTGCAGCTCTTCGAAGAAAACCCGCATTACAGCGATGCGATGGAGCAATACATCGAGCGCTTTGTGGAAGAGGAAGATCGCGAGCGCGTGCGGGACGATGTGCAGCTTTTGGCCCTCGAACAAAAGACGCCCGACGACGGCATTTACACGGTGTCTTACAAGCGCAGTCTGGAAGAAGGCGGGTTCGATTACCACCAGATGGCGTTTGCGCGGGCACAGGGATCGCAGGAAGGCAACAGCTTCGTTTTGGCGTACCGCGATGTGAACGCCCAGATGAAAGAGGAGCTCGAAAAGCAGGCCAAGCTTTCGCAGGCGCTGACCATGCAGCTTCGGGCGCGGGATCAGCTCGAACAGAACGCCAAGATCATCGAAGCGCTCGCGTCGGAATATTCCTCGGTCTACTACATCGATCTCGAAACGGAAGAACTCATTCCTTACACCATGACAGGGCAGGCGGAGTCCAAGTTCGGCGCGATCTTCAAGAGCGGCATCACTTATTCCGAGGCGTTCAAGCTTTACGTCAACGATCTCATTTACGCCGCCGATCGCGACATGATGCTGCGTTCGGGTTCCGTCTCCAACATCAGGATGCAGCTTTTGCATCAGCGCAGCTTCGTGACCACCTATCGCGGCATCGAAGAGGGTCAGCCCCATTTCTGCGAGATGACTTTCGTCAAGTTTAACGACGAGGAAGTGGAACCAAAGGCGGTGGCGCTGGGCTTTGCCGATAAGGATGAGGAGATCATCCGCCGCTTTATCCTCGACAAGCTCGAAGACGAATATGTGGGCATCTACATGGTGGATCTGGTGCACGACAGCTTCCGATCCTACAAGAGCCCGCTCACCAAGGGCGAAGTCAGCGTTTACGGCAACTGCTGGAGCAAGGTGATCGAGCTCTTTGCCCAGCGATGCACCGAGATCACGCGCCCGGTGCTTTGGGATCTCGCCTCCATCGAGTTCCTCCAGCGCGAACTGACGCAAAACGATCGCCGCGAATACATCTACCGCAAGCAGACGGGCGTGCGTCCCTGGCAGCGTGTGGTGTTGCAGGTCATCGAGCGCGAGAATACGGAGAACAAGCTCCTGGCCGGATTGCCGCAAATGGTGATCGCGACCTTTACAGAGCTCGACGATGCTGCGGCCGAGAACATGGAGCTCCAGGTCAAGATGCGCCAGAACCGGCAGATCATCGAGACGCTCTCTTCGGAATACGCTTCCGTCTATTTTGTGGACTTAAAGACCGAGCAAATCACGCCTTACTCCATGAGTAAGGTGGCCTTCAAAGAGGAGGATCGCTTCTTCCAGGGCGGTCAGACTTATTCTGAAGCCCTGAAATCTTACGTGGATCACGTGGTGTTTGAGTCCGACCGCAGTCAGATTCTGGATTCGGTCTCGACCACCAACCTGCTGCGTCAGCTGGCGCATGCAAAGAACTTCGTCGCGACTTACCGTTCCATCGAAAACGACGAGCCGCATTTCTGCGAGATGAAGTTCATCAAACTGGAAGATGTGGATCAGCCGCCGACCGCGATGGTGATCGCCTTTGCAGACAGGGATCAGGAGATTTGCGGCCGCTTCGTGTTCGAGAAACTGCGCACCGAATATGCGTCCATCTATCTGGTGGATCTCGAAAACGACAGTTATCGCAACATTCAGACCTCTGTTTTAAAGGGATTCGAGGGTTACAAGCGCGGCTGTTACAGTCGCGATCTGTCGGTCTATGCGCAGCTGGTGGGGCCGGATTTCAAGGAAGAATGGTCGAAACTCTGCAGGCCGGAATGCATCAGAACCTTCCTCGGTGAGGCCGATCGCCGCGAATTCATTTACAACATGCCCAAGGCCGAGCAACCCTGGCGGCGCTGCGTATTCCAGGTGGTGTCGCGCAAAGAAGGGGTGCCCACGATGATGATCGTCTCCTTCATGGCGATCGATGCCGATCGGGCTGAGAAATTGGATCTCGACGCCAAGATTGCGACCCAGAAGAAGGCGCTCGAAGAGCAGCAGCAGTTGCTGGAGAAGGCGCTCTCCCGCGCGGAGGCGGCTTCCAGGGCGAAGACGACGTTCCTCTCCAATATGTCGCACGATATCCGCACGCCGATGAACGCGATCATCGGGTTTACGAACCTGGCCATCGCCAACGTCGCCGACAGCGAAAAGACGCTGGGCTATCTCGAAAAGACGGCCACCTCAAGTCAGCATCTGTTGTCGCTCATCAACGACATCCTCGACATGAGCCGCATCGAATCGGGCAAGATTCAGCTCGAAGAGATGGATTGCAGCCTGGGCGAGATCATGCATGACGTCAGCGTCATCATCCTGGGGCAGGCGCAGGCCAAGCATCAGAACCTCTACCTCGACAGTTTCAACGTGCGGGACGAGTTCGTGCTTTGCGACAAGCTCCGTTTACACCAGGTGCTCATCAATCTGCTCTCCAACTCCGTCAAGTTTACGCCCGTCGGCGGCGATGTTCGGTTGAACATCCGTCAGTTGCACACGCCGGATCGCGCTTTGGGGATTGGACTCTATGAATTCCAGGTGCGCGACAGCGGTATCGGGATGAGCGAAAGCTTCGTGAAGCACATCTTCGAGCCTTTCGAGCGCGAGAGAACGTCCACCATCTCGAAGACGCAGGGTACGGGGCTCGGAATGTCGATCACGAAGAGCATCATCGACATGATGGGCGGCACGATCGATGTGAAGAGCGCGCAGGGACAGGGTTCGGAGTTTACGATCCGACTGAAGATGAAGCTGCAGCCCGACAAGCTCCAGGTGGAACCCATCGATGCCTTCGACGGAGCGCGGGTCCTCCTGATTGACAGCGACGCTCCGGGGCGGCGGAGCGCGATCACCCTGTTCGCAGGCTTGGGTTTACGCACCGAAACGGCAGAATCCCTGGAGCAGGCCTTGGATCTCTGTGCTGCGCAAGGGGATGAGAATCCTTACAGGATAGTGGTGCTCGTCTGGCATTTGAGCTCGGGAGACGTGCTGGCTGCTCTGCGGCAGCTGAAACTCCATCTCAAACCCGAGACCCTTCTCTGGACGGCTTCGGCATACGATAAGGAGGTGATCGAAAAGGAGGCCCGCGAGATCGGTGTGACGGTTTTCCTGTCGAAACCTTTCTTCTACTCCGAGATATATACAGCTCTCGCTCGGGAATCCGGGCTTGCGGTTGAGCAGCAGGAGGCTTTCGGTGAAGAGATCGACTTTACCGGCAAGCGCATCCTCCTTGTCGAAGACAACGAGTTAAACCGCGAGATCGCCGAGGAGATGTTGAGCGATCACGGACTTATCGTCGACACGGCGGAAGACGGGGCTGAAGCGGTGGAAAAGGTCAAAGCTTCGAAGCCAGGCACGTATGACGCGATCCTGATGGACATCCAGATGCCGATTATGGATGGTTACGAAGCGACAAGACGCATCCGCGCATTGGAAAATCCATCTTTATCGCAGATCCCCATCATCGCCATCACCGCCAACGCCTTTGCGGAAGACCGACAAGCTGTCCTCGACGCCGGGATGAACGATCACGTAGCCAAGCCCATCGACTTCGACTTGCTTGCTGAGTTGCTTAGAAAATATTTTAACTGAGGTCGCCCTTGCGGGCGTGAAGCCTGGTTAAAAAGAAAGCCGCCCGGTGGGTCATGAAAATGTAGCCTTCCGGGCGTTTTTGTATGTGTTGCGGTTGCGGGGGAATGAGTTGATGGATGGTGAAACAGGGGTTTCCAGGGCGGAAATTGTGGGGTGATTGAATGTAAAGATGGGGTTTCTTGATGGGAAAGGTGGGTGGAAGGAGTGGAGAGATGGAGTTTCTTGATTGGAAGGGTGGGTTTATATGTATAAATTTACCGGAGCGGTGCAGGAATTGTGGGTTGGTAGATAATGAAGTTGGGGATTCTGGGCAGAAACTGAAGTTTTATGGTGAATAGAGATGGGGTTTCTGATGGGGAATTGTGGTTTTAGGTTGAAATAAGATGGAGTTTCTTTGAGGGGATCGTGGGTTGATGATTGGGTAAGCTTACCTTTCTCTCGCTGCATTATAATTTCTTCATCGATCTTATTCGCAGGGAGATAAGGGAAACCCGCTTGCGGGCGGGTTTCCCTTAACCCCCTGCACCCCTTATCCTTTCCTAGCCGCCTGGGGGCTCATGTGGCTGGGCGGGGAATTGGGAGATCTGATGTCGCCCCCAGACCCGCGGAGCCTGGCGAGCGGTAGTGGTGATGTAGGATCCATCATCCTGCAAGGGGCCCGAGGTGGGTGAGCTCCGTTCAGCCCACAGTCGGGCCCCCGAGAGACTGGGTGAGTAGTTGGGGGAGCTTTCATTTCGGGGATGGGCCATGTAGTTTCAATAATGAAAATTCATAGTTCTTATGGAGAAATAACTGGTTTTATATAAAGAAAGTTTGGTTCCGCCAACAGAAACAGCAATTTATCAAAAGATAATCCTAACGCCGCAAACCGAAACCCCAAGTTGATCACCCGCTCACTATCCAAAGTTCCCCCGCACTTAGATGTAATGGGCTTTGGTTTCATCGCGTAGCGATGGAGCCAAAGCCCAATTTTCAAACTTAACCCCAAGAAGAAAGAAAGCGAGGTGCGGCGCCTCCTCGCCGCACCGTCTATTTCCACTTGGGGGAGGTCCGGAGGGCGCGAGCCCTCCGCCGTTGGGGGAAGATGGGAGAGTGCAGAGAGGGTAAGAAACACCCGCCCGGAAGCGGGGGTTTCTTATCCTCTCTGCCTTG
>JAEEGL017455026.1_pt1 | contig 18557 bp, 6 predicted proteins | sample 9134231 | NCBI WGS metagenome assembly JAEEGL01 (sample SAMN16246548, study PRJNA631951) | gut metagenome | biome: gut microbiome; feature: rumen; material: fiber-attached | host: Bos | place: Iran: Karaj | collected 2018-10 | reverse complement strand
TGCTTCCAGCCGGTTGCCATTGCGCCGGAGCCTTCGAAGTAATACCACTTGCCGCCAATACTCTGCCAGCCTGTAGCCATTGCTCCTGAAGTACCGAAGTAATACCAGACACCGCCAAGCTGTTTCCAGCCGGTTGCCATAGCACCCGAGCCTTCGAAGTAATACCACTTGCCGCCCGATGACTTCCATCCGGTTACCATTGCACCATTATCATCGAAGAAGTACCATATTGATCCTTCCTGATTCCATCCGGTTAACATAACACCTGATGAATCAAAAAGATACCACTTGCCGCCGCTCTGCTTCCAGCCGGTTGCCATTGCACCGGAATTATCGAAGTAATACCACCTGCCGCCGATCTCCTGCCAGCCTGTCATCATGGCTCCGGATGTACTGAAGTAATACCATACGCCTCCGACAGACTTCCAGCCTGTGCTCATTGCACCGGAACCTTCGAAGTAATACCACTTTCCGCCAATGCTCTGCCAGCCGGTTACCATAGTGCCGTCAGAAGGATTCATGTAATACCAGAAACTTCCGCTCTGGATCCATCCGGTCTTCATTGTTCCGTTGTCATAGTAGTAATACTTTCCGTTTTCAAGTACCCATCCGTTCTTAGCCGGTTCTGCCTTCCTGAAAGTTGCTGCAACCGTAACATCAGAATCAGGCATCGTGAAAGAATTGTCTGTGACATCTATCTGAATACCATCCGAATCTTTAACAGTAATAGTATCAAGTTCATATCCTTTTTCAGGAATTGCTTCAATAGTGACAAGGTCACCGGGCTTTGCTGAAGGTACTGCGGATATCTGACCATTCTCGGTCTCTTCACACGTGACAGCATAGGTCTTGGCATAATAGAACGTAACGTTCAGATCTACACCATCCTCAATTACCTCTTTACTTAAGGACAGTTCATCGTCGTCTTTGATTACCAGTTCAGTTATATCCCTGCCGTCCATCAAAACCTTATAACTGCCTGCTTCGTCGCCTTTTACGATCTTTAAGGTAAACACATCTACTTCATCGCTGATTATTACCTTGACAGTAGATTCGTTCGCAGAATAAACAACACGGTTAGCAGGAGTCTTCAGATCGACCTTGCTCGACGGCTCTACACTTTCAGGATAATCACAGTAATCCACCGTATAGATAAACTGGAGCTCATCTTCGCCGGCACTTACAGTATCATATTCATAAGCATTCTGATTCTCATAGATATAGATGATGAAGCCTTCAAGCATTTCGGGAGCATAATAATACTTTCCGTCTGACGCTTTGGTTAGAACGATCTTCTCGCCTGAATGAGGATATACTACTACTTTGTAAGGTGTATCTTCGCCAAGATCAAGTTCGATTATATCGTCTTCGCCATAGCTGTATTTAACCTGAGCATCATAATTTATGAGCGGATCATAATCAGATGTTCCGACAACCTCGATCATGAATTCATAAGGTAAGATCACACCGCCGTCTGCAAATCCAACGGTCCATGTGCCCCAGGACCAGTCACCTTTCTCGAGAACTATCGTGTTATCTTCATTGACTCTTACTATCTTAGGATTCAGGATTGCACCCATGATACTTCTTGTGATCTTTAAAGGAGGAAGTGTCACTCCCACAGGAGCTGCAAACTTAAGAATGACTTTATCAGCTATATCATCTGGTTCAAGCTTGATCGTACCATCGAGATCAACATAGTTTCCTGTCACGCCGTCTTTGACCAGCGCGTACTGAACACTCACATCACCGGAGTTGACGGTAATGTTGCCGACCTCGGGTTCCTCAGGCATCTCAAAATTCGCTGTGATATCATAAGTGTCCTCATCTAATTGCGCCTTATTTATTTTATAAGTCCAGATACCGTCAACCAGTTCAAAATGAGGATCCTCACTGAAAAGATTGGCATCCTGATACCATTCAGACCATTCAGGCACATATGTTACGCTGTACATGCCACCGATCATTATATTTACCGAGACTAAACTGGCACCCTCATCCGGAATAAATGAGATATCAATCGTACCGTCATTATAAAGCACGGATTTAGATACAAGATTTTTGATCGTATTACTGTCGGCAGGATCGACCACCTTCCGGTCCGTATCTGAAACGGTTATTTCTCCGTCACCGTAAGCAGTTGTCTCAATCATGATCTGTTCTCTGTTCGGATAGATCGAATCAAATTCACACCAATAGATCTCTACAGTAAAAGGACTGTCATCAGGAGGCGTGAATGTAAAAGTATCGTCTGTGATCTCAATAGCCTGATCGCCTGTAAGTGTTGAAGAATAATAATAACTGTAATCGTCACTATAGATCGAAACATAGCGCTGTAATCCGGCTCTGTCTTCAGGAGCATGAATAGTAAACACAAGTTCCTTGCCGACTTCAAAATCCTCATTCTTATTAGCATCGACCAACTTACCGTTGACTTCAACATAATCAAGAGGATCGAAGTTAGAATCCCACGACTGAGCATAATCAATTTGGTAATAACTTGTCTTTACATCAGGACCGCTGTCTCCGACATAGTAGATGTTGATCTTGACGATATTTTCGGAAATATCTGCCGGAACATATAGAATTGTCGTTCCGTCATCATCTTCCGAGAACCAGCTGAGATCAGAGAAATGAAGTTTGCCGCTCAACTCGTCTATCGAAATATCATTTCTGACATAAGACTGCTTCGAGTTTCCACATTCGATCACAACTTCTTTAACCGTAACGTCATTACCCGGATCGAGCTTTATCCCGATATAGTCAGACTCCAGATCCTGTAAGGAGTATATGAGTTTTTTGTGGCTGACATTACCCGGTTCTCTTATGACAGAATCAGGAGCTGCCATGGCTTCATATTTTTCATATTCGTTTGAGCAGTCGATATCGATCATAATATCGCCCTTACCCGGTTCGAACTTATCAAATATGCTCCAGAAGATCTCAACATATATTCCTTCAGAACTTTCAGGAACAAATGTAAACTCAAATACAAACTCTTCAGTTTCAGTCAGTTCAACAGTATTTAATAATGAAGACCAATAATTATCTCCTTGAGTGATATTTACAATTGGTACTAATCCATCTACCTGTCTCTCTTCAGGAGGTATCAGTTCAAAGGTCAGTTCCTCGCCGATATCAAATTCATACTTAGACAAGTATTCATTTATCCAAAGATTCTCGAATTCATTATTACTGAAAACAATTTCCGCCTGTTGTTCGCCGTTGATCTCCCAAATATCGGCATCTATAACAATTTCATTTTCCTTCGGCTCATTGTTACTGTTATTGATTGCATCATCTGCCAGGACTTCAAAATCATTACTTCTCGGATCATAATTCTTTTTATTCAGATTTATTACCAGAACACCGTTTTCAAATGTAAGCCCGTCGATATCAGACAGATCACAAAGATCAATGTACTGCCAGTCATAACGGATCTCCTGAATTGAATGGCCGGACAAAGGTGATACAGTAATTGTAATGCCGTCATTGATAGCTTCATTCTCATAACGGACACGTACGTGCTTCGGGTTATTCGGTTCTTGTAAGACTTCTCCTTCAGGAGAAATATCGAATTCCAATGACCCTTTGCAATCAAGTTCAACATAAAAGTGCTCGTCATCATATACTGTCGTATCAAAATCACTCCAGTTGATCCATACGGAAAAACCATATTTATTTTCCAGTGTGTAGCTGAATGTATACTCTGATTCACTTACTTTAGTTAATTTGACAGGAATACTTCCCAGATCATTATCATAGACCAGTGTGACATCGGGAGTCTCGCCAAGCCTTTCCGGAGGAAGATTCAGCGTAAACTCTATTTCCGAACCGACTTCAAAAGGATAGAATTCATCATCTCCAACCCTGTAATCATTTGCGGTCAGAAGCCTTCCTCTTTCGAAATCTTTATAGTTCGCCGAAAACCAATTCGATAAAACGAGGACATCACTTGTTATCCACTGACCGATTTCTTCATCATAAATAACACGATCGGTCTCATCTTCAGGTAAAGCTGTCAACGTTTCATTGACATAATCATAATCGTAAATTGTAAAGTTGGTAAAAGTGACATTACTAAAAGGATATATGCAGGCGCCGTGGCCTCCGATAAGCTCGGCATTATCTCCAAATACGAGACTTCCGCCGGATTCTATGTCAACCTCGTTTAATCCTGAAACACCTTCAGTAACACCTTCAATCACAAAGGTTCCGTTAATTTCAAGGTTGTTGACATAAATAGACGAACTGCACACTTTTCCGTGTCTTTCACAGGGACCGAGCGTTACGGTAATATCCTCCGGAACAATAACAGTTTCAAATTCATCCAGGTAATAGATCTCTGAACTGTTAAACAAGTAATCAGATTTGAATTCCAATGTATTGCCTTCATAAAGGCCTTTGAAATAATCATATATATCATAAAAATCTATATCGCCGTTATAAGCCGGATTATTCGAATAAATATCATAATATTCTGTGCTTATTCTCGCATCACCGGCAAGATAATAGGTAAACAGATCAAAATAATCATCAGCTTCAGCATATATGGTGGCATTATTTGCCATAACAAAGCCGTCGCCTTCCTCATACTCATAAGAGCCGCCATTGACAAAAACTCCGATCTGACAAGCATTATAAGGTACTTCTTTGGCAACGCCGCTGATCGAACCGTCATCCTGAACTTCATCAAACTCATAAAGATAATAGATTTCCTGTTCAGCATCGGCCCTTACCAAAGATCCGAGAGGCAGCAGCGAGACGACCAGTATGACCGCCAGCAAAGCCGCCATTGAATGTTTCAACTTGTGACTCATGGTAACCTCCTTCATTGATGATGGAACTGAAAATGCGAAAACAACTACATAGGATAATTCTATCAGTCATGGATCTTTAATACTTTTGAATAAACTAAAGTTTCGTTTTTTGTTACAGTTTGTTATTAGATATAAAACAATATGGATTCGTTCCACAGCTGAACGTAAATTGAACGTTCTAAGCGCAGTTTGCGTTCAGATTTACGTAATTTCATGCTTATTTTCGTGCTGATTCTTCAAATTTTAGCACAAAAGAACGGCACTAAAGGGATGTGCACTTTAGAGTACGGTTTTTCACGAATTTCCGTACTCCGGAGTGCAGTGCGCAAAAGTGAACCCTCTGAAGTCAATTTGGGTTCTGATTTACGCACTTTTAAGCAAAAGTGCGTCAAAGAGAACGCTCTGAGTTCGATTTGCGCTCAGATTTACGTACAGATGTCTAAGTAAAGTCTATTTATAGAGAAACTTCTGAATAATATCAATGTTACCCTACGGCATGGGGTTCATAAGGATTCATGCAGACACCGAGCGAGTCGAAGTCATAAGCCTGACCGCCTATTACATAATCCTTAACTCCACACACTTTTTTGCCTGAAGCATCAAAGTAATTCCAGGCATAATCGCTGTCATACCAGAAATAGTATTCCGAATCGTATTTACGTTCATACCAGCCGCTGATCTTTCTTCCACCGTAAGGATTCGTGCAGACACCTTTAGAATCGAAGTCATATCCCTTACCGCCGGCTTCAAAATTTACGGCATTGGAGACCATCTCACCGCCGCGGTTAAAGTAATACCATTTTCCTTTGTATTCGAGCCAGCAATCCCTGTAAGCTGAACCGTCAGACTTCATGCAGTACCAGTGATCCTCATAAAGGAACCAGCCTGTAACCATGGAACCGCTTTCCCTGAAAAAATAAACATCCCAGTCTACTGCATATCCGTCATCATCGTACGAGTTATAGAAATCCCTTCTTCCCGTAACAATACAGGCGGGGCCGTATTTCTGTTCGGCAAAATCGATAAGATTATCAAGCGCGAAATAATACCATTTGTTATCAATCTTATGCCAGCCGGAATAAGGGTGCCCGTCATTACCGAAGTAATACCATTCGGTATATTCATATTCCCCGGGGCCGTAATACCAGCCATTCCTCCTGTATTTCCCGTCTCCGTCGAAGTTATACCATGTCTTGTCAGTCTCATCATAATAGAATCCGTATGTCATGGCTGCATAAGCATCCTGGTGATTCTCTCCGATATCCGTCAGAGTGATATCCTCATCATTGAAGTGATACCATTCCCCGTCCACTTTTTTCCAACCGACATAAGCAGCACCGTCATCACCGACATAACGCCAGATCTTCCTGTTCCTGTATTCTTTATATACCTGTTCGTAATCGGGATTTAATTCAATATTCTCATCATAGTATTCAGGAAGAAGATATGTGCCTTCTGATATCCATTTATTCTGTTCCATGGCACCTGTCACATCGAAATGATATAGTTTGCCCTTAATGACCTTCCAACAGTTCATCAGAACATATCCGTCATTATCAAAGTAGTACCATTTGCCCTGAAGGAAACGCCAGGCATTTCTGACATATTCAGTATCGGATATATAATACCGCCAGCCGCTGGTATTACTGCCTTTCCAGCCGGTGGAATCAGCCATAGACACAGACGGAATAAAAGTAAGTATCATGCCTGCTGTCAAAACCGATGACAAAAACTTCTTAATTCCCATATAAATGACCCCCATATCAGAATAAGATCTTACATAGTGAAATCTGCAAAGATTATATCTTATGAAATCTTTTTCATAAACAATCACAATTATCCTATGATAAATAAAGAAGCGGGACTGCCTTTTTACAGCAGTCCCGCAGATCACTTTATCAGTGTTTTAAATGCCGGATATCACTTTCCTGTCCATGCACCGTCAGAACCCAATGTCCATCCGTCGATTACCGTGTTGGATGCCATTGCGCCGCTGTCATAGAAGTAATACCACTTGCCGCCTAACTGTTTCCAGCCGGTTGCCATAGCGCCGGAGCCTTCGAAGTAATACCACTTGCCGCCGATCGTCTGCCAGCCTGTAGCCATTGCTCCTGATGTACCGAAGTAATACCAGACGCCGCCAAGCTGTTTCCAACCTGTTGCCATTGCGCCGGAGCCTTCGAAGTAATACCACTTGCCGCCACTCTGCTTCCAGCCGGTTACCATTGCACCGGAATCATCGAACAGATACCATATGGATCCTTCCTGTTTCCAGCCGGTTACCATAACACCTGATGAATCGAACAGGTACCATTTGCCGCCGCTCTGCTTCCAGCCGCTTGCCATTGCTCCGGATGTCTCGAAGTAATACCACTTGCCGCCGATCTCCTGCCAGCCTGTCATCATTGCACCGGATGTACCGAAGTAATACCAGATGCCTCCGACAGACTTCCAGCCTGTGCTCATTGCACCGGAGCCTTCGAAGTAATACCACTTTCCGCCGATGCTCTGCCAGCCTGTTACCATAGTTCCGTCAGACGGATTCATGTAATACCAGAAGCTTCCGCTCTGGATCCATCCGGTCTTCATGGTTCCGTTGTCATAGTAGTAATACTTGCCGTTTTCGAGTACCCAGCCGTTCTTAACAGGTTCAACTGCCTTGAAGACAACTTCTACTGTTACATCCTTAGCGGGCATTACGAACGATGTGCCTGTAATCACTGTGCCGTCAACCTTAATTGTGTCGACTTCATAACCTTCAGCAGGTGTTGCTGTGATCGTGATCTCATCACCTTCGGAAGCATCAAGCTTGGAAACGGTAACTGTTCCGTTTTCAGCATCTTTTACAGTAACTTTGAATGTGCTCTTTACGATATTAAAAGAAGCATATGCATTTCCGTAATAGCTTCCGATACCGTCGACACGGATCCTTGCCTGTCCGGCCTCAACGTTGTCGGCATAGAAGACTTCATAATCAATGCCTTCTTCAAGCGTAATGCCGTCAAGTACGACAGTGACCTTAGGCTTGATCTCTGAGCCTGTGTATGCCTGGTCTCCGGAAGGATCAAGAGTTATCGATGCACCGGAGATATCGATCTTGTGATAGAACTCGATAACCGGCCAATCATCACGCCATTCGCTGACTTCAATACTTCCTTCGAACTCTTCGTTATTGAGCATTGCATAATACTCATATTCATTTGAAGCAGGTTCGATCTCGAATACGGCAATCGGTTTTTCTGCTTCGAAGAGAACTCTTGTCCATCCGTTGTAAGAAGCACGATCGATCTCTCCTGCTACAGAAACTGTACCGGTCTCTTCGCTTTCAGACTCGGAATAGTACTGAACAAGATACTGTCCTTCTGCTTCGGGATCTGGCCACAGATCAAGGAAGTTATACTCATCTTCCGATGAATAGATAACAGCTGTAAATCCGGAAAGTTCTTCAGCATAGTATGTGAATACATCGCCGTTTTTCTCGAAAGGAATTACTCTTCCGTCGTTTAATTCTGCTTCGATGCAATATACACCTTCAGCTTCGATCGTAATTGTATCTCCTCTGCCGAAGCGGCTGAGACTACCCATGATCTCTCCATTAGAGAGCGTTACTATGTCTGCATCTTCCTGCATAGCAAATCTTGCAGTCCACTCGCAGTCGAAGATCCGTTCTTCATATACAGGTGCGATATCATAGGTGATCCAGTGCTCGCCTCTCTCAAATTCATATATCAGATCATTTGAAAGTCTTTCCACGATGACCTGATCACCGAACCTGACGTCTACACCATAGATCTTGAGGTCAGGATCCGATACGAGATATCTGATCTGAACATATTCGACATCATTGTCCAGCTCGATAAAGTCTTCCGTAACAGGCTCAAAACTCTTGCCTCTGTTTGTGCTGTATTCCACGGAGACATTCTCATTCAATCCGTTAAGATTAATCCTTTCAGGCCAGACATACTCGAAAAGAATATCCGGGCTTCTCCAGTCACCGCCTGTAACGGCTCCGGTTATATCCCAGGAATAAGTGTAATCGTTATCGATAACTGCCTGGGTAACATCTTCGCCGTACATCCACATCTTGAAGACCGCATTCTCAGGAACGTTGATCTTAAGATCGAGCGTAGCACATTCGAAGTTAGGATCGTTACGGTCATAATCAACGATCACTCTGTACTGATTGCAGGTTGAAGCAACTTTCTTTACATGATCATTTTCGAGGATCTCGGCAGATCCGCGGTCTGCATCTTCAGGGAAACCTTCCTCGCGGATCCAGAAATTGACCTCATGCTCATTATCATTCTGACACCATGTATGGTGGAAATCGAACTCCTCAAATGTAGTATAAACGTGGATCTCAACAGCTCCAGTACCAGCTACAATATAAGAATAGGAATCGTTATTCGATTTAAGTTCAATCTCCTCATTTGTATCAACCAGATAGACGTAAACCCCATAATAATCACCATCAAGTGTGAATCCGAGCTTAGTTCCTACAGGAACCTGGAATCTGGATTCACGCTCTATTCCCGTCACAGTGACCTTATGAGAGTTCTCACCCTGGACATAGAGTACGCATGTACCATCGTAAGGATTATATCCTTCAAGCAGGGACAGACGATAAGGCTGCCATCCTCTTTCAGGCTTATTCATAGTGAAGATATGCTCAGTTTCATCATCAAACGGAAGGTTTGAACGATGACGTGCATCAGAATAGTACTCAAGACTTACACCGCTTACATCACGGTCTTCTTCATAAACGAACTTGAATGCAACTGTAGAAGCATCGTAATACTCTTCAGGCAGCAGGATTATCTCATCCCACTCATTCCAATCGTCCTTGAAGTGTCTGGTCTCAAGCTTAATAAACTGACCGCCGTCAATACTGTAGAAAACATCTGCTCCGCGGGGATCAACGGATATACCGTTAGTGCCGATCGGATTATCAAATCCGACATTGAAACTGAACCTGGAATTACCGTATTCATTAGCAGGAATTGAACTGATGGTATAGGTATATGTTCCGTCTCCGTTATCAACAAGACCTGTCAGATCTTTAAGGAGCAGTTGGTGTTCATCATCAGGATCAGAAACATATTCTGTAAAAGGCGATCCGTTGATGTCATAACCAAAGCTGCAGAGCTTGTTACCGGCATCAGGTGTGATAAGCATCTTGACTGTGCCGTTTTCATCAAGATCTTCTTTGTTAAAGAGCGCACGGATCCTTCCGTACTCACCGGGCTGTACTTCACAAGCTGCAGGCTCATAGCCTTCAACAAACTCGATCGTACCGTTACCCCAATGTCCGAATTCTACCTGGAGCTGATCTTCCTCCGGATGCAATGAATCAAAAGCTGACCACCAGATATCCACCCAGATAGTATCTTCTCTTGTCGGTGTGAATGTAAACTCACCCTTTGAATCAACAGTTATAGGAACAGCATCCTCATACTCAAAAGTAGTGTAGTGTACTTCGCCTTCCAAATCACCTTTACCGTGATGCAGATCGATCAATGCATCACTGTAATCATAACCGTCAGGCACGCAGATCTTAAAAGTAATGGGCTTGCCGATCTCAAAATGAACAGGTTCGAAATCATTTACATGAACACCGTTTACAAGGACATCGGCATGAGCATAAGGCTCACCTTCATCATTATCTCTATAAAAACAGTTATCATAATTAACTGCCAGGATAAACGGACCATACGGATTATACCTGAAATTGAAATCGGTATTCATCCATTCGCCATATAGTATCCTGTTGGTTATATCCCATGAGAAGACATTATCATTTTCGATAACATCTTCCGTGAAATCCTGTCCGTTCATCCATACACTGAACTCGGAATCCTCAGGAACATTGACCTTAAGATTGATTATGGCCTCCGGATCCTCCTGTTCTTCCAGTTCCCCGCGATCCCACTGAACAATTAACTTATAGCGGCCGCAGCTTTCAGCCCATCTCACGATATGCTCGTCTTCAACTAATTCTACAGAACCAAGAGTATTCTCTTCAGGGAAATTCTCATTATTGACCCTGAATTCCAGTTCATATTCATCATCCTTTTCGGGATGCATATGATCAACAAGATATTCGTCTTTCGTCATGTAGATATATATTTCAACACCGTTAGAACTTTCAGGAGTATAAGAATAAACTCCGTCTTCAGGTTCAAGGTTCATCTCAAAGGCAGCATTGAATTCACGTGCTAAAACACAATAAACGTCACCTTCGAATGAGAATTCTATAGGCTCGCCTATCTCAAACGGAACGGCCGAATACAAAGCTTCGTTCTCGATCTTAAGATCTTCAGAACCTTCACCTCTGACATAAATGACATATGTATCGTCATAAGAGATAAGCCAGTCGCAGACTGCTATTCTCGTTGCAGGCCAGCCTTCTTCCGGTGTCTCCAGGGTAATCTCGTAACTGTCACCATCATCAAATGCATAAGTATGGCGTTCGAACAACCTGTCGAATGACTCTACACAGACACCATAGAGTTTACGCCATTCTGCCTGATTCTCGGGAACTTCAAATCTGAAAGTGATTTCTGAAGCGTCATTTATTTCTTCAGCTTCAAGGATCATCTCATCCCAGGAATTCCACTCGTCTTCGAAGTGCCTCATCTTAAGCTCAGTAAACTTACCGCCGTCGATACTGTAGTATACAGTTGTATCACGATTCTCAACTGAGATTCCCTGTCTTCCGAATGTGCCTTCGAAGAATACGGATAATGCCATAAACGAAGAATCGTTAGTATACGGTTCGAACGAATCGATAGAAAACGTATAAGATCCGTCTCCGTTATCTGTTAAATGCTCACAGTAATAAACCGGTTCCGGACTGTTATTCTCGAAATTAGGAAAATACTCAACAGAATTATCATCTAATGTTTCCGAGAAATAACATAAGATACATCCGCGATAAGGCGTAAACTTGATATTTAACGCATCACCGTTTCCAAATTGTGATCTGTTAAATAACGCACGGATAGTGCCGTTGGGAGCATATTTGATATCTAAAGGCTCAACACCTTCAAGAAATTCTATATCTCCGGGGCCGCCCTGATAGATATCAAACAGGATCTGTCCAGCTTCAGCAGAAAGAGTATCGACTTCACACCAGTATACATATACTTCGATACTTTCGCTGCTTTGAGGATTAAAGATGAACGATCCGTGATCGCCTTCTCCCTCAATTTCAAAATCATTATTATAGGTAGAGTATTCGTTCTCTCCCTGATAGATCACGACATTGCAGTATTCGATATCATAATCTCTGTAAGTATTAAGATCGAACTGCATTTCGCGACCGACTACAAATCCGAACGGTTCGCCGTTTGCTGCATACTCGCCGTCAACATAGACAGAAGTATGGTCGACTACATCATCCAGATCTTCTTCATAGAACGGATAGGGATCATAATTAACCACTATCTCACCCTGTTCCACATCGGCTCTTACCGTTAAAGCCAGGCTTGGCAATACAGAAAGGCCCATGCAGAACGCCACAAGCAAAGCAAATATCCGTTTGTACGTTCTCATATGGGATTCCTCCTTGTCAGCGTTGAGAATATGTAATCTCATTGTAATTATATCAAGAGAAAATGATTATCATATGAATAAAGAATAAACGTTATAGATAAAGATATCGGACAAATAGGTTATAAATGCACAACTAACATCTGTTAGACATGACTAACCTCATTCTGGCAAACGATCATAACTGAATCAGCTTATTGAAATCCTTTGACCGTTTTTGTAAATTATTTCTACTGACTCAAAACAACGGAGGTCATCATGTACAGACTGATAATCAACCCCAATAAAGAAAAAGGACATATTAATCCCGAGATCCAAGGACACTTCTCAGAGCATCTCGGAAGATGTATATACGAAGGAATCTTCGTAGGCGAGGATTCCGACATTCCTAATACCAAAGGCATGCGCAATGATGTAGTTGAAGCATTAAGAGAGATGAAGATACCCGTTCTCCGCTGGCCGGGCGGATGTTTTGCCGACGAATACCACTGGAAAGACGGTATCGGTCCTAAGGAAAACCGCAAAAAGATGATCAACACCAACTGGGGTGGCGTCACCGAGGACAACAGCTTCGGCACTCACGAATTCATGGAACTTGCTGAACAGCTTGGCTGCAAGACATATGTCAACGGAAATATCGGCAGCGGCACTGTCCGTGAAATGAGCGAATGGGTAGAGTACATGACATTTGACGGAGTCTCCCCCATGGCTGATCTTCGCAGAGCTAACGGCAGAGAAAAGCCCTGGACAGTTGACTATTTTGCTGTCGGAAACGAGACATGGGGCTGCGGCGGAAACATGGTTCCCGAATACTATGCAAACCTCTATAAGCATTATCAGACATTCGTAAAGCAATATAATCCCGATAAGAAGATCAAGAAACTCGCTGTCGGTCCTACTGACAAGGACTATAACTGGACAGAGACCATGCTCCGGGAATGCTTCAGACAGCAGGGCACTTTCCCCCAGAATTTCGGCTACATGGACGGACTTACGCTCCACTACTATACCCTTCCCTACGATTGGGACAAAAAAGGAAGCGCAACCGGGTTCAATGAAAAAGAATGGTATATGACTCTCTCTAAGACCTTTGCCATGGAGGAATTCATCGAAAAGCATTCCGCAATCATGGACAGATACGATCCTGACTGCAGGATCGGACTTATGGTTGATGAATGGGGCACCTGGTATGATGTCGAAGAAGGCACGAATCCGGGGTTCCTTTATCAGCAGAACACTATCCGCGATGCTCTTATCGCAGGCATCAACCTCAACATCTTCAACAAGCACTGCAAGCGTGTAAAGATGGCGAATATCGCCCAGCTCGTCAATGTTCTTCAGGCTGTAATCCTTACCGAAGGACCTAAGATGATAAAGACCCCCACATACTATGTATTTAAGCTCTACAGCGCTCATCAGGACAATGAACTGATCGAGAGCTCTGTGGATACAGATTCTATCGGACTTGAAGATCAGTATATGGTACCTAACCTTACAGAATCTGTATCAAAAGATAAGGACGGAAAGATCCATATAACACTCACAAACCTTTCCGCTTCAGATCCTTATGAGATCGAGACAAACCTCTCAGGCTGCAATGTCAGTTCCGTTAAAGGTGAGATCGTAAAAGGCAGGATCGATGCACATAACACATTTGATGAACCCGACGTTGTTAAGGCAGAATCATTTGATGCATTTGAATTTGACGGTGATAAACTGACATTCACGATTCCAGCTTCAAGCGTAATGCACATCGAAGTTACGGTATGACAAAGATCTGCACAAGATGTCTTCTTAAAGACTTCAGCAAAGAACAGTATGAGGCCATTATCGTTAATGGCCTCTCTTCATTGCCGGAAGAAGATCTGACTGATAAATCAGCATCTGACAAAAGACTTGATATCTGCAGAGAATGCGAAAAACTCAATCAGGGCACATGCCTTGCCTGCGGCTGCTGTGTCGAGATCAGGGCCAGTCTCAAGAAAGGCAAGTGTCCTTACGAAAAATGGTAAGCAGCCTGTTTTTCCTGATCACCTGACATTAAAGTCACGGTCGAAAATTAAACACCTGACTTGATATTACTTACATCCAGTACGCCTGTCCGGGAAGGATCACCAAATACTCTGATCTTGCGCCCAAGCTTTGTAACGATAACTCCGTCTCCAGGATTAACGTATGAAAACACGTCTTTATCAACAGCAAAAGCCATTAATGCTTCATCTTTATCTTCAAAGTAAATGTCGAAAACATACTGATATGAAGCATTGCGGTTATCCTTGATTTCCTGGATCCTTTCAGAGCCGAGCACAACACCTTTTCTTATACGCCTGATCGGACCAAGGATACTGTAAATATAATATCCGCAGCCGAAAGAAGCGCCGCCTAAAAACACCTGGGCAACAATATGGAAAAACAGCACATCGATCGGTATAAAAAAGAAATTAATAAAATACCAAGTAAAAGGGACAAACAGAACCGTAAGCACAATAAGAAAAACAACATTCTTCTTTATATGAGTTTTTCTGACCTCCCTGATAACGTCCTTATCACTTTCAGCAACCTTGTCAAAAGTCAGATCGCTTGCTGAAACTGATTTTTTCGCATAATCATCGTAATGGTTGCTCATATCTATCTCCTTGTTATCCCCTTAATTATTATTTAGATAATACAATATTTATATTGCGCAAATCAAACACCGACAAGATCAGGACACTCTGTGATATATTAAAATCAATACTTTTCAGGAGGTCGATCTTATGAGCATCAGAAAATTGATTGCCTCTGCCCTGACTGCGGGAGTTATGCTTTCTCTCCTCCCTTCTGCAGTCATGGCTGATACGGCAGGATGGGTCGGAAGTGACACTGAAGGCTGGCATTATCTGACCACTTCAGGAGAATATGTTACAAGCGCCTGGCAGGAAGACGGCGGCAACTGGTATTACTTCGATGATGAAGGTATTGCCTTAATAAACAAATGGGCATTTATCGACGGCAAACTCTATCACTTCGGCTCCAGCGGAGCGATGGACAAGAACAAGTGGATCGAATGCGGTGACTTTTTTGTCGGAAAACAGCTTCAGGAATGGATTGAGTACTTTCCTGATTATAAGAAGCAAATGGATGAATATCTCGACAAAAAAGTCTGGCGCTATGTTGGTTCAAACGGAGCTGCTTACACAGGTTGGAAACAGATAGGCGGAACCTGGTATCATTTTAACGAGGATATCGGCTATGACTATTACAACCGCTTAGATGTAAACGAATCTCATCAGAACGCTTATGCCGCCATGACATACGGTTTATTCCTTGATAAAGACCATTCATTATACCTTTTTGACGGAAACGGTCATTATAAAAAGAACGGCTGGTGTCAATACTACGACGACCCGCTTTCTCCAAATTGGTATTACTTCCTTTCCGACGGAAGAGCTTATAACGGCTGGAAACAGATCAACGGCAAATGGTATTTATTTGCAGATGACGATTACGGTTCATGCTACATGGTTACCGGATATTTTGAGGACTACAGCAACGGATTCAAGCCTTATTACTTTGACGAAAACGGCGCTATGGTTACCGGCTGGTATGAAGTCACAACGGATTACGGCGAGGAAGGTGTCTATAAAAAGTGGATCTATGCCGGATCCGACGGTGTCCTGGTCTTTAACGACTGGCTCAACTATGGCGGAAAATGGTATTACTTCCGTTATGACACCATGATCTCTGATGTTAAGGGCTTTGTGATCAACGGCAAGAAATATGATTTTGACAAGAACGGTGTTTGCTTAAACTACGACGGAGATAAAGCAATTACAGGATGGCACTTACTTCGTGAAGAAGACGAGGATGAAAAGACAGACCGCTGGTATTATATCGGCTCTGACGGCGAAAGATACAAGAACAGATGGCTCTCATACAATGGTGCATGGTATTATTTTGACCGTTTCGGCTGGCTTGTCACTGACCTCGAATTCTATGCGATCAACGGTAAACATTACAGATTTGACGAATCAGGCAAATGCACCACTCCGAATGGTATAGTAACAGCATCAGGCTGGTATTGTTATACATATTTCAGTTCAGATGCCTGGTACTATTACGGATCCGACATGAAGTTCGTTACAGGCTGGCAGCAGATCAAGGGCAAGTGGTATTTCTTTACTGATGATGGTCAGATGTACACCGGAGATATGTATGATGGCAATGACAGAGAATACTACTTCAAAGATTCCGGCGAAATGGTCACAGGTTGGTTCAAGGTATACGATGAATGGGCATATGCTGACAAGAGCGGTCTCGTCTATAACAACAAGTGGCTCAACTACAACGGCTCATGGTATTACTTTGAAAGCCCCAACATGGTCAGTGACAGAACTGATTTCATGATCAACGGCAAGCTCTACGACTTCGATGAAAACGGAAAATGCTTAAATCCCGACAGCGGCAGGATAATAGTAACCGACTGATGATCTGAAATAATCCATTAAACTTATTGGGGCTTCTCAAATCGAGAAGCCCCTGTTTGTTGCGTATTTATTGCTCTAGTTATGCTTGCTATTTTACCCAGTAGCCATTGGAATCAAATCTATATACTGTTCCGTCGATCCTGATCTGAGTATTCTTTGCATACCAGCCGGTGTCATCACCATACCACCAGCCCTTACTGTTTTGATACCAGTTTGCCTTATATTGGTAAGTCCAGGTACCGTTTGAATTAAGCCAGTAACCGTTACAATATTCACCAGCGGCCATCGAGCCGTCGGGTTTCAGATAATACCAGATACCTCCGCTTTGAATCCACCCGGTAAGCATTGCACCTGAAGTATCAAAGCAATACCACCTGCCTCCTATGGATTTCCACCCTGTTGCCATTAAGCCGGAGTTTTCGAAGTAATACCACTTCCCGCCTACGGATCTCCATCCTGTGACCATCGCACCGGAGTCTTCGAAGTAATACCACTTGCCATCTACGGACTTCCATCCCGTTACCATAGCGCCGTCACTTGAAAGATAATACCATTTGCCGCCGGACGACAGCCAGTTAGTACACATAGCGCCGTTATCCCGGAAATAATACCATTTACTGTCTATCTGATTCCAACCGGTTACTTTGGAACCGCTTTCGTTATAGTAGTACCAGTTTCCGTTTTCCTGTTTCCAGCACGAACCGGTAATTGTATTGAAATGAACCGTCGCATTATTTATTGCTTCATTTAGCGAAATCTCATCTACATCTACCAATATCTGATTCCACTGATCTTCTGAACCCGCGTAATAAACATCAGATAACTGATCGCAGCCGGAAAACGCATATGCACTGATGCATTTTACGTTGGTAGGAATAGTTACCGATTTAAGATTCGTGCAACTGTCAAATGTCTTATATTCAATATTTGTAATACCTGAGGGAATCTTTATTGATTCAAGTCCTGTTAATCTGAAAGCCTGGGATTGTATGACTTTAATGGAATCAGGAAGATTAATGGACTTAAGACTCTTACAATCGTAGAAAGCACGGTTACTGATCTGTTCAACAGTACTTGGTATAACGACTTCTGTAAGATCATTACAATGAGTTAACATCCATTCTGTTATCTCAGTCCTTCCACTCTGAAAAATCACTTTTTTCAAACCGTCTCCGGTAACATGAACAGATTCGATATTCGGGATCGTCAATTCTTCCATTCCGCAGTTGTTGATCGAAATATAAGCATCCACTTCTTTCGGAAGTTCAAGAGATTTAAGGCTTGTTAATCCCTGAATAGTCAGAGCGGACATTTTTTCAGGCACAACCAGTTCACTCAAAGATTTACATTCATAAATGTTTAAGCCCTTTGTAGGAGAAGAAAAACTAAGACTGGTTATCTCATTGCAATGCCACAGTTCAAAGTAATCAAAGGTAATATCCTTCAGGAAATCAAAAGATTTGACTTTCAAATTTGCTAATTCAACTTTATGAAAATGCACCCCCTCCTTCGGGAAATTAACAGTCAGATTATCAACCTCATTGAAATACCTGAGATTCAGTTCATTACACTCAGGTTCACTGCTCCAGTTAATGGTAAGTTTAGAGATCTTACAATCGCTTCTACCACGGAATTCAAAGTATCCGGCACCATCACCTGTCATAGTAATAACTGCTTCAGTAGCAGTATCAAAAACATCATCATCTATATTGTCAAAATC
>JAEEGL013157424.1_pt1 | contig 18557 bp, 13 predicted proteins | sample 9134231 | NCBI WGS metagenome assembly JAEEGL01 (sample SAMN16246548, study PRJNA631951) | gut metagenome | biome: gut microbiome; feature: rumen; material: fiber-attached | host: Bos | place: Iran: Karaj | collected 2018-10 | reverse complement strand
CCGCGGGCCTTGCGGCCGCGGGCGTGGGCGCAGCGGCTGCCGGCGTGGGTGTGATAGCCGAGGGCGCGGCGGAGGCGTCCAAGGGCGCGATTTCCGCCATGGCCGACGAGGCGCGGCGCTTCATCGCCGAGATGGAGGGCAAGGATTACGCCGGGCTGCGGGAGGAATCCGCCTATGAGACCGCGGGCGAGGCCCGGGACCGCAGCGGGCGGCGCATCGACCCTCGCTTTGACCTGGGCGGCCGCAGCCGACGCCGGGAGAAGATGACCTTCGGCGGCATGGAAGTGGATCTGAGCGCCGAGGAGGACTACGTGCCCCCCACCGCCGTGAGCGTGGATCTGCCCACCCAGTGGAATGACGACGCCGCGGAGGAGGAGCCGGCGCGCCCCGACCCCAAGTGGCTCACCGCGCTGAAAAACTGGGGCGTGCCGAAGAAGCCCAAAAAGCGGGCTCTGAACGCGCCCATCACCGATTACGATCCCTACGGCTTCGACACGGCCGAAGCGGAGGCGGCGGCCCCGGAGACCGGGGAAGCCCCGGAAGCTCCCGAGGCCCCGGCGCCCGCCTTTGACCCGGAGGCCACCCAGATCTTTACCCCGGCGGCGGCCCCGCTGCCGGCGGAGGACGAGGAAGAGGATTTCGCCGCGCCCGCCCGGAGGGAGAGCTTCGGCTTTGCCGACAAAGAGGCGCAGAGCGCCGCTTACGCGCCGGAGCGTGACTATGCCGGGGAGGAGCTGTCAGAGGACGAATTGCCGGAGGACGAACTGCCGGAGGATGACAACTTCCCCAGCTTCGGCCAGTACCTGCTGAACCTGGTGACCGGCTCCCTGATCCGGATCCGCGGCGTGGGCGACACCGCCAACGCCGACACCATGGAGGACGACAGCGAGGAGCTGGGGCCCGAGGTTCCGGCGGCCCAGGCCTCCCGGTACTACGGCTCCCACGTGCGCACCCTGCGGCTGCGCTTCCGCATCGGCCTGGTGCTGCTGGCCGTGATGGCCTGGATCACCCTGGGTCTGCCCGTCACCGGCATGCTGAAGGCCGCCCGGGTGGCGGCGGCCCTGTGCCTGGGCCTGCAGCTGACCATCATGCTGCTGTGCCTGGACGTGATCACCAACGCCGCCATCAACCTGGCCCGCGCCCGCTTCGGGGCGGATTCGCTGGCCTCCCTGGCCTGTGTGCTCACCAGTCTGGACGCGCTGAGCGTGGCCGTGGGCGGCTTCGGCCACAGCCACACCCCCCTGTGCCTGCTGTCGAGCCTGTCTCTGATGGGCGTGCTGTTCTCCTCGCTGCTCAGCGCCCGGGGCCTGCGCAAGGCCATGCGGGTGCCCGCCATCGGCAAGCGCTGCTACGCCGTCACCGGCGAGAAGAACGTGAAGGGCAAGAACCTCACCCTGCTCAAATCCGTGCGCCCCAGCGTGGGCTTTGTGCGCCGCTGCGAAGAGGCGCCCCCCGACGAGGATCTGTTCGTGCGCATCTCGCCCTTCCTGCTGCTGGCGGCGCTGCTGCTGTCGCTGGTGGTGGCCGTGGTGAAAAAGAGCGGCTCGGACTATCTGTACATCCTGACGGTGATCCTCTGCCCCGCCGTTCCCGTAACGGCGCTGCTGTGCTTCGCCCTGCCCTACTGCCTGGGCTCCCTGCGCATCTTCTCCAGCGGCGCGGCCATCGCCGGCTGGTCCGGCATCAACGACATCGGCCGCAGCGAGAACCTGATCGTCACCGACCGGGATCTGTTCCCGGAGGGCAGCGTGGAGCTGGAGAGCGTGCGCATCTTCGCCGACGCCCCCGCGGAGAAGATCATCTCCTATGCGGGGACCATGGTCACCGCCTCCGGCTCCGGCATCGCCCACTGCTTCGGCGAGCTGATGGAGAAGAACGGCGGCACCATGCGCCGGGTGGAAAACTTTGAATACCTGGCCGGCGGCGGCATGAAGGGCATCATCGACGGCGAGAACGTGCTGTGCGGCAGCACGGATCTGATGCGCCTGATGAACGTGCGCATCCCCTACCGGCTGGTGGGCCGCACCTCGGTGCTGCTGGCCATCGACGGGGTGCTCTACGGCATCTTCAACATGAGCTACACCCCCCTGCCCCAGGTGCGCTCGGCCCTGGTGGGGCTGATCCGCTCCAACCGGCACCCGATCTTCGCCATCCGGGACTTCAACATCAGCCCCGAGACCCTGCACAGCATCTTCGACGTGGCCACCGACGGCTACGACTTCCCGCCCTACATGGAGCGCTTTGCCATCTCCGAGGCCAAGCCCACCAGGGAGAGCAAGATCTCCGCGGTGGTCTGCCGGGAGGGTCTGGGGCCGCTGGTGCACATGGCGGACACCGGGCGCAGCATGTACGTGGCCACCCGCATCAACCTGCTGGTGGCGGTGCTGGCCGCGGTCATCAGCATGCTGGCCGCCTTTGTGACCCTGCTGGGCGCGGGCACCGTGGGCGCCGGCTTCCTGCTGACGCTGATGCTGCTGTGGGCGCTGCCCGTGCTGGTGGTGAGCCTGTTCCTGCGCTTTTAGCGCAGAGCCGATCCCGCGTTTTGGCGCAGAGCCAAATGGAAATCGCAGCCCGGTGCGCACGCACCGGGCTGTTTGCTTTCTATGGAGGGGCTTTGTGATTCCCGCCGCCGGTGCCGGATCCTGCGGCGCTGTGCGTGCCCGGGCGGGGACAAGCCCCGCCCCTACAGCATCGTTTTGGTCCTGCACCGTAGGGGCGAGCCTTGCGCTCGCCCGCGTCTCCCATCCTCTCAAAACTCAAAACTCAAAACTCGCAAACCCCCGCGGCGTTTCTTATTCAGCAAAAAAAGGGTTCTTCCCGATTGTTCGGGAAGAACCCTTTTTATCCTTTTTTCTCCGCGCGCCGTCCTCCGAGGGTGCGGAAAACGCTTTTCCGCGCGCCACTCAGGTCAGCGGCTCGGGGAACAGGTGGCAGGCGACGAAGTGGTTGGGCTTGACCTCCACCAGCTTGGGGCAGCCCGCGGTGCAGGGCTCGTGGCACTCCGTGCAGCGCTTGGCAAAGCGGCACTCGTCCGGCGGGTCGATGGGAGAGGTGATCTCGCCCTTGAGCAGGATCCGCTCCCGCTCGCTGTGCAGGGAGGGCACCGGAATGGCCGACAGCAGCGCCTGGGTGTAGGGGTGCATGGGGTTGGCGAACAGCTCCTCCGCGGAGGCCTTCTCCACCAGCTGGCCCAGGTACATGACGGCGATGTCGTCCGCAAAGTGGTTGACCACCGCCAGGTCGTGGGTGATGAAGATATAGGTCAGGCCCATCTGCTCCTGCAGCTCCTCCAGCAGGTTCAGGATCTGCGCCTGGATGGACACGTCCAGCGCCGAGACGGGCTCGTCGCAGACGATGAACTTGGGCTCCATGGCCAGGGCCCGGGCGATGCCGATACGCTGGCGGCGGCCGCCGTCCAGCTCATGGGGGTAGGAGCCGTAGAGGCGCTCGGCCAGGCCCACGGTGTCCATCAGCTCCTTGACGCGCTTTTCGATGGCGGCCTTGTCCCGGATCAGATGGTTGACCGTGATGGGCTCGCGGATGATCTCGCTGACGGTCATTTTCGGGTCCACCGAGGAGAAGGGGTCCTGGAAGATGATCTGCATGTCCTTGCGCAGCTTGTTCATCTCCCGGCGGCTGATGCGGGTGATGTCCCGCCCCTCGAAGATGACCTGGCCGTCGGTGGGATCCAGGAGACGGAGAACGGTGCGCCCGGTGGTGGACTTGCCGCAGCCGGACTCGCCCACCAGGCCCAGGGTCTTGCCCCGGTCGATGGTGAAGCTCACATCGTCCACGGCGTGAACCATGCCGCGCTTGGTCTTGAAGTATTTTTTCAGGTGCTTGACCTCAAGAATGGGCTCGCTCATGTTCCGTACTCCTTTCTCTCGATCTTGAAGGACTCGTCGTCATAGGCGCAGCACTCCACAAAATGGGTGTCGCTGAAGTAGTGCTTGTGGGGCTCCACGGTCCGGCAGCGCTCCGTGGCGTAGGCGCAGCGCTCGGCAAAGGCGCAGCCCTGGTAGCGGATGGACGGGTCCGGCATCAGGCCCTTGATGGGCTTGAGCTTCTCGGTGCGCTGCTCGATGTTGGGCAGGGAGTTGAACAGGCCCTCGGTGTAGGGGTGCTTGGTGTGGTCAAAGACCTCCTCCAGCGTGCCCTTCTCCACGATGCGGCCGGCGTACATGATGGCCACCTCGTCGCAGATCTCCGCCACGATGCCCAGATCGTGGGTGATCATGATCATGGAGGTGTTGAAGTTCTTGCGCAGCTCCCGCATCAGATCCAGCACCTGGGCCTGGATGGTCACATCCAGGGCGGTGGTGGGCTCGTCGGCGATCAGCACCTTGGGATGGCAGGCCAGGGCGATGGCGATGATCACGCGCTGCTTCATGCCGCCGGAGAACTGGTGGGGGTACTCGGTGGCGCGCTCGGCGGGGATGCCCACGGTCTCCAGCATCTGGCAGGTGCGGATCCATGCCTCTTTCTTGTCCACCTGCTCGTGGATGATGATGGACTCGGCGATCTGGTCGCCCACGGTGAACACCGGGTTCAGGGAGGTCATGGGGTCCTGGAAGATCATGGAGATCTCCTTGCCGCGCACCTTCTCCAGCTGCTCCGGCACCAGGGAAAGCATATCGATGCCGTTGATCTTTATCGTGCCGCTCTGGATGACGCCGGGGGGATCCGGCACCAGGTTCAGCAGGCTCAGCACCGTGGAGGTCTTGCCGGCGCCGGTCTCGCCCAGGAGGCCCAGCACCTGGCCGTGGCGCAGCTTGATGTCCACATTCTTCACGGCGAAGACGGTCTCGTCCTCGGTGACGTAATCAATGGTCAGGTTCTCCACGTCAACCGCGTATTCGCAGTTGGGATCCGGCTGGGTCGCGGGATCCACCCTGTGGAGCAGGGATTCTCTCTTTTTGCTCATCTCGCAGCCCTCACCTTCTCAGCTTGGGATCCAGCGCGTCCCGGATGCCGTCGCCGATCAGGTTCAGGGCCAGGACGGTGATCATGATGGCAAGGCCGGGGAACATGGTCAGCTCGGGGTTGACGCGCATGAACTGGCGCCCCTCGCTGAGCAGCACGCCCCACTCCGGCGTGGGCGCGGCCACGCCCAGGCCCAGGAAGCTGTAGCCGGAGGCCACCACGATGTTGGAGGCGATCGTAAGGGTGATCTGCACCAGAATGGGCGACAGGCCGTTGGGCACCACGTGGCGAAAGATGATGTGCAGATCCGAGGCCCCGATGGCCTTGGCCGCCTCCACATACTCGTTGCTGCGCACGGTCAGCACGGCCACGCGGGCCGTGCGCGCGAAGTATGGTATGGTGGTAAGCCCTATGCCGATGACCAGGGTCCGCAGGCTTGCGCCGAAGGCGGTGACGAAGACCATCAGCAGCAGCAGGCCGGGGATGTAGATGAAGATATCGCACAGACGCATCACGATGGTCTCAAAGGGGTCGCCGTAGTAGCCGGCGATGGCGCCCAGGGTGGTGCCGAAGATGATGGCGATGGTCACGGTGCCGAAGCCGATCAGCATGGAATAGCGGGTGCCGTAGCCGATACGGGCGATCATGTCGCGCCCCATGTGGTCGGTGCCCAGGGGGTGCTCGGCGGTCATGCCCACCAGACGCTCCCGCACGTTCATCTTGGTGACCACTTCCTTGTAGTCCCAGAGATAGTCGCCGAAGAGGGAGATCATCAGGAGGATAAAGAAGATGATCAGGCCGATGATGGCGCCCTTGTTCTTGGTGAACTGGTGCCAGATCTCGTTGCCGCGGGTCCGGCGGATGCGGCCGTGCTCGTCAATGGTTTTGCCGAAAGTCGGTTTTTTCATCCTCACTCACCTCACTTCTTGGAATAGGCCGCCTTGATGCGGGGATCCAGCCAGGCGATGACAATGTCCATGAACACCAGGATGAAGGTGATGTTGAAGGTGGTCAGGATGCAACCGCCGGTGACCAGCGGATAGTCGTTGTTGCGGATGGCCTGGATGGACAGCTGGGCCACGCCGGGCAGGGCGAAGATGGCCTCGGTGAGCACCGCGCCGCCGAAGAGCCCGGCAAACTGGTTGAACATAACGGTGGAGATGGGGATAAAGGCGTTCTTCAGCGCGTGCCTGTTGATGACGACCTTCTCGCTGCAGCCCTTGGCGCGGGCGGTGCGCAGGTAGTCCTGCCGCAGCACGTCCAGCATGGCGGAGCGGGTGGTGCGGGCCAGGGAGGCGGCATGGCCGGTGCCCACGGTGAAGGCGGGCAGAATAAAGCTCTTGAAGCCCACCGCGCCGCTGGCGGGAAGCCAGCCCAGACGCACGGCGAAGAGCAGGATCAGCAGCAGGCCAAGCCAGAAGTTGGGGATGGACAGGCCCAGCAGGGAGAAGGTTGTGGCGCCGGTGTCAATCCAGGAATTTCGTCGCTTGGCCGCTATGATGCCCATTGGCAGTGAGATCACTATGGTGACGATCTCCGAATAGACGGCCAGCTTGATGGTGGTCGGCAGGCGGGCGAAATACTGCTCCGTGACCTTGGCGCCGGTGCGCATGCTGGTGCCGAAGTCCCCGTGCAGGATCCCCCACATGTACTCGCCGTAGCGCACCAGGAGCGGCCGGTTGAGCCCCAGCTCCTCCCGGAGGATCGCGATGTCCTCCTCGCTCATGTCGTCGCTGGCCATGATGTAGGCCACGTCGCCCGGGGCCAGATCCAGCAGCGTGTACACGATCAGGGAGACGGCGATAATCACCGGGATAATCAGCAGAAAGCGCTTGATGATATAGCGTGTCATACTTCCGGATGGTGCCTCCTTTCGCGCAGTACCGACCGCGCCCCCGGCGCGGCTGGCTGCGAATGATGCAAAGGAGAGAAGACTCGGTTTGGAGCATCTTCTCTCCCCGTTGTTGCTATGCGGTTTTCAAATCGCGCGCAGAGATCTTACTCGGCGAGCTTGTAGACGGTGGAGAAGTCGGCGTCAACGCCGCGGTAGGCGATCCGGTAATCCTCCAGATTGGCACGGTAGCCGGAGCGGGACGGAGCCATGCAGAAGGGGATGTAGCGGGTGTCGGCCGCGCAGAGCTGCTGCAGCTTGGCGGACTCGGCCATCATGCTGTCCAGATCCTTCTGGGACTTCAGCACCTCGAACTGGGCCGCAATCTCTTCCGTGGGCTCATAGCCCCACCAGTTGCCGCCGCCCTCTTTGGTGTAGAAGCGGTCGGTCATGTAGTTGACGATGGAGGAGGTGGAGCAGTAGGTCATGGTCACGTCATACTCGCCCTCTTCGCACAGAGCACGGTACACGGAGCCGTCGATCTCCTTCATCTCCACGTTCACGCCGATCTCGGAGCAGCAGGCCTGGAAGGTCTCGGCAATGGGCTTGCACCATGCATAGTACATGCAGGTGAGGGTCAGCTTGCCGTCGCCGTAGCCGGCCTCAGCCAGCTTGGCCTTGGCCGCCTCGGGATCAAAGGGGATGGGATTGTCGATGTCAACATAGTCGGGCGAGCAGGCGTTGCCGGCGATGTTGTCGGTCAGGGCAGCGTCGCCGCTGAACATGGCCAGGTTGGCGGCTTCCTTATCGAAGGCCATGTAGACAGCGTCGGTGACGTCCTTGTTCTGGGCGATCTCACGGCGGTTGTTCCACACCAGGAAGTAGATGGTGCCGCCGCCATGGGCACGGTAGATGATGTTGTCGTCAGCCTCAAACACCGGCTGGTCGGTGGCACGGACGGCGCCCATCCAGTCGATCTCGCCGACCTGCAGGGCAGCGATCTGAGAGTCGATCTCGGGCAGGACCTTGAACTGGATGTAGTGGGTCTTCGGGCAGCCCTCGTAGTAATCCTCAAAGGCCTCCAGCGTGTAGCTCACGCCGATCTCCTGGCCGGCCCACTTGTAGGGGCCTGCGCCGATGTAGCCCGGGTTCTCCATGCCGGACTCAAAGGCCTCCTTGGACCAGATGGCCTGACCGGCCATGTACGGGAAGTCGAACACGGAGCGGTTCAGGTGGAAGGCGACGGTCATCTTGTCAACGGCCTCGACCTTGTCCAGAACGCCGGCGACCAGGGTGTTGGGAACCTTCACCTGGGTGCCGTCGGTGGAGCGCTCGAAGGAGAAGACCACGTCGTCCGCATCCAGAGTGGTGCCGTCGTGGAACTTGACGCCCTCACGGAGCTTGAAGGTCCAGACGGTGCTGTCGTCATTGGGGTACCACTCGGTGGCGAGCCTGGGGTACATGACGCCGTCAATCAGGTCATATTTGCACAGGCCGCGGAAGGTCATGTTGGTGACGTACTGCAGCTGGGTGGAGGAGTCCATGAAGGGCTCCGCGGTGGCGGTGTCGGAGGCGTAGCCCAGATAGACATACTCCTCATACTTGGTGCCCCAGTCGGCGGGGCTGGCGTTGTAGTACTCGCTGGTGCTGGCTTTGGTCTCTTCCTCAGTGGCCACCACCGCGTCCTTGGGCTGGACAACCTCTACCGGGGCCTGAGTCGCCGCGGGGGCGGCGGCCTGCTCGGCCGGCTTGGAGGCGGCCTGGCTGCCGCAGGCGCACAGCGCGAATACCATGCACAGGGTCATCGCGAATGCAAGTATCCTTTTCATTGTTTCCTTTTCCTTTCTAAAAAATAATATTACTTTCAGCTGAGCTGAACGTATACGGACACAGCGGGGAAAACTCCCCCGGACAGTCTAAATTATAGCGGCAGAATTGTACTTTTTTCAATGGACAGATCGGAACAAACAGAGTATAATGGAAATAAGCATTGGGCAAAACCGCCCATCTCCCCCCTGAAAAAAGCCCCGGTTTGCAAGGCTTTTGTCGATATTGCATAAAAAACGATTGTATTTTTTGACAGTTCTGCCGAATCCCCTCTATGGACGCGGCAGAAGTCCGCGCCGATTTTGTCCGCCCGCGCCGTCCGGAGGCGGCGCAGGCCCCCGCATCGGGCCGTTTTCCGCGCCTTTCATATAGACAGGGCGGAAGTAACGCAACGGAAAGGAGACCCCCATGCTCAACACCGCGAAAAACGCCACCTTCCAGATGTGCTTCAAGATGTCCTCCCCCTCCCCCGGCCGCTATGAGGACTGCCAGGTCAACCTGCTGTCCTACAAGGTGTCGGGGATCACGGAGTACATCCAGGACGGCAGGAGCATCGTCACCTCCCACGGGAAGGTGATCTTCATGCCCTACGGCTCCACCTTCACCACCCGCATCATCGAGCCGGGGGAGTATATCGAGCTGCGCTACACCAGCAGCATCCTGCCGGACCCGCAGGTGCGGCTGTACACGGGCTTCAACATCCGGGAGATGGAGGCCGCCTTCCGCCGGCTGCTGTCTGTCTACACCAGCAAGGACGAGTCCACCTTCTACAGCTGCCAGTCCCAGCTGTACGCGATCTTCGCCATCATCGCCAAGTCCAGCAGCAGCTACCTGTCCCACAACCAGCGGCGCCTGCTGGAGCCCGCCATCGAGTACATGCAGGAGCACCTGTTCGACCCCACCTTCTCCATTCAGGAGATGGAGAGCCAGACCGACATCAGCGACAAGTACTTCCGCACCCTCTTCGCCGCCTACTACGGCATGTCCCCCCAGCGCTACATGATCAACGAGCGCATCCAGCTGGCCAAGACCATCCTGGCCGAGAGCCCCGGCACCGCCATGCAGGTGGTGGCGGACGAGATCGGCTACGCCGACGCGCTGTACTTCAGCCGCCTGTTCAAGAAGGAGACCGGCGAGAGCCCCACCCAGTACGCCAGGCGCATGATGGAGGATCCCGAGCCGGCCCGCACGTCGATCCCCCGGGCCGGCGCCTTCACCCCCACGCCGTGAGGGGACGGGATGAACCTGTAAAAAAAGAAGGCACGCCCCTCGGGGCGTGCCTTCTCTGTGTTCTTATGCCTTGCGGATGCCCATGACGGCGCGGTACTCTTCCGCGGTCATCAGCTCCCGGCCCAGCAGCTCCGCCAGGAGCTTGTAGCGCTTGAACTCCTCGGCGTTGTTCTGGATGTACTCGTTCCGGTGGGGCCACTTCCAGGGCGTGTCCTCCATGCCCACGCGGATGTTCAGCCCCAGCAGGATGGACAGCGTAGCCACATAGCTGGAGGCGCGGCCGCCGGCGCAGACCATCACGTTGGCCGTGTCGTCGATGGCCATGATGTTGGAATAGGTGTTCATCAGGCCGCGGATCATGGAGCCCGGGTCGTTCATGGGGATGCAGCCCGGCACGCCGGGCACGATCACCCAGCAGTAGGGCTTCTCCAGCAGGCCGTTTTTAATCAGGAAGCGGTTGGCGTTCTCCACGTCGCCGTCGGTGTACACCGCCAGCAGGGGCTTGCAGCCCGCCTTCTGCAGATCGTCCGCCTTCTTGATGATCATGTGCGGGGGCTTGCAGAACATAGTGTCCCCGTACAGCAGGGCGTTGCAGTTCACCGGCGTGGCCTCGATGAGGCCCTCGTCCAGGAAGTCTATCATCTCCTGGTACACCGTGGGCTCCCCCGCCACCAGGCAGGTGTCAAAGAACACGTCCGGGAACTCCGCCTTCAGCCGCCCCAGCACCGAGCGGTACTGCTCCGCGTTGAACACGCTGTAACCCTCGTCGTTGCGCACGTGCACATGCACGATGGGCGCCCCCGCCAGGCAGCACTCCCGGGCGGAGGTGTAGATCTGATCCAGGGTCATGGGGTGGTTGGGGTTGGAGAGATTGTCGTACATGCCGCCGGTGATGGCCGAGGAGATCGCGATCTTCTTCGGCACGTTCCAGGCCGGCTGAATGTCCACGTCCTCCAGGGAGAACATGCTCCTGCTGCCGTGGACGATGCTGGGCAGCCCGTAGGGGCTCCAGATCATGTTGTGGACGCTGCTGTCGTTCCACAGCCGCTCCACCTGTTCCCAGTTCACTCTGTCTGCCATGTCTTTCTCCTTTCTCAATGCACCGTCGTGCACAGCTCGTCCAGGCCCGCCGAACGGAACAGGCCCTCCATGTTGGCCGCGTGCCCGCCGCCGCAGGCCCGCTGACCGCCGTCGATCACGGCCTGGGTGCCGTTCACATGGCCCGACTCGTCGCTGGCCAGGAATACGGCATAGTAGGCCACGTCCTTGGGGTGCACCCACTTGCCCAGGGGCACCGAATGCTCGATGGAGGCGCGGTAGACCGGATTCTCCACCAGCTTGCGGCCCATGGGCGTCAGCCCGTAGGCGGGGCAGATGGCGTTGGAGGTGATGCCGTAGCGGGAGTACTCCGCCGTGATGCTCTTCATCAGCATCAGCACCGCGCCCTTGGTGATGTCGTAGTCCGCCTCAAAGGCCGTCGCCAGGAAGGAGGCCGTGGAGGCCAGCTGGATCACCCGGCCGCCCCGCCCCTGGGCCACCATGCGGCGCAGCGCCTCCTGGGCGCAGTAAAAGCTGCCCATCACGTTCACGTTCAGCATCTGCCGCAGCTTCTCCCCGGTCTGCTCCGCGATCGGCGCGCCGGAGAACCAGATGCCCGCGTTGTTCACCAGGATGTCAAGGCCGCCGTAGATGCGGTCCACCTCTTCAAAGGCCAGGCGCACGCTCTCCCGGTCAGACACGTCGCAGGCGATGAATACCGCCTCGCCCCCGCGCCGGGTGATCTCCTCCTGCACGGGCACGGTGTAGTCGTCGTCCTCCTCGTAGCCGCGCACCAGATCCTGCTTCCGGCTCAGGCAGGCCACCTTCGCCCCCTCGGCGGCAAACATCCGCGCCATGGCCCGGCCGTAGCCGGAGCTGGCTCCGGTGATGACCGCGATCTTTCCCTTCAGTCTGTCCATCGCTTCTCCCCTTTTCTGCCGCCCGCAGGCGGCTGTTCTTGCTTCCATCATAGGCAAGACCCTCCCGTTTTTACCATGGACAAATGGGAATCGTCTGTGCAGAAAGGAACACAGTTTTCCCGCCGGGGCGGGATTTCGCCGCGGGGAATCCCCCCTGTTTCCAAGGATTTCCCGTTTTTTTGCGCTCTGTACAAAAAATCCGGCCCGCTTTTGTCGCTTTCGCCCAAAGAATCCGGATGGACATTGCGGCAATCCCGCCCCGGCGGCGGCCCGGATCCCGGTTTTGTTCCGATTGCACCCTGTTGTTCCCTTTTGTGCATGTAGGCGGGGCGGAGCGCGTGCTATGGTAAGAAAAAGGGAATTCGCCGGCCGCGGCGCCCGCTTTGCGTCCGGCCGGAACCGTTTGAAAAGAGGAGGACAAAGACAGACATGAGTTTCGCATTGGGCAATCCCGAGATCCCGCCCGTGGGCAGCGGAGGAACGGGGCCGCTGTTTCAGGGCAAGCGCTGCATGGTCACCGGCGCATCCTCCGGCATCGGCATGGGCATCGCCCACGCCCTGCTGCTGCGGGGCGCGGAGGTCTGGATCTGCAGCCGCGACCCGGAGCGCATGACCGCCACCGGGGAGAAGTTTATCGCCGAATTCGGCAGCGACGCGGTGCACTACGCTATCGTGGACGTACGGGACGAGGCCGCCCTGTGCGCCTTCGCCGACGAGATGGCCGCGGGCGGAAACATCGACTACCTTTTCGCCAACGCCGGCGTGGGCTTTTACGGCCCCTTTGAAAGCGCGCCGGAGTCCGAGTACCGGCGGGTGCTGGACGTGAACTTCTACGGCATCCTCCACGCCGACCACGCCGTCATCCGCCACATGCTCCGCCAGGGCAGCGGCTTCATCGCCAACACGGCCTCGCTGGAGGCCTACATCCCCAACGGCTACCACTCCGGCTACGTGGCCTCCAAGTTCGCCACCTACGGCTTCACCGAGAGCCTGCGCTACGAGTACGAGGACCGGAACATCAAGTTCGCCACCATCTGCCCCGGGCCCGTGGTGTCCAACATCTGGTGCAAGGACGCCAAGGGCGTTCTCCACAACGTGGGCCACACCCTGCCGGAGGGCACCATCACGGAGCTGGCCGCCGGACAGGAGATCCTGGCCGCCGTGGAGGAGGGGCGCTATCTGATCCTGGTCACGGACGTGGCCCGCAACACCTGGCACTATGTGCGGGACGAGCAGGAGATCGCCGACGCCTGGTGCCGGGGCTTTACCCGCAGCAATCTGGAGATCCATGAGCGCGTGATGAGAGAACGAGGCATAACCGAGGCGCAGAGGCCCAAAGAAGGGACCTGGCTGGACGCGGTGTCCAGCAGCGACGGCCCCCGGGGCTGACCGGCGCAGGGAACAGAAAGGAGCAAGCAAATGAAAGGACAGTTTACCTTCAACGACCAGACCTATTACGAAATGCCCGTGCATTTCCGCAACCGTCCCTATACCCGGGGCTTCTCCGTGGTCTACCGGGACAACCTGACCCTGGGCATGAAGCAGAAGACCGACATGGAGGCCCTGGCCCGCTACATCCCCGACTGCTTTGAGCTGCTGCGGGGCGAGATCAGCTGGTCCTACACCAACTGCCGCCAGGTGGACTTCATGCGCAACGGCGAGTACCGCATCTTTTCCGTCAGCGCCCCGGTGAGCTTCACCACCCACGACGGCAAGACCCTGGTGGGCGGCTATCCCCTGGTGATCTTCGAGGACCGCTTCGAGCCGGTGGTGGGCGGCCGCGAGGCCTGCGGCATGCCCAAGCTGCTGTGCGAGATCTCCACCGACCACCATGTGGGCCCCCACTGGTTCGCCCACGTGGCCTCCGCCTGCTGCCCCATGCTGGAGATGAATTTCTTCGAGGAGAGAAAGCTGCCCGACGAGGCCGTGGCCGCCTCCATCCCCGAGGAGCCGGGCAACTCCTTCGGCTACCGCTGCATGCCCGCCGTGGAGAGCGGCGGCGTGGACTACGCCCAGGTCATCCGCTATCCCCAGCGGGGCGTCCCCCGGGAGCTCTGGTCCGGCACCGGCAACGTGAAGATCTATCTGCCCGAGCCCGAGCACTGGTACGTGAACACCTATTATAAAATCCTCGCCTCCCTGGCCGAGCTGCCCAACGAGGGCTTCTTCGGCGCCTACCGCAGCGTGGGCGCGCTGGAGCTGTACTGCAACGGTGTGGAGGATCTGAAGTAAGAGAAACGATCGCCGGCGGAGGACGCCTGTCCCCCGCCGGCGCAGACTGTTTTGCGGAACCGACGAAAAAAGGAGAGTAACATGGAAACTTTGGTATCCACCCCCTTCGGCGCCCTGCAGGGCTTCGAGGAGGACGGCGTTCTGAAATTCTACGGCGTGCCCTTTGCCAAGCCCCCGGTGGGCGAGCTGCGCTTCCGCGCCCCGCAGATGCCGGAGCCCTGGGAGGGCGTGCGGGAGGCGCTGGAGCCCGCCCCCAACCCCATGCAGCGGCCCGACCCGACTCAGACCTTCGCCAGTTTTTCCGAGGACTGCCTCTACGCCAACATCTTCGTGCCCAAGGACGTGCAGCCCGGCACCCCCGTGATCCTGTGGATCCCGGGCAGCGCCTTCACCAGCGGCGGCGTCTCCGGCCTGCGCTCAGAGGGCGGCCCCAACTACAACTGCGCCCGCCTGGCCCGGGAGGGCCGCTGCGTGGTCTTCGCGGTGAACCACCGGCTCAACATCTTCGGCTATATGAACTTCCGCCGTTACAGCGAGCGCTTTGACGACAACCTGGGCCAGCTGGATCTGATCCAGGCGCTGAAGTGGCTGCAGCTGGCGGCCCCGTCCTTCGGCGGCGACACGGGCAACGTGACCATCGCCGGCCTCTCCGCCGGCGCCTGCGCGGTCAACGCCCTGATGATGACCCCCTCGGCCTACCCGCTGTTCCACAAGTGCATCATCGAGAGCAGCTGCGTGGAGAGCTTCTTCACCGTGGAGGAGGAGGATGCGCTGTGCAAGCTCTACTTCAAGCTGCTGGGCATCGACGAGACCCGGGTGGAGGAGATTCTGGACATGCCCTACGAGCGGCTGTACGACGCCTTCTGGCGGCATATCGACCCCATGCTGTCCAGGTACCACCCCTCCTGCACCGTGGGCCCGGTGATCGACGGGCAGCTGATCCAGGGCTTCCCCACCACCTACGGCTACGAGGGTCTGGACAAGCCCTTCATCATGGGCAGCACCCTCAACGAGGGCTGGCAGCAGAAGCTGGACTACAACTGGGGCAACACCCCGGAGGACGCGAAAAAGTGGATCACCCGCGCCCTGCAGCATCTGCCCGGGGAGCGGCGGGAGGCGCTTATGGCGTACTACCTGGGCATGGAGGACGGCTCCCCCCAGTCCATGACCGACATCATGTACACCATCCCCAAGACCCGCGTGGCCGAGAAGGCCGGGCGCGTGGTGCCCGCCTACATCTACCGCTACGACTACCGCACCCGGGGCGCGGACGAGTCCGGCTACCTGGCCTGCCACGGCTCCGAGTGCGCCGCCCTCTTCGACAGCAAGCACCCCCGCGTCCGCTGCAGCTATGAGAAGCTGGCGGAGGGCTGCGAGGAGGAGCTGGCCGCCGTGGGCGACAGCATGGCCCGCCACTGGGGCGCCTTCGCCGCCTCCGGCGATCCCTCCCTTCCCGGCGCCCCCTGGCCCCCCTACACGCCCGACACCCGGTACACCTATATCTTCGACCGGCAGGATCGGGTGGAGTCCGATCCGGACCGGCTGGCGCGGGCGCTCTACGCCGGACTGGACAAGCTGACCCGCGACTGACGGAGGGCCGCCCATGAAGATTTCATCCGTCCTGGGGCCCATCGACACCCGGGATATGGGCCTGACCCTGATGCACGAGCACGTGGTCAACATCGACTGGAACTTCGCCCGGGCCTTCCCCGGCTTCTACGACCGGGAGGCCACCGTGGAGATGTTCTGCGAGGAGATGGCGCGGCTGAAGCCCCTGGGCCTGCGCACGCTGGTGGACGCCACCCCCATCACCCTGGGGCGGGACGCCGAGCTGTTCAAGGCCTGCGCCGAGCGCGCGGAGATCAACTTCATCGCCTGCACCGGCTTCTACTGGCACGAGGCCCCCTTCTACCACTGGGGCGCGGAGCCCCGGGTGATCGCGGACTACCTGGAGTGGGAGGTCGTGCACGGCATCGAGGGCAGCGGCGCTCTGCCCGCCTTCTTCAAGTGCGCCAGCGCCGAGGTCCCCGGGGAGACGGCGGTGAACCGGGCCCTGCTGGAGGGCACGGCCCTGGCCCATCTGGAGACGGGCCTGCCCATCCAGATCCACGCCGCCTGGGGCACCCGCATCGGCCTGTACCAGATGGAGGTGCTGCGCGACTGCGGCGTGGACATGAAAAACGTCTACTTCTGCCACGCCGCCATGGCCGCGGACGCGCCCTATGTGGAGACCCTCATGGACGCGGGCGCCTTCGTGGGCGTGGACCAGCTGCCCTACGGCAACGAGCAGACCTTCCGCTCCTGCGCCGAGCTGATCGCCCGGGAGACGCGCGCCGGCCGCGGCGACCGGCTGATGCTGAGCTGCGACAGCGCGGTGCGCTCGGACTTCGGCCGCACGCTGCAGCGCCTGCGCACCGACCGGCAGCGCAACCGCCTCATCAAGGAGCACGCCCGGGAGCGCTGCCTCTTCGGCACCATGCTCCCCCTCCTGCGGGAGCTGGGCCTGGAGCAGGCGGACATCGACCGGATCCTGATCGTCAATCCCCGGCGCTTCTTCGGCGACCGGGAGGACTGATCCCAAGCGCGCAAAAGCTCCCGGGGGGAATCCGGTTTCCGGATCCCCCCCGGGAGCTTGCTGTTTCATCGTCCTCTAAAAACTCAAATCTCACTCGCCCTTGAACTCCGCCGGGCGCTTCTCCAGAAAGGCCGAGGTGCCCTCCAGCTTGTCTTTGGTGCCCAGCAGCGCCATGTAGGCCAGCTGCTCCGCCGACATGCCGGCGGCCAGGTTCACGTCAAAGGCCATGTTGATCAGCCGCTTGGACATGGCAAGGGACAGCGGCGCCCGCTTCATCGCGGTCTGCGCCAGCTCCAGGGCGGCATCCAGCAGCTTCTCCCGCTCCACCACCTTCATCACGATGCCGAAGTGCCGGGCCTCCTCCGCCGTGAGCACACGGCCGCCCAGAATCACGTCCTTGGCCACGCCCAGGCCCGCCATCCGGGCCAGCATCTGGGTGCCGCCCGCGCCGGGCAGCGTCCCCAGGGTCGGCTCCGGGAAGCCGAACTTCGCGTTCTCCGACGCGAGGCGGGTATCGCTGGCCAGGGCGATCTCAAAGCCGCCGCCGAAGGCGTAGCCGTTCACCGCGGCGATCACGGGGATGTCCAGCAGCCCCAGCCGGTAGCTGCCCTCGGTGGAATAGGGCGTGCGGAACTGGTACAGGGGCGTGCGCTCCTTCAGCGTCACGATGTCGGCCCCGGACATAAAGGCCTTGTCCCCCGCCCCGGTGAGGATCAGCACCCGGATCTCCGGGTGGGCCTCGATCCAGTCCAGACAGGCGAAAAACTCCATCCAGCTGGAGGCGGGCATGGAATTGCGCACCTGGGGCCGGTTGATGGTCAAAATGGCGATCTTCCCGTCGCGCACCTCAAAGCGCAGATCCTTCAGCTGCTCCACATTCAGGGGCTCGGTATTGGTATGCTTCATCGTTCTCTCCTCCTCAGGCCGCTTTTCCGGTCTTGTCGGGGACAGTGTACCACATCCGCGCCCCCGGCGCAATCCAAATCCGCCGCGGCGCCGCAAATTCCCCCCCGCGGCCGCAAAAATAGCCTTGCCAAATGCGGACGGGATAGTGTATAATATTTTGGACATGCTGTAAGCACACTACTTTTTCATATATCTGACAGAGAGGAAGCAACACATGGAAACCAAAAACATCCGCAACATCTGCCTCCTGGGCCACGGCAACAGCGGCAAGACCAGCCTGGCCGAGAGCATGCTCTTCGTGACCGGCGCCACCGACCGTCAGGGCAAGGTCAGCGACGGCAACACCGTCTGCGACTACGACGCTGAGGAAATCAAGCGCCAGATCACCATCTCCACCTCCCTGGCCCCGCTGAGCTTCGGCGGCTGCAAGATCAACGTCCTGGACTGCCCGGGTTATTTTGACTTCGCCGGCGACGTGCTCTGCGCGCTGCGCGCCGTGGAGGCCGGCTGCATTCTGGTCACCGCCAAGGACGGCATCTCCGTGGGCGCCGAGCGCGCGTGGAAGATGCTGAAGAACGCCGAGCTGCCCACCTTCTTCGTCGTCTCCAAGTGCGACGAGGAGCACGGCGACTTCTTCGCCGTGGTGGACGCCCTGCGCGCCAAGTACGGCAGCATCGTGGCCCCCGTCACCATCCCCACCTCCGACGGCAGCGGCGTCATCGACCTGGTGCACAACGCCGCCTACCTGACCAAGGGCGGCAAGACCGCCAAGGGCGCCGTCCCCGCAGCCGACGCCGGCCGCGCCGAGGATCTGCGCATGGAGCTGATGGAGACCGCCGCGGGCGCCACCGAGGAACTGATGGAGAAGTTCTTCGAGACCATGGAGCTCGAGGAAGCCGATATGGTCGCGGGCATCAAGGCCGGCATGAAGGACCGCAGCGTCGTCCCCGTCTTCGCCAGCGCCGCCATGCAGAACATCGGCACCGAGGCCCTGCTCCAGGGCGTCGTGGACTACGTCCCCAGCCCCGATGAGATGGACGGCGTCGATCCGAACGGCCCCGTGCTGGGCTTCGTG
>JAEEGL011446506.1_pt1 | contig 18557 bp, 21 predicted proteins | sample 9134231 | NCBI WGS metagenome assembly JAEEGL01 (sample SAMN16246548, study PRJNA631951) | gut metagenome | biome: gut microbiome; feature: rumen; material: fiber-attached | host: Bos | place: Iran: Karaj | collected 2018-10 | reverse complement strand
TACTTAAGATTTTTTAAAAGCCGAAAAAGAAGGAAAAGAAGTAAATATTAGTTGTGAAATCGGAGATGAATATGTTGATAGTAGACCATATTCAGAAATAGTTAAAATAGCACACAAATATGTTAATAGAATCGGTGGATTTGAAAAGCTAGCTGAATGGGGATTATTCTAATGAATAATTCCTTTTTTTATTTCTTATGATATAATTTATATAAAGGTAGAAAGTATGAAGAATGTATTAAAAGTGTTATGGAAAATAATTAAAGTTTTATGTTATATAGTAGTATTTCCTATAATAATTTTTTATGCAATTATAAGAGGATTTACTGAAGATAGTTTAAAAGAAAAGAATCGTTATAGAAATTCTGATGATAAGTTATATGGTTTAACAAAATATGAAAAAGAAGAAATAAATAAAGGTAGATATAAAGCATCACAATTTAGTGAATCTACTGAAGGAGATTATTTAGATAGTGATGACTATTATGAAGATGAATAGGTGATAATATGGAAAATATTTTAGAAGTAAAACATTTAAAAAAGTATTATGGAAATATCGTAGGAGTTGAAGATGTAACTTTAACTTTAAAACCAGGTGAGATATATGGATTCATTGGTCCTAATGGAGCTGGTAAATCTACAACAATAAGAACTATCATGGGTCTTATAAATAAGAATGAAGGAAAGATATTTTTTAATGGTGAAGAACTAAATAGTAATGATCCAAAAGTAAAAAGACTAATTGGATATCTTCCTAGTGAAATTAATCTTTATGGAGATATGAAAGTAAAAGAAATACTTGATTATCATGAAGGATTCTATAAAGAAGATATACATAAGAAAAGAAATAAATTAGTTAAATTATTAAAGATAGATGAAGATAAAAAAATAGAAGATTTATCTTTAGGTAATTTAAAAAAGATAGGTATAGTACTTGCTTTAATGCATAGTCCTAAACTTTTAATCTTAGATGAACCTACAAGTGGATTAGATCCAATCATGCAAAAGACATTTCATGATATTTTAAAAGCAGAAAAAGAATTAGGTACTACAATACTTTATTCATCACATGTATTAAGTGAAGTATCTAACCTTTGTGATAGAATTGGTTTCATAAAAGATGGAGTAATTATTAAAGAAGATGAATTAGCTAATATTAAGAATAATAATTATACATACTTAAAAATATCATCTAAAGATATTAAAGATATAAAGAAAGAATTAGATTTAAAGGTTAAAGAAGAAAGTGATAAAGAAGTAGTATTCTTTAATGATTTAGATGCTAATACTTTACTTAAAAAATTATCTAAATATGATATAGAGAGATTATTAATCGAAGAAGTAAGTCTAGAAGACTTATTCGATAAGTATTATAGATAGGTGATATTATGATAAAAAGAGAATTTAAAGTTAATTTCAAAAGTTTCTTAATATGGTTACTTATATTAGTAGCTATGTTTGGATTTGTATATGCTATTTATCCATTTATTATTACTGATGAAACAATGAAGAGTATAGATGACTTTGTTAATGTACTTCCTCCAGAAGTATTAAAAGCATTTAATTTAGATATGGCATCTATATCTACTGCTTATGGATGGTTAAAATCTGAAGGATTCATGTTCCTTTTATTAATAGTTGGTTTTTATTCATCTTATTTAGGAGGTACTATACTTCTTAAAGAAGAAAATGATAAAACAATTGAATATATTAATTCACTTCCTTTAAAAAGAAGTACAATACTAGGAAGTAAATTACTAGTAGCTATTATATATATTGTAGGTATAGTTTTAGTACTAGCTATATTTAATTACTTAATATTACTTATATTTAATGATTTTAATCATAAACAATATCTATTATTAAGTATTACACCTTTATTTGCAGCACTTCCTTTATTTAGTATTAACTTATTTATTTCTACATTTATGCATAAGACTAAAAAGGTAATACCAATTAGTCTAGGAATGGTATTTTTATTCTATATATTAAATGTATCTTCTGAATTATCTGAAAGTGTTGAAGGTATTAAATACTTAAGTATATATACTTTATCTGATATAAGAAATGTAATAACTAATGTAGAAATAAATCCTACGATGATAATCATTAGTTTTCTAATTTCAATAGTATTCATTATTCTTTCATTTATTAAATATAATAAGAAAGAATTAGTCTAATTAACTAAATCCAAATGGATTTAGTTTTTTTATGTTTCATTTTAAAATTTGTGTTATAGTATTACTCAATTAAGGAGGGAGATTATGTCAAATTTTGAATATGATGTTCAATTGGCTAATAATTTGGTCGAAGATATTTGTATACCAGATTCTTTTTTTGATAGGATATATCCATTTACAACTGAAAATATAAGTGGATATATTGATTCTTTTGATTTAAAAGATAAAACTCTTCTTACTGTTGGATCTTCATGTGATCAAGCAATAAATGCTTTTGTAAGTGATGCTAAAGAAGTAACAATATTAGATAAAAATCATTTCGTTAGATATTATTATTTTCTTAAATTAGCAGCTATTAATATATTAAATAGAGAAGAATTCCTAGACTTTTTAAAATATCGTGATCATCCTAAAGTATTTAAATATAATTATAAAGTTTTTAATAAAGATGTTTATAATAGATTAAAATTAGAATTAAGAAAACTTGATTATTTATCTTATATGTTTTGGGATGAATTGTTTTGTTTATATGAACCATTAGATATTAGAAATAGATTATTTAATGATGATGAAGAAAGAACAGATGTAATTAGATACTTAGATAAATATTTAAGAGATGATGAAACATATTTAGAAACAAGAAATAAGTTATATAAGAATAAACCTTCTTTTGTTGAAGATGATGTAATGGCTCCACTTATTTCAAATACTTATGATAATATTTGGCTATCTAATATAACTTCTTATCAACAAAAATATGAAGATATATTATTGATCGTTAGAAATATGTATAAACATCTTAATGAGGGTGGACAAATGCAAATAGGATACCTTTATGATAGAGTAAAAAATGAAACTTATAATAAAGAATGGCAAATAATATATAATGTAAATTATATATTTGAATTATTAAAAGACTATAATCCAGAAGAATTGTTCTTTCAAGGAATAAAAGGTATTACACGTGATTTAGCTGGATATGGTAGTGATTTTGATAATTATGATTCAATTATTACGTGCAAGAAACTTAAGAAGTAAATATTTTAATTTTATGTTATTATTTATTTAGAGGTAATTTATGGAAGATATTAAAATAATAGAATATGAAGAAAAATATTTAGAAGATGTTAAAGATTTATTAGTTGAATTAGAAGAGTATATTTTAACTATAGATGAAGATCATTTAGATCAATTACATAAAGATTATAGAGAACTTATGGCAATTAATGACTTAAATGAAGTTAAAGAAAATGAAGGTAAGTGTTTTATTGCAGTTAAAGATAATAAAGCAATCGGTGTTATTATGGGTACAATACCTCCTTATGATGAGTATGATTATTTAGATTATAAATGTCCAAGAAGAGGAGAAATAACTGAACTTGTTGTTTCTAAGAAAGTAAGAAGTTCTGGAATTGGACAAAAACTTATAAAACAAATGGAAGATTATTTTAAATCAGTAGGTTGTGAATATGTAATAGTAGATATATTTGCTTATAATGATAATGCTATGAAGTTTTATTTTAAAGATGGATTCCATCCAAGAATGGTTACAGGTATAAAGAAAATATGATTTAAATCATATTTTTTTATTTTTGTATAAAAAAATTATATATTCTACTTTTAGTTCCTGTATTATTTTATAATAATATATTATAATACTATTAGAATAGAGGGATGATGACAAAAAATGAAAAAAGTATTTAAAATAATTTTTATAATATTAGTGATTGGATTACTTATTTTTTTAGGATATTCTTATATTGCTAATAGAGTAAAATCAAATTTAGACAATATTGAGGAATCTAATATGACGTATACTGTTGAACAAGTGGTAAAGAAGGAAAAACTTGTTGATTATGTTAAAGGTTCTGGTAATGTTACTTCATTTAACATTAAGATTTTAAATGGGGAAGCTGAACCTGTTAAAGAAATGTATGTAAATGATGGAGATGTAGTTTCTCAAAAGCAAAAAATAATGAAAGTTTCTAATGGTTATGAAACTAAAAACTTAACTGCTCCAATTAGTGGAATTTACTTTGAAACTATTGGTCTTGGTGATCAAACTCAATATGTTATTTATGATACTAATGATGTTGGTATTGAGTTTAATGTTAATGAAAATGATGTAGTTAAATTATCTATTGGTCAAAAAGTAGTAGTTAAAGTAGTAGTTCTTAATAAAGAAATTGAAGGTACAGTAAAATATGTATCTAAATTACCTATTGATAGTAAATATAGAGTAAGAGTTAGTATTCCATATAGTGATGATATTAAATTTGGATATGGTACATCTTTAAAGGTTACTGTACAAGAAAAAGAAGCATTAACTCTTCCTTATTCTAGTATTATATATACTGATAGTAAGTATTATGTATTAAAGAAAGAAAATGCAGATGCATATGAAAATAGAGAATACTATTGGGATAATTCATTACTAACTGAAGTTAAGATTGGTACTATTAATGGTAATAGTGTAGAAATAGTTTCAGGATTATCTGAAGGTGATATTGTAATGGAGGCTAATTATTAATGATAAGAATACATGGTTTGAATAAAACATATTTTCTTACTAAAGATAATTCAGTTGATGCACTTAAAAATATAGACTTAACTATTGAAGAAGGAGAGTTTGTATCTATTATAGGTAAGAGTGGTTCTGGCAAATCTACTTTACTTAATGTTATTTCATGTATGGATTCTAAATATAATGGAAGTTATCTATTAGATGGAATGGAATTAAAGAGTAAAAATATAAGAGAATTAGCTAAGATTAGAAACTCTTATTTTGGATTTATATTTCAAAATTTTAATTTATTAAATAAATTAACTGCTTATGAAAATATAGAACTTCCTCTTATATATAAAAGAGTACCTAAAAGAAAAAGAAGAGATATAGTAGAATCTATTGCTAATGATTTAGAAATATTAGATAGACTTAATCATAAACCAATTGAGTTATCTGGTGGTGAACAACAAAGGGTTGCAATAGCAAGAGCTTTAGTTACTAATCCAAAGATAATTCTAGCAGATGAACCAACTGGTTCATTAGATCAAAAGACTGGTAAACAAATCTTAGATATTCTAAAAGATTTAAATAAAAAAGGTCAAACTATTATTATGGTTACTCATGATATGGAACTTGCTAAGAATGCAAAAAGAATAGTTAAATTATCAGATGGTAAGATAATTTCAGATGAGAAGGTGAAGAGTAAATGATAATTGAAGCCATTAAAACATCTTTTAAAGTTCTTACTACTAATAAACTTAGAACTATTCTTACTATGTTAGGTATTGTTATTGGTATATTTTCTATTTCAATGATATTCTCAATATCTACTGGTACTAGAAAATCTATGCGTGATGCTTTTGATAAGTTTCAAGTAGATACTATTAGTACATATATACATGAGATTAGTCCGATAGATAGAGAACTTCTAGAACGTGAAATGGAAGAATTAGTTGAAAACGAATCTTCAATAATAACAATGACTAAGTATTCTTTTATAGAGTTTAAAGAATATGAATATGCATTAAGTGTATATTATTATGATAAAAGTGATTATGGTCATGGATATAATCTAGCAATTGATGAGAATTATCAAACAGTTTCAGGTGAAGAATTTAAAATGATTAAAATGAAATCAGGTAAGTTCTTATCAAGCAAAGATATTGCTTCTAATATGCCATATGTAGTTTTAAGAGAAGATGTAGCTGAAAAGTTATATGGTACTAGTGATGTTATTGGTAAGAAAGCAATAGTTAATAATTATGAATTCGAAATAATAGGAATCATGAATTGGGGAGATGATAGTGATGTACCTAACATGGTTATTCCTTATTACGCTTTAAATGGTAGTTTTAAATCTGGAGATCCATCTTATGTATTTAAGATTGATAACCCTAAGAATGTTAAAGAAATTGAAGGTAAACTTAATAAAACTTTTGGTCAATATATAAATCCTGAAGCTTATAGTGTATCTTCAATAGATAATACAGATATTTTAAAAGAATCAGAAAGTATTATTAATTTAGTAGAACTTGTATTTGTCGGTATTGCTGGTTTATCTATTGTAGTAGGTGGTATTGGTATTATGAATATAATGCTAGTATCTGTTAGTGAAAGAATTAAAGAAACTGGTGTTAGAATAGCACTAGGTGCTAGAAACATAGATATAATTATTCAATTCTTAATTGAAGGAATTATGATTACATTGTTCTCAGGTATTATTGGTTTAGGTCTTGCATATTTAGTTACTATTGTAGGTAATGGTTTTCTTGAAGAAATGGGAGACGAGTTTATGTTAAGACTTCTAATAGACTTTAAGACATGTATTTATATAGTTATATTCTGTGGAGTACTTGGAATAGTATTTGGTATTTATCCAGCTATTAAAGCAGGTAAGTTAGATCCAGTAGAAGCTTTAAAATACGAATAAAGGATTATAGAAATATAATCTTTTTCTTTTGTTTTATTATTTTTATATTATAATAATAAGCACTAAAGGAGCTTGTTATGAAATTAAACATTAATGAAGTAATAAATAATAATGATCGTAGATCTTTATTAAAAGTAAGTGATTATTCTAAAGAAGAACAAAAAGAATTAATTAAGTTTTTTGCTGAAGGAAGTAAATCACTTGAACTTGCTCTTAGAACTTTATGGAATAAGAAACTATATACTACTGCATGTTGCAAGAGTCATCCACTTGGAGAAAGACATTTTTATTTTACAAGTATGAGTGCATATATAGCATTTGAACCAGGAATAGATGTATTTAAATATTTAAGTGATGAATTAGTAAGTAATCCTTATATAATGTTATTAAGTGATACTAATCAAGGAATATATTTTTATGGTAAAGATAAAGATTTATTAATACTTAAGTTTGTTAATGATATTATGATGAAAATTATAGTTAATAGTAAGTATTTAAAAGATAAGATAAATAAACCTTTAGATTATACCTTAAGAAAAAGATTATTACATGATTATTTAATTGAATCAGGATTTACTGAAGAAGAAGTAAAAGAACTATTCCGTATAGATATTGAACTATTGATTTTAGATGAACAAAGTAAGTATACTTATGTTAGTGAAGAAGAATATAAAGATTTACTTAATAGAAGTATATCCATTAAAAATGATGTATATCAAAGAAAATTGAGTAAGAAGAAAAGAGGAAGAAAGTAATGAAAGAAACACAAGAATTTTTAAAGAGTGCAGGAGTATATTATTTAGCTACTATTGATGGAGATAAACCAAGAGTAAGACCATTTGGTACTGCTGAAATATTTGAAGATAAATTATATATTCAAACTGGTAAATCTAAAGATGTATCTAAACAAATTGAAAAGAATCCTAATGTAGAAATATGTGCATTTAAAGATGGAAAATGGATTAGAGTATCAGGTAATTTAGTAAGAGATGATAGAGTAGAAGCTAAAAAAGATATGTTAGATAAAAACCCTAACCTAAGAGGTATGTATAATGAATTAGATGATAATACTGAAGTATTATATTTTGAACATGCTAAAGCTACTATTTCTTCATTTACTGAAGCGCCAGTAACTTATGAATTCTAAAAGGAGTTTTTTAAACTTCTTTTTATTTTCGACAAAAAGATAAAAAAAATATTATTCCTTTATAATATAATCAATATATGTTATATTTAATAAGTTGAAGGAGGATGGAAAATGATAGAAATAAAAAATATAACTAAGAAATTTCAAAAGCTAGATGAAAACAAAAAGAAAATTACATTCTTAGCTGATAACGATATCTCATTCAAAGTAAAAGAAGGAGAAATCGTAGGTTTACTTGGACCTAATGGTGCAGGAAAAACTACACTTTTAAGAATCATTGCTGGTATTATGACACCTAACGAAGGTAGTGTAACTATTGATGGAATGAATTATAAAGATAATGATTTAGAAATTAAAAAGATAATAGCTTTCCTTTCAGGTAATACTAAACTTTATAAAGAATTATCACCAAATGAACTTATGGAAATGTGTGGTAATTACTATAAAGTTGATAAAGAGACTTTAGACAAAAGAATTAAAGAAATAATTAAAAGATTCAGTATGGAGAAATTCCAAAATCAAAGAATTGAAAACTTATCTACTGGACAAACTCAAAGAGTAGGTATAGCAAGATGCTTAGTACATAATCCTAAGTATTATATCTTTGATGAAGCCACTTCTGGATTAGATATTATTTCATCAAAAGTAATATTAGACTTTATTAAAGAAGAAAAGAAAAATGGTAAAGGTGTAATTTATTCTACACACTATATGGAAGAAGCAGAAAACATTTGTGATAGAGTAGTTCTTGTTAACAAGGGTAAAATTATTGCAACTGGAACACCAGAAGAAATCTTAAAGAAAACTAAGACTTCTAACTTAAGAGATGCATTCTTTGCTCTAATAGGAGGTGTTTCTAATGAATAATGCATTTATTACAGCTAAGAAAGAATTAAGAGCAATATTTAGAGATAAAAAGTTTATGACTATTATCTTTTTAATGCCTTTAATTATTCCAGTTTATATTATATTCATGGCATTTTTATATGATGATATGGATTCTATGGATAAATTTAAAATAGGAGTTAACTATCAAATGTCTGAAGTAGAAAAAGAAATAATGAAAAATATTGGTGAAGACATTGAATTAGTTGAAAATGAAAATTTAGATGATATTAAAACTAAATTTAATGATGGAGATATTGATGCTTATCTTACTTTAGAAGAAGGTGTATATAACTTATATGTAGATACATCTAATACTAAAGGAATGAGTATTAGTTCTTTAGTTAATGCTTATTATGAAGCATATAATAACTATTTAGCATCTAACTTCTTAACTGAAAAAGGAATTAATCCTGAAGAAGTATTTAATAGAATAAAATATGAAGTTAAAGATCAAGCTAAAGAAGGATCTAACTTCTTTATAAATATCTTAATGTCATTTGCATTATGTTACTTAATTATGATTATTACAGTAACTGCAATGAATACATCAACAGATATTATTGCTGGCGAAAAAGAAAGAGGAACATTTGAAACATTACTTACATTCCCAATTACTTCAAATGAAATTATTGGTGGTAAGTTAATAGCAATAGTTACTTCATGTATTATTTCATCACTAATTGGTGTTGGTACAGCTGTTCCTGCATTTATGTTTGTTAAGAATCAAACTGAGATGTTTAAGACTATGTCTTTAGACTTTAGTATAACAACAATACTTGCATCTATTTTAGTACTTATATTAACTTCTTGTTTAGTAGGAGTAATAAGTATCTTCTTATGTGGTAAAGCTAAAACATTTAAAGAAGCTCAAGGTAAAGTATCAATTCTATCATTCTTCTCAATGATTCCAATGTTTACTGGACTTATGAATGTTTCTAATGATGTTTTATATCTATTACCAGTTGCTAATGGAGGATCAGTACTTAATGATTTATTCTTAAAAGGATTTGATTTAAGAACTTATCTATTATTCGTATGTTCTTCATTAGTAGTAACTCTAGTAGTTACAAGAATTGTAAGTAGTCAATACAAAGATGAAAAAGCATTATTTTAGGAAGTAGTATTACTTCCTTTTTTTATTGGATTGTATAAACTCTACGTTTAGTTCCTGTTATATTTTTAAGAATATAATATAATTATCATAGGATAGAGGAGGATGATTATGAATCAAGAAAAAATTGGAAGATTCATTCAACAAAAAAGAAAAGAAAAAAATCTAACTCAAGAAGAGTTAGCACAAAAATTAGGAGTAAGTAATAGAACTATTTCTAAATGGGAGAATGGTCATGGAATGCCAGACTATTCTGTTATTTTAGATTTATGTAAAGTTTTAGATATGTCTATAAATGAAATGTTATCTGGCGAAGAAATTGAAAAAGAAAACTATCAAACAATGTTAGAAGAAAACATTTTAAAAACAATAGAATTTAATAATAAAAAAAGAAATAAAAAGAATTTAAAAATAGCTGCAATAATTATTTTTATTCTTTTAATTGTTCTTTATATTGGATATAGATTAATTTTAGTTAATCAATATACTTTATATGATGTTCAATATCCAGAAATAATTAAAAAGGATATGGAATTAAATGATAAAGCTAATACAGTTGTTTTAAGTGAATTATCTATGTATATTCCAGAAGGATTTAAATTGAAAACAGATAGTTCAAATTTATTAGTAGAAGCAGGTTGTGAATTATATGCATCAGAAAATTCTAGATTAGTTCCAGATGATAATTATGGTACTTTTATAAAAGTATGTCCAATTAAGGATTCTATTTTTGATAGCGAAGATATCATTGATAGTGACGATGGAATTTACTTTGATAAATTCTCAACTTATAAAGTGTTAGAACATTTTAATGTTAGTAGTTATTATGATTTATATGAATATTTATTAAATAGTAAAAATAAAAAATATAATATATTTACAAATAGAGATGCTTTAAGAATGAATGCGATTATTGCTAATCAATTAGTTGGATCAAATAAAGTATATATTTATAAAGGTAATATTGAGGGTGCTACTGCTATTATCACTCGTGAAAATAACGAATTATTTGTTGCAGCATCTGAATTTAAAGTAAAAGATGGAAGATTTGATTATATTATAGATATATATAATATCAAGAATCCATCGTTTACAGAAGATGATGTATTTGAAATCTTATCTAGTATAAAACAAAATAGTTAGAATATTATTCTAACTTTTTTAGTGTTATAATATTTATGGTGAAGTGTATGAATAAAGAATTAATTAGAACTATTAAATTTACATTATTTTCATTAAGTGCAGGTTTAATAGAAATAGGTACATTTGAACTTTTATATGATGTATTTCATTTTAAATATTGGCCATGTTACTTAGTAGCATTAACATTATCTGTTATATGGAATTTTACTTTAAATAGAAACTTTACTTTTAAGTCTGCTAAGAATGTTCCTTTAGCTATGTTTCAAGTATTTTGTTATTATTTAGTATTTACTCCAGTAACAACAATCTTTGGAGATTATTTAGTAGAGAAACTATTATGGAATGGTACACTTGTAACTGTACTTAATATGGTTCTTAATTTTGTTACTGAATATTTATATGATAGATTCTATGTATTTAAAGATTCAATAGATACAAAAGTTAAGTAAGATATTTACTTAACTTTTATTTTGTTTGATAATTATATTAGGAGAGTATTATGAAAGAGAAGTTAAAAGAATTAATGAAAACTTTTACTTTTGCATTAGTATTAATAGTAATAGCTTTTTGTGTTGCTGCAATTACTAAATTAAAAGAAAAAGAACCTAAAAATGATGATTCTGTTATAACAACTACAACAACATCACTATTAGATTCTATTATTCCAACAACTAAATCTAGTACAGATTCAATTCAAGAAATAGAAAAAGTATTCTCATCCACTGGGGATGAACTAGTAGAAGTAACTCCTACAAGATATTTATTCAATAGATATATGAAAGACTTTAGTTATACTTACAGAGATGATATAAAGATGTATTCTTATGATCAATTAGAAATAATATATTATGATGATGGAAGTGGAATAGTTAAGATTCTTTTATTTAATAAATCTACTAATAATCATATAAAGACTATTAAGACTGTTAAACCAATTAGTGAAGCTTATTCAATTAGTTTTAAAATAATAGATTCTAATCTTTATTATTTAGATGCAGATACATCTAGAGATGATAATAATTGTTTATTATTTAAATCAGCTAAAATGAAATACTTTAACTTAATAGACTATGAAACAGAAGAGTATAAAGAGTTTAGTTTTAGTGATTCAATTAATTTAACTTGTTAAACCATTAGTAATCTAATGGTTTTTATTTGATTAAATTTGAGTTTGATATCATTCGATATCAGTTTTTGTCGATAAATATAACTTTATATTGTATAATTTAACTGGTGATAATATGAAAAAAGTTTTGGGATTAGTATTTGTAATAATAATTTCTTTCATTTTAAATTTGATTTCTGTAGATGCTGCAGCATTGAGAAAGAATTCGATTAAGACATGTCCTAATGGAGTAAAATATGGGTATTATGTATCTGGAGGAACTAATCATTGGCATGTTGCTCAAGAATGCGATTCTTTTAGTGGTTGGTGTCCAAACGGTGAAGAATTATCTGGTGATCCTTGTCCTGGTGGTAGTAGTTCAAATCGAAATACTACAAAAGAAACAACAACTAAGACTACTACAACTAGAGTTCAAACTACATCAACAACAACAACTAGTCCACCTCTAACTTCAAGCTCGATTTCAGAAACAACAACTACAACAACAAAATCAACTGAAGTTAAAGAAACGAGTAGTGAACCAAAACAAGATGAATCAAGTGATGATGAGACTGGAATAATTGGTGGTATTTTCACTTTAGGTGTGCTAGGGGCAGGAGCCATTTTAGTTAAAAATAAAATAAAAAAATAACCATTAGTAATCTAATGGTTTTTATTATTAATAAAAGATTATATTTATGATAAAATATATATTGTGATTAAAATGGAATATATAAAAGGAAAATTTAGAAGCACTATATTTGAAAATACATCCAATGGTTATACAGTTGGTCTTTTTAGAGTGTCTGAAGTTAGTGATAATCTAAAAGATTCAATTGCAGTTCCTTCTACAATTTCATTTACTGGCTTTTTTACTGGTTTAAATAGTGATGATAATTATATTTTTTATGGAGATTATATTAAACATGAAAGATTTGGATATCAATTTAAAGTAGATAATTATGAAAAGTTAGAACCTACTGGTGAAGATCAAGTAATAGATTTTTTAACTTCATCATTTGTTAAAGGATGTGGAGTTAAGACAGCTGAAAAGATTGTTAAAGCATTAGGTGAGAATGCACTTGAACTAATTAAAGAAGATAAGAATAATCTAATTAAAGCAGGAGTATCAGTTAAGACTGCTACTACTATATATGATTCATTAATGGATTATTATGGACAAGATGAACTTATAATGTATTTAAAAGGTTTAGGATTTTCTGTAAGAGAAATAACTAGACTTATTTCTAAATATGGTAAAAAGATAAAAGATATATTAACTAATGATTTATATAGTTTAGTAGATATCATAGACTTTAAAAAATTAGATGAAGTATTCTTTAGACTATTTGAAGAAACTAATGATATGAGAGTACTTGGTTGCTTTATAGAAACACTTAAAAGACTTTCTTTTGATAATGGTGATACATACTCGACTAAAGATGAAATATATGAATATGTGTTAAATATGTTTAAGATAGATCTTTATGATAGATTTGATTTCTATGAAAAAATACTTAAGAATAATTTTTTAATTAAAGTAAAAGATGATAGATACTATTTATATGAAATGTATCATGATGAAAAAACAATCGCAGATAATCTTTATAGAAGAGTTAATGTTGAACCAATACCTATAAAGAATATTGATAAGAAATTAGAATTAATCGAAAGAGATTATTTGATTAATTATAACGATGAACAAAAGAAAGCAATTATTGAGTCTCTACAAAATCAAGTAACAATAGTTACTGGTGGACCTGGAACGGGTAAGACTACAATCATTAATGGAATAATTAAGTTATATCAAGAAGTAAATAATGTACCTAATCATAAGATGAAAGATCATATTCAATTATTAGCTCCAACTGGTAGAGCATCTAAAAGAATGTGTGAAACTACATTATTCCCAGCATCTACAATTCATAGATACTTAAAATGGAATCATGATACTGGAGACTTTGCAGTTAATGAATATAATAAAACAAAACATGATTTAATTATTGTAGATGAGTTATCTATGATAGATACTAACCTTTTTGCATCACTACTTAATGGTATCAGTGATTATGCAAAATTAATTTTAGTAGGGGATTCAAATCAATTACCATCAGTTGGTGCAGGTAATATATTAAAAGACTTAATAGATTCAGATATAATTCCTCACATTGCACTTAAAAACATTTATAGACAAAGCGCTAATTCATTTATTCCAACACTAGCAAGTGAAATAAAGAATGTTTATATTGAATCAGATTTAAGTTTAAAAAGAGATGATTATAATTTTATTAAATGTGATAGAGTTCAAATAAAACAAATGATTAATGAAATTATAAAGATGGCTAAAGCTAAAGGTTTAGATGAAAAAGATATGCAAGTACTTATTCCTATGTATAAGGGAGAAAATGGAATAGATAATATCAATGTACTTTTACAAGATATATTTAATCCTGAAAGCGATTCTAAGAGTGAAATAACAATTGGTACTACAGTATTCAGAGAAAAAGATAAAATTATTAATTTAGTTAATAATGTAGAAAATAATATATTTAATGGAGATATTGGTTATATTACTAAAATAAATCCTAAAAAGCCTGATGAGATAATGGAAGTAGACTTCTATGGTAATAAAGTTACATTTAGAAGAGAAGAGTTAAGTGGAAACATTATTAAACATGCTTATGCTATGTCTATTCATAAATCTCAAGGCAGTGAATTTAATCATGTAATAATGCCTTTATCAAAAGAATATTCAAGGATGCTTTATAATAAACTTATATATACAGGTGTATCTAGAGCAAAGAAGAGTCTTCTTTTAATAGGAGATGAAGAAGCATTCATAAGAGGAGTTAATAACTCATACTCAGAAATAAGAAAAACTTCTTTAAAAGAATTATTATTAGAACATATAAGATAATATTATATAGGAGGTAATATGAATTATTATAATTTTTTCTATGGTGCTGGTTTTATAATTATAATTGCTATAATATATTTTTCTAAAATGTATAAAGAGACGAAAGAAAAGAAATGGTTTATTTCTACCAATATATCGGCTGCTATATTAATGGTGTTAATAATATCTCAATTTCTTGTAAGATATAAGACTGTTGATAAAGTATTTAGTAATTTAGATAAAGAATATAGAATAGTAGACACGAGGAAGACTAACAAATATGATATTGTGTATTATAAATATAATAAAAAAAATAATGTTTATAATAGTGCAGCTATATTAAAAAAAGATAAACTTGGATATAAAATTCACGATTTTGACGAGGATGATTATGATAATCGTTATAATTATGTTTATAAAGATGCTGATGCTAACTTTGACATAAGTGAAGGAATTAATTACGAAGTAAAAGTATTAGGCAAAGACAATAATTATTTAGTATTCTATTCTTGTAAAAAACATAATTATGAGAATTCAGCAATTAATTATGAACCATGCGAAAAGAAATTTGAAGACACTTTAGGTAATAATTTTGAATATGAAGAAGATGGAACAGGTTATTTTTGGATGGAACAATTACCAAAAGATTATAAAGTATGGATTGTTAAATAAAAATACTTAGTAAAGGTGTATAAATATGAAAAAAGTAGAATTAAAAAATGGGGATACTTATTATTTTCCTATAGAATATAATGAATATAAATATTTACTCATTACAAAGGTAGATGAAACAGAATATATAAAGAAATTAAAAAGAACTAATCCTAGTAATAAGAAATTGTTCTATGTATCTTTGTATAAAGAATTACCGAATGAAGGAGATACTCTTTCAAATTTTATAATCTCGTCTCCTAGCTCATATTATTCTATAGCACTTCCTCTGGATGGTAATGATCATAGAACATTTGAAGAAATAGAAAAGGATTTTATAATTGGTGCAAAACCAGATGAATTCATGGATATGTATGTATATTTGTTTGAAATACTATTTGAAAAAGATATTAGAAAAATGCAAAGAAAATTTCAATATTTAGGAAATTTTGAATACAAGCATCCAAAAAATGAGTATATTCCTAAAAAATTCAGTAATGGAGTAAGTCCAATTTGGATAGATGATAATTTATCTAAAACTATGATTAATAAGTATGAAAATTATAATTTAAAAAAATGTTCTCGTTTTGATAAAAGTAATATTAAAGGCAAAATAGACTTTGATAAAAAAAATAGAGAAATATCAAAAATAGTTCACGATTCGTCTATAAAAATTTACGACATGAATAATAGATTTATAATTGATACTTTTTATACTAAAAGTTTATTAAAAAAATTAGATTATCTATTTGATAATAAGAATATATATTTATGTTCTGTATATAAAATAGAAAATGATAAATTAGAATTAATAGAAAAGAATAAAAAAGAATATTTATATAAGGTAAAAGAATATAATATAGATGTACTAGATAGTATTATTAACAGTTTATTGTGGATAAATATTTATATTGTAAATGAGGATATCTCTTTGATGGACATTAAAACTCCATATAAATTGATAGAAAAGATATCTATGGATTTATATGTAATTAATGATGAATTAACAATTAAAGCTGCGGATAAAAATACATATAATAGTATTAAGAAAGTGATTGTATAATAAGAGGTAATGATATGATAGATTTAAGTTTAATAACAGTTACTATTCTTATTGGAATAATATTTATTATTTCTTTAGTGTATAATTTGTATAAATATAAAATGGAATTTTTTACTACAAAAGAAAAGACAAGAAGTATTTCTTTATGTAGAGTATCCTTTGTTCTTTTAGCCTTACTTGTATTAGCTAATAATAGTAATTCATACATTCTAAATAAGAACTATAAGAGTTTAAAAAGTGCTATAGAATCAACTAAACCTGTATCCAAAATTTTGCTTGTAGATGATGAGAATTCAAAGTTGTATGCAGAAACTAATAAAGATAATCATACATATTTAGTTGAGTATAAAAAAGAAAACAAGTATTGGAAAATTAAAAATGATTATTTAACAAAAACTCAAGTAATAACAAAATATAAAACAGAAGATGCTAATGTAAAATATTATATTTCTATTTTCCCTTATGAAATAAATAATAAATTAGTTCTTTATATGTCATGTGAGAATGGAGTAACTAATGACGATTATTGTAATAATGTTGTAATAAATGATAATCAAAAAAATTCATTTACATTTAAAGATAATAAATATAGTTATGTTGTTCTAGAAAATGTAAATAGAAAAGATTATAGATATACATTCGATAGTGCTGAATATCCATTATAAAAGAGAAGAAAAAATAATAAATATAAAGTTGAATAGATAATTTAGAAAATAAAAAATACTACAAGATTTCTTGTAGTATTTTATTTTAATTCTAAATAAACTGATTTATCAAATATATGAGATGTAGTATCTAACTCATGTAACTCTTCAGTACTTATCATAAAGAACTTATCACTAACAGTACCAAATACATTATTAGTAGGATCATCCCATGTAGCATCTATATGGTAGTATTTACCATTTATTTTAACAACATTCCAAATATGAGTTTCACTGGCTACTTTAAAGTTTTCTGCTTTTATTCTATCTAGTAGTAATGCCATAGTATCAGCATATCCTGAACATATTGCTATCTTATTTTTAAATAATCCATAAGATGTATTAGATTGATGTAATCCTTTTCCATATAAAGAAAGTTCTGTTTCATAATTAGAATCATATTCACTATATTGAATTATATAATCATGGAATACTTTAATCTTTTCTACGGTAGTCATTGAATCATTAATATTACTCATAATTTCATCTAAATGTTTTTCAGTATCTCTTACCATATCATCATCATAAAGATAACTAAATGATAAATTAACTTTTCCTGAAGTATCATAATAAATAGATATATTAGTAAAATTGTTATAAGGACTAACTAAATTACCTACGATTGTTAATTCTTCATCATTAGCTTTACTAGTGATTTCTCCAACATCTTCTAAACATTCTTTATATTCAATTGGGCAATAGAAGGTAAGTCTTGAATATCTTTTATCTAATGCTGTATAAAGAATATTTAAAATATCTTGATAATTATGTGGTGTCAAATCACTTGTAATAGATACATAACTAAAATTCATATTTTTAGAGTATAAATTATTAGTAGATGTATAAGATGGTTGTCTAATATTATTAATTATATATATTACATTTTCAATTAATAAATCTTGATAACCATAAACAAGTAGAGTAATTAGTAAGCAAAGTAATACTGTAATTAACTTTTTCATACTATCACCAATTTAAATATAGCATATATAATCTTAAAAAAATATCAAAAAAAAAGAAATGTCATTATTTAGACATTTCTTTAACTTTTTTATTTAATCTAGACTTTTCTCTAGCACAAGTATTCTTCTTAACAATACCTTTAGAACAAGCTTTATCGATATCTGGAATGAAATTCTTTAATTCAGCTTGAGCAGTTTCTTTTTCGCCTTTAGCTACAGCTGCTTCAATTCTTTTCATATCGTTTTTAATTTTAGATCTGATTGCATGATT
>JAEEGL010543496.1_pt1 | contig 18557 bp, 14 predicted proteins | sample 9134231 | NCBI WGS metagenome assembly JAEEGL01 (sample SAMN16246548, study PRJNA631951) | gut metagenome | biome: gut microbiome; feature: rumen; material: fiber-attached | host: Bos | place: Iran: Karaj | collected 2018-10 | reverse complement strand
TTCAAATCCAGCTTTGTGATCCAGGCACTGCTCACGGGCATGCGTTCCGGCGTCGCGGCAGTGATCCTCTCCGTTGTCTGGGACATGTTCGTTGGCGTCGTCAAGGCGCGTGACGCGGTACTGCTGCTGGTCATGGCGGCAGCGTTCGTCTGCAACTACTTCCTGCACATCAACGTGGTACTGATCATCCTGGCGGTCATCCTGATCGGCATCGTCCGCACCTTGCTGCGCGGCCGGAAGGAGGCGCGGTCATGATCTACCTCCAGTTGTTCCTTGCCTTCGTGCAGATCGGTGCTTTCAGTTTCGGCGGCGGATACGCGGCCATGCCCTTGATCCAGGCGCAGGTCATCAATACTTACCATTGGCTCGGTGCCGCTGATTTCGCGGATCTTGTGACCATCGCGGAGATGACGCCGGGGCCGATCGCGATCAATGCGGCCAGTTTCGTCGGCAACCAGGTCGCAGGCATCCTGGGGGCTGTCGTAGCCACTGTTTCAGTAGCACTGCCTTCCTGCATCTTCGTCACGATCCTCGCGATCCTGTATCAGAAATACCGCAAGATGACCCTGATGCAGGGTATCCTGGGTACGCTTAGGCCAGCCGTGGTCTCCATGATCTTCGCCGCCGGACTTTCGATCCTGCTGCCAACCCTCTTCCGGGATGGTGTGATCTCATTTGCCGCGGGTGATTTCAAGGTTCGGTCGGCCATCTACTTCATTGTTGCTCTGTTCGTGCTTCGTAAATGGAAGCCGAATCCCATCCTGGTCATGCTCGGCTGCGGAGCCGCAGAACTGATCATCCAGCTGATTCTACGATAAAGGAGTTCCTTCATGATCCAATCGATCCGTCTTATTCCAGTCACCGCTGACTCCCATCCCTTTGGGACCGCCCTTTTCGCGGATCCCGACATGCCCTTTGTGGAAGAAGAATACTTCTTCGACGGTACCGCCAATGTCTATGAGCGCGCGGATGACGGCGGCAAACGCATCCGTTTTGCCGACGCACCGTATACCAGCCGTCTGCTGCTGCGCCGTCCGGCTTCGCCTGAAGCTTTCTCCGGCAACATCATTTTTGAGATCATGAATTCTACGCCGCGGTATGATCTGGACCGTTGCTGGACGATCCTGCGGCGTCAGATCCTGCGGGATGGTGATATCTACGTCGGTGTCCTGAGCAAACCGGTCGTGTTCGACAATATGAAACGGCTGGATCCGGTCCGCTATCGGGATCTGAAGTGGCCGAACCCGCTGCAGTATGATATCCCGGCGGACAAGCTTGGCAACATCCCCACCGCCTCTTCCCCGGAATCAGAAGATGGTCTGTACTGGGACATCCTGATGGACACCGCACGTCTGCTGCGCGGGGATTCTGAGCAGAATCCGTTGAAGGCTTTTATTCAAGCAAAGGATGTTCGCACGATCCTGGCCGCCTGGTCCCAGTCCGGCGCCTACATGGTTCGCTACATCCGGGATTTCGGCACGCAGGAAGGTGCAGACTGCTTCGATGGCTATTTCGCCATGGGTGCTGCTCCCATCTGCACACCGAATCTGAACCAGGAGGACCTGACACCGCTCACGGAGCAGGATCTGCACCTGCCCATGCTGGACCGTCCGATGATCGACATGCACACGGAATCGGACAATGCCCGCCTTGGTGCAGTCATGACCCGCATGGAGAACGGTCCGTTCTACCGGATCTACGATATTGCCGGTCCCAGCCACGACACAGCCTACAGTTCGATCGAATATTACGAAAATAACAGCGATTTCAAGAAACTTGGGCTCATGCCGAAGTATCAAGGCATTGAGCCGGATCCCAACAGCTTTCCTTATCACTTCGCCTACCAGGCGGCATTGGTGCTCCTGAAACGTTGGGTCCGGGACGGCGCAGCTCCCTTCACCATCGATCCGATCCCCTTCAACGCGGATCTTGAAAACCAGAAAGAAAATGGCAACTCCATCGGTGGATGGCAGCTGCCGCAGTTCAAGCTGGCTGTCTGCGAATACCATGGGACCGCCACGCCGCCAAGCCCCGAGAGTGCTTTCTCCTGCTCTGTCTTCGGCTGTGAACGGCCATTCCCTGAGGGCGAGCTGGAGCGTCGCTATGGCTCCTTGGAACACTACCGCGCACTTCTTCTGCAAGAGACCGATGCCGCCATCGATGCTGGTCTGTTGCTGGAAGCAGATCGGGAGGAATCCATCGAAAGGGCCATACGTCAAGCGGAGAAGTACGGGCTGCGATAAGGACTTTCATGCAAAGACTTCTATTTTATTAACGGCATGTAAGGATCAGTGGAGTCGACCACTGTCCTTCATGCCTTTTCTAATCCATCCTCCCAAAAGCAGGTATCATCCCGTATTTGAAACTGTCATTCCAACATTTTGACAAAAAATGGCATAGAATGTATGTAGTATTCCTTCGTTCGAATCCTAAGATACCCACACTCAACGCAAAAATCTTCTGGAGTGTAGGTATTACATAAATACGGAAATCTAGCGATACATACAGTTCCCGCATAAATGGCCCAAAATGTGGGTATTCCCTTAAGTTTGGAATCCTTCTAATACATACATTTTAAGCAAAAAAACTATGAATTGTGTGTATCAACTTAAGTATGACAACCTTATGATACATACATTTTTCGTAGAAATGCCCGGTTTGTGGGTATTGCTGAAGTATAGAAGTCCAGTGATACATACATTTCTCCTACAAATGCTTAGAAATGTGGGTATCAGTCTTATTCCGAATATGTGCCTTCCCAAGACTCAAACAAAAAGCGTGTGGAAAACGATCGTCTCATCGTTTCCACACGCTTCTTTTATTTCAGTTTCTGTTGTTTCTGCCAGATGGTCATCACCAGGCGGTGCGGCAGGATCTTGACGCCTAATACCTGCAGTTTGGCCTTCCAGCCGGGCACGCAGAAGTCGCGCTTCCAGCGCAGTGCCGTCCAGGCTGACTTGACGATGAATTCCGGCTCGTACATCGCGGCATAATGTTTGACGACGATCTCCTCGCCTTCCTGGATCGCCCGGTCGAAAAAGCGGGTCCGAGTCCAGAAGGGACACAGCGCCAGCACGTGGATTTTTCTTTGCTTCAGTTCCCGGTTCAACGCTCGGGCATAACTCAGCACAAAGGCTTTAGTCGCGCCATATATGTTGATATAAGGGATCGGTTGGAAGGCGGCCACAGAAGCGATCTCGATGATCTGCGCCCCTTTCTGCATATAGGGCAGGACGATCTGCGTCATGGCGGCAAGAGCCCGGCAGTTCAGGTCGATCATCCCTAAGTTGTCTTCAAGAGAGGTCTTCTCCACAGCCCGGAACCTTCCGAAGCCTGAAGCATTGATCAAAAGTCGCACATCCGGCTGCTGCTCCTCCAGCAAGGTCTGCATCCGCACGATAAAAGAAGGATCCGTAAGATCCATGGGCAGGATCTTCAATGGCACGGATACATCCCACTGCAGTTCTTCCAGACGCTCCTGGTTCCTTGCGATGACCCAAATTTCATCGAATGGACCATGTTTCGGCGCTGTACGTGCAAATTCCCGGCCGATACCGCTAGACGCACCGGTCACTATCGCTATCTTTTTCATGATCATTTACCTGTCAGTTCCCATACACATCGGACCACACGGGCCACAGACCGTTTCAGATCACGGACATCCAGCGTGCCATCTTCCAGGCACTGGCGGATGTTCTCGTGGTCGGCAGGTTCACCGGGCATCGTGACGTCGTTGCCGGCATAGACACATCCCGCAGCTGAGCAGCGCGGATCCAAATGGGTCGTGGTCCAGTCGGTCATGATCATACCATCGAAGCCCCATTCGTTGCGGGCCGCCTTGGTGCACAGATCATAACTGTTGGCCGCATGCACGCCGTTGACCAGGTTATAGCTGGTCATGATGGACTTCGGATGCGCCTCTTTGACGGCGATCTCAAAGGCCTTCAGATAGATCTCGCGCAGGGTACGCTCTGTGAGGATAGAGTCGCTGCCCTTGCGGTTGTCCTCCTGCGAATTGCAGGCAAAATGCTTGATCGTGACCGCGCACTTCGGATCCTGCTCTACGCCGAAGGTCATCGCCGCGGCCATGATGCCGGACAGCAGCGGATCCTCCGAGAAATACTCGAAGTTACGGCCGCACAACGGATTGCGGTGGATATTCATACCCGGCGCCAGCCACACCTCAACACCGAATTCATTCATTTCTTCTGCGACGATACGTCCGCAGGCCATGACGACTTCCGGATCCCAGGACTGTGCCAGCAGCGTCCCCACCGGGATCGCCGTCGTGTACTGATAGTACGTCTCTCCCTCCAAAACTTGCGGACCGCGGTAGAAGAACCCGCCGTGGATCGCTTTAGAGAAATCCCCTTTCTGCGGAACACCGTCTACCATCTGATAACTGGTGGTCAGGCGCAGACCTGCAGGACCATCCGCGAGTACCAGGCTCGGCAGTCCTTGCTCTTCCGCGCAGGCACTGGTCTGCGCTGCGGATCCTGGCACGCGGCTGCCCGCGGAACCGATGGTGCTGCCCTGGCCGGCCGTAACATCGCCGGTGGCCAGCTGGATCAGCTGATCCAACGTCAATGTATCAACAAATGCACGGACCTCCGGATCCGTATCCTCATAGCCCGGATCGTATTCGATGGTCTCGATCTCCACGTCCGCCTGAGATACGGAAAGTCCGCTTTCCTGCACTTCGTTCAGATCTGCAGCACGCTTTGCTGCCGTCATCTCAGCATCCGACTTCTTCTCTTCCAACGGCTCCTGGATCGGGCAGATATGCTCGGTCTTCACGAAAGTGATCTCTTCCTCGACCTTGATGGCACGGATCGGAGCCGCTTCCGCGATGCAGGTGCCAACGTAAAGGATGCCGTCGCCCTGCTCCAGGATCCAGGCCGCCTGCGCTTCGTCATAGGAAGCCAGATCGTACAAGGAGAAGACCATTTCCACTTCTTCCGAAGCACCGGGTTCCAAAAGGCCGGTCTTCCTGAAGGCCACCAGACGGCGGTATTCTTTATCCAGCCGTGTGCCGGGGCAGGAAGCATAGACCTGAACCACCTCTTTGCCGGCTACGTCACCGGTATTGGTCACTTCCGCCTGCACACAGATCAGCGGGACCGGCCCGGTCTTGTCCAGGGTGACACCGGTCTCACGCACGGAAAATTCCGTATAGGACAGGCCGAAGCCGAAGGGAAAGCGCACCGGGATGTCGAAGGTGTCGAAATATCGATACCCAACATAGATACCTTCGTGATAGTATTCTTTTTCCAGACCGGACAAATAGGAGAAGGTCTCCGCATTGGGGAAATCCTCGTACTTATAGGTCCAACTGTCGGTCATTTTCCCGGAGGGATTGACTTTGCCGAACAGTACATCCGCTACCGCGTTGCCGGCTTCCATACCGGGCTGCACCACATACAGGACGGCCGTGATATTAGGCTCCTCATCCAGGAAGGACAGATCAATCAGGCTGCCGGAATTGATCACGACGACGACCTTGTCATACAGCGCACAGATCTTCTTGAGCTCCGTACGCTCTCCTTCGGTCAACTGATAATCGCCGGGCACATTGTGACGGTCCGCGCCTTCACCCGCGGTACGTGCAATCACGAAGATGGCGGTGTCGGTATCTTCCCGGACCGGTTCCCGGCCGCTCGGGGTCACGAAGGGTGTTTGTGCCATGGCATAGAACATACGCTGTCCTTCATCGACTTTCTTCCAGATCACATCGCGCCATGCGACACGCGCTTCATCATAGCGGGTCTTCATGTCCTCGAGCCAGGCTTCATTGGCCAAAGGGACACCGGCATTGCGGATCCCATCCGCGATATGCACGATCTCGCGGGTGTTGACGTCACCGGAACCTGAACCGCCCTTGATGGTAGCGATGGCGCCGGCACCGTAAAGTGCTACCTTCGCGGTCGGATCCAAAGGCAGAGTTTTTCCTTCATTCTTCAACAGGACCATACCTTGCGTCGCGGCCTTGCGCGCGATCAGGCGATGTTCTGCTTCATAGGGACGGGGGTCGGCACTGCGGGTGCCGGAGATCTTGTACTGCATAGCTTTGCCCTCCTTAGTGTATTGAATCGCGTTTATCACGAGATCTTTCATTTTCAGTATAAAGAACAGACCTTTCGCTTGTCAAGTGACCATCCTGTTACATACGCAGATCATGGTTTTCATCTATGCTGTCACTCAGTTCAAACAGGAGCTTAGCGATTTGTTCGGTACTTTCTTTGTAACCGCTCTCGATCCAATGGATGATCACATACAGACTGCCATACATAAGGAAAGAAAGAACGTACTGGGTACGTGTATCATCACCATACATCGGCAGTTCACTTCCGATCAAATGTCTGAGTTCCTCGACGAAACGGCGGCGGAAACTTTCACTGTCATCTCTGCAAAGCAGCGTCCGAAACATCAGATCGTTCTTTTTCACGTATTCGAGGAAAGCCAGCACCAGTTTCGTGGTGCGGCGATCGGTGTGGATGTGTTTCATATGCTCTACCGTCTGCTCCATGACCTGACGCTCAACGTCTTCCAGCAAGGCCATTTGGTCCGTATAGTGCAGATAGAAAGTCGTCCGGTTCAGGTCCGCTTTTTCACACAGAGCACGGATCGTGATCTGCCCGATCGGTTTTTCCTGCATCAGCTCGATGAGGGCGGTGCGCAACAGAAGTTTTGTCATTTGTGTGCGGCGGTTTTCTTTAGGCATACATATCTCCTTTTTTTCAGGATCTATCGACATTTTATATGGATCTGTCGATATCTGAACACTATAAAAACATCTGTTTATTGAAAAATCGACATCGTGTCTATATAATGATATCAGTGTTAACGAAATATGTCAATAAACTAGGAGATGTACCCATGAAAAGTCTTACACTTCCTGCTTCTCTGGCGACCGGCGAACACGTAGGCCGCAAAGAAAAATGGTTCGGGTATCTGATCGGTCCCACCGGCGCTCTGCTGTTGAACGCGGTCCTGGCCGTCTATCTGAACGTTTTCTACACGGACGTTCTGAAACTGACCGGTGTCTGGGGCGGCGCTTTTCTGATGGTCTTCCCGATCATTTCCAAGGTCATCGATGCGGTCACCAATATCGTGATGGGTCAGGTGATCGAACGGACGCGCACCAAGGAAGGCAAAGCTCGTCCCTGGATGCTGCTGGCTGCGGTCCTGCTGCCGATCACCGGCATCCTGCTGTTCACCGTGCCCCAGGCTTCCGAAACCGTGCAGATCATCTGGGTCGTCCTGTCCTTCAACCTGTTCTATTCCTTGGCTTTCACCATCTACAACATGAGCCATGCCTTGATGGTCCCGCTGTCGACTCGTGAAACCAAGGAACGCGGTATCCTCTCCGTTTTCAACAACGTGGCGGCCGTCATGGTCTCCGGCATCATCGTCGCGCTGATCTTCCCCATGGTCGTCATGCCGATGCTGGGTGTCAACCGCACAGCCTGGCTGCTGACCATGAGCCTGCTGTCCATCCTGGCCCTGCCTTTGACCTTGCTGGAATACTTCTTCACCAAAGAACGTGTCACCGAGGAGATCGGCAATTCCGAGGAAGTACGTCCCATCAAAGAACAGCTGCACGTCATCCTGCATGAAAAATACTGGGTCATCCTGGCACTGTACTTCCTGCTGTTCACCCTCGGATCCGGATTTAAGAACTCGGCGCTGGTCTACTACTGCAACTATGTGCTTGGCTCCTACAACGACGGTGTCACCCAGACCATGGTCTCGGTCATCGGCGGTATCCCCATGGGCATCGGTATCTTTGCTGTGTGGCCGTTGGCCAAGAAATTCGGCAAACGTAACGTGACCCTGTGCGGCTTCATTTTGTACGCCATCGGAGGTATCGTCTGCTTCCTGGCACCGAAGAACATGACCGTCGTTCTGGTCGGCCAGTTCATCAAAAACATGGGTGGTCTGCCGGCATCTTATGTTTTTGCTGCTCTTTTCGCGGACGTATTGGATCATATCGAATGGAAGGTCGGATTCCGCTGTGATGGCCTCGCCACTTCGATCAACTCCGTCATCACAACGATCGCCGTGGGTCTCGCCAGCGGTGTGCTGAACCTGTGCATGTCCTTTGCCGGCTACAAAGCCCCGGACTTTATCCAGGCCACCGGTGAGACCATCGGCTACGTGCAGAATGCCGCGACACAAAATGTTTTCACGTTCTTCTTCCTGGGTTTGGAGATCATCGTTGCCATCATTCTGGTGGTACTGCTGAAGTTCCTGGACGTGGAGAAACATATCGAAAAAGAACAGGCTGAGATCAAAGCCCGTAAAACAAGTGAGGTTTGAGTCATGGAAAAACTGCATTTTGAAGGAAATCGATTTGTTGATGCTTCCGGCCATCAGGTGCTGCTGCATGGTCTCAATGTACTGAACCGTCAGCGGCCGCATCTGTACCCCGATCTGGACAGAGCACTGCCCTGGTTCAAGACCTCCGGATTCAATCTGATCCGGCTCGGTATCTTCTGGGATGCCGTAGAACCGGAACCCGGCACGATCGACTTCACCTATCTTGATGAGATCCTGCGACTGGTGCGCGCGGCTGCATCTCAAGGCATTTATGTGATCCTTGACATGCATCAGGACCTGTTCGCTCAGAAATTCATCGATGGCGCACCGGACTGGGCCTGCCTGGATGAAGGTGCCTATCATCCGGACAACTGCAATCTGTGGTATGAAGCTTATCTGAGCAGCGAGGCGATCATCAAAGCCGCAGACAATTTCTGGGCCAACGCTCCTGCTGAAGACGGTGTCGGACTGCTGGATCATTATGCTGCCATGTGGAAAGAAATCGCCCGCGTCTTCGACGATTGTGACAACGTGATCGGCCTGGAGCCTATGAACGAACCTTTCATGGGCAGTCTGGCACGTGCTTCTTTCGGCGCCGCGACCATGCAGATGATGACCAAGATCCCCACCTTCGACCTGACGCACCCGGAAACCATCGATCCTGCGGCGCAGGCGGAATTCATGGATCTGGTCAGCACCCGCTTCCTGGATTGGGACCGCACTGTCCTGATGGACTTCTATCGCCGCATCCGCAACGCGGTCCGCGAAGTCTCCGACAAACCCATCGTGACCGGGGGCAATATCTACTGCAGCACGGACATTCCCACCGGCTTGGAGCTGCTGGAAGATGGTCTGCAGATCTATGCGCCGCATGGATATGATTCCGTCGTGGATTCCGACCGGTATAATGCCTACAATAAAGATAACGTTGCCAGGCTTTATGCACGCAAGCGTGTGGATGCTGACCGCCTCGGTCTTCCCACGATCGTCGGCGAATGGGGCGCTTTTCCCTCACGCAGCTTTACCAACGACCTGATCCGATTCATGAATGACATTTTGGAAAAGAACCTGTGGAGCGATACTTATTGCGAATACCACGCCGGCATGGAGCTGGATCCGAACTTCACGGCACTTCGTCGGGCATACCCCATGGAGATCAGCGGTCAGCTTTTGTCCTATCATTATGATGAGGCAGCTTCCGCTTTGGATCTGACCTACGATGCCAAGCCGGGGGAAAGCAAAATCTATCTTCCGTTTATTCCTTCAGGCAGCTATAATACTGTCAGACTCAGTGATTCCAGCTGCTTTTGTCTGCTGCCTTCCATAGAAGGGCGTATCAGAATAACGATAAGATAAGGAGAGACTCATGATCGCGATCCGTTTACGTACTGAATACCTGAAAGATCCTATAGGGATCGACATCCAACTGCCCCGTCTGATGTGGAACTGCGCGAACGGTGTGCAGCAGACCGCCTACCGCATCGTGACCGAAGCCTGGGATAGTGGCAAGGTTTGCTCTTCCAGCATGCAGGCTGTCTATCCGCTGGCACTCTCCTCCCGAGAGATCGTACACTGGAAAGTCATGCTGTGGGATGAAAATGACGAGCCTGGCGACTGGTCCGCACCGGCCTCCTTCGAGATGGGCCTTCTGCAGCCGGAAGACTGGCATGCCCGCTGGATCACCGGCGCCTATACCGTAGATCCAAAAAAGCGGTACCCCGTGGATTGTTTCCGCCGCACATTCACTGTCGACGAGGTCAGCAAAGCCCGCCTCTATATCACGTCCTGCGGTACCTATGAAGCGCACATCAACGGGCAGCGCGTCGGCGACTTTGTCCTGACGCCGGGTCACACCGATTACCGCCTGCGGGTCCAGTATCAGACCTACGACGTGACCTCCTTGCTGCAAGCCGGCGAGAACGAGATCACCGTACAGGTGGCCGACGGTTGGTACCGTGGCAGCCTTGGTGCCTGGGGCCTGACCAATCAATATGGTACAGAGACCAAGCTCATCGCGCAGCTGGAAATGACCGACGTCCACGGCCGTACGGCGCGCCTTTCCACTGGTCCTTCCTGGGATTGGTCCAATGACGGTCCCGTCCGCTTCGCCGATCACAAGGATGGGGAAGTCGTGGACGCCAACCTGCAGCCTTCCTATGATAGTAAGGCTAAGGCAACGTCGTATCCTGTCATCCCGACGGCATCCAACAATGTGCCGGTAAAGGAGCATGAACGCTTCACACCTACTTTGATCACCACACCTTCCGGAGCCAAGGTCCTGGATTTCGGCCAGAACATCGCCGGATATATCGAATTCACGATCTTCGCTCACGCCGGCGACCGGCTGCTGCTGCGCTGCGGTGAGATGTTGGACAAGGAAGGCGAATTCACTCAGAAGAACATCCAGGTATCGCGCAAAGATAAAACGACCCCCTTGCAGCAGATCGAATATATCTGCAAGGAGGGCGAGAACCATTATAAAACGGCCTTTGCCGTATTTGGTTTCCAATATATGCTGGTCGAGGGCGATCCCAGCTGGTCTCCTGAAGATTTCACCTCCATCGCCGTTTACTCCGATTTGGAACAGACCGGTTTCTTTGAGAGTTCCAATGATCTGCTGAACCGCTTCTTCCACGCCACCGTTTGGTCCGCCAAGGGCAATCACCTGGACATTCCCACCGACTGTCCGACCCGTGAACGTCATGGATGGACCGGTGACGCACAGATCTTCTTCGAGACCGCGGCCTACATGTTCGATTTTGCCGCTTTCTCCGAAAAGTATCTGCACGATATCTATGATTGGCAGAAAAAGGATGGGAAGCTGCCGCAGATTGCCCCCTATGGCGGCGTTGACTTCTACATGTACGTCATGAACGGCAGTGTCGGCTGGTCCGACATCGGGATCCTGCTGCCTTATCGTTTCTGGAAGATCTATGGAGATGAGCGCCTTCTCCTGCAGTATTATGACCGCATGGTCAAATACGCGGATTTCATGATCTCTCGCTGCGGCCGTTGGGGCGGCCCCCTCGCCAAACGGTTGACCGGCATACCCGCCCATCTGAAGAAATACGTTGTCAATAAGGGACAAAGCTACGGTGAGTGGTTGGAGCCCGCGGACGTGTGCGCGTATGACTGGAAAGACATGGCTGCACCGCACCCGGAAGTCTCCACGGCGTACACCGCCTATGTCCTGGGTCTGATGGCAGAGATCAGCGCACAGACCGGTCATGCGGCAGATGCAGAACGCTTCCGCACCTACAGCGAAGGCTGCCGTGCCGCTTATCAAGCCCTCGTCAGGGATGCTCTGGATACCGACCGCCAGGCACAATTGGTCCGCCCTCTGTACATGGGTCTGCTGGATGAAGAACAGACAGCCTTTGCGAAAGAGCGCCTGATCCAGGCTTTGGAACACTATGGCTGGCGGTTGGGCACAGGATTCCTTTCCACCCCACTGATCCTGGACGTGCTGGCAGACATCGATATCGAAGCTGCCTATCGTTTGCTGGAGAATGAGGAGATGCCCGGCTGGCTGTTCATGCCGAAGATGGGGGCTACGACCATTTGGGAAAGCTGGGAAGGTACGGAAGCCACCGGCGGTGTCGCCTCCTTGAACCATTACTCCAAAGGTGCCGTCTGTACCTGGCTCTTCACGACCATGTGCGGCATCCGGATCGATGGCGAGAACCACTTCACCATCGCACCACAGCCCGGCGGACATTTCACCTATGCCAAAGCCTGCTACAATAGTGTCTATGGACAGGTGGAAAGCGGATGGACCAGCGACGGCCGATTCACCATCAGCATTCCTGCGGGATGCGGCGCCACGGTCCTGCTTCCCGGAAAAGAACCTGTGGAACTGACCGCAGGCCGATATGAATTCTAAACAACAAAAAGAAGTGCTCAGATCGCCTCATTGGCTGTCTGAGCACTTTTTATGTATCAGATCATTTTCTTGGCCTCTTCCAACGCCGCGATCACTTGATCGCAAAACGCATCGAACTCCGGGTCCTCCCTCTGGCACTCCGGATGAGACAGGATATAGTCGATCGAGATCCGGGCGCCGCGATGGAACGGGATCGTCGTGCGCATATCCGGTGCCACCCGCTTGATCTTGCTGTTATCGAACACAACGGAGACCGCCTTGTCACCGATCAGACCGCCCTCGAAATCATAACCGTATTTCGGGCCGACGTCCGCCAGGAAGTGTGCGGAAACATAATAGGGCTTCAGTTCCACACCCAGCGCATCCGCTATCGTCTGATAGATCTGATTCCAGGACAGGACCTCGTCCCCCGTGATCTGGAACGCTTCTCCGATCGCGTGGCGGTTGCCCATCAAACCGATGAATCCGATCGCGAAATCCTGGTTGGAAGTGACCGTCCACAGAGACGTCCCATCTCCATGGATGAGGACCGGCTTGCCCTCCATCATGCGCTTCAAGGTCTGCCAGGGTCCTCGTTTTCCTTCCACCCCCAGCGGAAGATTGCGCTCATCATAGGTATGGCTCGGCCGCACGATGGTGATCGGGAAACCGTTCTCACGATACTGCTTCATCAAGAACTCCTCGCAGGCGATCTTGTTGCGGGAGTACAGCCAGTGAGGGTTGGCCAATGTGGTTCCTTCCGTGATCTTGAAATCCGCAGCTGGTTTATGATAGGCAGAAGCCGAACTGATGTAGATATACTGCTTCGTCTTACCCTGGAACAGGCGGAAGTCCCGCTCTACATCTTCTACGGTGAAACCGATGAACTCGCAGACGGTGTCGAACGTCATGCCTTCCAGGTGTTTCGCTGCTTCCTCTTCATTTTTGATGTCGGCCGTGATCTGATGCACGGTCTCCAGTCCGGGGATGACACGGTTGCCCCGATTCAGCATCCAGACTTCCCAGGCCGGATCCTGCGCCAGCTTTTTCACGATGGCCGTGCTGATCTGGCCGGTGCCTCCAATAAACAATGCTTTCATAAATACTGCCTCCTCCAGTGTAGGATACTTGCAGTATACACCGAAGGAGGCCAGATGAAAATGTAATTATCTTAATTCTTCGATCAATTCCCTGTAGGATCTTCCTTTTCCAAACAAGGCACTGGTGCCAAGGACGAAACCATCCGCACCGATTTCTGACAGATCCCGGATGACTGCCGGAGAGCAGGCACCGTCGATCATCAGCTTGAAGCCGAACCGTTCTTTCAATGCTGCCAGCTCCTGCACCTTATCCCGCGTGAAGGAAATGAATTTCTGCCCGGCAAAGCCCGGATTGACGGTCATCACCATGACGTAGTCGCAGAGGTTGAGCATCTCCATGACCTGGGCGACCGGCGTATCCGGATTGATGGCAAGGCCTGCTTTCACGCCGCGGTCCCGGATATGCTGCAGGGTACGCACCACATAGCGTTCACTTTCCGGGTGGATATATACGATATCCGCACCTGCATCGATGAACCAATCCACCTTGTTCGCCGGATCTTCGATCATCAGGTGACAGTCGATCGGCTTCTCCGTGCACTGGCGGATCGCCTTCACATCCATCACACCCATGGTGAAATTCGGGACGAAGGTGCCATCCATGATATCACAATGGAAGATATCCACACCGGCCTGATCCAGCGCCTGCACTTCATCCGCCAGATGACGGAAGTCCGCGCACATCAGGCTGGGGCACAACAGTTTGCTCACTTCGCCGCCTCCAGTTCCTGTGTATCCTGGATCTCCATGATCATGTCGACCCGGCGCTGATGACGGCCGCCCTCGAATTCAGCGTTCAGCCATTCTTCCACGATCATTTTGGCCAGTTCTACACCAACGACACGAGCGCCGAAGGCGATGATGTTGGAATTGTTATGCATCTTGCTGAGCTTTGCGGAATAGGGTTCCGAGCAGACGCAGCAACGTACGCCGTCCACTTTATTCGCAGCAAGGGAGATACCTACACCGGTTCCGCAGATCAGTACGCCGCCGTCCACCTCACCGGAGGCGACCAGTTTGCCGACCTTATATCCGGAGATCGGATAATCAAACCTTCCGGGCACGTCCGTGCCGACGTTGATGACTTCGATGCCCTTTGCTTCCAGGAACGCCTGGATCTCTTTTTTCATTTCGATCGCTACATGATCATTTCCGATGGCCAGTTTCATTGTTCTTTCTCCTTTTTCATTTTCTGATAGAAACACATCGCACCGATCAGGTTCGCGTCATTCTTGTACGCGCAAACCAGCAGATCCGGCTTCACGATATTACCGTACTTCAATCCCATATTGGTTTCCCAGGCCTTATCCATCTGACTGCGGATCTCCTCGATGAGACGCGGCTGCGCGCTGACACCGCCGCCGATGGCGATCGCTTCGGTATCCAGCATGACCTGCAAGTCGATTATAAACTGTACGATCGCTTTTGTAAACTTCTTGAACCGATATATCGCAAGCGGCCGTTTCGCTTCCACTTTCCGGAAGAATCTGACACCGTCGATCCCCATGGGCTCCTTCTGTTTGCGGACTTTGCTGTTCCACTTCCTGAGGAGGCTGTCCACCATAAACTTACGCATGAATGTCTTCAGCACTGTGGACTGCAGCGTGGCCAAGGACGCACGGAAATGCGCACCGTGATACACTTCATGATCCTGCAGGACCGCACAGCCGAGACCGCTGCCCAAAATCAAAGCCACACTGTTCTGATAGGGCTTGAGCACGCCATACTGTGCTTCCGCAAGTCCGGCGCAGATGGCATCTTTTTCGACCCAGACCGTTGTTTTGAGCTTGGCTTCCAGTTCTTCTTTCAAGTTGACCATGCTCATGTACGGATAGGAACCCGGGCAGTAGATCAGCCCGGTGGAAGGGTCCAGCTCGCCGCAGTAACTGATGGCGATCCCATCGACTTCCGACTGATGCTTCCGATATACCTTTTCTATCGCAGCCAGAAACTGTTTCTTATCCCGAAACGTATTCTGCACTTTCTCTCTCTTCAGGATCTCCAGTTCTTCCGTCATGACGGCGCATTTAAAGGAGGATCCTCCGATATCGATAACTAATATACTCACAGCTCTTCTCCATTGGATTCGCAAACCTTTTTGTACCAGTAGAAGGAATCCTTTTTATAGCGTTTGAATGTTCCGTTGCCCTGGTCGTCCATATCGACGTAGATGAAACCATAGCGCTTGGAGATCTCGCCGGTGGAGGCAGCGATCAGATCCAGGCCGCCCCAGGTCGTGTAGCCGAACAAGCCGACGCCCTCTTCGACCGCTTCCTTCATGCACTGGATGTGCGCACGCAGATACTCGATCCGGTACGGATCATGGATGGAACCGTCCGCTTCCAGGACGTCTTCCGCGCCGAGACCGTTCTCTACGTCGAACAGTGGGACATTGTACCGATCGTAGATCGTGTGCAGGAAATACTTGAAGCCGATGGGATCCTTGGCCCAGCCCCAGTCCGAATACTCCAGATAGGGGTTCTGTGCGCCGGAGAAAACATTGCCGCCGGCCGCTTTTGCGTCCTCATGTGTCGTCACGACGGCGGACATGTAGTAGGAGAACGCCAGGAAGTCCGATTTGCCTTCCATCAGATCCTTTGCGTCCTCCTCGCTGATCTCCAGCGCAACGCCGTCTTCCCGGCGGATCGAAGCCGCGTAGCTCGGATAGGCACCGCGGATCATCGTGTCCGCACTGTAGCAGAAATTCTTCTGGAAACCACGGTAATTCGCCATGACATCCTTCGGATCCGGCGTCAGAGGATAGGAGCAAAGGCCGCAGATCATGCAACCGACCTTCAGCTGCGGATCGATCTCATGCGCCACTTTGACGGCACGGGCTGCTGCTACCATCTGGTTATGCAGCTTCAGATAGTTGACCTGCTTCTGTTCCGGGCTCATGAACCCACCCATGAGCATCAGGATATTGATCTCATTGAAAGTCAGCCACTTGTTGACCAGGTCCTTATACTCCGTGAAGCAGACCCGCGCGAATTCTACGAACTGACGGATCATTTCGCGATTGGTCCAGTCCCCATAGGTTTCCTGGAAGTAGACCGGCTCGTCATACTTATACAGCGTGATGACAGGATCGATCCCGTACTTGCGGCATTCCTGGAATACGCTGCGATAGAATTCGACACCTTCCTGATTGATTCCGCCTTCGATACCATAGGGATAGATCCTGGCCCATGAGATGGACGTATTGAACGTAGTGAAGCCCATCTCTGCCATCAAAGCGATGTCTTCTTTATAACGATGATAGAAATCCGAAGCCTCATGGTTGGTATAATGCAGATCATCAAACAGTTGATATTTGGCTCCTTGGGGAAGGCCTGATTCGTCGACCGGGATCGTGAATTTGGAAGCGCGGTTCCCGTCCGCGTCCAGATAGTACAGTTTGCGCATCGCCTTATGTGTGACCGCGGCGACCGCGTAGTCCAGTTCTACCGGACTCTTTCCGCCTTCATTCCAGCCACCTTCCGCCTGTGCTGCGCTGATGGATGTGCCCCACAAAAACCCTTTCGGAAAACTCATCTCGCCTTTCTCCTTTTCTTTATGATACCATAAGTATATCACATTTGTTGCGCAAGATCCAAATGATCGCGCAACATTTTTCGCTATTTTATGCAACATGTTGCATTCCATCCCGCTTTGTTATATAATAAAAGCAAGACAACCTACAGAAAGGGCTGCACATGTCCGAACATAAGAAATCATTCCGGGAGATCGCGCGCATCTGCGAAGTCTCCCCGGCCACCGTCTCCCGCATCGCCAACGGCGTCGGCAGTTTTACAGATGAAACACGAGAGAAAGTAGTCTCCATCCTCCTGGCAGAAGGATATCCTGTACAAGGTATCACCGTATCCACGCCGCAGGTCATCGCCGCTGTGGTGACCGACCTGTCGAACGAACTCTACAATACCGTACTTTCCGACCTGAAACGATATCTGGCACGGCATCACTATCTTCTGCAGATCTATGTGGAAAACGAGGCGCAGGAAACCTGGTTCGAGCAGCTGTTGCTGCTGCGGCCTTTCGGGATCCTGTTCATCGGCACCCCGCTGAACAGACTTTCTCTGTCATCACCTGTACCAGTCCTGCAGGTCCTCAGCAACAATGACGTACGCTATCAAGGGTGCCGATATTCGATCCAGTCCGATGAATATGTCGGCGGGCAGCTGGCCGCCAGAGAACTACTGGCCAAAAACTGCAAGGCCCCTTTGATCCTCAACAACCGGCACACCTCCGCCGCTCTGTCGCCCCGGATCCAGGGCTTTCTGCATGAGATGGAAAAGGCCGGGATCGATAGCAGCACGATCCCGGTCCATGATGGCGAACCCCATAAGTCGGCCTTCAATTCGGCACATGATCGGATCGCTTACCTGTGCGCGAAGGGCGTTCCTTTCGACAGTGTCTTTGCCTGCAGTGACTGGCGTGCCTATGGCGCTATGACCGCGCTGCGCAAGATGAACGTCGACGTTCCTGAACACGTCAAGATCATCGGATTTGATGGAGAACGTGTTTCAACATATTGCGATCAGCCCTTTGCGACCATCCAGCAAAACCCGGATATGATCGCTTCCGCGGCTCTCTCCATGCTGTTGGAACTGATCGAAGGACGAACTCCGGCGGAACCCTCTGTCCTGGTCCCGGTCCAGGTGCAGACCGGTCTGACCATATAACGCTTCAGAGCTGTGCCAACGCTTCTTCGACTTCCGCCCGCATGGGCACTGAAGAAGCCGCTCCGGGCCGTGTCACGCTGATCGCCGCCGCCATGGCGGCTGTTTTCATGCAGACTTCCAATGCGTCGCCGCGCATGAGTCCTGCCGCGAAGTACCCGGTGAACGTATCGCCCGCGCCGGTCGTGTCGACTGCCTGGACCTTAAAAGCTGGCTGCTGCACTGTTGTGATCCCATCGTCTCGTATCTGATACGCTCTGCTGCCGGCGCCGCCCAAGGTGATCACCACACTGAGCTGCGGATACCTGCCATGCAGCACTTCCCATGCCTGGTCCGGGTCCTGCGTTCCGGTCAGGAACCCCGCTTCCAGCTCATTGATGATGAGCCAGTCCAGTTTGCCGAAATCGACCTGCTGCAGCACTTCGTCAAAGGGGGATGGGTTCAGTAGGATCGTCAGTCCTTTCGCGTATGCCTGCTCGATGATCTCCGGTAAAAGCACGATCTCATTCTGCAGGACCAGCAGGTCTCCCTTTGCAAACGGTGCCAAGGTCTCTTCGATCTGCACCTCTGTCACACAGCGGTTGGAACCGCCATAAT
>JAEEGL016439344.1_pt1 | contig 18558 bp, 15 predicted proteins | sample 9134231 | NCBI WGS metagenome assembly JAEEGL01 (sample SAMN16246548, study PRJNA631951) | gut metagenome | biome: gut microbiome; feature: rumen; material: fiber-attached | host: Bos | place: Iran: Karaj | collected 2018-10 | reverse complement strand
CTCTCAACATTATTTGGGCGATAAATTCCGTTATATTAATCCATCTGTCGATGAAATGAGATATCAAATGTATGTCGGCATGGCTTTTGGCGCTACTAGTTTGGTCCATTACCTTTTAAATGCTACAAGCAACGATTACACATATCCAATCATTGATTCTAATGGTGACTTTACCGAAACCTATTATAAAGTTCAACAAGCTAATGCAAGCATTAGAAATTGGGATTCTATCTATATGAACCACGATTATATTGGTATTAGTGGCGTAACTGGACAATCACAACAAACGGGATTGATTGGTAGTAATTTAAGTCATGCTATCAGTGTTAATTCCACCGGAGTTATTAATTCAATTAGTTCTAATTATGACGTCTTAACTAGCCATTTTGTGGATGCAAACGGGAATAAAGCTTTCATGCTCACAAATCTCACCATGCCATCATCGTCTTTAGATGCCACCGTTAACTTATCGCTCACATCTCAATATAAAGCCGTTAAAATATATATTGATAACGAAGTATCTATTGTGCCATTAAATCAAGGCAACATCAGCATAACCGTGCCTTCTTCTAGTGCCATCTTTGTGATACCACTTGAACTGAACCAATAATTATGAGAAAACCGAGAATGAGATTGTCAAAACAAAGAAAACTAGATTACTTATTTGTTTTCGTTATGCTCATCGTTCCCGTTATTAATTTCATCATCTTCTGGGTTGTAGTGAACTTTAATTCTATCATTATTGCTTTCCAAGATCCTAATGGCAAAGTGGCCTTTACTTTTGATAATTTCGTCATGGTTTTTAATTATTTCAAAACCAACGAATTAAGAATTGCTTTAATTAATACATTAATTACTTCTGGATTCCAAATTGTCTTTTTGGTTCCTTGGAGCTTTATTTTGTCATATTTCTTATATAAGAAAATTCCTCTCACTGGCATGTGGCGAGTTTTCTTATTCTTACCGAGCATTCTCCCCGCTATTTTCTTAACCGGTATGTTCACCTATGCTATTACCCCCAATGGTCCTATTGGAAACTTATGGCGATTCCTTTTTGGCGATCAAATACCAGGTTTATTAGTGGAAAAGGATTATGCAAGATGGACCATACTTGTTTATTTCTTCTTAACCAATTTTGGTGGTCAATTTATTTTATTCTCGGGCGCTATGTCGCGTATTCCAAAAGAAACATTAGAAGCCGCTAAAATTGATGGAGTGGGTTTATTTAGAGAAATGTTCGTGATGGTTCTCCCATTGATTTGGCCGACTTTTGCCATGATTTTAGTGTTAAACTTCGCCAGTATATTTACTGCGACAGGGCCCATCCTTTTATTGAATAAAGGTGCCGGCGATTCTAAAACAATTGCTTATTGGATATTCGAACAAGTGAATGATTCTAATGGCACTTCTTTATATTTACCGGCCGCTCTCGGTTTGGCGTGTACTGCGGTACTTTATCCAATTATTTCTTTTGTTAGATGGATAACAGGAAAGGTGTTTAGCGATGTTGAGTATTAGAAGAGTAGAACAAAAATCCGCACTCAGCAAATTCTTGCTCATCCTTTCGTATGTCTTGATGTTTATTTTGCCACCTTATGCGATTGTTCGTATCTTTATGCGTAAAGAATCCGGTGTTGCTGAAAAGATAGCTAAAACAGTTTTCTATTTGATTTTCTGGGTTTATTCTGTGGCTTTCTTATTCTTTGTATTCTGGGCATTTTATAATTCCATGAAACCCACAGACGAAGAATTCTTAACTAATATGATGGCATTCCCCACTTCATGGAAAGTAGAAAACTATTTAGATGCCTATAATTACATCACCGATAAAGATAGTGGTGTGGGCTTTATTGCCATGTTTATTAATAGTCTTTGGTTTGCGGGTGGCTCTGCTTTCTTAACAACCTTTATGCACGCTGTTACTGGCTATATATTTGCCAAATATACATTCCCTGGACAAAAAGTGGCTTTTAGAATCATCTTAATCAGTATCGCCATTCCTATCGTCGGCTCTTTGCCTTCTTTATATAAAGTTATTTATGCTTTACATATACAAGAATCTCCACTCATTTTACTTATGTATTTAAGTGGTTTTGGAAGTAATTTCCTCATCATGTACGCTTTCTTTAGAAGTGTTTCTCGTACTTACATGGAGGCTGCCGAAATCGATGGAGCAAATAGATTCCAAATCTTCTTTAAAATTATGCTCCCCATGGCTTCTGGACCCTTCTTATCTTTGTTCTTGTTGACCTTTATCGCTCAATGGAATAATTATGAAACACCGATGTTGTTCTTAAGAACAATGCCAACATTATCATCTGGATTATACAATTTCTCATATAACTTACAATTTGATCATTCTCTCTTGAATGGTCGTCCGATGTTCTTCGCTGGAATATTAATGGCATCTATTCCTGTTATTATTCTAGTAGCGGTCTTTGGCGATAAGATTATGAAAAATGTCAATATGGGTGGAATCAAAGGATAAAAGGAGAATTTTATTATGAAAAAAACCACATTCGTTTTAGCACTTCCAGCATTAGCTTTAAGCGTTACTGCTTTATCGGGATGTTTCCTTAAAGGAGGAGGCGAAAAAGTTCTTTCTGGAGTTGTACAAGTCGGTGTTGTATCCAAAGGATATGGATACGAATTCGCAGATAACTTAATATCCGCTTATAACAAAAAGCAAGGAAGAGAAGCCGCCAAACTTGTTTATAGCGGGCCTAATACTGCTTATCAAGATCAACGTCTTCAATTGCCAAACAATCAAGTGGATGTCATTTTTGCTATCACAAATACTGTCTTTGCCACTCAATCAAATTCTTCTTTGGATTACCATTGGGCAGATTTATCTGATATTTATAATTCCCCATTAGAAGGCTATCAAGAAAGTGATGGCACAAAAACAATCAAAGATTATATTGATAAATCCTTTGTCGATGGCTTTACCTATACTGATGGCAAACAATATTCCATTCCATTCACTTCCGGTGTGGTTGGATTACTTTGTAATAAAACCAAATGGGATGCCACAAACGCCAATTTAAAGAGCGCAGGAAAAGATGAGTTGGTTTTACCAAAAACCACGACAGAAATGTTTGCATTATTTGATCGTATTAAAACTTCAGATGTGAAAAACGCCAGTGGTGGAACATATGCCTTCTCTTATTCTGGTATTAACTCCTATATGCACTTTATGTTTAATTCTTTGTGGCCCCAATATTTAGGACAAACCGCTGCCGAGAATTTCTTTAAAGGTCAAGATGAAAATGGTGTTTATACTCCAGAAATTTATAACACAGATGCTAGACTTTATTCTTATGACACTGTTCGTAATATGATTCTTGCTAGCAAAGGTTATGTCAGTTCCGAAGATATCGGAACAACCTATGATATGGAACAATTATCATTCTTAAGAGGCAATTCTTTCTTCTCCTGTAATGGTGACTGGATGGAAAATGAAGCTTCAAAATATTTTAATCCTGGAGATGCTGATGTTATTTGTTTAAGAACACCGGTTCTCAGCGAAATTGTGAAAAACCCTGCAATTTCCGGCGATTTTACTGGTAGTGATGCTCGTAAAGATGAAAAATTATCCAACATCATTTCCTTTATTGATCAACATTATATCGATGCTGATGAAACACCTACAGAAGCACACGCTTCTTCTTTAGGCATCTCATTAAATACATTAGAATTCATTAAACATGCTCGTTTAGTGAGACATAGTTTATTAGACTTCATTGGTTTGGTTCCGGAATATTCCGCAGAATTAGAAGAAGCCAAAGATTTCTTAAAATTCATGCTTTCAAAAGAAGGGCAAGAAATCGTCATGCAATCCACTTATGGTTGTGCCGCTCCTATGACTATTGACTATAGTCAAATGGAATATTATCAATATGGCACCGCCTTCACCAAATCAAGATTAGAAATTGTCAGAAAATCTATTCCTTATGGAAATGCGATGAATTACCCCATGGAATACTTAGGTAAATGTACTCCATGTTTGGATTTAAAAATTGCTTCCGCTTTTGGTGGCAAGAATCCTTCTACCGCTAGTGCATTAATGAACGAAGAATATGAATATTATAGTCAAACTTGGGCGGATAAAATGAGACTCTCTGGAGTAAGTAATTAAGGAGGAAAAGGTATGAAAAAGGCAAGATTTGCAATCCTTTTATCAATCGCATCATTATCTTTAACCCTTGGAGCTTGTCAATCTAATAGCAACCAAGTGAAAGTCAGTTTTGATTGGAACATTGAAACCACAGAACAAAATCCCACTGAAATCAAGGTGAAAAAAGGTCAGGCATATGGAGACCTTCCTTCTCCTGGTTTTACCTTAAAGGGATATGACTTTAATGGTTGGAATACAAGATCTGACGCCAAAGGTGAAAACATCACTTCTGACACCATTGTTGCAGAAGACGCGCAAGACCATACTTTGTATGGAAATTGGCAAGGTAGACAATATCGCGTTAGTTTTGAATTAAACGGCGGCAATATTAATGGGGCTACCCAATTAGCGCCACGCACTGTCACTTATGGGAAAATGTATGGTGCTATGGTTATTCCTAATAATCCAGAAAAGAAATTATCAACATTCTTAGGCTGGTATTTAAATGCCGAAGGAACTGGTGCTGCTGTAACTTATAACACTCTTGTAAAAACTGATAGTGACCATACTTTATATGCCATCTACAAGGATACAAGAGTGGATTATACCTTTGAGTCCAATGACGAATTAGAAGATTTTATAGATCCATACAATGCTTTGCAATTAGAAATTCAAGATCATAAATTGGTTATTTCTAATCCTTCCGAAGATCCAAGAGCCCATCTCGTTCTTAATTCTCCATTAAAAGCCGGTAGTTATGTCGACTTTGATGTGGAATTTTCTGGTGAAGCTAGCGTGGAAGATAGAGTTAAAACTTCTTTCTACCTCTATGGTGGAGATGAAAATGGAAAGAAGATTGAAGCCGGTCAAATGGGCGATCCTCACGATCAAGAACATACCCGTAAAGAGATTAGAGACTGGTATTATGGCCAAGGTGCGAACAATATTCAACATTGGGAAGCCGAAAAATGGAACAATGGTCACATTCTTTATTCAATGAACATTCTCGAAGATTGTTCCACAATCGTTATGATGCTTGAATTCGGTCGAGTCGCGGTTTTGGACGGCGAAGGAAATGAAACCGGTGCTTACGTAGAAGATAAGTCTTTGTGGGAAAACAATAAATGGATTATAAATTCCATTCACTTGCATCCTGCAGATTATGATTACGTCAAATCTGATTACAATTTCGATAATGAAAACGATATTGAAGCATTCACTAACCCCGTAAATGTTGAATACGCTATCGAAGATGAAGTTTTAAAAGTCTCCAAAGGTGCAAGCAGTGAAGCTTCATATTTGGAATTAGAAACTCAATATCTTCCTGCTGGTTCCAAAGTTGAATACGAAGTTCAATTTGTTGGTGAAATCAAATACTCCACCGTTGGTGAAGTTGGCATCAATACATATGGTTTATATCCAAATGGCATGAGATTAGATAGAAAAGCCAATGGCGAAGCTGCTACATCAAGCGATCCACTTCATATTAGAAACTGGTATTGGGGTGGTTATTGCATCAACAACAATTCTTGGGATCCCGCATCTCTTGTAGCTGGCGAATACACTAAATTCATTACCTATATTTATGAAGATTGTTTTGGCATTGAAATGAAATTTAACTTTGGCAATGCTGATGGCTATTTTGCCATTAAGAGTGTGAGAGTAGTGGAAAGTGGCGACGTCTTATCTCGTTATAACTTTGCCAATCCTAATCAATTACTTGATTATAGTAGTACTTCTAACCTTACATTCACATTAGAAGAAGATGATACAGGCTGTTTCTTAAAAGTGAAAAACGCTAATACTAATTCTGAAGGCGATTTAATTCTCAATGCAGTTCTTAAAGAAGGTCAAAAGGTCTATATCGAAATCGAATTAGACACCAATGAAGAAACATTCAGTAATCCTTATACATTTATTGTCCATCACGCTCAATATATGGGTAAGAGAATGAAGTTTGGCGAGCCTGCAAAAGAACAAGCCATCGTGGTTAAGGGAACTAATAAATGGGATGGCGGATGGGATGGCTCTAATTTCATCGTGGAAGCCGAAATAGCCGCGGATTGCTATGGTTTAGCTTTCCAAATGGTTTATGGCGCTAACCCAAATGCTTACTTTAGAATTCGTTCTATCGATATTGAATAGGAGTGAAAAATGAAAACAAAAAACATCTATTTTACAGTCGTTTTTACCGCTCTTGTTCCGGTGTTATTGACTTCTTGCAATAATGCTCAAGTGAGCGTTGATGATTTAATCGTGCCGACATTTACCACGGATAAAAAGATTACTTTTGGAGCGTGGAGTTGGACAGTTAATAATCTCAGCAATACACAATTATCGGATTTAAAAGAAGCGGATATCGATTTATTAATTGGCACTTTTAATGACCATAACGATAATACGGATGCTGCTTTACTTGATAGAGCAAGTGAATATGGAATTAATTTCATATTAGATAAGAGACCTTGGGATGGAACAATTCCTAGTTATGCTAATAAAGAGAATTTCTTAGGATATTGTGTTTTTGATGAACCAAGTTCCGCCGAACTTCCCACTCTCCAAACTATGAAAGAAAATTGGGACAATAGCGAACTAAAAGACAAGATGTTTTTTGTGAACTTAAATCCAAGTTATAGTTCTCATATTTCTGGTTCTTATGACCAATATGTCAAACAATATGTGGAAGATTTAGGGCTTGATATGGTTTCTTTTGATAATTATGCCCTTTACCATGATTTATATACCGACGAACCTGCTCTTAGAGAAGATTGGCTATATAATTTCAGTATTGCTAGTTATTATGCTAGAAAAAACAATGTGCCATTATGGTATACATTATTAACCACCGAACATAACGCCAGTGGACTCCATTATATCAATCCAAGTGCGAAAGATATGGAATATCAAATGTATGTCGCTATGGCTTTTGGTAGCAAATATCTCATTCATTATACTTATAACGCCACACAGGCCGATCATATCAATCCTATCGTTGATAAAAATGGAAATCCCACTGATAGTTATTTTGACGCTAAAGAAGCCGGAGAAACTATTCGCAAATGGGATAGTGTTTATATGAATTTTGATAATATCGGTGTGACTGGTATTTTTGGTAGTAAAGAAAATACTGGCTTATTGGACTATATGATGAAAGATATGCCAATAAATGAGTCTAAGGCGCTAGAATCCGCCCAAAGTGATTACGACATCGTCGTTGGTCATTTTGAAGATAAAAATAGCAACAAAGGCTTTGTTTTGACTAATATGACTAATCCTTATGATGAGACATCCGCTAATGTTAAACTTAAGTTTAATTCTAACTACAAAGGCGTAAAAATCTATTCTCAAAGCAAGGAAGAGGTCAAGACACTAACAAAAGGTTCAATTGATTTAAAAATTGATTCAGGAAGTGCCATTTTTGTAGTCCCTCTTAAAACAAAATAACTTTTCATAACAAGGGCTATTCAGTTAGCCCTTTTCTTTTAGTTGTAGTAAAATAAGCACATGCCAAATATTGAGATTAAGAATCTGACTTACCAATATAAAAGAAACAAAAATAACATCGTAGTGACCGCTATTGATGATTTATCATGCACCTTTGTTGATTGTGCTTTTAATGTCATTGTGGGTTCTTCTGGATGTGGAAAAACAACGTTATTAAAAATAATAGCTTCTTTGTTAGAGCCATATGAAGGAGAAGTTTTGACAGATGACGTTGATATAAGAGATTTATCAATTAGAGAAAGACATTTGGCCTTTGTTTCGCAAGAATATGTCCTATATCCTCATTTGACAGTGTTTGATAATATTGCGTTTCCTTTGAAAACAATTAAAACGGATAGAGAAGAAATAATCCGCCGCGTTTATGAAGTGGCAGAAGAAATGAATCTCATGGATTGCTTGCCTCGCAAGCCTCGTTATCTCTCTGGCGGCCAAAAACAAAGGGTGGCACTTGCTAGAGCAGTAATTAAAAATGCTGACCTTTATCTTTTTGACGAACCACTTAGTAATATCGATCCGATAATGAGAAACGAACAAAGGATATTTATCAAAAAAACCATGCAAAACCACCATAAAACCGTTATTTATGTGACTCATGATTTTAAAGAAGCAATGGCTTTAGCGGATTATTTATTTGTCATGGATAATGGAAAAATAGTAGTCTCAGGACAACCACTCGATGTCTATAACAGCGGTAATTCAGTTGTTAATGATTTTAGGAAAGCGACCTTTTTAGAACGAGATGAAAAAGAAGAATAATAAGACAGTTTATAAAAGTGACTATTCTAAAGCGGACTTGCCTAAATCAAGAACGCAACAATTTGGGAGAATTCTCAGAGATAATTTTGCCTTGTTCATCAAACTGGGTTTAATTCTTTTGCTTTTGATGTTTCCATTTGTTTTTGCCATCGCGATGAAAAACATTGCCTTTACAAATATTTCCCAAAACACTTCACTTTCGGATGTCGAAAAGGCAAACAATTATATTTATATCAGTATCATTTTTGGAGCTGCCTATATTCCTTGTGTCATGGTTTTGTTTTTGGGATTATGTGGAATATTCAAAATTTTAAGAAGATTAATATGGGATGAGCCACTTTTCTTTAAAGAAGATTTTTTCTTAGGCATCAAAGAAAGCTTTGGACCATTCTTGCTCTATGGCTTTTTAATAGGGCTAATTAGTTTTCTTTGCATCTTAGCTTATCAAGTTTCCGCGGGATACATGAAATATGTATCATATGTTTTAATAGGAATATCTTTCGCTATTGTTATTCCAATAATTCTCGTAGCCGCGTATATCTCTTCTATTTATAAAAGCAAACTTTCCGTGTCTTTTGTGGTTTCAGGAAAACTCTTTATCAGAAGAGGAATATTCACGATCTTAATTTTATTAATTCTTTATTCCACTTATTTCTTAATTCTTTTGCCGATCCCCCTTGTGGCTTTTATTGCTATTGTTTTTGTCCTGGTGATTCTTCTATTCCCTATTTGGCTACTATTAAGTTATATAAATTGCATCAAAAATCTCGATGATTATATAAATGTTTATCATTATCCTGAGCAAGCTTATTTGGGTTTATCCGCAAATATAAATCAAAACAAAACGGAAAAAGAAAACAACAACAAAAAAGAAAAAAAAGACAACACATAATCTTTTTTAATTAAGATTAATAAATGAAAATAAAACTATCTATAACACAATAGAAAGGAGAAAATATGAAAAAAAGTATTTTCGTTTCATTGGGGATTCTTTCTCTTTTAGTCGTGGGAGGAGCATCCTTTGCCTTATCCGCAAATAGGCAAGAATTCAAAGAAGCAAAAGCGGATCCGGTTGAATACACCGTTAATCCAACTGGTAATTTTGCCGATAATGGTAATAAAAACGTGATTGATCTTGAATGCACTCCAGAAAACGATATCCCAAAAGGCTGGGATGCTGGTGCACTAGTGCAAACATCTAGAGATGCGGTTATTATCAATGGTCAATATTTGCAAGATCAAGGTGGAAACATCACCATGCGTAAACAGGGGACTTATAGATACACTATCTGCATTGACTCTGTTTATAAATTCCATGACATCATCCAAGATGACGATATCGTCATCGTTGGCGGTCAATGGGCACAAGGAGAAGACATTGTTGTTTCATTAACTCCACTTTGCGTTCAATGGACTGGAACTAATTGGGTAAAACTAGATTCTTATGATATTGGTTCTGTTACTTTGAGCATTAAGGATAGTCGTAAAAATAATGTTAATGAATTATATTTTGCGGCCACTCCTGAAAACATTATGCCTGCTAATACAGACTGGAGCATCAGAGCAAAGCAAGGGTCAGATGATGGCTTTATCTTCAATGGTGTAGAAACAAAACCAGTCACAGGACATAAAGTTGAATTGATGAAATTACGTCAAGATTTATATTTGGTTTATATCCCTGATACTGGTTCACCATACAATTCTGTTGTCGCAGGTGACGTTATTACCATTCAAGGTATTTATGTATATCAATATTCACCAAGATTTGTTATGCATCTTCATATCCCAACCTTCTCGGTCACATGGGATGGCACTCAATGGGTGGATTATGTTCCACCTGCATTAGTCGATTCTTCTGCTGATCAATTAGAAGCTGGTAGCTTATTAGCTAATATTGGTAGAACCGATCCTAATAATCACTCTAAAACTTCTGTTAAGAATTTCGACCAAAGAGTGTATTGGGACAATGATTTAGGCGAAGAAGTTGATACATTGGTCTATAAAAAAGATACAAATAATCATACCGGTGTTTACTTCACAAGTAGCAGTGGTGCTGATGGCGAATTCCGTGTCTATTTCCCGGGTAATGGCTATAAAACCGAATCCAAAGGCTATGCGATGACTCAACTTACCTTTGATTACATCTATGATAATAGTAATACTATCGGCGAAAATTCTCGTAATCCAAGCATTACTTCAGATGGATATTTCGTTGATGTGGCAGAACATGTTTCTAATAACTTCACAGTTCAAGCTTTATTAAATAAAAACGCTAAGAATATGTATTACGATATCGAAGTTGACTTAGTCAATGATGGACAATTACATAGTGTTACTATTAATCTTGCTTATGGTTCTGTCTTAGGTTTTGGATTTAAAGTTTGGGACTTCAATGGAATGTTCTTCATGAGCAATGTCCATGCAAATTATCAAACATATAATGCCGATCTTGACAATATGTACGGCTTACTCAAGATGTATGATAGCTATAACGATCCAAATTATACCGATTGTACTGATTACTATGCTGCTGCTAAAGCTGGTTATCTTGCTTTAGATGCTGATGAGAAAGCATTATTTGGCACCAATGCTGCTTATGCTAGTGCCAAAGCCAGATTAGTTGCTTGGGCAGATGCCAATGGTGATGTCTTTGATGCTGCTGCTGGTACCATTACTGCTAAAGCAAATATGAGATTATTCAATGGTGTCAATAATCAAAATAGCATTGCTATTATTATCGCAATTGTCATGAGTAGTTCTGTTGTCTTGTTAGGCGTATTATTAGTTCTCAAAAAGAAACACAAATATAACTAATTAAGATAAAAAACATCCACGAATGACCAGGCGCGTTAAGTGCCTGGTTTTCTTTTGTGTTAATCGTTTTATTATAAAATAATAAATATCTTTTTTATTGGCTGATAATGTGGCAAAATATTAATAGGTATGAAATATAAAATTGGAATTGCTTTATTGTTAGTGGCGTCTTGTTTGTTAAATGGCTGCACTAGTTCAGAAGATCCTAAATTGACACATGAATATGTCTATTACAATGATGGAAAAGAAGAACAAGTTAAAACACCAACGATTGATGCCAAAATTAAAAATGGTGTTGATGTTTCTATCTTACCAACCGAATGGATGGGCTTTTATGATGATTTAGATAATTACGTCAATATCCGCAATTATTTTGTATCTGGTATAGAAAGTACGAAACCCGTTAGTCCAACATTGAGTTGGAATAATACATCAGAGTGTGACAATTATGGAATTAATCTATCCACTCACAAGGATATGTCTGATGCCATATTTATTTCCACCGAAAGTAATAACTTTGTGGAATTAAAAGATTTATATGCAGGAACCCATTATTATTATCAAATCCATGCTCAATACGAAGATAGAAAAGTAGTTTCTAAAAGATTTGATTTTTCTACTACTGACTTCTTTAGAACACTAGATATCGATCGTGTCTTAAATGCTCGTGATTTTGGTAATAAGAAAACCGAGGATAAAAAGAAACGTGTTAAGCAAGGATTAGTGTTTAGATCGGCAAATCTTGACTCCGTAACCACCACAGGCAGAAGAGATGCTATTGAAAAATATGGCATCAAAACCGACTTAGACTTAAGAGAAGCGGGGCCAAAAGCATCTCCTTTAGGAGATAGTGTTAAATATATCAATAATGCTACTGAGCAATATGGCTCGCCACAATATTATTCAATGGTTAATGGTGTTAATTGTGTCGAATATCAAACTGCCATGTTAAATAATTTGAAGGTGTTTGCCGATAAAGACAACTTCCCATTGGTTTTCCATTGTGCTATCGGAAGAGATAGAACAGGAACTTTAGCGATAACCCTTTATTTGCTACTTGGCATTAACATCGAACAAATTCAACAAGACTTTATCGTTTCCTTCTTCTCTAGTGCGTGTAATAAAGATTCTTTTGAAAATTGTTGCGAACAAATGGAAGCTCTTATCTATTACTACACATTCTATAAAGGGCAAGATGGCGTGAGCGATGGAACCGTTTATGAACGCACCGAAGAATACGCTCGTGATATCGGTTTAACCGCGGCAGAAATCAAAGCCATTAGAGATAATCTTTTAGAAGACAATAAATAAAAATAAGTCAAATTAAATACTCCTTTCGAGCAGCGATTTTGCTGCTTTTTCTTTACAAATAAAAATGTGGTTTTATGTGGAATTCAACAAGAAACAAACAAAAGCCACAAGAACAAGAAATTGAATAAAATCAAAGATTTTAATTTAAAAACATAATATTTTACACAAAATCAATTTTTTAAAATAACAACAAAAACAACACATCAAGTTTTGAAACTGCTTCCAAATATGTGGGATTGTGTTGGTTTTATGTGGTTTTTGTTGTGAAAGTGTTGTTTTCTTATTTACTTTGTTGTTTTATGTGTGATATAGTGTATGCACAGAGAGTACGTTTATGAATAAATTCTATACTGCCAAAATTGAAAAAAGTGATCGCATCACTAGACTTGTTGAAAACCTATTTAAGAAGATGCCAGAAGTAGAAGCGGCTCGTGCTGTTTTGCTTACGGAATCTTATATGCAAACCGAAAATGAACCAATCATCACCAGAAGAGGAAAAGCTTTTGCTCATATCCTCGACAACATTCCCATCATTATTCGTGATGAAGAACTTATTGTTGGCTCAACCACAATTGCTCCTCGTGGATGTCAAACCTATCCTGAATTCTCCTATGAATGGTTAGAAGCGGAATTTGATACTTTAGCCACTAGAGTAGCAGACCCATTCTATATTTCGGAAGAAACCAAACAAACTCTCAAACAAGTCAACAAGTATTGGAAAGGCAAAACGACCTCTGAATTAGCCATTTCTTATATGGATCCCAAAGCCTATAGCGCTTTCCTTCATGAAATGTATACAACCGGTAACTATTTCTTCAATGGTGTTGGTCATATCACAGTCAATTATCCAAAAGTCATCAAATATGGTTATCGTCATATTATCGAAGAAGCCAAAGAAGCTAAAGCCAAATTATGCTTTGCAGATGCTGACTATCCCACAAGGATTGCCTTCTTAAACGCTGTCATTATTTCTCTTGAAGCCGTTATTAGATATGCTCATAGATATAGTGAATTAGCTAAGAAAATGGCTTCGGAAACTAGCGATTCTAAACGCCGTATGGAATTAAATGAAATTGCTAGAATTACCGCAAAAGTGCCAGAATTTGGCGCGGAATCCTTCCAAGAAGCCTGCCAATCCTTCTGGTTTGTTCAACAATTATTACAATTAGAATCTTCTGGTCACTCCATTTCTCCAGGTAGATTTGATCAATATATGTATCCTTACTTCGCTAAGGACTTAGAAAAAGGCGCTATTACTCGTGAATATGCCCAAGAATTACTCGATTGTGTTTGGGTTAAATTAAACGATTTAAATAAATGTCGTGACTGTGTCAGTGCAGAAGGCTTTGCCGGATATTCTTTATTCCAAAACCTCATCGTCGGTGGACAAGATGTTAATGGCTTAGATGCCACAAATGATTTGTCGTTTATGTGTATTACCGCCACTGAACACGTTTTCTTACCACAACCTAGTTTCTCCATTCGCGTTTGGAATGGTTCACCTCACTCTTTATTAATTAGAGCAGCTGAATTAACTAGAACTGGTATTGGCTTCCCCGCTTATTACAACGATGAAGTTATCATTCCTCAACTTATCTCTCGTGGATTAACCGTTGCGGATGCAAGAGACTATAACATCATCGGTTGTGTGGAACCACAAAAAGCCTTTAAAACAGAAGGTTGGCATGATGCCGCTTTCTTCAATATGTGTCGCCCATTAGAACTAGTGTTCTCTAATGGTGTTGATAAAGGTAAACAAATCGGCCCCAAGACTGGTGATATTTCTGAGTTTGATACATTTGAAAAATTCTATAAAGCCTATCAAACCCAAATAAATTTCTTTATTAAATGCTTAGTTAATAGCATTAACGCTATCGATTATGCTCACAAAACAAGATGCCCATTACCATTTGAATCATCCATGGTGGAAGATTGCATAGGAAGAGGCAAATCTGTCCAAGAAGGTGGCGCTATTTATAACTTCTCTGGTCCTCAAGGATTTGGTGTCGCTAATATGGCGGATGCCATGTGGGCAGTGAAGACATTAGTCTATGAACAACACAAGTATTCCTTAGCCTTCTACAAAGAAGCTATGGAAAATAACTATGGTGAAGACATGGATATTCACCACGCTGAAAAACTCACAAAGAAAGTTGTCGCTAAGATTGTTGAAGCCGGTAAATCAGTGAGCAAAGAAGATGTGGCTAATATCTTTATGGAAATCAAAGCTAATAAATGCTCCGCTGATAAGAAAGCCGCTTATCAAAAACTTAAAGCGGATATTGAAGCATTACCAAAATATGGTAATGATATTGAAGAAATTGATAATTTCGCACGTGAAGTTACTTATTCATATACACGTCCGATGGATCAATATAGAAATCCACGTGGTGGTATTTTCCAAGCTGGATTATATCCTGTCAGCGCTAATGTCTTATTAGGTTCTCAAACCGGACCTACTCCTGACGCTAGAATTGGTTATACTCCTGTGGCCGATGGTGTTTCTCCCGCTGCTGGTAGAGATACTAATGGTCCAACTGCGGCCTGTAATTCCGTTTCTCATTTGGATCACTTTATTGCTTCTAACGGAACCTTATTTAATATGAAATTCCACCCAACCGCACTCGCGGGTGTTCAAGGATTAGAGAATTTCGTTTCCTTAGTAAGAGGATACTTTGATCGCAAAGGAACACACATGCAATTTAATGTAGTTTCTCGTGAAACCTTAAGAGATGCGCAAAAACATCCCGAAAAATATAAAGGTTTAGTGGTGAGAGTGGCTGGCTATAGTGCTTTATTCACCACCCTTTCTCGTGCTTTACAAGACGATATTATCAACCGTACTGAACAAGGAGAGTTCTAATGGACGATTATCTACAAACAAAAGGCAGAATATTTGATATCCAAAGATTCTCTGTCCATGATGGACCGGGAATCAGGACTATTGTTTTCCTTAAAGGATGCTTTTTGAGATGTCGTTGGTGTTGTAACCCCGAAGGACAAGAATTTGGCATTCAAGAAATGACGATGGATGGCAAAACCAAAGTCGTGGGCCAAGATGTCACTGTCGAAGAAGTCCTTGAAATCGTCGAAAAAGATCGTGTTTATTATGGACGCAGTGGTGGAGGCTTAACTCTCTCTGGTGGTGAATGTTTAGGCCAAATTGACTTCGCTCGCGATTTATTAAGAGGGGCTAAAGAAAGAGGTATTAATACCGCGATTGAATCTACAGGATTTGCAAGCTGGGATAAAATCGAACAATTAATCCCTTACCTTGATGTCTATCTCATGGATATCAAGCATATGAATTCCGCAAAGCATAAAGAATTCACCACGCAACCAAATGAATTGATCTTAGAAAACGCGAAGAAAATAGCCGCTAATTTCAAGAAATTAATCATCAGAACCCCCGTAATTCCCACATTTAACGATACCGAAGAAGAAATTAGAGCTATCGCTAAATATACCAAATCTATCGGTGTTAATGAGATGCATATTCTCCCTTACCATCGCTTAGGAAAAGATAAATATTACGGATTAAATAGGACCTATTCTTTAGAAGAAATAGAGCCACCTTCCAAAGAATTGATGCTTGATTTATTGAAAGTCGTGACTAATGAAGGCCTTAAGGGGCAGATAGGAGGGTAAAGATGGAACTAGATAAACTTCAATCTAACGAAAATAAGACTCGTATTATTCAAGAAAGTGTTCCTGGTAAGCAAATTACCTTAGCGCATATCATTGCTAACCCAGACGAGCTCTTATACCGCAAATTAGGGCTAGATCCCAGCATTGAGTATTCCGAAAAAGCCATTGGGATTATGACACTATGTCCGTCGGAAACCGCGATTATCGCCGCTGACTTATGTATGAAAGCTAGTGGAGCCAGAATGGGATTTGTCGATCGTTTCTCTGGCACAGTCATTATTACCGGTACAGTATCACAAGTGGAGGCCTCACTATTAGCCGTTATGGAGTATTGCACATACAAATTGAAATTCACCGTATGTGACATTACCAAAACATAATGCGAAAAATTATCTTAATCGGACGCAGTGGTGTAGGAAAAACCACTCTAAAACAGGCTCTAAAAAATGAAAAAATCGTGTATCAGAAAACACAATACATCGACTGGCACGATTGGATAATAGACACTCCAGGTGAGTATTGCGAAAACAAAAACCTCGGATGTGCCTTAGGCCTCTATTCCTACGAGGCGGATGTAGTGGGCTTATTAATAGCCGCTAACGAATGGTATTCATTATTCTCTCCCAATATGGTGGGAATGGTGAGTAGAGAATGTATCGGTATTGTCACTAAATGTGACTTAGCCGATCCTAGAAAAGCCGACGAGTGGTTAAGACTCACAGGCTGCCGAAAAGTATTCCATGTTAATTCATTAACAGGAGAAGGCGTGAAAGAAATTATCGAGTATCTAAAGATAGAGAAACCAAGATACTACGATTATGAATAAAAAGGAGATTCTAAATTATGACAATTATGAATGAATTAGAAATCAAAAAAGAGATTTGCGAAATTGGTAAGAGAATCTATAACCGTGGAATGGTCGCGGCTAATGATGGTAACATTTCTGTCAAATTGAATGACCATGAATTCTTATGTACTCCTACAGGAGTATCCAAAGGATTTATGACTCCTGACATGATTTGTAAAGTCAATGAAAAAGGCGAAGTGTTAGAAGCCAAAGCTCCTTATAAACCCAGCAGTGAAATCAAAATGCACATGCGTGTTTATGAAAGAAGAAAAGATGTTAATGCGGTCGTGCATGCTCACCCATTATATGCAACAACCTTCGCTATTGCGGGTCAAGCCTTAACACAACCCATTATGCCAGAAGCTGTTATTTCTTTAGGTTGTGTTCCATTAGCAAGATATGGCCGTCCATCTACCGAAGAAATTCCTGATTCTATTGAAGAATATCTTCCCTACTTTGATGCCGTATTATTAGCCCAACATGGTGCATTGACTTGGTCAGATTCCTTATTAAACGCTTATATGAAAATGGAATCTGTCGACTTCTATGCGCAACTCTTATATCAAACTAAACAAATCGGCGGACCCAAAGAATTCACTCCTGAACAAGTGGAAGATTTATACGAAATCCGCCGCAAATTCGGTATGAAAGGTAAACACCCCGCTAATGTTTGTTTAAGAGCTAAAGAAGGCAAACCATCTTGTCATGGTTGTGGTGGTGTCTGTAAAACCGGAGCATCCGCTGGTGATTCTGATGCCGCTCTTATCGATGAAATTACTAAAAGAGTCATGGATGCATTAAAGAAATAAAAGAATATGAATCAAGCTGAAGTAAAAGAGACAATTAGAAATATTGTAGAAGAATATATTCGTCCTAGCGAAGATATGACTCTTTTCGCAGCGCAAAATTTATCAAAAAAAGTCCGGCAAAAAGCCCGTGAAATGGGTGTTAATGCCGTGGTGGCCATCTTTAATAAAGGTGCTAATCCTGTTCTTGTAGAATGTGAAGATAATGCCCTTATCGCTAGCTATGATATCGCTTTTAATAAAGCATACACATGCGTAGCCGTAAAGATGTCGACCAAAGAATTATCAAGATTAGCTAAACCCGAAGGATCTTTATATGGAATTCAATTCACCAACAATGGAAGAATTGTCGTCTTTGGGGGAGGAGATACATTAACCAATAAAAAAGGACAAATTATCGGCGCTATTGGAGTAAGCGGTGGCACAGAAGAACAAGATACCGCTTTATCCAAATATGGCAAAGAATTGTTCGAGAAAGGAATGATGTAATATGGATTTAAATGCAAGAGAAATTGAAGAACTAGTTAAAAAGGTACTAGAAGATTTAAACGGCTCTCATAGTAGCGCTACTTCTAAACCAACTTTTGCTGGAAATATTCCCACTAAAGCACATGTGGCTTATTTAACTGCGTTAGAAAAATTTGAAGTTAAAGAAGTCAATGTTCCCGAAGTCGGTGATGATGATATTTTAGTGAGAGTGGAAGGATGCGGTATCTGCGGTACTGATGCTCATGAATTTAGAAAAGATCCTTTTG
>JAEEGL015282445.1_pt1 | contig 18558 bp, 19 predicted proteins | sample 9134231 | NCBI WGS metagenome assembly JAEEGL01 (sample SAMN16246548, study PRJNA631951) | gut metagenome | biome: gut microbiome; feature: rumen; material: fiber-attached | host: Bos | place: Iran: Karaj | collected 2018-10 | reverse complement strand
TGGGGCCTTCGGGGGTCTCTATGGGGCACATGCGTCCGTAGTGGGAGTGGTGAACGTCTCTGACCTCGAATCCGGCCCTTTCTCTGGACAGACCTCCGGGTCCCAGAGCCGAGAGCCTTCTCTTATGGGTCAGCTCGGACAGGGGGGGGGTCTGGTCCATGAACTGGGACAGCTGGGAGGAACCGAAGAATTCCTTGACAGCGGCGGTCACGGGGCGGATGTTGATAAGGTTGGAGGGAGTTGCGACCTCAGTGTCCTGGATGGTCATCCTCTCTTTAACGACCCTCTCCATTCTGGACAGGCCGATGCGGAACTGGTTCTGCAGCAGTTCGCCCACGGTCCTGAGCCTTCTGTTGCCCAGGTGATCGATATCGTCGGTGGAGCCAATGCCCTCGGTAAGCCCGAAGAGATAGCTGACCGACGCGATGATGTCGTCGAATATGATGTGCTTGGGAGAGAGCACGTGCCTCCTGGTGTACAGGAACTCGGCGAATTCCCTCTCCTCTTCGGCCTTCCTGGCTTTGCTCGCGTTCTTTGTCCTGGGGCCGTGGATCTCTTCGTACTCTGCGAAGACTCCGTTCATGGCCGGGAAGAAGACCTTGTCGGGCAGCTTGTAGGCCAGGGGGTCGAAATCAAGGTAGTCGGCAAACTTTACGAAGTTGTTGCCTATGACCTTGACTGCCTTGCCGTCGGTGTGCTTGGATTCGACGAAGACGTATTCAACGCCTGCGTCCTCGATCTTTGCGGCGTCGGCGCGGGATAGCTTTGCGCCGGCTTCGAAGAGGATCTCTCCGGTCACGGGATCGGTGACGTCCTCCATGAGCCTGCACAGAGCGATGCGGTTCTTAAGACCGAGCTTCTTGTTGTACTTATAGCGGCCGACCTTTGCAAGATCGTATCTCTTCACGTCGAAGAACAGGCCTTCGATGAGATCGTAGGCGCTGTCAAAGGTGGCGGGCTCGCCCGGCCTGAGCTTTCTGTATATATCCTTAAGGCCCTGCTCGAAGTTGTTGGTCCCGTCCTTTTCATAGGTCAGGGACAGCCTGTCGTCATGGCCGAAGATTTCTTCTATTTCTGAGTTGGTGCCCTCGTAGAGAGTAGCAGCGGTCTGGGTCTTGTACTCGCCGTAGCGGCGGACCCTCTTGTGCAGCTCTTCCTCGGTGATGGCGGGGTTCTTGGCTCTTTCGCCCGCGACCTTCTCGTCGACTCCCTTGTAGGAGAGAGCCCTTAAGATGGCGGTGATGGGCTGTTTTCTGGTGCGGTCAACGCGCACGGAAAGAGAAAGACCGGCGTCGGTCTCGTATTCCAGCCAGGCGCCCCTGTTGGGGATGATCTGGGTGGAGAAGAGCTTGTTGTTGGATTTATCGGTGCTTACGGAATAGTAGGGGCCGGGGGACCTGACCAGCTGGGTCACCACGACGCGCTCCGCGCCGTTGTAGATGAAGGTTCCTTTTTCTGTCATTATGGGGAACTCGCCCATAAAGACTTCCTGCTCCTTTACGTCGCCCGTCTCCTTGTTGATGAGGCGGACCTTTACCTTAAGAGGCGCAGAGTAGGTGGCGTCCCTCTCCTTGCACTCCTCCTGGCTGTACTTTGTTTCATCGGAAATTGAATGATCCACGAACTCAAGGGCCAGGTTATCCGCATAATCCCTGATGGGGGATATGTCTTCGAATACCTCAGAAAGACCTTCCTTTATGAACCAGTCATAGGAGGCCTTCTGTATATCCAAAAGGTTGGGCATTCTCCGAACCGCGGGGATCTTGGAGAAGCTTCTGCGCTTGCGCCTGTTGTCGTCGTCTTCAAGAACCTGCGGGGTATACCAGTCCTTTTCCATGTTTTCGGGCATCGTGTTCCCTCCTTAATTAAACGCTGGTGACTTATTGACAGTTACCGATATTTAACTCAGCTTCCGCAAAATGTCAAATAAAGTCGATTTTCTGCCATAAACTGGCAGATTTTCGGTGTTTCCAAAAGAACACCAAAAGGGTTGCCCCGGCAGGACAACCCTTTTATGAGTTGGCTGAGCCTGATTACTTCAGGGTGACCTTGGCGCCGACTTCCTCGAGCTTGGCCTTGATGGCGTTGGCTTCGTCGGTGGGAGCGCCTTCCTTGAGGATGGAGGGAGCCTTGTCTACCATTTCCTTGGCTTCCTTGAGGCCGAGTCCGGTCAGCTCGCGGACGACCTTGATAACCTTGATCTTCTCGGAACCGATCTCGGTGAGCTCTACGTTGAACTCGTCCTTTACGGCGGCGGCGGGAGCGTCGGCAGCGGCGGCAACGGCTACGGGAGCGGCGGCGGATACGCCGAACTCCTCTTCGCAAGCCTTTACGAGCTCGTTGAGCTCAAGTATGGTCATTCCCTTTATAGCCTGGATGATTTCTTCTTTAGTCATTTTAGTTTCTCCTTAAAACATTAAATGAATGTATGCGTTACTGAAAATTGTTGAATTACTCGGTCTTGGAATCGGCGATGGCCTGGAAAGTGCGGACCATCTTGCCGACGGGGCTCTGGATGCTGCCCATGAACTTGGCAACGAGCTCGGCTCTGGAGGGGATGGAGGCGAGAGCCTGGCAGCCGTTGGCATCATAGAGGACTCCCTCGACGACGCCGGCCTTGAAGGACATCTTGCTCATCTGCTTCATGGCTCCGGCAAGTACTCTGGCGGGGGCGATGGCGTCGTCATAGCTGACGGCCAGAGCGCTGGGTCCGGACAGGACGTCCTTGAGGCCTTCGTACTTGGTTCCCTCGATCGCCTTGGCGATCAGAGTGTTCTTGTAAACGGTGTAATCGACGTTGGCGTCGCGGAGCTGCTTTCTCATCGCAGTGACTTCCTCGACGGTGACGCCCTTGATCTCTCCGGTCTTCTCGTCCTTGCCGGTCATGTAATCGATGATGACGGCGGACTGGGCCTTCTCGAGCTTTTCTTTGATTTCTTCGATGATCGCAGCTTTAAGTTTCTGACTTTCTACTGACATTTTTCTCCTTTCCGGCTTCTTCTGAAGAAGAAAGCCTTTTCGGTTGCAGACAGAAAAGGCTTGGATTTATGGATCGTAACCTCGGCTGGATATTAAGAGCTTTCGCTCACCTGCTGTCTACAGTTTTTTATTCTGTTTAGTTGCGATTCAGGCCTTACTTGGTCTGAGCCACTGTCAGCTTCTGGGGATTGAGCTTGACTCCGGGGCCCATGGTGCTGGCCACGGTGGCGCTCCTGATGTACTGTCCCTTCGCTGCGGCGGGCTTTGCCTTGATGATGGCTTCCACAAGAGCCTGGTAGTTCTCGGACAGCTTCTCGGCGCCGAAAGATACCTTCCCGATGGGGGTGTGGATGATGTTGGTCTTGTCAAGACGGTACTCGACTTTACCTGCTTTGATCTCGGCCAGGGCTCTGGTCAGATCCATGGTAACGGTACCGGACTTGGGGCTGGGCATGAGACCCTTGGGACCGAGGATCTTACCGAGACGTCCGACGACGCCCATCATGTCGGGGGTCGCTACGACGACGTCGAAGTCGAACCAGTTTTCGGTCCTGATCTTGTTTGCCAGCTCTTCGGCGCCTACGTAATCGGCTCCTGCGGCTTCAGCCTCGTGAGCCTTGTCTCCCTTGGCGAATACCAGCACCTTGACGGTCTTGCCGGTTCCGTTGGGAAGGACGATAGCGCCTCTGACCTGCTGGTCAGCGTGTCTTCCGTCTACGCCCAGTCTGAAGTGGGCTTCAACGGTCTCATCGAATTTTGCGTGCGCCAGCTTGCATACAAGCTCCAGCGCAGGCAGCGCGTCATACAGTTCGGCCTTGTCGTACTGCTTGACGGCATCCTGATACTTTTTGCCTCTCTTGGCCATTTGTACCTCCTTGTGGTATTAGCGGCATTGAGCCTCCCACCTTTTAGCCTTCTACTACTATGCCCATGCTTCTGGCGGTCCCCTTGATCATCTCGGTTGCGCTCTCCAGGGTTGCCGCGTTCAGGTCGGGCATCTTGGTCTGGGCGATCTGTCTCGCCTGCTCGAGAGTGATGGTGGCGACCTTCTTCTTGTTGGGCTCTCCGGATGCGGTCTCGATTCCCGCCGCCTTCTTGATCAGTACTGCCGCGGGGGGAGTCTTGGTCACGAAGGTGAAGGACTTGTCGGAATACACGGTGATCACTACGGGGATGATCATGCCGGCATTCTCGGGTCCCTGAGTCCTTGCGTTAAACTGCTTGCAGAAGTCCATGATGTTCACGCCCTTCTGACCGAGAGCGGGGCCGACCGGGGGCGCCGGATTGGCCTTGCCTGCGGGTATCTGCAGCTTAACGAAGCTGTCGATCTTCTTTGCCATTGCTTTTCTCCTTTCTACGGGGCTGCCCCGTTTTTCGTGTTATGTAAAGATCTAAGGTTTTAGATCTTATCGACCTGGTCGAATTCGACCTCGACGGGAGTCGATCTTCCGAACATGTCCACCCTGGTCTTCAGAGTCTGCCTGTCGGGATTGACCTCCTCGACCACTCCGGTAAAGCCCTTGAAGGGGCCGGAAATGATCTTGACGCTGTCGCCCTCTGCGATGTCGAGGACGATGACGGTCTTTTCGATGCCCAGTCTTCTGACCTCCTCATCGGTGAGGGGGATGGGCTCGCTGCCCTGTCCCACGAAGCCGGTGACGCCCTGGGTGTTGCGCACCAGGTACCAGGATTCGTTGGTCACTATCATCTTGACGATGACATAGCCGGGGAAGATCTTGCGGGTCTTGACTACCCTCTGATTGTCCTTGAACTCTACCCTGTCTTCGGTGGGAACTATGACCTGCAGCACAAGGTCCTGCATGCCCCTGTTCTCGACCAGCTTCTCAAGGTTTACCTTAACCTTGTTCTCGTGGCCCGAATAGGTGTGGATGACGTACCACTTGGGCTCCTTGCTGCGGCGCCAGAACCCGGGAGGGACCTCGTTGCGCTCGGCGGCAAGAGAGGGGGAGACGGGCTCCTTCTCAGCGGCTTCGCCTTCAAGCTTTTCGCTCAGCTTCTCTTCGGACATCTCGCTCTCCTACATGGTGATGTTCAGGACCTGCTCGAGTATGGCGAGGATGCCGGTGTCGAGGAGCCAGAACAGCAGGGCGAAGAATCCGCACACGGCCAGTACGACCAGAGTGTAGCGGTAGACTTCCTTCTTGGTGGGCCAGACGACCTTCTTGAGCTCGGTCCTGACGCCGTGGAAATATTCTTTTACGCGGCCCTTCTTGGCGGGGGCGGCGGCGTTGTCGGTGTTAGCCATCTCAGAAATTCCCTTTCACTACTTGGTCTCTTTGTGCATGGTCTGCTTCTGGCAGAACTTGCAATACTTCATCATTTCGATCCTGTCGGGGTCGTTCTTCTTGTTCTTGGTGGTATTGTAGTTTCTCTGCTTGCACTCGCTGCAGCTGAGGGTGATCCTCACTCTGGAACCGTTAGCCATTTGATTTCCTCCAAATTATCCGCTCTAAAGGCGGTTTATCAGCGCATTAAACTCGCAAATGCCCCGAAAGCGGCATAGCGATACCGATTAAACATACCACGGCCGCCTGTCCATGTCAACTGAAATTTCAACATTTTCAGCACTTTTCAGAGACCTTCTGCATGTAGTTTCCATGCCATTTTTCCCTACAAGATATGGTGGGTCGGGCGGCTTGCCTGAGGGGCGTTTTCCTTTGCGTAATTAAAAAGACCCTCCGGGCCGTGCGTCAAGAATAATATACCCCCCGCGGGCAAAAAGCAAGCAAAAAAGCCGATAGATCCGGGCATTTGTCCAACTATTCCGATTAATTTGATAACTTTTCGTCCGCGCCGATCTATTTGATTATTCAGTTGGACATATAAATGCCCCTGTGATTTAATTCATTGCGGTCTGCAAGATACGATTTCATCATTAAAAAAGGAGAAGACTCGATGAGAGAACCCGTTGAGGAACTCAAAAAGAAGGGCCTGATCGCCGAAGACGCCAGATCCGCGGCCAAGCTGACCAAAGAGCAGCTTATGGAGCTTGAGCAGAAGGAGAAGACTCCTGCCCGCATGGCTCTGGATCTGGTCATAAGCCTGCTTCCCGCCGCAGCCTGCGCGGCCGCCCTGCTGGAGTACCGATTCGTGCCCGACAAATACAACAACCCCAACCCCGGGCGCTATGTCGTGCTGCTGCTCATCCCCATTTTTATATATATGGTACGCTGGATCGTTTCCCGATCCAGATATGCCGCAGGCGATAAGAAGCTCTATTGGAAACTGCTGTACAGCGCTCCCCTCTGGACGGTCATTTATCTGGCGCTGACAGTATTCGACTGGCTGACCCTCAAGACGGGAAAGCTTCTCTATCCCTTTATTCCCTGGGTAAACGATATCATCAACGCCATCGCCGGAGACTGGCAAATGCTCCTCAAGAGCACACTGTTCTCCCTGAGACTGCTGCTCTTGGGCTACGCCTGGGGCGTCGCAGTCGGCCTGGTGACCGGCATAGCCTGCGGCTACAGCGAAAAGATACGCTACTGGATAAACCCGATCGTTAAGGTACTGGGCCCCATACCCGTGGCGACCTGGCTGCCCCTGGTGATGCTGCTGGCCCCGTCCCCCTTCTCGGGCTCCATATTCATAATAGCCCTGGGGACCTGGTTCGCGGTCACCATGGCCACCATCACCGGCATATCCAATATAGACAGATCGTATTTCGACGCCGCAAGGATACTGGGAGCGAAGGGAAGCCAGCTGATATTCAGTGTCGCCATTCCTCATGCCGTACCCAACATACTGCAGGGCATGACCCAGGGCATGAGCTCGGCCTGCATAGGTCTCATGGTCGCCGAAATGATGGGCGTCGAAGCAGGTCTCGGCTGGTACATAACCTGGGCAAAGGCCTGGGCCATGTTCAACCGCATGTTTGCCGCCATAATAGTCATCTGCATCATCTTCAACGCAGTAGCCAAGGCGCTGGAACTCATTAAGAGGCGTGCCCTTCGCTGGCAGAACGGAGGCAAGTAGGATGCCGGAAAGCGTAAAACTCAAACTCGAAAACGTCTCCAAGAGCTTCGCCCGGGTCGATAAGAACGACATAACGAGCGCCCTTGAAAACATCGACCTGGAGATGACCGGCGGAGAGTTCGTCTGCGTGGTAGGGACCTCCGGATGCGGCAAGAGCACGATGCTGCGCCTCATCGCGGGCCTCATAACCCCCACCACCGGCAGTGTCACCGTGAACGGCATTCCCGTGGAAGGACCCGCGCCCGAAAGGGGCATGGTCTTCCAGCAGCCCACCCTTTTCCCCTGGCTTACGGTGGAAAAGAACATCTCTTTCAGCTTCCGTATGCAGCACAAGCTTGAAGGCAGCAAGGAACAGGTGGACCGCATACTTGACGTCATAGGCCTCAAGGCCTTTAAGGATGATTTCCCCGCCCAGCTCTCCGGCGGCATGGCCCAAAGGGTCGCGCTGGCAAGATCTCTGATCTGCCGGCCCGGGATACTGCTGCTTGACGAACCGCTGGGGGCCCTGGACGCCTTTACCCGCATGAACATGCAGGACGAGATCCTGAGCATCTGGAGAAAGACCCGCCAGCTGGTGGTCATGGTGACCCACGACGTGGACGAAGCCGTGTACATGGGCACCAAGGTGGTGGTCATGGAGCCCCATCCCGGAAGGATCATGGGGGAGATAAACATAGATCTGGATCATCCCAGAAACCGAAGCAGTTCTGAATTTGTCGCGTACCGCAACCAGATACTGGACATGCTGCACTACGGCAATAAAGAAGAATAGATATCACTGTATTTCACAAAGGAGAAACGGACGAAATGAATAATTTAAAGAAAGCCGCGGCCCTGCTGCTGGCTCTGTGCATGATCATCGCCATGGCTGCCTGCGGTCAGAAGGAAGAGGCCGCCAAACCGGCTGCCCAGCCCGCCGAGACAAAGCCTGCCGAGACAAAGACCGAGGAGCCCAAGCCCGCGGAAGCTCCCGCAGAATCGGAGGAGGACGCCTGGAAAAAGGAGCCCGCTTACGGTCAGGTCATCAAGTATCAGGTGGGAAGCGGCTGCACCTCCGGCACCCGGGTCGCCGACATCAAGGGATTTTTCGAGGCTGAAGGCCTTCAGGTCGAAGGCTACAAGGCCGACTCCCTGGTAGAAGGCCTGGGCACTAACCTGGTCCAGATCGGCGTAGGCCATATCGCCACCACCCTGGTACCCACCACCAACGGCGTCGACATCGTCTTCACCGGCGGAGCCCATTGGGGATGCAAGTCCCTCTATGTCTGGGGCGCCAGCGAGTATAAGACTCTTGAAGACCTCAAGGGCCTTAAGATCGCCGTTCCCAACGGCATAGGAAACAGCGACTACAACATCACCGCGAGACTGCTCGACCACGACGGGATCAACCCCCTCACCGACGTCAGCCTGGTTCAGGTCGAAAACGGCGCCTGCGTAGCGGCCATGGAAAAGGGAGATATCGCGGCGGCCCTGTTCACCGACGTATTCGCCTACGATATGGTCAAAGACGGCACTCTGCGCTGCGTAAGGTCCATGCTCGACGAGGATGTCAACCATCTCTGCTGCATAATAGCCATGAACGGGACCTTTGCCAAGGAGAACCCCATCACCGCAGCCAAGCTGACCTCCGCCATCAAGAAGGCTCACGAGTGGATGCGCGAAAACCCCGACGAGTGCTGCGACCTGCTCCTGGCAGAAGGCCTCGCCAGCGGCGACCGCCAGAAGAACTACGATTACTACACCTCTCTTAAATTCGGTCCCTCCGACGAAGCCACCGAAGAGCAGCTCGACGCCCTTGTAAAGGACTACAAGCGCCTCGGTCTCTGCACGACCTCCGACGACGAAGCGACCATAATGAAAAAGGTCTGGCATCCCCTGGGTTCCATAGATTAAGACCTAAAGCCGGCCCTTCCCCTCTCTGCCGGCATGAGATCCGCAGCGCAGGCTGACCGGAATATAAAGACGCCTCCCCGCACGGGAAGGCGTCTTTCGTTTACTGTTTACGGTTTACGGCGGTCCGTCCTTATTCTTCTTCGTCGAGCGTCAGAAGAGCCCTGTAGAGCACGTCGGCGCCTTTTCTCAGGTCTTCGGGCTTCGTATATTCCTCGCCGCAGTGGCTGAAGCCCCCTTCGCTGGGGACGAAGACCATGCCTATGGGCACCCGGTGGGCCATGGGATTGGCATCGTGGCCGGCTCCGCTGGGCACTACGGCGTGGGAATAGCCCAGGTCTTCGGCGGCCCTGTCAATTACGCTTATGAGACGGGGGTCGCACTTGACGGAGCCCTTATCGACCATGGGGCTGATGTCAAAGGATACGGTCTTTATGCCGGACGCGATCTCTCTGATCCTTTCGAGGAAGAGATCGGTCACCCGCCGGTCCATGTGCCTGAACTCAAAGCAGCAGGAGACCCTGCCGGGTATGACGTTCTCGCTGCCCGGCTCCAGACTCAGGGTGCCCACCGTGAACACCAGGGCGTCGTCTATCCCGCGGCAGGACTTCTCGGCTTCGACGATCAGTTTCGACATGGCGACCAGGGCGTCGGAGCGGTCCTTCATCGCCGTGGTCCCGGCGTGGTTGGCTTGTCCGATGGCGGTGACCCGGTAGCGTATGACGCTCACAATGCCGCTGACTGCCCCTATGTCGAGCCCGTCCCGATAGAGGCGGTCGCCCTGCTCTATGTGGGCTTCGAGGTAGCATTTTACGCCACTGAAGTCTTTCGCGCAGGCGAGGACGTCGTCCGTCGTGAGGCCGACTCCCGCCAGGGCTTCGGCAAGACCGGGCTGGGCGGGGTCGACCAGTCCGCAGACCGCCCTGCTTCCAAAAGTGCCCCCGAAGGGGTTGGACTCCTCGCCGTTGAAGCCCCAGATCTCAAGGCTGTGGCGGAGAGCGCGCCCCTCCTCTTTAAGCCTTCTTGCCGCCTCGATCCCCGCTGCGACTCCGAAGGCCCCGTCGTAAAGACCTCCCCCTGGCACCGTGTCAAGGTGGCTTCCTATTATAATGGTTCCAAGGCCGGGTTCGCTGCCCCCGAGGCCCCCCCTGACGTTCCAGACAGCGTCCATCGAGGCCTCAAGGCCCTGTTCCCTCATCAGCTCTTTGGCTGTTTCGGCGGCTTCTTTATACTCCCTGCTGAAGCAGGCCCTGGTGTAGCTCCCGTCGGGGTTTTTGCCGGCCTTTCCTATGGCGGCCAGTATCTCGTTAACGCAGTTCATCGATCGCGCCTTTCTGCTTCGGGCAGGATACGGGCCTTACGAAGCGGCCCCAGCCGGCGGCGCTCTTGTCCACCCTGCCGTTTTCAAAGACCACACGGCCTCTCACCACGGTCGCGTCTATGCCGCAGTCAAGAGTCCGGCCCTCGTAGACCTTCGCTATGTCCCTGGCCCGGCTGTAGCTCTCCTCTGCCCTCACGACCGTCTTTCTGTTCATGTCGATTATGACCAGGTCTCCGTCGGCTCCCGCCGAGAGGGTCCCCTTCTGAGGGAAGATCTTAAACAGCCTGGCCGGATTCACGCAGCAGAGCTCCACTATGCGCTCAAGGCTCACGCCCCTCTTCATTCCCTCGCTTATCATCAGCGGGAGCCTCAGGTCTATGCCGGGGAAACCCGAAGGCGAGAGGAAGATGTCGGGATCTCCGTTCTTGTCTCGCTTTTCCTTTTCTTCTATCGTAAAGGGGCTGTGATCGCTGCCTATGAAGTCGACGGTGCCGTCCTTGACATAGTCCCAGAGGCGGTCGACGTCCTCCCTGGAGCGGAGGGCGGGGTTGCACTTGGCGTAGGCCCCGAAGCGCTTTACGTAGCTGTCGTCAAGCAGCAGGTAGTGGGGACAGGTCTCCACCATGACCTGCTGGCCTCTCGCCCTTGCTTCTTTTGCCAGCTCCATCGACTGCCACGACGACACGTGGACCAGCTCTATGGGACAGCCCACGTCTTCCGCGAATTTGAGCATCTTGCTTATGGCCTCTATCTCGACTATGGGCGGCCTGCTCTCGCAGTGGGCCATGTTGTCGGTCTGACGGCCCTCTTCGCGCAGCCTCTTTATGAAGCCGGTGATCAGCTCGTTGTCCTCGGCATGGGCGGCGACAGCGAGGCCGGTCTTCTTCACTTCCTGCAGCACCCTGTAGAGCTGGTCGTTGTTCTCGCTGGTCAGGCCCTCGAACTCGGCGTCGCGGCCCTCGGGGGCGGCATGGAGGAAGGTCTTGTAGGCGACTATGCCCTCATGGCTTAAGGGCTCTATGGCCTCGGGGTGTTCCCCTCCCGCTGCGCCGAAGAAGCAGAAGTCCACGCAGACCCCTTTTTCGTGCCTGTCGTTGGCGGGATGGTCTTCCCCCCTGCATATTGCGAGGCGGTCCCTTAAGATCTTTGCATTCCACTGAGGGGGCATGGAAATGGGGTGTTCGAAGAAGGTGGTACAGCCTCCCGCCGCCGCGGCTCTGCTTCCGACTTCAAAGGTCTCCCTTTCCCAGTGGCCGGGGTCGCGGTAGTGGACGTGGGTGTCTATGCCTCCCGGTATGACGCGCTTTCCCGAGGCGTCTATGGTCCTCTTCGCTTCGCCGAGGAGACCCGGCTCCGCCACAACGGCGATCCTTCCGTCTTTTATACCTATATCGGCCCTGCGGAAACCGTTTTCGATAAAGGTCATGCCGTTGATGACCGCAAGATCAAGCATTTCAAGCTCCTTTCATTCTACAGCGCAATGAGGTTCTCTATGGGGCGTCCCGTGAGGTAATTGTCCAGGTTTCTCGCTATGAGCTGTCCTATGAAGCCCTGCCAGCTGTCTCCCATGCCGCTCTTGTGGGAGCTGATGAAGAGATTGTCCAGATCCCAGAGGGGGCTGTCTTCGGGCAGGGGTTCCTGCTCGAAAACGTCGCAGGCCGCTCCGGCTATGGTCCCGCTCTTAAGAGCCCTTACCAGGGCTTCGGTGTCCACCAGGCCGCCCCTTGCCAGGTTCAGCAGGACCGCGTTCTTCTTCATGTGCCCGAAGGCCTCGTCGTCAAAGAGGTGGAAGGTGGAGGGCAGCAGGGGCAGGTTCACGGATACGTAATCGCTCTGCTCAAGTATTTCGTAAATGTCGTCCATGCTGCGGAAGTAGCGGGTAAGGGGCGAGGTGTCGGCGTCGTCCAGGCCGAAGGCGACGACATTCATGCCGAAGGCCTTCGCCCTCAGGGCTATCTGGTAACCTATGGAACCGTAGCCCAGTATGCCCAGGGTCTTGCCGTAAAGATCGGTGAAGCACTGACACATCCACTGATCCTGGCCGAACATGTTCCAGCGCCGGCCTTTCTTGTCATCCTCCAGCTCCCTGACCCTGCGCGAGAAAAAGAGCATGTTCATTACGGCGTGCTCCGCTATTGAGATGCTCATGACCCCGCGGCTGTTGGAAAAGGCTATGCCCCTTTCCTTAAGGTATTTCAGGTCCACCGTGTCGTAGCCGGCCCCGGTGCTCTGAAGGAAACGGAGCTTCGGCATCAGCGAAAGCAGGGGCGGATTCATGAAGAAGGGCTGGGATATGAGCACCTCGGCCTCCGAAAGATCGAAGAGGGACGGATCCTTCTCGGCAGCCCTCAGCTGCTCGTCCGAAAGAAACAGTATGTCCTTTCTTTTTTCTTCGGGGACGAGGTGTTCGTACAAAGAATTGCAGACGAATCTGTATCTCAAGTTCTGATCCTCCTTTGGGCTTGCGGTTTTACTACTCGCTTAAGCCGCCGCTGTAATAGCGTATCTTGCTGGTCTTAAGGCCCAGGTTCACCATGCTCTCCGCCATGGCAAGGCCGCAGGCGACTCCATCGAGCACAGGGCAGCCCAGGGCTTCGGAGAGCTTTTCGGCCATACCGCAAAGGCCGGCGCAGCCCAGTATCAGCACCTCGGCCCCGTCCTCTGCGAGGGCCCTTCTGCCCTCGGCCAGGTATTCCTCAAAGGTCTCCATCCTGGTCCTGGAGGCTCTCACCGAAGCGAGCCAGCGGTCCATCTGATAGGTCCTTACCAGGTTCTTCTTGTTGGGCACCGAATAAGTGCCGTGCTGGAGTATGGAGAAGCTGTCGCCCAGCTGGCTGGCGTAGTACATGGCGGCCTGGCCTATGCCCACCACCGGCTTGTCTGCGATCTCGCGCATCAGGAAGAGGTTGGGGTCGCAGGCACAGGCGACTACGAAGGCGTCGGCTTCATCCGCGTATCTTCTCACCAGTTCCGCCATGCCCGGCTGGGCAAGGGCCTGGTCTTCGAGGGTATCGATGAAAGGCGGGGCGGAATCGACCGAAAGGACTATCGCCTCAAAGCGGCCTGCGGCATAGGCTTCTGCGGCAGCCCTGATGTCCGCCGTCATCTCGGGGCTGCTGTTGGGGTTTATAACTGCGATCTTCAAGCTAGGCCTCCCCTTTCTTTTCTTCGAGCGCTTTTTCCATACCGGCTATTTGGCAGCAGATGCAGAACAGGGGCATGGCGGCCTCAAGGTCTTCCATATCTGCCAGGGTCGGAGCCAGGCGTATGTTGCTGTCTTTAGGGTCTTTGAAATATGGGAAGGTGGACCCGGCATCAGCTATTATGACCCCAGCCTCCTTTGTCAGCTGAAGGGTCCTTTTGGCGCAGCCAGGATAGGTATCGACGGAGATGAAATAGCCTCCGTCGGGCTTTTTCCATGTGAGGAGGTCTTCGAAGGGTATGCCGTTCCTCAGGATCTCATCTATGAGATCCATCTTGGGGATGATGAACGACGCCTGCTTTTTCATGATCTCCCGCACGTTTTCCGCGTTCCTGAGGTATTTGACGTGGCGCATCTGGTTGACTTTGTCGTAGCTGAAGATCTGCATCTTAAGCTGCTCCTTTATCTCGGAGAGCAGCCCGTCCCCCGCCGCTATCATGGATACGCAGGAGCCGGGGTAGCTGATCTTTGCAGTGGAGGTGAAGTAAATGATGCGGTCCTCATTGCCGCACTTCCTTGCCTCGCTGAAGATGTCGAGCACCGTGTTCTCGCGGTAAAGATGGTGAACCACGTAGGCATTGTCCCAGAAGATCTTGAAATCGGGGGCCGCCGCGGGCATAGAGGCCAGGCGCCTTACGGTCTCGTCGCTGTAGACGCAGCCGGTCGGGTTGGAGTACTGGGGAACGCACCATATGCCTTTGACAGACGGATCTTCGGCGGCCAGCTTTTCTATCATGTCCATGTCGGGACCGTCTTCGCTCATGGGCACGTTTATCATCTCGAAGCCGAAGTTTTCGGTGATGCGGAAGTGGCAGTCGTAGCCGGGAACGGGGCAGAGCCACTTTCTCACCGGCAGGCTGCTCCAGGGGGCGTTGCCGGCGGTGCCGAAGCAGTAGAGGCGGGCGAACTCGTCGTACAGCAGGTTATAGCTGGAGTTTCCGCCTATTATTATGTTCTCCGCGGGAAGCCCGGTAAGCTCGGCGAAGAGCCTGCGGCACTCGATGAGGCCGTACATGCCGCCGTACTGGCGTATGTCGAGGCCCTCTTCGGATATGAAGTCGTCGGGGCCCAGGTTGGAGAAGATCTCGACTCCTATGTCGAGCTGCTCCTTCGAAGGCCTTCCCCTTGATATGTTCATGGAAAGACCCTTCGCCTTGTATTCTTCGTAATCTTTTCTGAGGAGCTTCAGCCCTCTTTCGAGCTCTTCTATCGAAAGATCCTTGAGTTTCATACGCTCTCCTTTCTTTAAGCGTTGAGCAGGAAGGCTTTGTATCCCTTCACCGCCTCGTAGAGGTCAGCCTTGTTTATGATCTCCCAGGGGGCGTGCATGGAGAGGACCGGAACACCGCTGTCTATGACCTCCATGCCGTAGAGGGCGCAGATGTAGGCTATGGTGCCTCCGCCGCCCTTGTCGACCCTGCCCAGCTCCGCGGTCTGGAAGGCCACCTTGTTGTCGTCCATTATTGCCCTCAGCCTTCCCATGAACTCGGCGTTGGCGTCGTTGCTGCCGCTTTTGCCTCTGGAGCCGGTGTACTTGTTGAAGCAGACCCCCCTTCCGAGGAAGGCCGCGTTCTTCTTTTCGAAGGCGTCGGCATATGAGGGATCGTAGCCGGCGCTGACGTCGCAGGAGAGCATCCTGCAGGAGGCGAGGGCCCTGCGCAGGGAGAGCTCGCTGAAGCAGCCCAGCTTATCCATGATCTCGGCGACGGCATTCTCAAAGTACCTGGCTCTCATTCCGGTGGCGCCCACGCTTCCCACCTCCTCCTTATCTGCCAGTATGCAGCAGCAGGTGAAGCGGGGAGTTCCCTTTACGGACAGCATAGCCTCTATCTCGGCGTAAGCGCAGACCCTGTCGTCGTGGCCGTAGCCCATTATCATGCTCCTGTCGAGGCCGAAATCGCGGCTCTTTCCCGCGGGGACAGCCTCCAGCTCGGCCGAGAGGAAGTCCTCCTCTTCAATTCCGTACTTTTCTCTCAGTATCTCGAGGACAGCGGCTTTGACCCTGTCCTTTTCGCAGTTCTTCAGAGGCTTTCCGCCTACTATTATGTCGAGGGCTTCCCCTTCTATCACCACGCTGGCCTTCTTCTGCTGCTGGTCGGCGGAGAGGTGGACCAGAAGGTCGGAAATGCCCAGCACCGGGTCGCCGTCGTCTTCTCCCACGACTATATCGATGAGGCTGCCGTCCTTTTTCGCCACAGTGCCGTGGAGGGCCAGAGGAAGCGCGACCCACTGGTACTTCTTGACCCCGCCGTAGTAGTGGGTGTCGAGATAGGCGAGATCCGAATCCTCGTAGAGGGGGTTCTGCTTCACGTCGAGCCTTGGGCTGTCGATGTGGGCTCCTATGATGTTTATACCTTTTTCCGGGGATTCGGAACCTATGATGTAGAGCTGGACAGCCTTGCCCATGGTGTCGACCCAGACGCAGTCGCCCGGTTTAAGAGTCTTGCAGCCGGCGAGGTCTTTGTAGCCGGCTTCCTTAGCCATCCTCACGGTCTCTTTTACGCATTCCCTCTCGGTCTTGCCCTTGTCGAGGTAGGCTTTATACCTTTCGCCCAGTTCCTTTACAAACTTTTCATCTTTTTTAGTGTACTCGGTCCACGCGTTGATGCGTTCCATCGCTGTTCCTCCTATTATAAAAAACTATTCCGTCAGCAGCTCCACCAGCATCTCCTGTTCGCCCTTCAGGTGTACGGTCTCGCCGTACTCGGCCAGCCTGTCATTGCCCTCGATGACGGTCAGGACAAGATTGCCCGAAAGCCTTCCGTTCTGGGTGTGTATGGCCGCCGGGCCCCAGGCGAGAAAGAACTCGCCGCCCATCTGAAGGCTGGGGATGTTTCCCGGATATACTATGATCTCGCCCTTTGAGGGGATGTGTATGGGGGACTCATAGGGAACTTCCCAGGCGAGGTCTCCCAGGCGGGCAAAGCAGGCGCTGCCGCTCCAGGAGACATGGCGCATCTTTATCCTCCAGGGCATGAGCTTTAATAGCCATTCGCTCGTCTTCGGGCTCTTTTCCTCTTCGAGCCTTGCGATGAAGGTGTATCCCGCCGATGTGAGCTTTACCTTTTTCATATTTCCTCCTTTTCGGGCCCGCGGTCCGTTTTTTTCTTATATTTTACTGGATTCGGGCTTTCTTCTCAAGGCAAAAGATGGAAAAAGGCGGGGCTTGAGACCGGGCTTCCGCGATGGTAAAATCAATTCAATACTATCCCGAAAAGCCGCCCGCAGCGCAAAACATCAGAAAGGACGCCCCATGAAGCTCACGGTACTCGCCGACAACAGCACCTTTATAGACATGTATTACCTGGGAGAACCCGCCGTCTCCTATTACATCGAGGACGGAGGGACGAAGATACTCTTCGACACCGGCTATTCCGACGTTTACCTCAGGAACGCCGAGGCCCTGGGCATATCCCTTGAAGACCTCGACGCCGTGGTCATATCCCACGGCCACAACGACCACACCGGAGGCCTCAGGTGGTTCCCTGAGACCGGAAAGAAGATAAGGCTAACAGCTCATCCGGACGCCTTTGAGGAAAAGCGTCACGAAGGCCTTGCCGTAGGCTCCTTCCTCACAAAAGAAGAGCTGGGGGACCGCTTCGAGCTCGTCCTGAGCAGGGAGCCCCTTAAGATCAGCCCTTCCCTCACCTTCCTCGGAGAGATACCCCGGGTCACCTCATTTGAAGGAAAGCCGGTCGGAAAGCGCTATGTAAAGGGCTGCTGGCAGTCCGACAGGGTATTGGACGACAGCGCAATCGTCTTCGAAAAAGAGGACGGAATATACATAGTGACCGGCTGCTCCCACGCCGGTATCTGCAATATAATACTGAGGGCAAGAGAGCTCTTCGGCGGCAAAAGGGTCAAAGGCCTCATAGGGGGATTCCATCTCTTCGACGCGAAGAGCGAACAGATGAAGCAGACCGCCCTCTTCCTCGAAAAAGAAGGCATAGACTTCCTCTATCCCTGCCACTGCACCTCCCTTGCCGCCCGCTGCGCCTTAGACCGCCTGATGCCGATAAACGAGGCCGGCGTAGGTTTAAAGCTCGAGTGGTGAGTGATATGCGTATATCGCCCAGACATTTATGCGTAAAAAAGGCGGGCCGCTCAAGCGGTCCGCCTCTTTTGACTCTTTAAAGTTCTCTGTCGCTGCTCGTCGCCAGGTATTTGAGGATATCCCTTCTGGTAACTATGCCTATGAAGCTTCCCCAGTCGTCGACGACCGGTATGAAATTCTGCTCCATGGCCCGAAAGACCAGGTCTTCGGGCTCCGCCGTGATAAGGGCCGGAGGATTCTTGTCCGGGTGGACCACATCCTTTACCAGGACCCTCTCCATATCGTAGATGCTTATGGAGCGGTCGGGCCTCTTGTCAGCCTCGCTGAGCATGTACCAGAGGAAGTCGCCGTGAGAGATGGTGGTGAGATACCGTCCGTCTCTGCTGATCACGGGGATCGCAGAATAACCGTTGACCCTGAGCTTCTCTATCCCCTGACGCATGGTGTTGTCCTCGTAGAGGAAATCTACGGTGACCTTTGGATGCAGTAAAAATGCTATGTTCATTTAAGCGTTTTTCAGGAAGCTTAGGATGCTTCCCAGACCCGAATATCTTGTTACGCCCTCGTCGCCGGTGATGACTATGGAGGGCGCCTGTACTATCCCGTAGGTACGGGCCAGATCCCTGTTCTCTTCGGCGAGTATCAGCCTGTAGTCGACGCCGGCTTCGGCGAGGGCTTCCTTGGCTGCCGCGCAGTTTAGGCAGGTCCTGGTGGTGTAGAGCATGATGTCCTTCGCCCCGGAAGCGTCAGCAACTGCCTTGGAGGCTTCGGCGGAAGCGCCGGCCGCCAGCTCTTTGGGAGCCCTTTCGGAGGGATTCCGGGAGAGGTCAAGCTTGGGATAATGCTTCCTCACAGAGTAGCCGATGTCGTAGACCTTTCTGTCCTTGAACTCCTGGGACTTGCCGTCGTTCCAGTTCTGGACCGGGCGGTAGTAGCCCGTGATCCTGCTGTAGACCTCGGTCTTGGCTCCGCAGATGGGGCACTTATACTGCTCGCCGGAGAGGTATCCGTGCTCGGCGCAGATGGAGTAGGTCGGAGACAGGGTGTAGTAGGGCAGCTTGTAGTTCTCGGCTATGGTCCTGACCAGGTTGGCCGCGGCCTTCCAGTCGGGCAGCT
>JAEEGL011614104.1_pt1 | contig 18558 bp, 12 predicted proteins | sample 9134231 | NCBI WGS metagenome assembly JAEEGL01 (sample SAMN16246548, study PRJNA631951) | gut metagenome | biome: gut microbiome; feature: rumen; material: fiber-attached | host: Bos | place: Iran: Karaj | collected 2018-10 | reverse complement strand
AAAGTACTGACGACCTTGATATCGAGGAGATTGGCCCTCTCTTTGAGAATCACAGGCGCTTTCCCAACCGGACAAACACTGAGTTCGTACAGATCGTAGACAGGGATCATGTGAAAATGCGCGTCTGGGAGCGCGGCTCGGGTGAGACATGGGCTTGCGGCACGGGCGCCTGTGCGGTCGCGGTCGCGGCTTGCGAAAACGGCTACTGCAAGAAGGGCGACGACATCAAGATCAAGCTCAAGGGCGGCGACCTGATCATCAACTACACCGATGAGACAGTCTACATGACGGGCAACGCCGAAACGGTATACGAAGGCGAAATCGAAGTGTAAGAGAAAAGCATAATGCTCTAAAATCCACCGACGTGCTCGGTGGATTTTTGTTTGTTTTCTATCGTCTGTACTTGACAACAATCTTGCGTATTTGCTATAATGACATTCAAAGGATAATTCTACTGTTATCTTGTGTTTGAAAGGATGATACAAATGTCTGAAATAAAATTAGTACTTGACGGTGTGCCCGAAAATGAGCCGACTCCCGCGCAGCAGGAGCAGCTTGCCGTCACGACCCAGCAGGTTCTCACCGAGGTGGAGCGTCTGACTCCCGAGGAACAGGCGCAGATCGAGGCGTTTGCCGAAAAGATCGACCTCCACAAGAGCGAGATCGTTACCAACTACGGTGCGACCGTGCAGAAGCAGTCCGCCGCGATCGCGACCAAGACGCTGCAGGACGTCAGAACCAAGAACACGGGCGAAATCAGCGGCTTGCTCGTTGAGATGGTATCCGCCATGGACGGCATGGAGGGCGGAAAGGATCAGGGCGGCTTCCTCTCGGGCTTCCTCAAAAAGGTCAAGAAAAACGCCGTGGCCGTGCGCACCCGCAACGAGAGTGTCGAAAAGACGCTCGACCGCATCGAGAAGCAGCTCGAGGGTCACAAGCTCAACCTGCAGAAGGATATTGCGATGCTCGACGCGCTCTACGACGAGAACTGGGACACCTTCAAGGCGCTGACCATGTACACCAAGGCGGCGGAGCTTGCGATCGAAAAGGCAAAGAGCGGCGAGCTTGCCGCGCTTTACGCCAAGGCGGAGGCTTCGGGATTGCCCGAGGACGCGATGCAGGCGGATAACTTTGCCAAGTCCATCAACCAGTTTGAGAAGCAGGTGCACAACCTCCGCCTCACACGGACAAGCTGTCTGCAGTCTGCTCCGCAGATCCGCATGATCCAGCAGAACGACCAGGATATGTCGATGAAGCTCCAGTCCAGCATCGTCAACACGATGCCGCTGTGGAGAAAGAAAATCGCCATGTCCATAGCCATCAACAACAACCTCATGGCCGCCGAGGCGGCAAACGCCGTGGACGACCTCACCAACAGAATGCTCCGCGAGCAGGCGGCGCAGTTCCATCTGGGCGTGGTGGAGTCTGCCAAGTCCTCGCAGCGCAGTATTATTGATATTGAAACCATCGACTATGTTAACAAGGAAATCACAGGCACGGTTCTCGACTACATCGCTATCGAGCAGAAGGGCGCCGCGGACCGTCAGGCGGCAGTCGGCGTCATTGCCAACTCCGAGCGCGAGCTCGTTCAGGGAATTTTGTCCGCTACCGCAAGAAAATAAGAATGAACGATATTTTTTCAGGAGGTGAGGTATGATGAAGTTTCTCAGGGCGCTGCGCATCTTCGGAGCCGTTCTGATCGGAATCGGGCTTCTCGGCTTCGGCGCGAGCTTCCTCGCACCCTCCTCTATGATCGTCGCCTTCGGCGTGCGGGCGCTTGCAGGCTTGAAGGTAATCTCCTTCGGGGTGAGCGGCATCGGTGCGCTGTCGCTGGTGAGCGGCACCATCCCCGCCGTGGCGATGTCTGTCCAGAACCGCAATCAGAACCGTCTGCTCCAAAACAACCGCGAGATGGAGCGCAAGCGCTTTGACGAGTATGCGCACGACAGCCTCAATCCCGCCAAAACGCGCATCCGTTTTGAACAGCTGCGGGCGCATAATCCCAAGCTGAACGGTCTGATCAACCGCTGCGTTGGTCAGATGGACCGCATCGACGCGTACCAGGCGCGCCACAGAAGTCTGATTGAAGCCAACGAGGCGATTTATCTCTCGGACACCATTGAGGTGGTGGACGAGTGCGAACGCAGAATGTGTCTTAACTTCCGCAACATTATCAATTGCTGCATTCTGGTTGAGGACGCGGGCGGTGTGGAGGATCTGGATCACGCCACCGTCGAGCACTCTCTCAAAGACAACGAGGAGGAGCTCAACGCGGTCGCCACCCTGCTGCGCTATTCCGTCGCCTATATCAACAACTATAACCGCAACGGCGTCAGTGACCGCCGTGAGCTTGACGCCTGGCTCAAAATCATGAAGGCGTCAATGGGAGAGAATCATGAAAAGAATCTATAAGCTCACCGCCGCGCTGCTTTCCTGCGCCATGCTCGCGGGAGCGGCAGGCTGCACCCAATACGAGTCGGGCAGTGAGAAGGTCTATACCTATGATGAGGCGATCAAGGAGCTGAACGCCTTCAACGACCAGATCCACGCCGATACCATCAAGCCGCGGCTGGATATTTATAACAGCGAGACGGCAGCCAAAACGCTCGCCGATATCAAGACCTTTCCGCTCACCGTCGAGGGCAGCGGCAGCATTGATATCGAGGTCGCGGCGGCAACCGAAATGAGTTCCGACGCGCCTGACGACTGGCTTAACATCGTCGCGGAAAACTTCAACCGCAGCGGCGCGCAGCTGAACGGAAAAACCGTCAGCGTCACCGTCCGCAAAATCACCTCGGGCGAGGTGCTCACCTATATGACCGAGAGCGATTACCGTCCCGACGTCTACGCACCCAGCTCCGAAGCGTGGGGTCAGATGCTCGTCGCAAAGGGCATCAATACCATCACCCTTGCCGACCGCATCGCGGGCAACACCGCGGGCGTGCTGATGGAAAAAGGAACCTATGACACCTTTGTGGAGAAGTACGGCGAGGTCACGCTGGCAAATGTGCTCGACGCGTCCCTTGCGGGCGATCTGACCTTTGCCTACACCAACCCCTACACCTCCTCCACGGGTCTGAATATCCTGACGGGCATGCTCTATGCCTTTGACAACGAGAACCCGCTGTCACAGACCGCGCAGCAGAAGCTGCTGGACTATCAGAAGCAGTCTCCGCCTGTCGCCTATACCACGGGCGTTCTGCGCGAGCAGGCGACAAAGGGCATTATCAAGGCGATGGTCATGGAGGAGCAGGCGTATCATAACACACCCGAGCTGAAAAACTACGTCTACACTCCCGAGGGAATCCGTCACGACCATCCGCTCTACACCTTTGACTATGTGTCCAAGGAGAAGCAGGACGCGGCAAAGCTGTTCTGCGACTTCTGTCTGAGTGACGAATCGCAGTCCCTCGCGGACAAGAAGGGCTTCAACCTGCACGACGACTACAAGAGCCGTCCGAGCGGACTCGACGGCGCGGGTTATCTCGCGGCGCAGAAAATCTGGAAGCAGAGCAAGGACGGAGGTCAGCCGATCATTGCGGTGTTCATCGCCGATATTTCGGGCAGCATGGCAGGCTCTCCGATCAACTCGCTCAAGGAATCGCTCCTTGCCACATCCTCTTATATCAGCTCCGACAACTACATCGGTCTGGTGTCCTACGCCGACAAGGTGCACATCAACCTGCCGATCGATACGTTTGACGACGAGCAGCGCGCTTATTTCTCGGGTGCGGTCAAGGCGCTCGACATCGAGGGCAGCACTGCTACCTATGACGCGGTTCTGATCGCGCTCAAGATGATGGCAGACAAAAAAGAGGAAGTCCCCAACGCCAAGATGATGCTGTTCCTGCTTTCCGACGGCGAGCAGAACCGCGGCTACTCTCTTGACAGAGTCGCGCCGATCGTGGGCGGCATGAAAATCCCCGTCTATACCATCGGCTACAACCTCGAGAAGGATTCCCGCGCAACCAACGAGCTGAAGCGGCTCAGCGGTATCAACGAGGCCTCGCTGATCAACGCGACTTCAGACGATCTGATCAACCACATGAGAAACCTGTTCAATGTTGAACTGTAAACCAAGATCCGAGCCTCGCGCTCGGATTTTGTATTTCCCAAGGGCACAGGAGAAACCGTTGACAAACTTCTTTTTCGTGTGTATAATGATGGATAACCATCAATCCGAAAGGAGAAAGGAAGGAAATATGAAGATAAAAGCATTCGCGGCAGCGCTGCTTGCCGCGGTGATTGCTGTTCCCGCGTCCCTGCCTGCGGCGCAGGCTGCGGTGGATTTCAGCGAAAAGGCAGATAGAATCCGCGTACATGAGTATACCATCACCGACGCAACAACGGTTCAGATGATAGAAGCTGAGCTGGCGCGTCCGACGGCACGCCAGCGCAGCTACTACGATTTGGATTTTGACGGCAGGATCACCATTGCCGATGCGACCATCATTCAGATGCACTGCGCGAGTCTTTTGGACGTCAAGAGCGATGAATACCTCAGTCAATATTTGCCGACGGAGCCGACATCTTCCATCACAACAGAGCCGACGGTCACACAGCCCGAAGAGAATCCGACAGACACGCCGCTGACGATTCCCTTTGCAACCATCGCGCCCGAGGAAACAACAGCGGAGCTGACCACGCAGGAGAAAATTGAAGAAACCGAACCGACGTCAACTGCAGCTGTTTCCACTACGCCTGTGACAGAGCCAATCACGGAAGCGACGCAGCCCGCGACAGATCCGACCGAGGTCACGGAACCGACGGAAATCACGGAACCGACCGGCGCAACAAACCCGAGTGAGGATATGACATATCCTTCGCAGCCTTCGTACCTGCGTCTGGACTATGCGAGCCTGAAAATGGGCGTCAACGAAACCTTTACCTTTACGGTGGAAACCGACGCGCCGAGCTATACGTTCCGCTGCTTCAATGATGACGTTTTGACCGTGGACGACCGCGGAACCGTCACTCCGCATGCGCCAGGCAACGCGACGGTCGTCTGCATGACAGAAAACGGGCTTTCCGCCGTTTGTCAGTTCCGGATCTGTCCCGAGGCGACAGCGCTGACGCTTAATTACGGTGAAAAGGTCAAGCTCGGCATTGGGGAAACGATCGACTTTGACAGCTATGTCAACAGCGGCGCCGCCGCCTGCTGGCGCTACTATTCCTCTGACAACGAGAGCGTTGTCAAGGTGGAGCGCTTTGGCGGTATCGCCACGGCAGTGGGAGAGGGCAAGGCAAATGTGACCTGTACGCTCGAAAACGGCGTGCAGGCGCGCTGCGAGGTCACGGTTGAAAAGCTTGCGCAGACGCTGGAACTCAACGCGACCGCCGTCACGCTTGCTGTGGGAGATAAATTTGACTTTGACAGTTACGCCAAGGATGGCTATGCCTACTTCCGCAATTATCATTCACTCGATGAATCCGTCGCGTCCTTTGCGCGCAATGACGGCATCGTCACCGCTAACAAGATAGGCAAAACGCAGATCTACTGCGAGCTGATCAATGGTGTGAGAGCTTACGCCGAGGTGACGGTCACCGAGGCACCGACCTCTATTACGGTCAGCAAAACGACTGACAGAGTTCAGGTCGGCGAGCTGCTGCGCGTCAGCATAACGGGCAATGAGGGCTCGGCAATCAACAACAGCTTCATCAAGGTCACCTCTACCGACAATCTGGTGACAGTTGCGGACAGCGGCATGGATTATATTGACCTAAAGGGCATGAAGCTCGGCACGACCGACGTCACCTTTGAAACCGACAACGGACTTTTGCAGACCGTCAGGTTCTATGTCGAGGGCAGCAAGGCACTGTGTATCGATATTTCCACCTGGCAGGGCGCGTATGTCGACTTCGACAAGGTGAAGGCGAGCGGCGTGGACTATGTCATTCTGCGCGCGGGCTACGGCAACGAGTCGTATCAGATCGACAACCAGTTTGCCAATAATTACAGCAAGGCAAAGCGCGCGGGACTCAAGGTCGGCGTGTACTGGTTCAGCTACGCGACCGATGAGCTGGACGCGCTCAACGAGGCGGAAGCGTGCATTGCGTGCATCGGCGGCAGACAGCTTGATATGCCCGTTTACTATGATATCGAGTATGAAAAGGCGCTGAAAACCATGTCCTATGATGAGCTGACCCGCATGGCGCTCTTCTTCTGCAACAAAATCATTCTGGCGGGGTACCGCCCGGGCGTCTATACCAGCGTGACGGTCTATCAGAATCAGATCGACTACAATCGTTTGGTAGAGAACGGCATTTCCATCTGGAACGCCCACTGGGCGCCGCGCTGCACGATCGACTGCGATATCTGGCAATATACCGAGAACGGATTTGTCTGGGGCGTCGACGGCGATGTAGACATGAATTTGATTTACAACCTTAATATCGTTCAGTAATACCTGAGGGCAGCCGCGCGGCTGCCCTTTTCAATTCTCCTTGCAATTCTGACATAATCTGTATATAATACAGACAGAGGTGATGAAAATGAATTTTGCGGCGGTTTACCACAGAAGCACTCCCGATATGTGCTATTCTCCCGACGGGGAAAATATTGTTGTCAATCTCAAAACGGACAGAGATATTGACGCAGCTTACATCATCTGGGAGGATCCATTCATCCACGAGCTGCACCGCAAGCGCGAGTGGTTCGGCAAGCGCGAGAAGATGACGCTTTCGCGCGAGCTTGCCTTTCAGGTCATCTATACCGCGCAGGTGCGTCCGCAGTACAAGCGGCTGATGTATTATTTTGAACTGGAAGCGGATGGAAAGACCTATGCGCTGTTTGAAAACAAGCTCTGCCCGAAGAAAGAGATGGATGCGGTTTCCAAGCAGTTCTTCAAGTACGCGTGGCTCAATCCGTCGGACGTCATTGCGCCTCCCGCATGGGTCGGCGACGCTGTCTGGTATCAGATCATGCCCGACCGCTTCTGCCGCCACCATGACGCGCCGCAGAATAAAAAATTCCGCGAATGGGGCGATTTTTCGCATCCTTCATGGCATGATGTCTACGGCGGCACGCTGAGAGGAATTACCGAGCGGCTGGACTATCTGCAAAGCCTCGGCGTGAGCGGCATCTATATGACCCCGATTTTTCAGTCGGATTCCAACCACAAATACAATACCTATGACTATACCAAAATCGACAAGGATTTCGGCACCGAGGACGATCTGCGCGAGCTGATTGCCGAGGCGCACAAGCGCGGCATCCGCGTCATGCTCGACGCGGTGTTCAATCACTGCGGCATCGGCTTTGCTCCCTGTGTGGATGTGATGGAAAAGGGCAGAGATTCAAAATATTTTGACTGGTTCTTTATCAATTCCGATGACTTCGCGAAGAATGACTTTTCGACCGCTGACGGCAGATTCTATTCCTTTTCATTTTGGGCGGGCATGCCGAAGCTCAACACCAACAATCCCGAGGTGGTGAAGTATTTCTCTGACCTCTGCTGCTACTGGGCAAAAGAGTGGGACATCGACGGTGTGCGATTTGACGTCGGCGACGAGATTTCGCACAGCTTCATCCGCGCGCTGCGCGCCGCGGTCAAGGCGATCAAGCCTGACATCTATCTGCTCGGCGAAATCTGGATGGATTCGCTCAACTGGCTGAGCGGCGATGAATACGACGCGGTGATGAACTATCCCTTCACAGGCTGCGTCAACGACTTCTGGAAGAACGAAAGCCTGACCGCGACGGATTTTATGCACGCGATGAGCTACTGCCATTCGCTCTATCCCGAGCAGGTAAACCGCGCAATGCTCAATTTCCTCGATACGCACGACACCGCGCGTGCCGCCGAGAGCAGTAAAAACAACGACGTGCTGCTCCAGAAGCTCACGGCCTTGATGACCATGACAGGCTCGCCGTGCCTGTATTACGGCACCGAGATTGCCATGAAAGGGCTGTACACGCCCTATAACCGTTCCTGCATGCCGTGGGAGGCAGTTGACCGCGGCGATTTCAGCGACTTTACCGAGAAGGTAAAGCAGCTTATCGCGCTGCGCAAAACGTTTTTCGAATTGCGCGGAAACGAGCTGAAATACGAAATTGACACCGACCGCCCACGCCTGCTGCAATACACAAAGGGCGGCAGCATTCGCGTCATACTCAACGCGACGGAAGAGGCTATCCGCGTGAATGACAGCGGCGAGATCCTCTTTGCCAATTGCTTTGATCATGATATCTTGCACAAGGATGGCGTTTTGATTATCAAGTTCACATAATGCAACAAAATCCCCTGAAAATATTAGGGGATTTTCGTTTTGACAAAAGCGTTTCGCGGGTGTAGTATGAATATAGGAAATGTATAAGGAAAAGAGACGATATTTGTGGACATACTGTCGATATTCAAGGATTTGGCGATCATCATGCTGTTTGCCAAGCTTTTCGGACTTGCCGCGCGCAAGCTCAAGGCGCCGCAGGTCGTCGGTGAAATCGTGGCAGGACTTCTGATCGGACCGAGTCTGCTCGGCTGGGTGCAGCTCAACGACTTCCTCAGCGTCTGCGCTCAGATCGGTGTTGTCATGCTGATGTTCTCGGCAGGACTCGGCACCAACCTCCGCGACCTGCTCAAAACGGGACCAAAGGCGCTGGCGATTGCCTGTGCGGGCGTGCTGGTGCCGCTGGCGGGCGGCACGCTGCTGTACCTGTGCTTCTACGGCTTCGCCCCGTGGGGCAGTGAGAAGTTCCTCACCGCCGTATTTATCGGCGTGATCATGACCGCGACGAGCGTCAGTATCACGGTTGAAACGCTCAAGGAGCTGGGCAAGCTCAAAAGCGAGCTGGGAACCGCCATCCTCAGCGCGGCGATCATTGACGACGTGATCGGTATTCTGGTACTCACCTTCGTTATCGGCTTCAAAAATCCCGAATCCAACCCACTGCAGGTGGCATTCAGCACAGTCGTGTTCTTCGCGCTGGCAATCGTGGTCGGCTTTGTGATTTACAAGGTGTTCAAGTTTGTGGACAAACGCTATCCGCGTACGCACCGCATCCCGATTTTCGCGCTGGTGCTCTGCTTCGGTTTCTCTTATCTCGCGGAAAAGGTGTTCGGCATCGCGGACATCACGGGCGCTTATGTGGCGGGAATCATCCTGTGCAATCTGAGGGATTCCGAATATATCGAGCAAAAGCTTGACATCAACGAATACATGATATTCGCGCCGATTTTCTTCGCGAGTATCGGACTCAAAACCAATGTGCAGGGTATCAACCTGGATATTATTCTCTTCTCGCTTGCCTTTGTGGCGGTCGCGCTGGTGACAAAGATCATCGGCTGCGGCGCAATGTCAAGACTCTGCGGCTTCAAGGGGTCAGACACGCTCAAAATCGGCGTCGGCATGATGACGCGCGGCGAGGTCGCACTGATTGTCGCGCAGCGGGGACTGAGTGAGGGTTTGATCAGCTCGGTGTATTTTACCTCGGTGATTTTGCTGATCATCGTGAGCAGCATCGCCACGCCGATTATCCTCAAGCTGCTGTTCAACAGGAGCGACAAAAAGCTTGCGGCGAAAAGTGAAAGTAAATAAGAAACAGGGCGGACACCTCGCGTGTCCGCCCTTGCTGCATTATCCGGTAATGGTTTCGGTATTGTCAAAATCAAGCTCCGCAGTTCTCATCGCGGGCTTGCAGAGCGGAATGCTCTTGCCTTTCTTGATGAAAAGAGGTACCTCGTTGAGCGCGGCGTCTACATAGTGAACGCCCTTGTTCAGCGGCTGACTTTCGATTCTCTCACCGCTAAGGCGGAAGTAAGTCATATCCTCGGGCAGATAGACATATCTGCCGCCGACGTTCTGCTCATAGACGGGCGCGATCATGCACTCGTCGCCAAGCATGAGCTGTGTTTCGCACTCGCGGGCGATTTTGTCGTCGGGATAGTCGAAGGACAGCGGACGGAAAATCATGTCGTTGTTGTCGCTTGCCTTGCGGAAGGTGCTGTAGAGATAGGGAATCAGGCGGTAGCGCACCTGAACGATGTCGCGGAAGTCCTCGGGGTTCTCAAAGCGGTAACATTCCTGGTCGCGCGTGCCGAGAGCGGAATGGTTGCGCATCAGCGGCGTGAACACGCCGAGTGCGAGGAACCGCAGCACCAGATCGCGGGTGGCGTTCTCGTTAAAGCCGCCCAAGTCCGCGCCGCAGTAGAGGAAGCCGCACATGTTCGCCGATGGAAGCATCCGCAGGCAGAGCAGGATATGCGACCACCACGAATGGTTGTCTCCGAACCAGATGCCGCTCGAACGGTGCGCGCCGATGTAGGACGCGCGCGAGAACATCAGGATTTTCTCTTTGCCGAAGGCTTTTTCAAAATACTCTCCCGCCGCTTTGGTCATGTTCGCGCCGTATATATTATGTACCTTCTGATGGTTGACGGGCTTGCCGTCAATCAGATGATAAATGCTCGCGTAGTCCTCCTGACGGTTGGACAGCCCCATAAAGGTATCCTTGAGGTTGAAGAATTTGCTGAGGTCAAGGCTCTCGCCCTTGAGCGACGCCGCCTTGTCGAGCGCGTTTTCCAGCCCCTGTACGGAGTAGAAAATCGCGGGCTCGTTCATGTCGTTCCAGAAGCCGTCGATGCCTATATCGGTGAGGAAGCGGTATTTCGCGCCGAACCACTCGCGCACATCCCTGCGCAGGAAGTCGGGAAAACCTACGACGCCCGGCCATACGCCGCCCTCGAAGTCCTTTCCGTCGGCGGTTTTGCAGAAGTATCCCTTTTCTCGGCCCTCCTCATAGATGCTGTAGCCGTCCTCCTTCTTGACGCCCGCGTCGATGATCGGAATCAGATGAATGCCCTGGGCGCGCTTTTCACGTACGTAGTTCTCGAAGTCGGGAAAGGCTTCTTTGTTGATTGTAAAATCCTTGTAGCGCTCCATGTAGTCGATGTCGAGATAGACGCAGTCGAGCGGGATTTTTGCCGCCTCATGGCCCTTGATGACGCCCTCGACGGCGTCACGGTTGTGGTAGCTCCAGCGGCTTTGCTGGAAGCCGAACGCCCACAGCGGCGGAATGTAGCTCTTGCCGATCAGCGAACGGAATTCCCTGACGGTTTCAGCGGGCGTGTCCTGTCTGACCAGATAGATGTCAAAATCGGTTCCCTCGATGCGGATCTCGGCGGTGTCGGTCTTGGTGTAGCCGATGTCCCACACGATCCGCGCGGGAAAGTCGATGAACAGACCGTCGCTGTTTTGCATCAGGAAGTTGTGCGCGGCATAGAGCGACTGTTTCGTTTCGGTGTGGAACGGGTCGTCACTGCAATAGCTCTGATAAATCCAGCCGCGCTTGTTGATGCCGCGCGGCGCTTCGCCCAGGCCGTAGACGATGTCGTCCTTTGCAAGAGTCAGAGTGAAAATAAAGCAGCCGTTTTCCGCGCGGCAGGGGTAGGGGAAGGACGCGAAATCAACCGCAGCGGGCTTCTGCAGAACCGCCTCGGTTTCAATCGGCTGTCCCATGGTGAATCGTTGTATCATATGGCAGTCTCCTTTTGTTGAATTCGATTTCAATATATTTACATTTTACTACATAATTTGTCGACTGGCAATAACAAGAAGACATTTTGATAGTAGATTTTTTGGCAATTTATTCCACGAAAATCTCGCGTATCTGTTGAATTTATCGCATTATTGTGGTAAAATAAAGCTGTATATTTGTATCCCCCTTGAAAGGAGTTCCTGCATATGTGTGGTATTTGCGGCTTTACGGGTCAGCTCGAAAACCGGGAGAATGTGCTGAAAAGAATGACCGAGGTCATCACGCACCGCGGACCCGATTCCGACGGCTATTTCGCTGACGATACAATCAATATGGGTTTCCGCCGCCTGTCAATCATTGATTTGGACGCAGGTCACCAGCCCATCTATAATGAGGATAAAACGCTTGTCCTCACCTTTAACGGCGAGATTTACAACTACAAGGAGCTGCGTGAAAAGCTGATCAAGCGCGGTCACCGTTTCTATACCGACACCGACAGCGAGGTGCTGGTGCATGGCTTTGAGGAATGGCGCGAGGATTTGCTGCTCAAGCTCAGAGGTATGTTCGGCTTCGCTATCTATAACACCGTCGACAAGAGCATCTTCATCGCGCGCGACTTTTTCGGCAACAAGCCCATGCACTCCACGCAGGGCGAGGGCGAGTGCATCTACGCCAGCGAACTCAAGAGGATCCTCGAGTACCCCAAATTCGTCAAGCGCTTCAACAGACGCGCGCTGGACACCTACCTGTCCTTCCAGTACGCGGTTCCCCCCGAGACCTTCTTTGAGGACGTATTCTGCCTGATGCCCGGTCACTATCTCTGGTATAAGGGCGGCGAGGTCGAGACCAACCGCTACTTTGAGCCGCGCTTCAAGCCCGACGAGACCCTCACCGAGGAAGAGGCGGTTGACCGCATCGAGAAGGTGTTTGAGGATTCCGTCAACGCGCATAAAATCGCGGACGTTGAGGTCGGATGCTTCCTGTCCTCGGGCGTGGATTCCAGCTACGTTTCCACTTACTTTGCAGACCAGAAGACCTTCACCGTCGGCTTTGACTTCGGTGAGAAATATAACGAGATCAGCTGGGCGCAGGAGCTGAGCCGCAAAATCGGCGTTGAGCACCATACCCACCTGATCTCGAGCGATGAATTCTGGGACGCGGTGCCCACCGTGCAGTACTATATGGATCAGCCGCTTGCCGATCCGTCCTGTATCGCGCTGTACTTTGTTTCCCGTCTTGCCAGCAACTACGTCAAGGTCGTGCTCTCGGGTGAGGGCGCCGATGAATTGTTCGGCGGCTATACCTGCTACAACGACCCGCGCGTTTTCCGCATGTACCAGAAAATCGTTCCGCATTTTCTCAGAAGGGCGATCCGCGCGATTTGCCGTCATCTGCCCGACATCAAGGGCAGGGATTACCTGATCCGCGCCTGCGACAGGCTCGAGGACCGCTACATCGGCAACGCCTTTATGTACGATCTGCGCGAGAAAAAGCAGATCCTCAAGGATCCTACCATCGCGACCGCGCCGCAGACGCACGCGAAAAAATATTACTTCCGCTGCCGCAAGGCGGACGACGTCACCAAGATGCAGTACCTCGACATCAACATGTGGATGGTCGGCGATATTCTGCTCAAGGCTGACCGCATGAGCATGGCGAATTCGCTTGAGCTGCGCGTACCCTTCCTCGACAAAGAGGTGTTCAAGGTCGCGTCGACGCTGCCTACCGAGCTGCGCGTCAACAAGCATAACACGAAGTACGCGATGCGCAAGGCAGCTGTCCGCCACATGCCCGAGGCGACCGCCGAGAAGGAAAAGCTCGGATTCCCCGTGCCGACCCGCGTATGGCTGCGCGACGAGAAATTCTATAACGTTGTCAAAAAGAAATTCGAGGGCGAGACCGCGCAGAAGTTCTTCCATACCGAAGCGCTGGTCAAGTGGCTCGACGAGCATTTCAGCGGCAAGGAGGACAACAGCCGCCGTGTCTGGACGGTCTATGTGTTCCTTGTCTGGTACGATATCTACTTTAACGAAAACAGCCCTGTTGTTGAGAAGCCCGTCAACCACTTCGACGAGCTGAGCGCGCTTGCCGAAGCGCGGCGCAACCGTCAGATTGACGCTCCCGGTGAAGCGATCATGGCTGCCGCCGAGGAGATCGACGAGGAATATGACGCGCCGAATTTCGGCATAGACAAGAGCCAAAACAAGGCGGCAAAGCAGGAAGCGCCCGCCGAGGAGGAGAATTTTGACGACGGCAATATGCCCGCACTGATTGACGACCTCCCTGTGGACGAGTCTGTCTTTGAGGAGCTCATTGCGGAGGAATCAGCCCCCGAGAAACCTGCGGCGGTTTCCGAGGAGCCTTCCGTGGAGGAAGCTGCCCCTGAGGAGCCTGCCGCGGAGAAAGCGGAGCAGGAGGAATTTGTTCCCGCAGAGGAGTCTGCTCCCGCTCCTGCCCCTGAGCCTCAGGAGCCTGTAGGCTATATCAACATTCAGAATCCCGAGGACAATGAAATCTATCAGGAGCCGCGCAAACCCGCGACCCCTCAGGAACAGGTGCAGATGGCGATTGAGAGCATCGAGCGCCGTTCCAAGTATCTCGACGAGCCAAACGTCATTTCCGACGAGGCGGTCGACGATATCATCAGCCAGATCAACTTCTACGGCGATGACGATGATTTCGGAACCGATGAAAAAACCGAGGGCGAATAAACCGAACCCGATCACACACGACGGGCGGACTCCGTGTCCGCCCGCGTTTCTGCATCTTGAAAGAGGAGAATGACCATGGATATGACAGAAAAAACCATTGCCAGCAGGGAAATCTTCGACGGACGCGTGCTGCATATGTTCCACGACACGGTCTCTCTGTCCAACGGGACAACCTCGCTGCGCGAAATCGTCCGCCATCCGGGCGGCGTCTGTGTCGCCGCGCTTGACAGCGACAACAACCTGCTCTTTGTCAGACAGTTCCGCTATCCCTATGCGGAGGTAGTGCTTGAGCTGCCCGCGGGTAAGCTCGAAAAGGGCAGCACGCCGCTTGAAAACGGAAAGCGGGAGCTTCTGGAGGAAACAGGAGCGGTAGGCAGCAGCTACATATCACTGGGGCAGGTCTATCCTTCGCCCGGCTATACAGACGAAATCATTCATCTTTATGCTTGCCGTGTCTCTTCTCAGGGCGAGAGTCGGCCTGACGCGGGAGAATTTTTGAACGTGGAGAAAATCCCGCTTTACAAGGCGGTGGAGCTGGTACTGAACAATATGGTCTTTGACGCGAAAACCCAGATCGCGGTGCTGAAAACAAAGCTGCTGCTGGACAGCGGCAGGATTTAAGGCTGATGATATGCAGACATTTCAGACACAAGTGTATGAACAACAGAATACCGCCGTTTCGCTAGGCTTCTTTGACGGGCTGCACAAGGGTCACCGCAGGGTGCTTTCCCTCACGGCGGCGCAGGCGGCAAACGGGCTGACTCCCGTCTGCCTGACGTTCCGCGAAAGTCCCAAAACCGTACTCGGCGCAAGGGATTACCGCTATCTGATGACGCAGGAGGACAAGCTGCGCGCACTGGAGAGTCTGGGCATTGCGCACACGGTTCTTGCGGATTTCCGCGACATTATGCATCTGTCTGCGCGGATGTTTTTTGAAACCGTCCTTGTGGAGCAGCTCAGAGCGAAGAAGCTCTACTGCGGCTTCAACTACCGCTTCGGAAAACACGCCGAGGGGGATACGGCGATGCTCGCATTGCTCTGTGAGGAATACGGCATTGAGCTGACCGTTGTCCCGCCCGAAACAACGGAGGACGGCAGGGTTATCTGCTCGACGCTGATCAAGGAGCTGGTTCGCGAGGGCAATGTCCGCGAGGCGAATGAAATGCTTTGTTTGCGGTTCGGGTTCTCCTCCGTGATCACGCACGGAAAACAGCTCGGCAGAGAACTGGGAACTCCCACCATCAACCAGCCCTTGCTGCACGATTTGGTGGTGCCGCGCTTCGGCGTTTACGCCTCCGAGGTCACGCTCGAGAGCGGCGAGCGCTACTGCGGCGTGACAAACGTCGGCGTCAAGCCGACCGTCGGCGGTGAAACGCCGCTGTGGGAAACATGGATGCCCGACTATCACGGCGGCGAAATCTATGGGCAGAAAGCGGATGTGCGTCTGCTCGATTTCATCCGCCCCGAGCGCAAATTCGGGAATCTGAAAGCCCTGCGCAATGAGATTCTCGGCAACGCCGCGCAGGCGTGGGATATCTATCAATCCCTCGGCGACTTGACAAAACAAAAAATATGACTACAATAGTATTGAATACATTACAAAAGAGGTAATTGATATGGAAAAACAACAGTTCAAATCCGAATCCAAGCGCCTGCTGGATCTGATGATCAACTCGATTTATACGCATAAGGAAATCTTCCTGCGCGAGCTGATCTCCAATGCCAGCGACGCGATTGACAAGCTTTGCTTCATCGCCCTCACAGACGACACGCTCGGCATGACAAGAAGCGATTTCAGGATTATGCTCCACGCCGACAAGGACAGCCGCACGCTGACCGTCACCGACAACGGCATCGGCATGGACAGGAACGATCTGGAGAACAATCTCGGCACCATTGCATCCTCCGGCTCCTATCAGTTCAAGCAGGAGCTTGCGGAAAAGCCCGACGACATCGACATCATCGGTCAGTTCGGCGTCGGCTTCTATTCCGCGTTCATGGTTGCCAAGAAGATCACGGTCATCACCAAGAAGTACGGCTGTGACACCGCCTATTGCTGGGAATCCTCGGGCGCTGACGGCTTCACCGTCACCGAAACGCAGAAGGATACCCTCGGCACCGAGATTATTCTCGAAATCAAGGACAACACCGACGAGGAAAACTATGACGAGTTCCTCGAGCAGTACCGCCTGCAGGGTCTTGTCAAGCGCTACTCCGACTACATCCGCTACCCGATCGTCATGGACATGACAAAGAGCCGCGTCAAGGAGGAGACCAAGGACAGCGAGCATCCCGAGTATGAGGACTATACCGAGCAGGAGACGCTCAACTCGATGGTTCCCATCTGGCAGCGTCCCAAGAAGGACGTCTCGCAGGAGGAATACGACAAGTTCTATCAGGAGAAATTCTTCGCGATGGAAAAGCCGATCCGCACCATCGTCACCTCGGTTGAGGGCGTTGTGACCTACAAGGCGCTGCTCTTCATTCCGACCTCTGCTCCCTACGACTACTATACCAAGGAATACAAGAAGGGGCTGCAGCTCTATTCCAGCGGCGTTCTGATCACCGATAACTGCGAGGATCTGGTTCCCGAGCACTTCCGCTTCGTCAAGGGTATCGTTGATACCGCTGACCTCTCGCTCAATATCTCGCGTGAGATGCTCCAGCATGACCGCCACCTGCGCACCATCGCCCAGAACCTCGAGAAGAAGGTCAAGAACGAGCTGACCTCCATGCTGAACAACAGCCGCGAGGATTATGAAAAGTTCTTCAAGGCATTCGGCAGACAGCTCAAATACGGCGTCGTCGCAGACTACGGCATGCACAAGGAAGAGCTGGTCGATCTGCTGCTCTTCTATTCCTCCACAGAGAAAAAGCCTGTCACCCTTGCGGAATATGTTGACCGCATGAAGGACGAGCAGAAGAACATTTACTTCGCGACAGGTGAAAACGCCGCCGCGATCGATGCGCTGCCCCAGACCGAGCTGCTCCGCTCCAAGGGCTACGAGATCCTATACTGCACGCAGGATGTGGACGAGTTCACGCTTCAGACGCTGATGACCTACAAGGAGAAGAAATTCTGCTCCGTTCTTAACGACGACCTCGGCATCGAGAACGACGAGGAGAAGAAAGACGAAAAGGACAGCACCGCACTGCTCACCTTCGTCAAGGAGACGCTGGGCGACAAGGTTGCCGAGGTAGAGGCGTCCAAGAAGCTCGTTTCCCATCCCGTCTGCCTGACCGCGAAGGGCGGCATCTCCTTTGAGATGGAGAAGTATTTCAACGCCGTCCAGCCCGACAGCGGCATGAAAGCACAGCGTGTGCTTGAGCTGAACATGAACCACAGCGCCGTCAAGGCGATGGAGAGCCTGATCCAGACCGACATCGACAAGGCGAGAAAGTACGCCGAGGTGCTCTACTGTCAGGCGCTGCTGATTGCAGGTCTGCCGCTCGAGAACCCTTCCGCTTATACGGATTTGGTCTGCTCGCTGATGTAAGAAAAATGATAACAGCCGCCCGATTCGGGCGGCCGTTTTTCTGTCCGGATATGATTCTATTTGCGGCTTTCCGCGCGCAGACGCTTGACCTCATTGCGGTAGCTGTCTGTCAGCTCGCGCAGGTCGTCGGTTTGCATTTCCAGCGTGCACTCCGTCATATCATTAGAGAGGATGCAAAGGCTGCCCTGTTTTGTCAGGGTAAAGACGTTTCCGCTGAGCGCGCCGTCTGCTTCTCCGTGAAGCAGCTCGGAAAAGCGTGAAAGCAGACCTCTTTCCGCGAGGAGATATTCCCCGGCGAGAGCGTAGGCGTCGTCCTCAAAGAGCACGACGGGAATGGTCTTTCTGCCCTTTTTCAGAGCGAAGCGGTAATCGATCATGCTCAGTCCCCCTCATAAATCGGATAGGCAGTGGTGATTTGCTTGCTGTTGTTGAGGTACATGTTGATTTCCAGGTCACCCGCATAGCCGATCCAAAGGTCGCCGTCACGGATTCCCTTGGAGGAGGTGGCGTAATCATATGCCTCGTTGATCGCGTCCACAACCTGCTGCGGCGTCCAGTCGTCGGGATAGAACGACGAAAAGCCGTTTTTCTTCACGCCGTCCACCTCGACTTTTGCGGTGTATACCCCATGCTCATCGGGCTTGCTCTCGGTTCCCGCGATAATGCTGCCTTTGCTGTCGCTGATGCCGTCGTAGTGATAGCCCGTTGCCTTGCCCTTGCTGTTGATGGTGCCGTCAAAGATGTGCTCAAGTGTGTTTTTGGCAAAGTGATCGGTATTTTTGAGCTTTTTGACGTCCGCCATCGTGTAGCTGCCGGATGCCCGGGATGATGCGCTGCTCTCTTTTTTCGAGCTGCTCTCCTTGCCGCTTTCACCTTT
>JAEEGL015741231.1_pt1 | contig 18559 bp, 24 predicted proteins | sample 9134231 | NCBI WGS metagenome assembly JAEEGL01 (sample SAMN16246548, study PRJNA631951) | gut metagenome | biome: gut microbiome; feature: rumen; material: fiber-attached | host: Bos | place: Iran: Karaj | collected 2018-10 | reverse complement strand
TTTTCTGGATCAGATCCCGCAATCGATAATTTTATACAATTTGGATCGATTTCCATAACTCTAGCTGACTTGCCATCACCTGATCTACCATGTAAGAATATTGGTATATCGCTCTTGATACATGCCTCAATAATATCTTCTTCCGATACATTTTTATAGTCAAAACCATATGGATCATCATTTTTTTTCAACAAAGATGTCTCAAACAAATCATGTTTCATATAGTTATCAAAATATTTGTTCATTTCAGCTTCATCAAATACCCCAAAATAATTTTGATCAGCACTAAATCTTATACCAGATACTAAACCATATTTTGAAATTAATTTTTTACTACGTTCATCAACAAGCCATACTACTGGTGATACTTCTAGCCAAACATAATCACCATCTTTATATAGATTATCATTTGACAGTTTAAAACTCAAACCATCAAAGTCAGAATTTGCCTTAATTCTAATATTTTTTTTCCCTTTATATTCATATTCAGGATACTTAGCAGGTGTAAACGATGCATCATAAGCGTCATATCTATTGCTATCAAAAGTATAATATTTTCCTGTCTTTGTAACATATTCTTTTTCAAGCATCTCATCCAATTCTTTTTGAAGTTCTATAGATACCGCATACTGTGGATATTCACCAAATTCAACTTCATAATATTCGGCACCTGTATTCTTATCGATTACTTTAACACGTTTTGAAAATAATTGTTCAAAAATTTCATCAGATTCAATTACTGGACGGATTGTCCCATTACGCTGATGAGTACTATATTCAATACTTCTTCCTCTTTTATCAATACATACTACATGCCCTTCATTTCCAGATTTTGTATATATTATGCCTACTTTACCTATTGAATTATCACTCATAAGTCTCTCAGAGCAAAATGCCCCGGTCAATATTGCCAAATCATTAATCATGGTTAATCTACCATAATCTGCTATAACCTTAATTTCATTCTGTCCGTTATTATCATATTTGCCTAACGATTCAGATTCAGTCATAATAGTTAATTTTATATCATCATACGTCATTTTTCATAATTCCTTTCTTTCAATTTGGCAAAAAATTGCTCAACATATCACTGCAATTGTATCATATAATAGAGAAAAAGTCTAATAAGTAAAAATCTTAAGATGAACTCATCTTAAGATTATTTTAAAAATTAAACATTAACCATTCTGGTTTAAATATAAGAAGTATTCCAATCAAGAATAATAGAATTCCTCCAACTAATTTAGAAATCTTACCATATTTAGTTGAAAATCCAGTAAGTTCCATCGTTCTAACTGCGATAAAGAAAACAATAAAATCATCGATTAAAAAGAACAACATATATAATCCAATATATATACCTTTTTCTAAGATATTTAAATCATTCATTGATAATATTTCAATAAACATTACCGGAAGTCCTGCTGAACAAGCCAATTCAACGATATTAACTGATATAGCCAGAGCCATAGCTCCAACTACCGCTAATAATAGATTCTTTTCACTAGTAAACTTTTTTATTTTATCAAATATCTTACTTCTCTTTTTATCATCAATAACATCGCAACCACTATCACGCAAATGTCTAATATAACTACGGATATTTATTACTGCACCCATTAAAGCAATTAAGCCAATTATTATTCGTACTAATTTAATTGCTAACAGTAATGTTGCGGCATTCAACCACGCCAACATAAATAACAAGTAAACAAATCCTGATGTTAGCAAGAAAGTCATACCTATTATCCACATTCTTTTTTTATCATTAATACCAATTAACATACTTATTAAAAATAATAGTACCCACATAGCACATGGGTTGAATCCATCCACTAACCCAATCAAAACTGATATTAATGGTAAAGCCATATTCTTCAAACTAATCGTTTTACCAAATATCTTAATCTTATGATTAGTCTTCTCATCAATATATTCATTAATATCTTGCTTATTATCTTCTTTAGTCTCATCATATTTAGGTAATTCTATTCCCCCAATATATTCACCAGTTCTATCTTTATATTGGTAAGTGGAATAATACTCAATTGATGCTACAAATCTATCATAATATGATTCATAACTAAATCCCTTAAAATATTTATCGCCAATAATCGTAAATGGAACCCCACTAACTTGAGTATCAAAAAGTGATGCTACTTCATCTAAAAGAATAGCATTCTTACTATTTCCAATCTCATACTTATATATTCTAACATTATCATATTTTTCTCCAAACTTATCTAAATAAGTAAGTTCTTCATGACAATGTGGACAAGTATCAGAATAAAATAAATATATATTAACTAAATTTTTTTCTTCCGCATAAGTATAATTGATACCAATAATAAACAAAATAAATATAAATATTATTCTACTTATCTTCTTCATTATTACCACCAAATTTATTAATTTTCTCCCTAATTACACTTTCTTTTTGTTCACCAATAAGTCTTTCTAATTCATTTCCATTATCATCAAAAAATATGCATACCGGTAATACTTTACCTGGATTATACTTATTTACTTCCTGACTATCCATATCCAAATCAAGTTCTATAATATCTAAATTAGGATTATCAACAACAATATTCTTCCATACTTTTTTCATTACCAAACATCCAGGACACCAAATAGCCCCGATTTTTATGATTTTCATCATATCACCTACATATCTAACTTTTCATAACATTCTTTAAATATTTTAAAGAATTCTTTTAATTCATCCTCTGTTGTCTTATAAGATAAACTTATTCTTAAACTATGTCCAGCTAACTCTTTATCATTAGTAAGTGCATATACACTATTTGAAATACTATCAGCACTACTACATGCACTTTTTGTTGATATATATACTTCTCTACTATCAAGAGCATGAATAAAAGTCTCTGGTTTAATCTTTCTTAAACTAAAGTTTATCGTATTAGGAATACTATTATCTGTACTATTAATATGTACTAACGGATATTTCTTTAATTCATCAATTACCATCTTATTAAGTTTACTTACATATTTATAATGTTCATCTACACTAGGTAACATAAGTTCCATTGCTTTCATTAAAGATACGATTAAAGGTAATGCCGGTGTTCCACTACGAAAAGCTGTCGTTGATTTACCGCCATGAATTAATGGTTCTATTACTACATTTTCCTTCTTTATAAGTAATCCAATACCCTTCATTCCAAATATCTTATGTCCAGACATACTAGCAAGATCTATTCCCGTTAAATCGACAGGAATTTTTCCCATTGCCTGTGTACAATCAACATGTAAAAAACATTTTGGATATTTCTTTAATAGTTCACTAATTTCTTTAATAGGTTGCTTTAATCCAATCTCACTATCAACCATACATACACTAACAAGAATCGTATCATCTCTAATTAAACGTTTAAGATCATCTAAATCTACTAATCCATCACTATTAATCTTAACGAAATCTACCTCAAAACCTAAATTGCTTAAATAATTAAGTGGCGCTACTACTGAAGAATGTTCAAGCGGCGTTGTAATAATATGTTTTCCTCTATTTTGGTATTTTAAACATATTCCCTTAATAGCCGTATTATTAGATTCACTTGCTCCACTCGTATATATTACTTCACTAGGTTTAACCTTAAGCATCTTAGCAATTTCTCCTGTTGCATAATCTTCAAGTCCTTTTGATTTAACACCCAAACTATGTAAAGAATTACTATTACCTGGATATTCCATACATACCCGACTAAACGTTTCTAATACCCTTTCATCAACAGGCGTCGTTGCCGAATAATCTAAATATATCACATCAATCACCATTACCATTATATCTTAATTCATAAAACTTATCAACCATCCAAGATATTTATCCGCTAATTAATTTAATATTGTCATTATTTCTGTATAGTTCTAAAATATTATCAACAATTTCTCTTACCTCTTTAATATCATCTGTTTCCTTAAGAAAATTATCATATTCTATTTGTTCCATACTGACACTCCCATTAGGAATAAAATATTCAAGTACTATTGTCTCGCCATCATATATTTGTTTTATCTTATCAATATTTTCATATTCCTTAGTTATGCCAATAACTGTTTTATATTTATCATTATCTCTATAATATATATAATTATTATTAATATTTTCCTCTTTCATTATATCGATTGTTTCATATTCACCATTCTCTATTAAATAAAGTTTACTACTTCTTAAAGTTTCATATAGCTTACTCTTATAACTTCCAAAAACACACTTACCAAAAATAAATCCTACAACAATTGCCATAAATATTGGTACTACTACTCCCTTAAATATTTTTTTCATTTTATCACCATATTGATATTACACCATCTGCTATTCAAAATATGTCGAATTAAAAGAAGGTTAACGTCCTCGTTTTCCTTCTTTCTTTTCCTCTACTTCTTCATCTACATATACCATTTGCTTATCAAATTCTATCTGATATAGTTTATATCTAAGTTCTTGAATTATTAAATCTAATTTCTTTAAAGATAATCCATAATAAGTATTCCCAAGATATTTAATATATTTACTTATAAGTTGCATTCTAAACTTTTCCGCATCCATTAAAGTTCTATTAATGCTGTCTTCTCCACCATTACCTTCTTCAGATAATTGTTTTAACATTTTAAGCAAATATTCTAACTTTTTATCAACTTTTTTACGGACTACTTTTTCAGCCATATCATCACTAACAAATATGACTTTACTAACTCCTATCATATCATCCTTATGAGCTTTAGGTAATACCTTATAACCGGTTAATTTCTCAAGTTCAAGAAATCTAGTTTCTTTTTTCTTTTTTCCCTTTGAAACATAGTATCCTTTACCCATTATCATCACTTCCAGTCATATCAAAGCGATTTTCTTTAGTTCTTTTGATACGTTCTTCCAAGCGATATTTCTCTATCTTTGCATGATCCCCTGATAATAACACATCAGGTACCTTCATTCCTCTAAAAACCGCTGGCTTCGTATATGTTGGATAATCAAGTAACCCATCCGTAAAACTCTCACTATTTAAACTGTCTTCTGAAATGACACCAGGAATAAGTCTTGTAATAGCGTCCGTAATAGCCATTGCAGGTACCTCGCCACCCGTTAGAACATAATCTCCAATTGACACTTCCATATCGACAATTGATTTAATTCGTTCATCAAATCCTTCATAATGCCCGCATAAAAGTATTAAATGCTTTTCTTTTGATAAACAAGTAGCCATTTCTTGTTTAAATGTTTTCCCCGCCGGACTCATCATAATAACTTTTGCATCTTCTGTTTTAATAGCGTCAATTGCTCTAAAGATAGGTTCACACATTAAAACCATTCCTGCCCCTCCACCATATGGATAATCATCAACCCTATTATGCTTATCAAGTGAATAATCTCTAAAATTAATAATATTAATTTCTATCTTTCCATCTAGACGTGCCCTCTTTATAATTGATGAATTTAAAAAGCCATCAAACATTTCCGGAAATAGTGTCAAAATATCTATTTTCATTCCTTCACCCCTTAGCATAAACCACTAATATTTTTTACATACATTTTTTTACTATTTAAATCAATCTTATCAATAAAATTAAAATTGTAAGGTATTAAATATTCTCTATCACCAGTAATTATCAATACTTCATTACCATTATGATTATCAATTCGTTTAATTTTACCAATAATATTATCCCCATCTATTACCGTAAGTCCAATAATATCCTCATCCAAATATTCATTTTCCTTTAAGATAATATCTTCTTTATTTACAAAAACATAGTCGCCTTTATATTTAAGTACTTGATCAATATCATTATACCCATCCATCATAATCATTTCAAATATCTTATGATGTCTATAACTAACTATCTTTTCTTGAGTTTTATTTTTACCAATATATATTGTCATTCCTGGTACAAATACCCTATCTTTATATTTGAAATCAGAAAGAATTCTAACTTCTCCCTTTAATCCATGAGTATTAACTAATTTTCCAATTAAAACATATTTCATTTATTATCAACCTCATACATAATAATTGAAGCCGCCACTCCCGCATTTAAACTTTCACAGTTTTTATTCATTTTAATATAAATAAATTTATTGCATACATCTCTAACTTCATTACTAATACCATTTCCCTCATTACCAATTACAAAAATGGCCTTCTCAGGTATTTTCTCATCTTTTATACTAACACCATTAGTAACATCAGTTCCATATATTGTATAGTCATCCATTTCTTTCAAAAAGGGTACTAAATCCCTTACAATAACATTAGTACTAAAAAGCATTCCTTTAGTACTTCTAACGACTTTGGGATTATATATATCAACTGTCTCTCTGCTTATCACAACTGTATCTATATTAAAAGCTTTAGCACTTCTGATAATAGTACCCAAATTACCTGGATCTTGAATATTATCTAAAGCAATAACTCTAGCTCCAATCTCTCCTTCAACCCTCTTAGAACATACTCCAAAATACTCACTAATACTCTTCATATCACTAATTTTTTTCATAACCTCTGCTGTCACTTTAGTACTAGGTATTCCTTCATATATATTATCATATCCATCTAATACATATATTTGTCGAAGTAATCCACTTTCATATGCACTATCACATAAATCTTTTCCTTCAACAAAGAATTCGTTATTTAAATCTCTATATTTCTTATCCTTTAATCTAACTAATTCCTTTACCGTATCATTTGTTAAAGAAGATATAAGCATAATATCACCTATCCCTTTTTATTATATCATTATGCTTTAAAAAAATAAATAACAATTTAAAAACAAGGATTTCTCCTTGTTTAAAATCATTTTAACGGCTTCCGCCACCGCCACCGCCAGAAAATCCGCCGCCACCGCCACCAGATGAAAATCCACCGCCGCCACTAGAATAACTTTCGGCAGCACTTCTTGCCGCACTAGCTGCACTAACTGAACGATTAGATAGATTATTTATATATACGAACGTACCATAATCCATATTATGTTCTTCCATTTCTCTAACAATTTCTGGATATAAATTTTTAAATTGTTTAGCTACCTTATCAGCCATACCAAATAGATATGCAAACATCAAGTATTCATCCCATAGTTTAACTTCAATAGCTTCCTTATTTTTCATATCACTAAATTCTTTTAAAAATTTCTTAAGCCCATATAACTCAACACTATCATTATAAAGCATATCGTCCATAACATTACGTTTTTTACATTCTTCTTTATTAGTACGTTTATATATATGATTATCAGATTTAAGTTCATTTACTTTATGATCTTTAATTCTAGTAAATATACCTAAAAACTTTTCATAATGACTTTTAGCCCATTTTTCAAGTTCTTTAGGTTCAAGCATTCCATCTCCACTAGCCTTATACATAACATCAAATAATTCTTTTTCCAAATCACTATCAAACGTTGGATTTAATGTCATATCAATCATGCTAGTTTCTTTATTAAATATTCCTTTAGTTTCATTTCTAAAAGCAATTTTATCTTGTCTTAACCATTTAAGAATAATAGCCCCTAGAATATTAGTTTCTTTATAATCCATTCCATTTAAGAATAGTAATGCATTGGCATAATAGATATCTTTCTTACAAGGTATTTCTCTAAACATATTAATATCTTTCATCTTAATTGTTTTATTATCCTTGTATCCATATCCACTTTTTGCTGCTGCAACAATAGCTGCAATAATAATTCCTACAGGAAATATAACACTAAAAAATGACATAATAAATCCAATTATTTTATCAAATAAAGATGGTTCTGGAATACTATAATCATAATCAAATGTTCCTTCTTCAGCTCTAGTATAAACATCATCAAAAGTTTCAAAACCAGCTTTAGTATGTTCTGTATTAAATGTTCCTAACGGGAACTTACCAAGTAATGATACATACATACTATTCATATAAGTATTTTCTTCATTTTGAGCATATATCTTACCATCTTTTACATAAGCATATCCCTTATAGCCATATCCCCAAACATCTAACGTATCAGGAAACGCATAATAACTAGATATAACTATAGAAAAGTCTCTAAAATCAACATTAGATAATTTATCAATTAATTTCCACTGTAATACTTGGGCATCACTCGTATTAATAATAAAATTTGATAAATCATAAGTTAATGTAAAAACATGTCTATTATAATCATACTTTCCAAAACAAAGTTCTACTCCACTATTAGTATAATTAATACCATAATATCCTCTTTTTTGACTTAATGATTCCTCAACTTCCCATCCCTTATATGTAAGTTCTCTACCATCCATAGATACCTTAAAATTACTAACTTCAGATCCATCTAAATTATTTAAAACCTTATACCATTCTGTTCCATCTTGACCATCGACATCCCATACTTCTTTTATTTTAGCAGTTCCATCTTGTCCAATATAGATATCCATATCAATACTATGAATTATATTATCAGCTTTAACACTTAAAGGCATCATTAAAAATATAAATAATATAAATAACATTAGTTTCTTTTTCATAACATCATTCCTTTAACATTTTTCTTGCTTTCTTATAGTTAGGATAATATTTCCCAACCAAATTCCAAAATCCTTCCTGATGATTAGGATATATAAAATGACTAAGTTCATGTACACATACATAATCTAGGCAAGTAATATCATATTTTGCTAATTCAGAATTTAATGTAACATTATGACTTTTAGTATTACATACGCCCCATCTACTTGTCATTTTTCTTATCTTTAAATTAGGGACTGGTATCTTTTCTTCAAAAATGTTATACCAATAATTTAATCTGTCCTCAAATATTCTTCTTATTTCTTTGCTCAAATACTTATCTAATTCTTTCTTATTAGGTGCATATACCTTATCACCATCAAACTGTATTTCACTAAATCCATATATTAAATCATATTGCTTACCAAAATAATAAAAATGCTCTTTCTTATCTTGTTTTTTTATATCCGTATCAATCATCTTAATAATACTATCAATATTATCACTAATAAGTTTTTTAATACTTTCTTTACTAGTTAAATAATTGGTAGTAACAATTATCTTACCATTTTTAACCCTAATATAAGTATTACGATTATTTTTTTTAATTATTTCTACTTCATAATTATCATTGCCTATATTTATCTGCATATCTTCCCCCACTAAAGAAAAAGAGTTTAAAAGTTTAAAACTCTACTTTTGGTGTTTCTTTTTCTTTTTCGGTTGCTTGGAAATAATCAAATGCTTTAAAACCAAACATACCAGCAATGATATTAGATGGGAATCTCTCAACTAAATTATTGAATCCCATAGCTGAATCATTGTAAAATTGTCTAGCATGTGTAATTTTGTCTTCTGTGTCTTTCAAATCTTCTTGTAAAGCTAAAAAGTTTTCATTAGCTTTTAATTCAGGATAAGCTTCAGCTAATGCAAACAACTTATTTAATGCACCAGTAAGTTGATTATTAGCTTCACTCATTTCTTCAACAGTTCCAGCACTAACAGCTTTATTTCTAGCTTCAATTACTGCTGTAAATGTTCCTTCCTCATGCTTTGCATATCCCTTTACTGTTTCAACTAAATTAGGTATTAAATCAGCTCTTCTCTTAAGTTGAATTTCAACTTGACTAAATTGATTTCTTACCTTTTGTCTAGCTTGAACTAATTTGTTATAGACACCAATTACATAAACTGCTATAACACCAACTACTACAAGTATTATAATTAACGCTGACATTTTTTATCAATCCTCCTGAAATAATTATATCAAACAATATCATTTTTGTCCATTACATTCTATACAAAATATCAAGAAATATTACTATCTTTTTTTCTCTTCGTTTTTTCCTTATTATTAATTAATCTATAATAATCACCAACTTTAATAGCAACATAACAACAATCTAGTTTATAATTAAATATTCTCGCATTTTTATTAACAGGTGCTGCTAAATGCATATTATATTCATTTAGAAAAGATAACAACATATTTTTATTCAGTAATTTACTAATTATATCATAATATATTTCTTCCTTATCAATTCTAACTGCCATATATTCATCCATTTTACAATCACTATTTACTAGTTTACTAAATCTAGTCATTAATACATCTAGTAACTCTTTTTCCTTTTCATAATACTCTTTAAATTCATCTAAATAAGAGCAATTAAAATTCATATATTCCACCACACCCTCCATAAATATTATTAACTAATTTTATTATTTTTTCAATTAAAATGTATTATTTTTCAAGTTTAATCAATAATATATTTGGAGGATACTATGGAAAACATCGATATCAGAGAATATATAATTAATAATTTTAAAGATGAAAGTAAAGAAAAAATAAGAGACTCAATTGAAACAACTATCAAATTTAAAGACGAAGATGCCCTAATAGGATTAGGTGTTCTCTTTGAACTAGTATGGAATAACTTATCTAATGAAGAAAAAGATCATCATATTGATTTAATTAATAAGAGTATCAAAAAAGAATAATACCACAAAGTATTATTTTTTTAATTAAATAATAACATAGTTACCCCCTATTCCGTAAATACATATGAAAAAGTTCTTCTACCACCATAATTGCTTGAATTTGAGGTGCCAATTTGGCACTTCAAGTTTCGATATTCTAAATCAGTTAATTGAAACATAAAATATTGCATTATAAAGTAGTTATCTTATCAACAGAATTAATAAGTGAAGTACATACATATTCATCACTAATTAAATTAATTGAAAATGTTTTATTTCCAATCCTATTAATACTTGTCCCACAATGATAAACAATAGTTTTGTCCAATATAAAATAACGATCATGAAAACTACCATTAAATATTACTTTTAAATTATGATACTGTTTATTATATTTCATAATATCCTGATTAGTTAATAAATTATCTTTCATAGTTATAATTGTTACATTAGCATCTAGTCTTTTAATCATATCAAGTATTGCATTATCGGCATACACATCAATAATTATCAATTCCTTTTTAGCACTCTTAAATATATCTAATATTTTTGAATAAGCATCATATATCTGACCACTAAAATATATTTCATTAACTATTTTTTTCTCATCAAATTTTTTAAAAGATTCTTGAAGTAATTTTATATCTTCGGTATTCTTGATAACCTGATTATTAATTAATTTTTGTTCTACCAAATTATTTCCAATATAATGGCTCATAGCCACAAAAGCATCCATTATTCTAATACTTACCACTTCAGCAACTTTCGTTCTAAGCATCGTTGCTAACATAGCTACCCCCTGTTCCGTAAAAGCATATGGCAAATATCTAGAATATTTTCCTTGTTCTAGTTCTAAGGTTTCAGATTGAAACCTTAGAATTCCATAGTATTCATCTTTAGTCAATTGAAACATAAATCTATCTGGAAATCTATTTATGTGCCTTTTAACAGCCAAATTAATAGTTTTTGTTCCATTGGCACATTCATATAATCTTGCCAAATCACTATCCAGCATAACTTGAACACCACGTATTTCATAAATTAGATTTTCTATTTGTTTCTCCTCTTTAACAATAATATTATTCATTAATTTCACCCCCTGCCCAGAAAAAATATATATTTTTTTTTAATTACTCGTCATCTATAATTAATGATAATACAATTGTATGACAAATACATTTGTTTACCAATATAAAAAGATACTTATTTACAAAAAAACCAACTAAATTAGTTGGTTTTAATTTCATTTAATATCTCTTTTATAATTACTCTTTCATCAAACGGATATCTTTTTCCCTTAATTTCTTTATAATCTTCATGTCCTTTACCAATAAGCATTATTATATCACCAGGTTTACCATTAACTATCGCTGACTTAATAGCTTCTTTTCTATCAGGAATAATTTCATATTTACAATCTGTCTTATGCATACCAACAAGAATATCTTTAGCTATATCATCAAATTCTTCATATCGATTATTATCTTCAGTTATAATACAATAGTCAGAGTATTTTCCAGCCATCTCACCCATTTCATAGCGCCTATCTTTACTTCTATTACCACCACAGCCAAATATTGTTACAATTCGTTTAGGCTTATATTCCCTAATTGTTGATAAAATACTCTCCGTACTTACTCCGTTATGTGCATAATCGATAAGTAATGTAAACTTATCAGATACTGCTACTGGTTCAACACGACCTTTAACATGAAAATCACTTAATGCCTTTTTAATATATGCTACGTCTACGCCAATCATATGGGTAGTAAGTATCGCTGCCATAGCATTATATGCTGAAAACTTTCCAGGACTACTGATTTCAAAAGTATCTTTTAATACTCCATCAGTTTCTAACTTAATTCCAATATAACTATCTCTTCTTAGTAATTCTGTTTTAACTGCCCTTAAATCTGCCTTTTCATCATATCCATAAGTATTTATATTAGCATCTCCGCCCATAACCATATCATAAAAGTGAGAATCATCTATATTAAATATTCCATGATTAGTTTGATTAAATAATTTAGCCTTACTTTTAATATAATCTTCCATACTATCATGTTCATTAGGTCCAATATGATCTTGACTTAAATTAGTAAATATCCCATAGTCAAATATAATATCATTCACTCTATCGTATTTTAAAGCCTGACTAGATACTTCCATTACTAAAAAGTCTATTTTCTTTTTAACCATCATATCCATATATCTAATTGTTTCATATGATTCAGGAGTTGTATTTTTAGCCGGATACATTTTATCTCCAATGTATATTCCTGTAGTACCAATAACCCCGCATTTATATCCCGCTTCTTCTAGAATTCGTTTAATCATAAAACTAACTGTTGTCTTACCTTTAGTACCAGTAATAGCGATTGTTTTAAGTTTACTTTGCGGATAATTAAATAAACGCATGGCTAATTTTGATAAAATTTTTCTTGTATCTTCTACCTTAATAACAGTAACATCTTCTTTTACTGTAATATTCTTAGAAACTAGTATTGCTTTAGCGCCATTTTTAATAGCCGCATCAACATAATCATGTCCATCTACATTAGCCCCCACAATAGCCATAAATAAACAATCTTCATTTACTTTTCTAGAATCATATGAAATATCAGAAATGCTAATATCCATATCACCTTTAATAAGTTTATATTTAATATCTTTAAATAAATCTGCTAACTTCATCATATCACCACTATATTCTATTCTGGTATTTCTACCTCAATACCTTCAGCCTTAAGTTCTTGTTTAAATTTTTCTTTAAACTCTACTAATTCCTTCTTAATAACATCTGGATATACTGCTTTCGTACTTCTAATTGCCTCATATACATGTTTAAATTTTACTTCTTTACTATTATCAAATAATGCTTGTGAAAATATTTGACGCAATACTGTAAGTGATACATCTGGATATCTTGAAGATATTTCATATACCCTTTTGTATTCACTTGTCATATTAACAATAAACTTCATAATATTTTCTTTTATAAAATCCGTATAATTAAGTTTAACACCAGTTTGAACTTCTAATTTAGGAACTGTCCTCATAAGTATTTCAACACACATCTCTTGCGTTGGCTCGGCGATATTAATTCTCTCAAATCTTCTGACAAAAGCTTTATCACGAAGAACATATCTCTCATACTCATCATCTGTCGTAGCACCAATTAACTTTACTGTCCCTCTTCCTAAGCCTTCTTTAAACATGTTGGCTAAATCCATTGGTCCATTTTCTCTGCTAGCACCCATTAACATATGAATTTCATCGATAAATATAATTAGTTTTTCCCTCTGCTTAATCTCATTAACTAGTTGTACTACCTTATTCTCTCCATCCGTAGTTCCCACAAGTGAAGGGGTACTTATCTTATATATTGTATATCCCTTTAAAGCATCAGGCATATCATTAAGTTGCATACGATACGCTAATCCTTCAACTATTGCTGTTTTACCAATACCCGGTTTACCAACTAAACAAGCTGATTTCTCCGGTGTAAGTAATACCATTACTAATTCTTTTAATTCCTTATCTCTAGCAATTGCTGGATTAACAATATACTTAACAGCCGTTAAATTTTCACCATATTTTTCTAATATACTCTCACTATTATTCATCTTACCTAACTCCCTATAACAATAAGTGTAATAACACTACCTAACGTAATCATTAAAGATATTATATATAAAATACTAACAAATCCATAATTATTACTAGGTTGTTCCTTCTTGGCAAATTCATCAATTGGTAATGTTAAATTTTCCATATCTATTGGTAATCTCTCTCTCATATCAATTCCTCTAACTCTCTTTTAATATTTTTATCATTAACCTTATCGATTATTTTCTTTAGTTTATTATCTTTCTCATATAATTTAAGTTTATCTTCATACTCATATAAACTCTTTACTACACCCTTAATACTCTTATGGATAGCATTTCTACTTTTCATATGATTATCACTAATTTCTGATAATGATAAATTATCAAAATAATACTCTTCAAAATAAACTCTCTGTTTATCACTAAAAAGTATTCCATAATAATCATATAAAATAACTATCTTTTCACGTTCATCCATTAACTTAACCTAATAAAAGTATAAACTAAAGAACCAATTATTAATAATACTCCAACCACAAATAAAAGATACATCATACTCTTTTTAATATCTTTAATATAATAACTAATTCCAAATAATGATAATGATAACATAAGCATAAATGATGGTATAAAAGCACTATTATATACAATAGATAATAATAAAGTTACCAATGTAACAACCATACTAATAACAATAAACCCCTTAATCATTTTTTTATCTTCCATTTTTATCCTCCTTATAAATCCTTAAATAATCCATATATATATTTTTCAATATCAAAAGGTTCCAGTTGCTCTATCCCCTCACCAAGTCCTACATATTTAACCGGAATATTTACTTCCTCTTTAATAGCTAAAACGATTCCTCCTTTAGCTGTTCCATCCATCTTTGTAAGTACTATTCCCGTAATATCAGTAATTTCTTTAAATGCTTTTGCTTGACTAATTCCATTCTGACCAGTAGTGGCATCTATTACTAATAATGTCTCATGCGGAGCATCGGGAATAATTTTCTTAATTACTCTATTTATCTTACTAAGTTCAGCCATTAAATTATCCTTATTTTGAAGCCTTCCGGCCGTATCAACAAGTACCAAATCATATTTATCATTCATAGCTTCTTCCATTGCATCATAAATAACTGATGAAGGATCCTTAGCTTCACTACTTACAACTGTTGTATCGCTCTTTTTACCCCACTCCTGTATTTGTTCAATAGCTCCTGCTCTAAAAGTATCTCCTGCCACAAGCATTACTTTTTTACCTTTATTTTTATATATACTAGCAATCTTACCGATTGTTGTCGTCTTACCTACGCCATTAACACCAACGAATAAAACTACTGTTGGGCCTTCCTCACTAAAGTGAATCTTACTATCGATAATATTATTACCGACATACATTACAAATAATTCATCCACTATTATCTCTTTTAAAACATTACTATCAGTTATCTTTTCCTTCTTTACACGATTCCTAAGTCTATCGACAAACGTCATAACCGTATTAACGCCAATATCTGCCATAATCAAAATATTTTCTAGTTCTTCAAAATAATCATCATCAATATTTTTATATTTCTTTGACAGATTAGCTAACTGACTAACAAATTCACGTCTACTTTTTTCTAACCCCTTATCATAATTCTCAACGACTTTTTCTTCCTTTTTACCACTAAAAGCTTCTTTAATCTTACTAAATAAGCCCATCATATCACTCCTTGTATTTACTTGCAACATATCTACTTAATTCATCTTTATCATTTTTAATTTCACGATTAAGTATTCTTCTTTCAAGATCATTAATAATAGTACTTAAGTATTCTCCTCTATCTTTACCTAACAACATCATAATATCATCTGCCTTCAAAACAATATCATGTCTATTACTAATTGCTAGTTTATTATATCTTTCATTTATTTCCTTATAACTAATTCCTTTAATACTACCAACAACCGTTGATATATAAAGGCCATATTTATATATCGTATAATCAGTTACTTCCAACTTTAACATTTCTTTTATCTTCTTAATTGAATTAAGTTCTATTTTAGAAAATGGATATTCTTGAGTTAATTCTAATTGGCTCCATACCCCAATAATATCATCACATAAAACTATATCTCCTAAATTTTCTATTCCTAAAGCTTTATCAATACCCAAAGATATCATATATTTAACACATTTATCTTTATTCTTAGAAGTAAGTATTTTATCTAGTTCTTCTCTTCTTCTAACTCCCGATAATTTCTTTAATAAATAACTATATTTTTTTATATAATACTCCGTCTTTTTATCGATATGAAAATCTAAATTTCCCATAAATCTAATTGCTCTAAGTATTCTTAAACTATCCTCTTTTAAACGATATCTAGGATTTCCTACCGTTCTAATAAGTTTATTATCAATATCTTCTTTCGCATTTAATAAATCAATTATTTCCTCATTACAATCAATGCATATTGTATTAATTGTAAAGTCTCTTCTAAGCAAATCTTTCTTTAAATCATTTACATATTTTATCTTTATTGGTTTACGATTATTTTCATATTTAATATCTTTTCTAAAAGTAGTTACATCAAAAAAACTATTTTTATATATTACTTTAACATATCCATACTTTATATCACTAACCCCATCTATATCAAATATCTCCATTATTTCCTTAGGACTAGCATTAGTACAAATATCAATATCACTAGAATCAATTCCTAATAATTTATCACGTGGATATCCCCCTACAATAAAAGCACTATATCCATAATCATTAAATATTTTAAGAATATCTATTCCTTTATTATACATTATGAACACCCATCCTAATTATAGCATATCTTCATTTTTTTTTCATTATATTAAAACATTTTTGTATAATTAACATATTTCAGTCAAAACTATAATTGGAGATGATTACATGTTACCACGAAGAAATTATTACTTAAATGATTATTTTGATTTATTTAATATGCCATATCCTAAAGAAAAAGAATTTATGAAGACTGATATCTATGAATTTGACAATAAATATATTTTAGAAGTAGATTTACCCGGCATTAGAAAAGAAAATATAAAAATCACTTACGATAATGGCTATCTAACTATAAGTGCAGAAAAGAATACCCTAACAACTAGCCCCGACAAATATATTCGTAGAGAACGCCTTTATGGTGAAGTAAAACGCAGTTTTTACATTGGCATAAAGAAAGATACCGATCTAAAAGCTAAATATAAAGATGGTATCTTGACAATCTTATTTCCTAAAGAAGATATATCCAAAAAAGATAACAAAAATATTATTATAAGTTAAAAGACTCACTCTGTGAGTCCTTTTAATTTATTACATTTTCTTTAAGTGCTAGTTTAATTTTATATGTATCATCATAAGAATCCGCATACATAAGATATGTATCCCCCATATTTAAACTATCAACTCTATAAACAAGAATATAATTAACAGCATCATTTTCTATATATTGCTTTTTATAGCAATTACCAAGATTATTAAATTTATAGCAAATATTTTTATCTGGAGTATATGTCTTATTTCCTACCTTTAAAACCATATTACCAACATTTAGTATTTCTCTTTTGCCATTCGTATATATCCCAAAATTTACTATTACAAAACTATTTTTAACATCAACCATATAATAACTATCATTAACCGTAATATAATTTATAGTACCAACATATTCTCCTTCACCATATACCTTAAAAGTATTATTTAAAAAATTATATAATTTAACACCCAATATAATTAATACAATACCTAATATAATCAAAATATACAATCTAAATTCCTTAAAGAAATATCCAAATTCCCTTGCCCCCTTATGAATCCTTCTGGCAATATTAGTTGTATCCAGCCTAGTATTTATCTCAATTTCTTCACTATCACTAGCTGTCATATTAAGTTCTTGCGCATCACTAGCAAAGTTAAACTTTCTAATATCAAAACCTAATCCTCTAATAAATACAAATAAGATAAATATATATTGAATTACTAACCCAATTGATAAAATATCACGATACATTCGAAGTGTTTTACCTTCCGGTACATTTATTCCAAAATCATTCATATATATAAATAATACCAACATAAACATACTTATAATAGCATACCCTACCATAATAAAGATATACATTTTTCTTGGCTTATTTTTATATTTAAGTAACCAATATATAATAAAGCTAAGACCTAACGCTAATAAAACAAATATAAATATACCATAATTTATATAACTACTAGCATCATATCTTTTAACTGTTTCCTCAATAACTACATTTAAATATTTATATATATTTCTACCAACATATGCTATATAGGCGAGTAAAGCCGTAATAACTAAATGAATTAATCTAAAATGCTTAATCAAAAAAGCATAAGGCCTTCTTAGTACCATACACTCCACCTCTATTATAATTTTAACATCAATTTTCTTTTTTGTACACCATTAACTGTTCCGGTTG
>JAEEGL012196116.1_pt1 | contig 18559 bp, 18 predicted proteins | sample 9134231 | NCBI WGS metagenome assembly JAEEGL01 (sample SAMN16246548, study PRJNA631951) | gut metagenome | biome: gut microbiome; feature: rumen; material: fiber-attached | host: Bos | place: Iran: Karaj | collected 2018-10 | reverse complement strand
GAGCTTATCGGGTCTACATTTTATTCAACGGTAAAAAACACAGATGAGGACTGGATCAAATTCAGCTATCAGGCTGCGATCCTGAGGCAGTCCTCCATAAACAGAAGCTATAACAGCCAGCTTGATAAGTGGCATGAATTCTGGGCTGTTCCGGTTTTCAGGAAGGGCTTTTGCGCATTCATCATTCATGATGTAACAGCAGACAAAAGAAATGAGGATTCCCGAAAACTACAGAAGAACACCAACGATCTGGTAATCGAATGTGCCAAGGCAGTTTCCACGCCTGATTTTGGCAGAGGCATTAAGAGGGTCCTTAAGATAGTGGGACAGACTCTTGAGGCTGACAGAATATATATATTAAGGACCGGCAATTTCAAATCTGAGCTGTCCTATGAGTGGGTCAGCAAGACATGTTCCGTAACCCTGCCCGGAAAGCGGCTTTTCGACGAATGTGACATGGCTGACATATGGGATAGACTCCTGGGTGACAGACCTGTCTATGTGTCCAATGATACAGCATTGATGGCGGATGAGATGCCTCAGCTGTATTCCAAGTTCCTGGCGGGCAAAGTTTCAAGATATATGGTGGCTGCCCTTAAGGACAAGGAGCAGACTCTTGGGTATCTTGTTGCGGATAATTATTCGCTGGAGACCCGTATTGATGCGGTAAAGGCCATAGAGACCGTTGCGATCTTCGTATCAACTCAGATCAAGAATCAGGAGCTTAACAATGAACTCAGATTCCTTGGGGCGCACGATGCGCTGACCGGTTTGGGCAACAGATATGCTCTGAATCAGACACTTACGCTCCTGGCTGAGGTCAAGACCTCTGTGGGAATATGCTACACGGATATTAACGGACTTAAGAGTGTAAATGACGAGAAGGGTCATCTGGCAGGAGATAAGCTCATTGAGACTACCGCTGCAATTGTGGCAGGTATTTTCAAGAAGAAAAACAGCTACAGGATCGGCGGCGATGAGTTTATAGCCATTGTTCCGGATATTGAAGAGGATAAGTTTGACACCATGGTCAGCAAACTCAGAGCTAAATGCAAGGGAGCGTCCCTGGCTATCGGCTCAGCCTGGTGCGACAACTCAAGAGAAGTTAGTAAGCTGCTGAAGCAGGCTGACGAAGCAATGTACAAGGATAAAGCAGCTTATTACCAGGAACACGAGAGAAGACATGTGAACAACATCTGAGAAATATCAGTATAAATAAAGAACACCCCTTTCATCGGAGTAAATCCGGCGAAAGGGGTTTATTTTGTGGGTATTACGTATTAGCTGTTATAAGATTATGCAAGTGAAGCTGTGATGATTGACATTGAATAAACTTCAATGGCGTTGCAGCCTCTTGAAAGATCGTTGATAGGAGCGTTAAGACCAAGAAGGATAGGTCCGTATGCTTCGAAGTTACCCATTCTCTGAGCAATCTTGTAACCAAGGTTACCTGCATTGATGTCAGGGAAGATGAAGGTGTTGGCATGACCTGCAACAGGTGAGCCGGGAGCCTTCTGCTTGGCAACGCGAGGAGAAACAGCTGCGTCGAACTGAAGCTCTCCGTCGATCGGGATTTCAGGATATCTCTCCTGAGCCTTCCTGGTAGCGTTCTGCATCTTGGTTACTGTATCGTCCTTGGCAGAGCCCTTGGTTGAGAATGAAAGGAATGCAACTTTAGGATCTACACCAAATCTCTGTGCGCAATTAACTGTCTCGCCGCAGATCTCAACAAGCTCATCCTCGTTAGGATTGATGTTGATACCGCAGTCAGCCATAGCGATAACCTCGTTCTCCCCTGTAGCTGAAGGACGAACAAGGATGAAGCATGAAGAAACGATTGTGTTCTCAGGCTTGGTCTTGATGATCTGAAGTGCGGGACGAACTGTATCTGCTGTTGAGTAGGTAGCACCACCAAGGAGGCAGTCGCCAAGTCCCATCTTAACAAGCATTGTTCCGAAGTAGTTGGTCTGCTTGAGGATCGGAACAGCCTTTTCAGGTGTCATTCCCTTGCTCTTTCTGAGCTCGCAGAACAGGTCAACCATCTCGTCAAATCTGTCGAAGTTCTCAGGATCTATGATCTGAGCACCGCGAATATTGTAGCCTGCTTCCTCAGCGGCATCATTTATCTCTTTTTCACTGCCCAGAAGAATAGGCTTGATGAAGTTTCCGGCAAGAAGTCTTGAAGCAGCCTCAAGAATTCTGGGATCAGATCCTTCTGTAAAGATAAGAGTCTTAGGATCTTTCTTAAGTTTCTGAATCATATCGCCAAATCCGTACATTTATTTTCCTCCTTATATGTGTATGAATCAGGTATTTGCTATAATGTAAGCGCATACATATTTCCGAATGCGCAAGCGTTATTATAGAACATATAAAAGAAAAAAAGTTTGATTTCGCTCAAATTTTGTGTTAATTTTTTACAATAAAATGTGTTAAAAAGGAGACAAACTATGGCAATAAATCCAATGATACTTATGCAGATGCAACAGAGAATGCAGACCTTCCAGCAGGATCACCCCAAATTCTTCCCGTTTCTGAAGGCAGTAGGCGATAACGCCCTTGAAGAGGGAACTGTTCTTGCCATGGAAGTTACAACCAAGGACGGCAGGAAGCTTGAGTCCAATATCAAGCTCACCGCCAATGACGTTGAGACTATCCGCATGCTCATGAATCCGAACAATCAGAATTAAAAGACCTTTACGTATCCGTCGCTGGTCTTGGTGAATTCATATTTCTTAAGATAATCCTTGTGATGGTCGTCCGGTCCGTTGTAGTACAGGGACTTGACGCCCTCACCGGGAAGCTGTGTAAACAGATATTCTCCGATTGAGAAATCTCTATAGCCGGGCATGGAATAATCCAGCTTAATATCCATCATGCCTGCATCTTCAGGGCGTCTTTTGCCCACGAAAATACCTGCGGGAACTTCTTTGTAGCATATTACATAAGCTGTGCAGTCAGGTGTGAAATCCAGTGAAACTCCCGGGAAACACTTCTTGATATCTGTCCCGAACAATTCCAAAAGATGTTTGAACATAGACTCTTCAGTTGAAACCTTAACGAGATTATAGGTCTTGGTGGCCTCGCCGGTATTGCTCATCTTGATGAGATAATAGATGTTAATGCAGACCAGCATGGCGTTCATGATGGCAGTCGGATATGATTTGATGATGATTGCATAAACAGTGAAAATAACGCTTCCGATGGTGTTGACGATACGGAGCTTTCTTACGGATGCCATGATAAAAGACACCAGAACAAGGGCGGAGCCTGTGTAACCAATCATTTCAATCCAAAATTTTGTATCCATGTAGTACCTCGCTTAATTGTGTTTTTTGACAGCATTAATCGTAACAGAATACAGATAATATCGCAAACTTTCGGGCAAAAGAGCTATCTCTTTTACAGGCCCCGGTAGCGCCAGGTCAGGTAAAAAGATAAGGCTATGAGCCCAAAGGTTTCGGTAACGTGATAGATAAGAGAAGTCCATACAATGCCAAACTCACGGCCCATAAGGCTTATGGTCTGCATCTGGAGAATGCTGAAGGCCAGAAGGAACGCCAGCAGTATTGCCAGTGAGACAATCTTAAGGAGCCTGTCATTCAGGAAAATTCCGGTCATTACAACGCCGAGGAGTATGGCTGAGAGGATCTCTATGTATTTGAAGCCGTGGGTCATGTTGTAGATGATGATAAAGGTTCCGTCGGAAAGGCCCGTGCCGCTTGAAAGAGCCTCCATCAGTATGGAGATGAACTCCCTGTACATTATGGAGGTAAAGTCATACAAGAGCTCAGCGCCGATGAAGATCACCGCCCACAGCTGGAGAAGCCTGTTTATGGAGGAAACGGATAGGGAGGCCACCTTGGATCCCAGGTATTCCCTCTGTAAAATACCAAAGCCGTCCCGGTCTTCCTTGGGAACCATGTCCATGTAGTATTTAAGCGTCTTGCGGGCATGGTTAAAGATCAGGATGACGGCGATTATCTGCAATATGGAAGTGCCTATCTGAAAGCGCCACAGCAGAGTATCCAGCATGTCCGGGTCTGTATAGCCGTTCTTTTTTAATACATATCTGGCGGCGCCCTCCACAAAAGCTGCCAGGATCTTGACCAGAGCAACGCTTCGTATAGCATTTGAAAGAATGTGTTTCTTGATATTTATATACATACGTTGTCCTCTTTAAAATAAGAGATTCTTATAATATAGAATATCATATATAATATAAATCATAGAAGTTTCGCAAAGGAGAGGGGCAAATTTAATGAATGAGAAAATGAAACTGATTAACCGTGGCATGAGTCTCAGGATGGCCGTTGTGATGAGCTTTTTTCTGTCGCTTACGGGGAATCTTCTGTCGGGTCATTTTTCCTGGCAGGGCTTTCTGATCAGCTTTGTTATCAGCACCGTCATAAGTCTTGTGATCGGCCTGCTGGTGCCGATCGGAAAGATAACAGGCGGTATGGTTAAGAAGCGCGGTTTGGACAGAAGGAGCCTCAAAGCAAGGTGCCTTGAAAGTTTCATTTCCGACCTGATCTATACTCCTATCATGACGCTGGTCATGGTTGGGGTTGCCTATGCGGGGATCATGAGACAATCTCAGGGACATGCTGAGGTCTCCTACTTGCAGATGCTGCTTCCGTCTCTTCCCATCTGTTTTGTGGTGGGCTTTGTGCTGGTGTTCATCTTCCAGCCACTGTTTATGAAGCAGCTATTTAAGAAATATCAGGTGAATCCGGAAGGAATGTGACACGGAGGTATTTAATGTTCCTATACATGCTGAAAGACCGGGAGAAAGAGGCTTTCGTTGCGTTAGCCAGGCTCGCGGCCGGGAGTAACTGCGCAGTTTCTGACGAGGAAGAGATCATGATCGGGCAGTACTGCGACGAGATGGGCATTGCCATGCCCGAGGATAAGGGTGAGGATCTGAAGACGATCCTTGGGTACTATTCCGGTTCGGACATCCGGACCAAGAAGATAGTGGTTCTTGAGATAATAGGACTGCTTTTTTCTGACGGAGAATATGATGAAAGAGAGCAACAGTTTATAGACACTGTAGCTGAAGCACTGGGAATTTCGGGGGAGCTTGTTGAGAAATTCAAGAATCTGACAGGCATTTACCTGGGTGTGCTGGCAGAGATGGTGCAGGCTGTAGAGTAATATGGGTTTTAATGCATCTTTGGATTTTCTTAATATGATCAAAACGCCCCAGAGCGTTGAAGCGCCGGAGCGTTCAAGGAAGGCCGTGGATTCAGCGGCGACCGGGAGTTCTGCCGCGACCGAGGATTCTGCGGCGGTTAAGACGGCAGATTTTGTGGCTTCCGAGGAAGTCATTGCCGTAATAGATACTGAAACTAACTGGCACGACAAGGTTATGTCCCTGGGCGTAGCACTGGGGGACGCCTCCACTTTCAAGTGCCTTGGCAAAAGATATTACGTCTTTGACCCGGAGTGCAGGGTAGGAGGTATGTATTCCTATGTCATGAATAAGTGTGACGTAGACCCGGTTACCTGTAGCAGGGCCGATGCACTTGAGGATTTAGCTGGCTTTTTTGCCAAGAAGGGCGTCAGCAGGATATTTGCGTACAACGCCAAGTTTGACTTGGGACATCTGCCGGAACTGGCTTCGTTTCAGTGGTATGATATCATGCGGCTTGCCGCTTACAGGCAGTACAACCACGCCATTCCGGATTCAGCCGTGTGCTGCAAGTCCGGCCGTTTGAAGACAGGCTACGGAGTTGAGCCCATCATGCGGATGCTCAGCGGCAACATCCGTTACTCCGAGGTCCATAATGCTGTGGCAGACGCCTGTGATGAGCTTAAGATAATGGAACTCCTGGGACAGGAGCTTGAGATCTACGAATGCGGCAGGATCTGAGATTGTGCGGCTGAGGCGTGTTGGAGGCATGCAAGGTCCGGAAAAAGTATCACGCAGCCTTATTGATTGAATCGATTGAATCCCCGAAAACAAAGAACCTGTCGTAGAAATACTCTGTGATAAGATTGAATGCCATGTTCAGAACCGTCACTAAGAGACCGTTCCATCCAAGGCTCTCCACCAGGTAATTTCCAAGAATCGTGGAAATCGGTGTAAATACTGCGTAGAAGCATGCGACCTTGAGCATTGCCACAGGCACGTTGCCTGCAGAGCGAAAAGTAAAACGCCTGTTTAAAGTGAAATTCCAGAGCACTGAAAGAACAAGTGCAATCAGATATTTAGGCCAGTACTGCCATGAGGTGGCAGCATCCAGCAGTGCAAATGATGCAAACTCGATTATCCCCGCTGAGGCTGAGAACAAGATGAATTTAAGTCCCCTGGCTAATTCTTTACGATCGTGCATTTCAAATATCCCCCTGATTTAAACCCGACCCGGAAGCTGATCTGAGCCGGGATTTCTTTTTCTGTAGAACATACTGTTATATTATAGATGATGTTGTCAATATAATGATATTAAGATCTAAATGATTTGTGGCTAAAAAGCGTGGATTTGATACAAAACCTACGCTTTTTTCTATGACAAGGAACAAGATATAGACTATAATTAATTATTATAATGTATTAATTGTCGGCATTTTCGGCTGAGTTTTGGTGGGGCATAAGTGAAAGAAAAACTGTTTAAACTAATCTATTTTTTTGCTGAACGCGGAAAACATACAGGGGTAAAGCGAGTTGCATTAAGAGCAAGGCTTTTTCCTTTTTATAGGTTTGCGTGCAAAATCTTATATAAGTGTTTCGGACATCTATATCTGTATCATGTCGAGTTGCCTGTCACGCAGCGCTGTAATTTACGATGCAAAAATTGTGTTTTCATGATGCCGTATTTTGAACATCCGGTGGATTTTGACATCGAAGATACGCTCAAATACATGAGAAAGCTTCTCGACTGTGTTGATTCTATTCAAATATTCAGAATTTTGGGTGGAGAACCTTTCTTGTATCGGGATATAAAACCGATTATCTGTGAAGCTTTATCCAGTAAAAAGATACGTACCGTTGAAATAGTGACTAACGGAACGATAGTTCCTCCTGAAGAATTACTAGATGTTCTGAAAAACTCAAAACTGAAAATTCAAATAAGTGATTATGGTAAGTTGTCCAGAAATAAAGAAAAGATAAAAGAATTATGTGACAGAGAAGGGATAACTTGCATAATCAGAGGATCTGACGAGAAGAACTGGTTTGATGCCGGAGATCTTCATTTTCGCGGAAGAAATCAAAAAGAGCTCAGGAAGCAGTTTAAGAAGTGCGGCGAAATATGCAGAAATCTTCACGACGGAAAGCTCTATTTCTGCCCAAGAGCTGCGTTTGGTACAAAGCTGGGAATCCCGGACGTTTCAAGCGACTATGTTGATTTCAAGGGCGAAGATGATATTAAGGTGTTGAGAGAACAAGTATACAGACTCAATCAAAGGATATCTCTTTTGGCATGTAACTACTGTAACGAAGGAACAGATGAGTATGTTCCTATACCTGTGGCGGAGCAGATTAAATGAGTGGTGTTAATGAAAACAGACCTAAAGTTTCTGTGGTAATGGCTTCTTTTAATGAGGCTTCGGAAATAATTGGGCAAGCTATAGAAAGCATACTTAATCAGACTTTTAGGGACTTCGAATTCATTATTGTAGATGATAGTACAAGTGAAGATACAGTAAGGAAAATAGAGTCGTATTCCGATGATAGGATTCACTTGATAAAACGAAGTGGTCATTCCTGGCTCCCGGAGAAGCTTAACATCGGGATGAGGCAGGCAAAGGGAGATTATATAGCCAGAATGGATGCCGACGATATTGCTCTCCCTGAGAGATTGGAGAAACAGATAAGTTTTTTGGATGAGCACAAGGAGGTATTTGTTCTCGGAGGACAGGTTAATCTTATGGATGAAGAGGGGACTGTTTTTTCTGAAAAGCTGTATCCTCTGGGAGGGATAAAGTTATATCTCCATTCTACGTATAAAAGCCCCTTTAACCATCCAAGTGTGGTCTTTAGAAAGGAATTAGTTGATAAGGGATTTTTTTACAATGAGGAATTAATTAAGACATCTGAGGACATTGATCTCTGGTTACGAGTTATTCACGAGAAATACAAAATCGCTAACCTTCCGGATAAAATTACAAATTATAGGATAAGAAACAATATGGCCAAATGGAGGAGCAGTGAAGCTGAAATACGCTACATGGCAAAGGTCAGAAGGAACACTTTTTCGTGGAAGATGCCAATCCACTCGATGTTATCACTTATGGCAGGAATTGTTTTTTTGCTACTTCCAAGGAATGTGATTACCGGTATGTATAAAGACATGTATCAGAAAGGCATGAAAACATGAATATTCTTGTAATAACCCCTTTGTATTACATCGAGGGAAGGCCCAATATTTTTCATGATACGGAATGCATACACTATCTGATCAAACCATGGGCCAAAGACCATAATGTAATAGTTATTGATGTTTATTTTGAATCTCTTCGAAATGTGAAACGCTACATATCAAGCGCAGAAAGGGAATATAGGAAAGGATATTCATTTACAATTGATGATGTAAAAGTTGGATTCATTGAGGTTTTTAAACCATATAAACAGGGGTCACGACTTACTTACTATGAAAAAAAGAGAGTAAGCAATTTTATAATGCGGTTTACTAATGACAATGACTTTATTCCGGACTTAATAATAACGCATATTCCCATATCGGTAATAAATGTTGTAAAAGAGATATTTCCGGGAATTCCCAAGTATGCGGTCTTACATAGTACCGATAAACAATATTGGTATAGAAGAAAAAAAGAAACTGATGCGGTTCGCAGGACATTTGATGGTTTCTATGCAAGATCAAAGACTTTATTTGATTTTTTTGAAAAGCAGGGGTTAAGAAATTTAAGCAAAGAGAGCTTGTATTCCGGCGGGAAAAAGGCAGATGTTAAGGAAAACAAGAAAGAAGGCTGTATAGGCTTAGTTTATGCAGGAAAATTCATTCCACGTAAGCACGTAGAAATAATCATAGAAGCACTATCAGAGCTTAAAGATGAAAAATATATGTTTGAAATATATGGAGATGGCCCTGAAAGGGAAAAGCTAGTCAGATTGGCTAACGAAAAATTAAAACCGGGAACATATTCATTTAAAGGAAGTGTTGATCGTGAGCAGGTATTAACAGCCATGTCTCGGAATGATTTTTTTGTAATGGTAAGTGAAAATGAATGTTTTGGGTTAACCTACGTTGAAGCAATGATAAATGGTTGCATCCCCATAGGAAGTAAGGGAGAGGGGATAGATGGGATAATTATAGATGGCGAGACAGGCTTTTTGGTAGATGTAAATAGTGTAGAATCGCTTCGACAGGTATTTATGAAATGTTTTCACCTTTCTGATACAGAAAAAAAAGAGATGCTTAGAAGAATGGAAGAGGCAAGTGAAAAGTATTCGGAAAAGCAAGCCGGTATCCATTATCTGGATACAATAATGGGTGACCATATGAGAAATATCGGGAATAGCGTGCGGAGTATATGAATGAGTAGATGTGAAAAAATAGATTTTGTTATTTTGTGGGTTGATGGTAACGACCCCGAATGGCAGAAGAGAAGGCAACAGTATAGTCCTGAGGTACAAGATGATGCCAGAGTGCAAAGGTACAGGAATTGGGATAATCTTCAGTACTTTTTTCGTGGTGTAGAAAAGTTTGCTCCCTGGGTCAATAAAGTATTCTTTGTGACTTGTGGGCAGATTCCTGAGTGGCTTGATACTAACCATCCTAAATTACGGTTGATCAAACATGATGAGTTTATGCCGGAAGAATACTTACCTACATTTAACAGCAATGCCATTGAACTTATGCTTAATAGGATTGAAGAACTGTCCGAGCACTTTGTGTTATTTAATGATGACATTTTTCTTATAAAACCCACAAAAGATACTGATTTTTTCAGGAAAGGATTACCCTGTGACACGGCATGTTTAAACATTCATTCAATAATTCTGGGAAAAGTTGATAATTATTGCAGTTTGCACGCTACAGCCGTGATAAACAAGTATTTTGATATGAAAAAATCAATTTTTTCCAATGCAAGCAAATGGTTTAATCCAATTTATGGAGCACAGATGTTACGGACGGTATACCTCTTGCCTTGCAAAGCGTTTCCGGAAATACGGCAATTGCATTTGCCTTGTTCATATCTAAAGACTACATTCGATACAATATGGGAACATGAAGGAAAATTATTAGATGATACGTGCAGACATAGATTCAGAAATAAACTTGATTATTCGCATTGGGTGATGCGCAATTGGCAAATAGCCAAAGGTGAGTTTTGCCCTAGAAGAGGAGACTTTGGCAGAAGTTTTGAAATAGATAACAGCAGAGAGTCTCTTATTGACTGCATTAGGTATATTCGGCATTCAAAAGGCAAAGTGATCTGTATGAATGACGGGAATTTAGATGATAAGCATTTTGCAAAATACAAAGATGTAGTGAACAGCGAGTTAGATAAAATACTTCCGGATAGGTGCAGCTTTGAAAAAGAGACTGGCAGGAGGGAAAAAAGCTGATTATAGATAGAATCGGCAATGCCAAAAAAAGCATCAAACATGGCTTAATAAATCGAATCGTCAGGTTAATAATTCCATTTTTGGTTCATACTGTAATGATTTATAGAATGGGAATTCAGTATGTTGGAATCAATGGAGTTTTTAGCTCTATTTTGTCGGTTCTAAATATTGTCGAGTTGGGTTTTGGAAGCGCTATAGTTTATAGCATGTTTAAACCAATAGCTACTGATGACAATATAACTCTTTGCGCTCTGCTAAATTTTTATAGAAGGGTATATCGCATTGTCGGTAGCGTAATTCTGGCGTTGGGCATAGTATGTCTTCCCTTTTTGAACAGGATTATTAAAGACAGTAATGTGGAAATTAATCTATACATAGTGTTTTTGCTGTACTTGCTTAATGTTGTTCTTTCTTACTTTCTTTTTGCTTATCAATCATCGGTATTAAATGCATTTCAGCGCACGGACATTATAAGTATTATAGAATCTTCTACCATTGCGGTATCGGGTATTCTGCAAATAGTAATTCTCTACAGTACCCACAATTTTTACTTGTTCTTGGCTATTGCTATTCTTTTTACTATTGTAAGAAATATTGCTATTTCAGTAATGGTCAGAAGATTGTTTCCTGATATTCAGGCTAAAGGCAAAATATCAGATGAGTTATATAAGAGCGTAAATACCCAGGTGAAGGGAGTGTGCATAACAAAGATATGTAATGTTACGAGAAATGCATTTGATAGCATTTTCGTATCAGCTTTTTTAGGAGTTGCTATAGCAGGTATGTATAGTAACTACTACTATGTCATGAATGCGCTTGCCGGAATTATGACTGGGATTTCACCCGCTTTATTAGGCGGCGTGGGAAATAGTATCCAGTTGGAGCCTGTAAGGCGGAATTATGGCAACATGATGAGAATCAACAGTATATATATGATCATATCAGGTTGGATTACGTCATGCCTTATCTGCATGTATCAGCCATTTATGAGAATTTGGGCCGGAGAGAAAAACATGTTTTCGTTTGATGTGGTCATTCTTTTTTCCATTTATTTTTACATCAAGCAAATGGGAAATGTGAGAGCTATTTATTCGGATGCAGCAGGTCTCTTTTGGGAAAATCGTCATCGTTCTTTGGCTGAAGCTATTGCAAATCTGTTCTTAAACTATTTATTTGTGAAGAAATTTGGCGTTATTGGAATAGTGGGGGCTACTATCATTTCGCTGTTTGCTTTTGGGTTTGTGGCTTCTGCTCATGTTAGCTTTAAATATTACTTCAAGACGGGAATGAGGCAATATCTGATGGCTCAAGCGCGGCTCGCTTTTTATACGGTTATTGTTTCTGCCATAACTTATAATATTTGTTCAATGATTAGAGCTGAAGATGTTTTTGGGCTCGTTTTGAGACTGCTGGTTTGCAGCCTGCTATCTCTTGTGCTGTTTGCTTTTTTGAGTGTTATTTCTAAGCCTGAAAAAAGAGCTTTGGCTTGGCTATATAATAATGTGATCAAGTCAAGGTGAGAAAGCGAGGTAGAAGTGAGGACTAAAAAGGGCATATTTTATTATGTGTTCGCGTTTTGGTATTTCATGGATATTATTTTGCGAACAGATTTTGAGGATAAGATCAATCTGTTCTTAGGAAGATTGGTAGACATATCATCTCCCGACATTAATAAGGTGGTTGATTACTCCGTTTTGTTTTTGCTTGTAATACAGATTGTTTTTTTTCAGAAATACACTATGAAAGAGCTATACACTTTATTGCTCGCCTCGCTTCCTGTAGTTATTGCCACTATAACAAGTGGTAATAACCATTTGATTTCTGTACTATTATTTGCTGCTGCGGCGAAAAATGCCGATTTTGACAAGGTTATTCGCTTGGCGTATATACTTTTGCTTATTACAATAACATTTGTTATTGTAATGTGCTTCTTAGGAGTGCTGACAGATTATACGATGTATAGGCACAGTCTTTTGAGGCACTCTTTAGGTTTTGAACATCCCAACAGATTAGGATTGAGATGCTTTCAGTTGGCTGCTTGTCACTGTTATCTATACAGGAATAAAAGAAAACGCCTTCTTACGGCTGTTCTTTTGTTGGCATTGGCTTATTTTGCTTACAAAGTTCCAAATTCTCAGACTGCGTATATATGCCTTACGATTCTTTCCGGTATTTTTATCCTGGCTAAAGTGATAGAGAAGAATAGAAGAAGAGAGAGACTTGTTCTACGTTTCTTCGGTTTGATGACAGTTTTTTTAAGTATAGGAACTGTAGTTCTTTCGTTTTTTAACCCCAAATCACTAAAACTATACGACAATATAGATCGAATCATGTCGAGACGCTTTTGGTGGTGTTATAGAATGTATAAATATTACGGAGTTTCATGGTTTGGACAAAAAGTATCTACCATCGTTCCTGATAAATTATATAGAGGAATATTTAGGCAGTGGTACTTGGATAATGCATTTTTTAGCATACTGTTATGTTACGGCATAGTTGTATATGTGGTTTTTACCGCAATCTATTTAGTTACAATTTATAGATATATTCAAAAAAGCGAGTTTATGATGGTTGCCATTTTGTTTTTGTATGCACTATATGGAATCATGACTACAGGTTTTTATATGATGTCACATAACATTTTTTTACTTGCTATTTCAACATTTTTCTACGGACAAAGCTATTTTAGTGAAAGAAAGATTGTACAAAAGGATGAAAACTTAAAACTTGCAATAAATCCTAGATAATTAATGCTGGCGATAAACGAATTGTCTATATTGAAATAAAACATATAGGGAATAGAGTACAAGCATAGGAAATGAATTATGCAAAGAAGATGTAGAGATTTTGTCAGGAAGATTTATCTTAACGGAGTCCGGAAAAAAAATAGGAATCATGATTTTTCTTTGATATCACAGAATTGTTTAGGTGGAGTAATATACAACAACTTGGGAATGGAGTTTAAGTCTCCCACAATTAATATGTTCATTGAGGGAGAGAATTTTGTAAAGCTGGTTGAGAATCTCGACTATTATCTTGGTTTACAGGCAAGTGCATTGGTCGAACACTACATCGACCCAGTAGATAGCACTATTACATATCCCAAAATCGCAATTGGAGATATAGAATTATGCTGTTTGCATTATAAAAGTTGTGCTGAAGCAATCAAGGCTTGGGAAACAAGGAAAAAAAGAATAAATAAAGACAACATTTTTGTAATTGGGAATACCTGGAATATGCACGGTGATGCAGAACTGGTAAAACGACTAATAAAGAATTCACCATATAAAACCATCGTTTTTTCTACGAAAGAAACCTATTGTAAAGGGACGTTTGTGCTCCCAGGGAAAAAATGGAAGCTAGACAGAAGGGGAATTGTGCGCCCTAATATCACTGATTTTCCTAAAATTGGGTATAAAAGGCATTTTGAAAACTTTTTTGATTATGTCAGTTGGCTAAATGAAGATAATTAGGTTTGAGAGCACAACATTATCGATAGCTTTTTTCCACAGTACTTGCTACAATTAATACCAGATCACAATTTAGCAACGCAGGCTTTTTACCGGAAAAGGAGATTACTGGCTATGAAGTATGTTTGTACTGTTTGTGGATATGTTTATGACGAGGCAGCAGGTGATGAGGAGCACGGCATTGCCCCCGGAACCAAATGGGAAGAGCTTCCCGAGGATTTCACCTGTCCGCTGTGCGGCGTAGGCAAGGATCAATTTTCACAGGAATGAATTAAAAAAGATATAAAGGGGAGCAGCTCGAAAGGGCTGCTCCGTTTTACGAAGGAGGCCGACATGGTTATCGGACGATTTAACAGACACAGTAAGAGAAGAGATGCTCTGATGCTGCATGGACCGCTGGCGCATATGGGATATGACTGGTGGTGGCACTCATTTACGGCGCAGGACGCTGAAACGGGCGAGGATAAGCCCTTTTTTATTGAGTTTTTTGTGTGCAACCCGGCACTGGCTGAGGCTCAGCCTGTTCTGGGACAGCTTCCGGAGAATAAGAAGAACGGGAAATGCCCATCTTATCTGATGGTAAAGGCCGGGACCTGGGGCGAGGATGCCTGCCAGCTTCACAGATTCTTTTCCCTGAAGGATGTGAGGATCCATAAGACAGCGCCCTATCAGATCAAAGCCGCTGACTGTCTGGCTTCGGAGACTGCGCTGCGGGGCAGCATCAGCATTACGGAGGAAGAAGCCCGGCTGCATTCTGAATGGATGTGTGATTCCGGCGATATTTCTTTTGACCTAACTATAGACAAGCAGATTGCCTTCAACGTGGGCTACGGAGCCAGCAAGCCACTGAGGGATGTGGAGGCCTTTGCCATGTACTGGCATGCAGAGGGCATGAAGAGTGCCTATGGCGGGACTATCACTTTTAACGGAAGGCAATATAATGTAACTCCGCAAAAGAGTTACGGATATGCGGACAAGAACTGGGGAAGGGACTTTACGAGCCCCTGGGTATGGCTCTCTTCCAACTGTCTTGTGAGCAGGAAGACAGGGAAAAAGCTTGAAAACAGCGTGTTTGATATAGGCGGCGGAAGGCCCAAGATTTACTTTGTACCCTTGGATAGAAGGCTCCTTGGGGTGTTCTATTACGAGGGCAAGGAGTACGACTTCAATTTCTCCAAGCTTCATCTCCACGTCAAGACGGATTTCAGCTTCCGCGAGACGGACACGGAGGTTATCTGGAATGTGAGGCAGGAGAACATCCACGGGGCCATGGAGACAGAGATCCACTGTCTTAAAAAACATATGTTATTTATAAATTATGAGGCACCTGATGGCAGTAAGCGCCACAACAAGCTGTGGAACGGCGGAAACGGCTGGGGTGTTGTAAAGCTCTACGACAGGAAAGGCGGGGGCTTTGAGCTTGTGGATGAGATAGAGGCCACGCATGTGGGCTGCGAATACGGCGAATATGATGATTGACGGTAGAAACGGTTGGAACCTTAGAGTTGAAGGCTCCGCCGTTTCTTTTTTTACTCTTTTTTACTTTTATTTAGGTAATTATTCACAAATCCAAAAAACTGTATTAGGTAAAAACGTAGAAAAATCAGATTTTCACAAGAATAAGATATAGAACGCAAGAATAAGAGATGTAGAAAAACGGCCGGTAAATATAATTTAACTTACCAAACAACAAACTATAAAAGGGAGGAAATCATGAAGCTGAAAAAAAGAGTTTTAACCTTGATTGTATCAGCCGGCCTGCTACTGACATGCGTTGCACCGATAAATGCAATGGCAGCTGAGCCGCCGGGATCAGCGGGCTTTAGCAATTACATCACTGTTTCCGGAACCAAGCTTATGGATGGGGACAAAGAGCTGAAGTTCGTATCGCTTAACTATCCTCAGGCCACAAGCGATACAGCCTGGGAACACGCAAATGCCATGAAAACATTCAGGGCAATGGGAGGAAATGTTACAAGAACATATACCATACCTGTCTTCAACGGGGAGAATGGGGCGACAGCCTATGTTACAGGTGTGGACAGTGAGGGTAATCTTACCTTCAATGAGGATGCGCTGAACGGCCTTGATGATGTGCTTGCCAAGGCCAACCAGTACGGAATAAGGGTTATTATCCCCTTTGTTGACCATTGGCACTGGATTGGCGGAATGGACGGATACGTGTGGCTCGCGGGGGAGTCAGACGGCAAGTCCCCGTCACAGTCAGGTTTCCAGGACTGGGCCTGGAGGTTCTACAGCAGCGAGAAATGCATGGATATGTTTCAGCAGATGATCACGCATTTGCTGAACAGGACCAATACTGTTACCGGCATTCAGTACAAGGATGATCCGGCGATCCTCTGCTGGGAGACGGGAAACGAGATCGGAAACAGGAGTCAGGTCGAAAGAGATGATGAGCTCACTGCCTGGACCAATCAGGTGGTAGCCCATGTTAAGAGCATCGACTCCAATCATCTGGTGCTGGACGGCAGAATGTCCATGTCTCCAAGGTCCCTTAGCGATGAGAACCTTGCAGATATCCTTGGAGCCCATTATTACGAGGGCAATTACGCCCAGAGATGTGAGGACGACACCATAGCTGCTCACGGAGCGGGAAAGCCATTTATCCTGGGCGAGTTTGGAGCCAAGGTTACTGCAGCTCCATGCATCGATGTTTTCCAGAAGGGCGTTGAAAACGACACCAACGGAATCATGATGTGGAGCCTCAGAGCCCACAAGGACGGCTTTGGCTATTACTTCCACAATGAGGATGGATACTGGGCTTCCTATCACTGGCCCGGCTTTGAATCAGGCAATTACTACGGGGAAACCGAGATAATCAGGGCCATTTATGCCTATGCGCAAATAGCCAACGGCGCAGCTTCAAACTATGAGGAAGCCGCAGTCATACCGATTCCCGCACCTGAGAGCGATGAAGCACCGCTTCTTTACTCCGAAAACGGAACGCCTCACGATAGTTCTTTTGCCGGAGGATCTGTGGGAGATATCAAGTGGAGAGGCGTTGTGGGCGGCGCCTGGTATGAAATCCAGAGGGCAGAGGGAGCAGTCACAGACCAGGATTCCGAGGCCTTTGAGACCATTGCCGGGGCAGATGATTATGTGTACGACTCTGGAAGGAACTGGGAAGATAAGGCCCACGATTGCATTGCGGGATTCCATGACATGACAGCGGTTGATGGGCTTACCTATTCCTACAGGATCCGCGCCTGCAACGAATCCGGTGTGGGACCCTGGTCAAATATCGTGGTTGCAGAGAATGTAAAGCACGTGGTCAAGGACAATCTCGATCTGATCGCGGTTTCCAGCAGCGACCCCAATCCGACGGAGATAAGGCGCACCTACAGCAGCGATCATTCTGCCAATATTGAGTATTCCAGCAGCTCGATCGTGAACAAGAGCGCGGAAGAGGGATACATTGAGTATTCGTCAAGGATCCCCGTGGATGAGGTACTTGTTACTGCTGTCAGCGAAGCCCAGGCAGGGGCAGAGCCCAGGCTCATGGTCTCCGGGGATGGCGTGGTATTTGAGGAAATCGCTCTTTCCCATAATGGCGGAACCACGCAGTACAGCGTTTCTTCTGTTATGAATAACGGAAGTTATTATTATGCCAGAATATATCTTCAGGGCAACAGCAGCTGCAAGCTTGACAGCATTGAGATTACTTATAGAAATGACGGGGACTCATACAATGAGAATGCAGGCTCCGGAGGAAAAAGAACAAATGTTATGATTCAGGATGCAACCTTCGGAGAGGGTGCAGATCCTTACTATGTGTCCAAGGATGCCACTCTTGTGGTTGGTCAGTCCGGTGATCTGAAGGGGCTTACCACCTCCGGCGCAGAGGGCGGAGCCATTGTCTACAAGACGGGAGATGACATCAACGCCTATCGTGTGAGCACTCTGGCTTTAAACGGCAAGAGGGCCAAGGTCGAGTTCTCTTTTGACGGAGTGTCCTTTAAGGAGGCAAAAGAGCTGTCGGCAGGCTCGGCAGGACAGGCTGAGAGCATAGTTTACGGCGACCTGAACGTTTCTCAGGCTGTGCGCGTTATCAGGGTTACTGTTCCCGAGGACTGCGCAGGTGAGGTCTTTGTGACCCTTGTGGAGATATCAAGCGGAAGGAAGATGATACCTCTTGCGGATGCTTCTCCTGCCAACATAATCGAGGACGGAGAGTATTACGTGGGCTCTGATGCCAACCTGAATGCGGCTTATAGTATCAGCGGCGGGGAAGGAGAAATCTCTTTTGCCAAGGCTCTTGGTGGAATTGACTATAGCGCCTTTGACAGCATTTATGTATGGGTTAAGCCCGGCGGAAGCGGAAATGAGCTGCTGATAAGGTTAAGGGACGATCAGAACAGAGTATGGGAGAGCGAGAGGCTTGCCTTGAGCGGAAGTGCTGAGATGAAGAAGCTTACTGTCGATAAGAGTGGCGACTTCAATTGGTCTGATGTAAGCGGCGCGGAGTTTGTAATCTGCGGTAGCGGAGCGGGAAGCGGCGCGATTTCACTGGATTCCGGGAATGTGTATACGG
>JAEEGL010248411.1_pt1 | contig 18559 bp, 12 predicted proteins | sample 9134231 | NCBI WGS metagenome assembly JAEEGL01 (sample SAMN16246548, study PRJNA631951) | gut metagenome | biome: gut microbiome; feature: rumen; material: fiber-attached | host: Bos | place: Iran: Karaj | collected 2018-10 | reverse complement strand
ATGTCCGCCGTAAATGAAGTCGGCGTGGATCTCATCAGATACGATGATCACATGATTCTTAAGACATAAATCACCTATCCTCAGGAGCTCATCTCTCGTCCAAACTCTTCCCACAGGATTATGCGGATTACAAAGAACCAGCATCTTCACGCTGTTCTCCTTTATCTTCCTCTCCACATCCTCAAAATCGATCTCATAACGAGAACCTGCACGGACAAGATCAGAGATGACGAGTTTCCTGTCATTGCCTCTTACTGCCCTTCCTATGGGGCCGTACAAAGGCTCAAGAATCATCACGCTGTCACCCGGATCAGTAAGAGCTCTTATAGAAAGCGAGACGCCTAACACAACGCCCGGAAGTTTAAGAACCGTATCGGGATCAACATTCCAATCGTATCTTTTCTTAAACCAACACGTCAGAGCCTTATCGTAAGACTCATCCGCTTCGGAATAACCGAACACGCCGTTCTGTGAAACACTTACGAGACTGTCTATTACTTCTTTGGGACTCCTGAAATCCATGTCAGCAACCCACATCGGGATGAGATCGTCGATTCCGTCGATCCTCTCGTATTTAATTTCTTCCGGAGTATTCCTGTTAACTATCTCATCAAAATCGTACACTGTCCCGTTCCCCCCTATAAGGAGACTATTATATCGCGCCTTAATATCCGGCCAGGAACGCCTTTGTCCTATCCTGCTTCGGATTAGTAACAAGATCATATGCCGGACCTTCTTCAACGATGACTCCGCCGTCCATGAATATGATCCTGTCTGCAACATCTCTTGCAAAACTCATCTCATGTGTAACTATGACCATCGTCATCTTTTCTTTCGCGAGGTCCTTTATAACATTCAAAACGCCTTTTGTGAGCTCAGGATCCAAAGCGGATGTCGGTTCATCAAAAAATATGATCTCAGGATTGGTGGCAAGTGCTCTTGCAATGGAAACTCTCTGCTGCTGTCCGCCTGAAAGATTGCAGGGATAATCGTTAGCCTTCTGCATCAGATTCATCTTCTTAAGAAGGCCGACACATATGGCATCGGCCTCTGCCTTGCTCTTCTTATGGACATGGATAAGAGCTTCGGTGATATTACGTCTTACGGAGAAGTGCGGGAAAAGATTGAAGTTCTGGAACACGAGACCGAATTTTGATCTTATTTCCCTCTCGAGTTTCTTATCACAGTATACGCAGCGTCCGTTAACATCACTGCAGAGATCATCACCGCCGATGACGATAGTTCCGTGGTCAACTCTTTCGAGAGTTGTGGCACATCTTAAGAGCGTGGATTTACCACCGCCCGAAGGTCCGATAACGGCAACTACCTCACCTCTTATTACCTTCAGGGATATTCCTTTAAGTACCTCCTGATCACCGAAGGCCTTATGGATATTACTCATCTCGAGAACGATGTCTTTTCTGTTATCCGGCATTTAAGTGACCCCTTTAAGAATAGTAAGACATGGATTTCTCCACGCGGTTCAGTATCGCTTCGATAAGCAGGTTCATCAGGTAATAGAACGCGCCTGCAACCAGGAACGGAACAACGGATACCTGCGCGGATGCAGCGGCAGAAGCCCTCGTGAACATTTCGGTAACAGAGATAACCTGTGCGAGCGAAGTATCCTTTACAAGGGTAATGACTTCATTTGATACTGACGGAAGGACTCTCTTGATTACCTGAGGCAGGATGATCCTGAAGTATGTCTGTATCTTCGAGAAACCCAATACTGTCGCAGCCTCATACTGGCCCTTCGACATTGACTGGATGCCGCCTCTGAAGATCTCCGCAAAATAAGCGGCATAGTTAAGTGAGAATGCGATTATCGTTGCAATGAATCTGTAGTTGAACGGTCCGATGGCTATGCTGCCGGTATTTACCTTGAACAGATAGTAAGGTCCGAAGTATACCAGAAACAGCTGGAGCATGAGAGGCGTGCCTCTCAATATGGAGATATAGATTCTGAATATAAAAGATACGATCTTTATCTTGGACATTCTTCCCTTAGAGACCAGAAGGCCAAGGGGAATAGAAAAGATGATCGTGAAAAAGAAGATTCCGAGAGTAAATCTGAAACCGTCAGCAAGCTGAACTAATGTAGAACCCAGATTACCCATCCGTTACTCCTCAACAAGAAAGATCTGCATATCATACTGAGCACCGACATTATGCCACGTCACACAGTGTGTTGCACTGTCCACAGTTAACTCATCGATAAAGCCGTCTGTGACATTGCCGTAGCTTAACGTCTTAAGAACTTCTCCGATATCATAACATGCCCGGACACGCTCTTCCTCGGTCATGTTCTTAAAAAAATCGCTCTTCTTAAATTCCTTAAAGACATTCTCCGTAAAGACCGTGGTAAATTCCGATGTTGAAGAATTCTTATAAACGCCTGCCGGAGTTAATACCTTACATTCATCTACAAATACAGCCGCATCAAATTCATCCGTCTTTTTATTTGTCTGCGAAGAACAGCCGACCAGAAGGATCAGCGCCATAAATACTGTAAGAACGGATAAACAAATACGCTTTGACATAGGAGATATTTTATCACAAAGCAGCTTCAGATAAGACTATGGAATTAAGATTCTCCCTTATCCTCTTTGGATCCGGACTCAGCATCTTCCTTCTTAGACTCAGCGGCCTTTGCTTCTGCATTCTTAACTTCAGCTTCCTTAGCTTCATTCTCGGCCTTTGCTTCCTTGGCAAATCTCTTATGGATGTTATCGATGTCCTCAACAGAACCGCCGCCATGGTCGTCGGCTGCTCTGAATCCGCCGTCTTCAACGATCCTCAGGAATGCGTCTACAACGTCTTCCGCGAGCTGCGTGCCTGATGCGCCTCTGATGATATCAACAACCTTATCGAAGTTCATTCGCTTTCTGTAAGGTCTGTCAGAATACATCGCATCGAAAGCATCCGCAACCGCAATGATCTGCGCAACTCTAGGTATCTCGTCTCCCTTAAGGCCCTGCGGATAACCCTTTCCGTCAGGTCTCTCGTGATGTGATTCCGCACCTACGGAGAGTTCCGGCATGATGCTGATGTCCTTAAGAACGTTATAACCTTTAATGGTATGAGACTTAATCTCTGCGAACTCGTCGTCTTCAAGTCTTCCGTTCTTGTTAAGGACTTCTCCCCTGACACCGATCTTGCCGATGTCATGGAGCAGCGCGATATTGTGATACTTCTCGACAGTCTCTTCGTTATAACCCAATTCTCTAGCGAGCATCGTGGTATAAACGGCAACTCTCGTGGAATGACCTCTTGTATACTGGTCCTTCATATCGATCGTTTTCGCGAAAGCCTCTACGATCTCTCTGATGAGGATCTTGTCCTCTTCCTGCTTCTTTAAAAGGTTCTTGGTCTTCTTGTTAACATACCAGAACACGATGATCGTTGAGCCGCATACAAGTACTACAAACAGCAACAGATAGAACCACAGCATCTCATATGCGACTCTCTTCTTAACGATTGACAACGTAAATTCATTGCTTCCGTGACCCATAGAATCTGAAATGGTCATCTTGAATGTGTAGTTGCCGCCCTTAAGGTTCGTGTAATCGATAGGTCCCAGAGAATTTCTGCTGATAGTCTTATATTCCCTGTCAAAGCCTTCGAGATAATATGTAACCGTAGGATTGATAAGTCTGTATGTGCAGATATAAGGATAAACAGTGATCTTCTTTACGTCGCTCGGAATCTTAATGACACCGTCTGAATCCGGATAGACCTTAACGCCGTCAGCATCAATATAAGGAACACACATCTTGATGTTCTCGACATTCTCAAAAGACTTCTCGATGTTGACCTTAACAACACCTGTGCTTCCGGAGATATAGAGATTGCCTTCTTCTGTGACACAACTGTAGGAGTTGGATGTGGCGATTACAGACAGGCCGTTATCGACACCGTAGAATTCAGGTTCAACTTCACCGTTCTCAACGAGGTCATTTGCGGTAACGACATAGATACCGTTGCTGCTCAGTACCCAGATCTCACCAAGAGAATTCTCATAGAGATCGAAGTTATTCGAATAAGGGAAATTCTTGATCGTATGGATCTCATAATCTAAAGTCATGTATGCCAGTGAGTTGCTGGTGACGATCCAGTAAATGTCACGCTTAACATCCTTCTTTATCCTCATAACAACATCAGACATGAGACCGTTCTCAGTATTAAGATGTGATATCCCTGAAGCTCCGATAACATAAATACCGTCACCGTCCGTACCGATCAGTCTGTCACCGTTTGTGCCTTCGGTAACAGTAAGGACTTCGGTGTTATTGATGCCGTCAGCCGTTCCGTATACATGTTCGATCTTATCGTTCCTGATGACCACCAGACCACCCGTACATGCAACGAGAATGCTGCCGTCGGAGCTCTCGCTCACAGCCCTGATCCTGTTAGAAGGCATACCGTCATCGGCGCTGAAGGATATTACTTTGCCGTGATCGTATTTGACCAGTCCTACTTTATCAAAAGTGGATATCCACAAAACATCATTGCTGTCCTTGATTATCGATCTGATCCTAGCACCGTTCAGCATCGTAAGAAGTTCTTTGTAACCCAGACTCTTACCTGATGCCGAAACAGAATCATCCAGAGCGATACGTTCAACCTTACCTTCCTCATTAACAACCGTTAATCCGGAATCCATGCCGATATAGAGATCGCCGTCGAGATAGCATGTAGTATTAACAACACCGCTCTCGAGATCATACTTTGCGAAAATATCCGTAAACTGATCAGGAACGATCTTCATAACGCCCTGTCTTGATGATACGAACCAGAGGTTGCCCTGGTAGTCATTCATGACACCTTCTACATTGGATGTCATCGGCATGTTATTCAAAAAATCCGGTTTCTCTTTTCCCTTCTTGAGGACACAGATACCGTTGTTGGCGCATACCCAGATGTCGTCACCGACATTCTTAATCGAGTTGATATATTCGAGAGGCGTTACTACGATCGATTCCTTGTTCGGGAATCCGTCCTTAAGAGTACCGTAATAGATTTTCGAGCCCTTGGTACCGAGATAGAGATAACCCGGATTATTGATATCAACATGCAGTGAGTGAACGTCTTTAACATTGATGGCATCAGCAGAATAGAATCCTGTAACCTTACCGTTCTCAAGCGTAAAGACAGCGCCGTTCATCGTAAGACCGTAAATGATCCCGTCAGCGCCTTTCTCGATAAATCTGATGTATTCGGAATTGATGAGTGTATCATCAACGAGAGTAAGGTTATATTCACTGTCGAAAACTGCCACGCCCTGAGTGGTTGCGACATAAACATTGCCGTTGTCATCTTCTGCAAATGCCCTTACTGATGAAGACGGAAGTCCCTCTTTCTTGTTGAACATCTTAACTCCACCGAATCTGTCCATTATCGCGGCACCATTGTCGTTAGTACCGATCCAGAGCAGATCCCTGTCATCAACGAAAAGACTTACGACACTTGCGATACCTGTCGTGGACTTATATCTTTCAAAGGAATTGCCGTCATATCTGATAAGACCGCCGTAGCTGCCTATCCAGATAAATCCGTCCGATGTCTCTGCAATGGCATTAGCCTCAGACGTCGGAAGACCCTTTGTGTTGTCATAGAGGAATGAAGCATATCCTTCAGGACTTGATATCGGATCGATTATGGTATATTCGTCGCCGCCGTCAGCAAAGAGCGGAACAGACAAAGAAAAAAGCACACAACAACCCAGCAACGCCGCAATAGCGCTTCGCAAAAACCTTCGGGTACTGTGGTCTTTTCCATTCATAAAATAATTTTAACACTGTTTTATGAATTTTCTATTTACGCGCTGTAACCAAATATAATAAAAGGACTGCCCGCAGACAGTCCCTTTTCATTCCGTTTTTGCAACTTGAGATCACTTGCCGATAATGGTTACATCAGCACCGAACCACTTCTCGGAGATCTTAGCCGTTGTACCGTCAGCAGCCATCTCTTCGAGAGTCTTCTGAACCTTATCTCTCAATGCTGTGTTTCCGAGAAGGAAACCAACACCGTATTCTTCGGAAGCAACTGCTTCATCGAGAACGACGAAAGGCTTACCTGATGTCTGGATCTCATAACGTGCAACGATCTCATCCATAACGATCGCATCAACGCTGCCCATCTCAAGCTCCATCATCGCATTGAGGTAAGAATCGAGCTCAACGAGTTCGCCAAATGAATCCTTGAGAGCGGCATTGTCGTTAAGAGCAGCAAGTCCTGAAGAATCCTTCTGAACTGCAACTGTCTTGCCTGCGAGATCATCGAGTGAAGCAATGCCTGAATCGTTCTTAACAACAACTACCTGATCATTGGACATATATGCATCTGTCCATGTGTACTTATCTTCTCTGCCGCTAATGGTAAATCCGTTCCAGATGCAGTCGATATTGCCTGTTGCAAGTTCCTGGTCCTTTGAATCCCATGCGATGGGCTGTGCAACGAATTCCATGCCCATGCGGCTTGCGCATTCCTTGGCAAGATCAAGATCGAATCCGACATACTGTCCGTTGTCATCAACAAAACCCATAGGCGGGAATTCCTGGTCAAAACCGACAATAAACTTGCTGTCTTCTTTCTTGCCGCACCCTGCGAAAGCAAGAGCCATAGTAGCAACTGCCATAACAGATGCTACGATCTTCTTCATTAACATAACACTTTCCTCCAAATGTATAAGTTGACCGGATCTTACTTTGTTCCGAAGATACGGTCACCTGCATCTCCCAGTCCGGGGAGAATGTAAGCATTTTCATTGAGCTCTCTGTCGACATTACCTACATAGATATCGATGTCGGGATGAGCCTTTGCGAGCTTCTCGATGCCTACCGGAGCAGCAATGATGCACATGAACTTGATCTGCTTGCCGCCGTGCTCCTTAATGGAGTTGATAGCATCAACTGCTGAACCGCCTGTAGCGAGCATAGGATCAACGACAACGATAAGACGCTGGTCGATGGGATCCGGAAGCTTGCAGTAATAGTCATGAGGTTCATGAGTAACGGGATCTCTGTAGAGTCCGATATGACCTACCTTTGCAAGAGGAGCCAGAGCCTCAACTCCGGGTACCATTCCAAGACCTGCACGGAGAATAGGAACAATCGCAAGTTTCTTACCGTCGATCATGGGAGTCATTGTCTTCTCGAGAGGTGTCTCGATCTCAACATCCTTGAGCGGAAGATCTCTTAACGCTTCATAGCCTTCGAGAGTAGCGATCTCCTCAACCAGCTTTCTGAACTCATAAGTACCTGTGTTGATGTTTCTTAAGAGTGAGATCTTGTGCTTGATGAGCGGATGGTCCATGACCTGAACATTCTTGAAATCCTTGTACTGCATAAAATTCTCCTTTCCCACTGTCAGGAAACCCGATAAAGAGCAACCTTTTGGACTATTTTAGTTGAATGAATCATTAAGTCAATAAAGGTCTTACGGGCCCTGAAAAATATTACAAACAAATGACATTTATTTGGTTGATTTTTAACCTTTAGTGCTATTATTAATTTAGTTTACATCCAGGGAGGGTTTGTTATGGGTAAATCCAAAGTAATGGATGGTCCGGTTTATGACGCGAAAACTTTAGGTGCCGGTCGTATTATCGTTCTCGGCTTCCAACACATGTTTGCGATGTTCGGCTCGACTGTCTTAGTCCCTGCTCTCACCGGTCTTTCGGTGTCGGCTACGCTTCTTTTCGCAGGTTTGGGAACAATTCTTTTCCACCTCGTCTCCAAGAGAAAGGTTCCTGCATTCTTAGGTTCCTCTTTCGCATTCCTCGCAGGCTATTTTGCTCTGGCACCTAACGGTGAACGTGAGCTCTTGCCTTATGCCTGCTTCGGCGTCGCAATCGCCGGTCTTGTCTATCTCATCCTTGCAGGACTCATTAAATTATTCGGTGTTAACCGTGTAATGAAGTTCTTCCCTCCGATCGTTACGGGACCTATCATCATCGGTATCGGTCTCTGTCTTTCAGGTACGGCTATCAACAGCTGCTCTACCAACTGGCCCGTCGCTGTTGTCGCCATTCTCGTAATCGTTATCTGCAACATCTTCGGTAAGGGAATGATCAAGATCATCCCTATCCTTCTGGGTGTTGTAAGTGCATGCGCACTCTGCGTCTATCTTACGATCGCTAACGGCCAGGCCGTTGACGGTTATTACTGCTTCCTCGGCGATGCTAACTTCCAGTTATTCTCAGTTGCCAGCATCGAGAACATCAAGAACGCTGCATGGATCGGCGTACCCTTCAGCTATCAGGATACGGTATTCAACATTTTCACAAGCGGCAATCTGAATTCAGGTCTGCTCGTTACTGCAGTTGCAACGATCGTTCCGATCTCTCTTGCAACCATCGTTGAGCATATCGGTGACATCTCCGCCATCTCTTCAACAGTAGGCCAGAATTTTATCAAGGATCCCGGACTTCACAGAACACTTATCGGTGATGGTCTTGCCACAACACTGGCATCACTCTTCGGTGCTCCTGCCAACACAACATACGGTGAGAACACGGGCGTTCTTACGCTCTCGAAGGTTTACGATCCTATGGTCGTCAGACTTGCCGCACTCTTCGCTATCTGCTTCTCATTCTCACCGAAGCTCGCTGCATGCATCTCTGCGATCCCCACACCTGTTATCGGCGGTATCTCATTAGTTCTCTACGGAATGATCTCCGCTGTCGGTGTAAGAAACGTAGTTGAGAACCAGATTGACTTCAGCAAATCAAGAAACGTAATCATCGCTGCGCTGATCCTCGTTCTCTCGATCGGTATCACATACAGCGCTGCAGGTGCGCTCAACTTCACTCTCGCAATTCCTACAGGACTGGACAGTGCCGGCCGTTTGAGCTATTACATGCTCCCTATGTCCCTTTCAGGTCTTGCCATCGGATCTCTCGCAGGCATAATCCTCAATGCGATCCTTCCGGGCAAGGATTATGTTTTCGAGGATAAACAGAAAGCATCTCAGGGTAAGGTAAAGATGCTCGAATCAACACCCGTTGATGAGGACAGCGATACCCCCGTTGAGAAAAAGCCTTCCAACAATTCGAAGAATAAGAAAAAGAAGAGAAAGTAATCTTCTGAACTGAACAAAAAAGAACAGAGGCTGTCCGGTTACGGGCAGCCTCTTTATTATCTAACACGTTTATACGGGATCAGAGAAATACCAGCAGCGCTATTCCCAGAACTTCCAGAGTAATGAAAATTCCGAGAAGGTATACGACCATCTTGAGTCTTGAGACATCAACGATCGCAAAACCTGCCTTCTGCGGTTCAGGTGTCCTGACCGACTCGATGCCGCTCATAGCTGATGCGATGTCATCTGTTGCAGCGGCCTCATCCTCTTCGGCTACATAGACCGGCTGGACCGGCGGTTCTTCAACGATCGTCTCCTTAACCTTGGCACGGACTTCTTCTGTATTAGTCTCTGGAACGAATATCTTCGACTCGAAAACCCTCGCCCCGGTCTTAATGCCCGTTGACCTGGGCTTAACCTCGCCCTTCAGCAGCGCGGCATCCTCAAAAGGCTTCATGGCGTTGGCAGATCTGTCCGTGAACTCAGGCGAATCAGAATCCTTTACGAAGGTCTTGCTCTGCTCTTCATAATGGACATTAACATCCACCCGGTCCTGTCTCGTGATCGGGATATTACGGTCGGGATTTAGTCTCCCAGGCCGTTCATAGAGCGGCTGCTCTTCGGTCTTTGCCGAAGGCTCGGACTCCGGATTATATGGAACAAATATGCCGTCGTACTTATACATAACCCGCACATTATATCACATTGCTCAAAATGGCCTCCCGGACCTCATCCGGTACGATTGTGATATTACTCGCCTCCGTTACTCTTAATGAAGCCGTCATCATCGAGCATCAGCAGTTCCTGCCTGAGGCAGTAATCTACGGCTCTCTTGCCGAGTTTATAGTTATCGGAATCCACAGGCGCCCTGGTAAGACCCATGGCTTTGCATGTCTCCGTAATGAGACTCTCATACGGCATTCCGTACTGTGACCTGGCCAGATAGTTTGCCGCACACGCAGCTTCCTGAACAGGAATATCAACAGCCTTTCTGGCCTTGGTGCCCTCTGCGGGAACTCTGTAGAAATCCATTACCTTACCGATCTCGGAACCGTCTTTCCAGAGAAAGATAACCTCATCGTCTTCATCGGAAGCGAGATCAAGTTTCTGGCTCGTATAGTGAAGTTTTACATCTTTTTCGATGCTCTTGATCAGATAAGAACAGCGTTCACGGAGCTTCGGTGTCATCTTGGCAATGCCTGCCAGAGCGATCAGCTCTTTTGCCAGTGCATCACTGCTGATAGGAGATTCCTGATCAACGATGGCAATAACGTTTTTCTGAAGTTCCTTAGTCTTCAGCGGATCACAGAACTCTGCGGCCGTCATCTGCTTGATGCTGATGGCGGCAGGCTTATATACCGTTTCCGGATTACCGTCATTTACTGCGTCGTCAGTTTTTTTTTGAGCCTGATCTTCGGATGACTCTTCAGACACTGCTTCTGAAGGAACTGTCTCCTCTGCTGCAGGCGCTTCCTCCTGAACATCTTCCTTCTTCGAATTTTCGATTATTGCAACGAGCTTCTCGAAAACACTGTCAGGATTCTCCCACCATTCGAGTGACCAGATCCTTACGATGTTCCATCCAAATCCTTTTAGCATGGACATCTGCGAAACTTCTCTTGATGTGGTCGTACCTGAAGAAGCATAAACCGGTCCGTCGAGCAGAATTCCGAGGCAGTATGTGCCTTCCTTATCAGGTGATACAACACCGATATCGACCTTGAAGCCGGACTTGCCTACGCCCTTGTCAGTATCATAACCAATAGCCTTGAATCTCGCGCAGATATCATCAGCGATACCTGTAAATGCCGCATTCCTGTCGATCAGAGGTGAACCTGAATTATCAGAGGAATTACCCGTGGATACGATATCCTGATCCCATACGGTGCTGCCTGATGCATACTGAAGGAATCTCTTAAATGACTTAACACCTTCTGATGCAGTTTCATTTATGCGCAGTTCTTCAGGCGAGATCGAAGAGAATACCTTCATCTCTATTCTTGATCTTGTAACCGCAACGTTGAGTCTTCTCCAGCCGACATCCCTGTTAAGAGGACCGAAGTTCATAATGAGCTTGCCGTTCTCATCCTTACCGTATCCGATGGAGAACAGGATAACGTCGCGCTCGTCACCCTGGACATTCTCAAGGTTCTTAACGAACACAGGCTCTTCGCCTCCGAATGCCCATTTCTCGAGTTCAGTATCCTTGCTTGCAGCAAGATCCAGGAGATCTTCGATCAATGACTGCTGCTGGATATTGAAAGTAACAACACCGACACTGTATTTTGCCAGGGCAGGATCGTGAGCTCTCTTTGTGAGTTCTTCAATAACAGCCTCAGCTTCGACTCTGTTCGTTCTGGTCTTGCCAGAATCGAATGTTCCGCCGCAGTCAACGAGAGTAACCTTCGACTGTCTGTCATCAGGTGACGGGAATGTATAGAGCTTACCTTCATAGAACGCTTTGTTCGAGAATGTAATGAGACTCTCGTGGCGGCTCCTGTAATGCCATTCAAGATACATCTCCGGCATGCTGACAGCGAGACAGTCATCCAGGATGCTCTCTAAGTCATCCATCTCAAAGTTATCGTCATCAGTATTTACCTGCTCGGCAAAGAATGACGTAGGAGGCATCTGCTTCGGGTCACCGACGATTACAGCTTCCTTACCTCTTGCGATTACGCCTATGGCCTTACATGTAGGCAGCTGGCTCGCCTCATCGAAAACAACCATGTCAAAGATCCCGCAGTTATCCGGATCAAGGAACTGCGCACATGACAGAGGGCTCATGAGAACGCAGGGGCAGAGCTGTAATATCAGGTTTCCTATTTGAGAGAAAAGTGTTCTTATCGATATGCCTCTTCCGCCCGACTTGATCGCATGCTGCAGAATACCTAATGCTGAAGATACATTTGCATTTTTGCTCAGATCAGGCAGGTTCTTTGCGATCCTTAAATAAATCTCCTGTCTGGTGAGTTTCTCGAACTCATCAGAGATCTTTGCCAGTTCATCTATCTTCTTCTCAAATACCAGACCGCTGAACGTTCTTAATACGTCAGAGTTATCGATGAGCGTAGAGATAAGCATCGAACTGTAGCCCTTGCGGAATGAACTGATTATCGTGCTGCCGTCAACGGTTCCGTTGTCGTAAGCCTTAACGAGATTCGTGATCTTATATCCGGTACATCTTGATGCCATGAGATTGAACTGCATTCTGTCACGCAGATAATCGCTGTCGCTCAGGAGTGTCTGTACCATCTGTTTCTTCGATTCGAGAAGATCAGCAGCAGGCTCAAAAGCACCATATTCAAATCCGTATGTGTTCTTCAGATTGCTGTATGCGGCACTGTAAGAAGCGGTTTTCGAGTTGAATGCATTAACGGCATCGTTAAGATATGCGTCGCCGTTACCGACGAGTTTTCTTACAAAGCCTGTCGGATCGAATGCCGCAAAGCCTGCAAATGCAGTATGTGCATTCTCATTCATCGATTCAACCTGAGCAATATCAAATCCCGGGAAAGCAGCACCCGGATTATAGAGTTCACCGAGATAACCTCTTACAGAAGCAATATAATTCGTTGCGTTCTGAACGGAATTCTTATAGTCGGTCAGCTGCTTAAATGCCTGCTCAAGAGTCTCTTTGTGATTACCCTTGTCGTATGCCTTTACCTTCTTATAGACATTGCCTTCGGCCATGCCGCGCATCAGAGCATTCTTAGACTTAGCGGTCATGAGTTCACTAAGGAGCGCACTGCCGTCGAGATCAAGGAATCCGTCCTGCCATTCTGTGCGCAACGCTTCACGCTTTGCGACAGCATCCTTGCAGCATGTAACCGCATCTCTGATAGACAGATATGCACCCTCTGTATCGTCGCAGCAGATAAGTCCCTTCGGAAGATTCAGAGCCTTAAAGTTGGCGATGGATGTGCCTGCATAATTAATGCCTGCGATCCTTCCTATCGTTCCGGGTTCACCTGCTATTCTGCAGTTGTTGGTCGTAAGAAGATTATCGAATCCTGCAACACTGGCAGCGAACTCATCAAAAGCAGCAATGAACGCTTCAACGAGCGAAGGAAGTTTGCTCTTTGCATCCTGGGAATATGCATCCGATCTTACGAACGGGAGTTTGCCGTTCAAGTTACCTGAAGAAGCAACGAGTTCGCCTAATGAAGATTCAATCTCCCTGATCCTCTGGTAATTCAATTCATCTGCAAAACCTTCATCAAACTTACCGCAGTCAGGTGCAGAACAGTTGGAAGCGTAAACGTTTATGAGCTCGTAAAGAGTCATTCCGCATGGTCTTTCCGCATGGAGCTCGTCAACATATTTATCAAGATCTTTTCTCTTCGCAACGATATCTTCCAGCGACTTTGAATAATCGCCTGCGCCTTGTGACTTGAGCCTTACTTCACTTGCAGTCTTGAGCTGATCCAGAACATAGCTCTTACGGATCTTATTTGAGTGGAGTTCGAGACAGAACGGAGCTATGCCGATCTTCTCGAGTCGCTTATAAACGACATCGAGAGCCGCCTTCTTCTCTGCAACGAAAAGAACCTTCTTACCGTTTGCCAGACAGTTGGCGATTATGGATGTGATAGTCTGTGATTTGCCTGTTCCCGGAGGACCGTGAAGCACAAAACTCTTACCCTCTCCTGCAGTCTTGATCGCTGCGAGCTGTGAGCTGTCTGCAACGATGGGAAGGTAGACAGATTCCTCAGGAACCTTGCTCATCTTAGGGAAATCAACCAGTTCCGGATCTCTGGCACCGTTAATGAGACTTCTTACGATCTTATTCTGTGCGATCGAATCCCTGTGGCTGTGCATGTCATTCCACATGACGAACTGTGAGAATGAGAACAATCCCAGAACGCAGGATCTGACAACGCCCCAGTCTTTGAACGGACTGATTGCTTCTTCCACAGCATCGAAAACTGCATTTACGTCAACGCCGTTCTCATCAGCAGGAAGCTTCTTATCGAACATGTCGAATTCAATGCCGAAGTCCTGCCTTAATTTCTCGGAGATCGTTACGTTGAACTGGACATCCTCGTCTCTTTTCCTCATCGAATACTTGATGCCGAACTTCTTAACGAGTTCAACAGGAATGAGAAGAACGGGTGCAAAGCAAGGTTCTTTTCTGTCCTTCTCATACCACTTAAGGAATCCGCAAGCCAGATACAAAGTATTTGCACCGTTCTCTTCGATCGAAGTCTTGGCTCCTCTGTAGAGAGTCTTGATGTTCTTATCAAGGACGGCATCGGTGATCGACGAGATCAATATGCCCTTCTCATAATTCTTGTTAATGTATTCTTCGAATTCTGCTATATCCTGAAGATCAACGATCGAGTAATCCTTGGCAGGAATACCCTTGATCTTCTTTTTCTCCGTTTTTGCCGGTTCTGTCTTTTCGGCAGCAGGCTCTGACTTCTCTTCAGCCTGCCCGGCTGCAGCCTCCAACGGAGTCTTCTGTGCTTCTTCAGCCTCTTCTTCGATCTCTTCTGCCGTCTCGTCATCCTTACCGCGGGACTTGATAGAAAAGCTCTTCTCCTGTGCTATCCAGTCTTCAATATTTGCACAATCAGGAACAAACAAAGGGATGCATGAACCCTTTATCCTGAGATTTAACAATGAATTGCGTGTGCTTAAATCAAGGAGTTTACGCTCCCAGAGGTCAAATTTGACCGTTAATCTGTCATTAGTTTTATTTTCAACGGTTTTAACGCCGTTCCCGTTGCTTATTTCAAGGTTATTCTCACTCATAAGTGACGCCTCCTGACAGCTTATATCAAAAATTTATTATACCAAACTATCGAGTATCTTGCGCACTGTGGTATACTTCTTAATTATATTTTTTGAGGACGATAATGGATAAGATCGCAGTATTGATTCCCTGTTATAACGAGAGTCAGACAATTAAGAAAGTAGTAACCGACTGGAAGAAGGCTCTTCCTGAGGCAGTAATATACGTTTACGACAACAATTCATCCGACGGCACGGACAAGCTGGCACAGGAGGCCGGTGCCGTAGTCAGATATGAACACATGCAGGGCAAAGGCAATGTCATCAGAAGAATGTTCAGAGAGATCGACGCCGAATGCTATGTAATGGTCGACGGCGACGATACATACCCTGCAGAAGCAGGTCCTGAGATGGTCGCTGAGGTCCTTGACAACCAGGCTGACATGGTCATCGGCGACAGACTCTCATCCACTTATTTCCAGGAGAACAAGAGACCGTTCCATAATTTCGGCAACTCTATCACGAGATTCTTCATCAACAGCATTTATAAGACCAACATTAAGGACATCATGACCGGTCTCCGCGCGTTCTCATTCAGATTCGTTAAGACCTTCCCTGTCTTATCCCAGGGCTTTGAGATCGAGACAGAGATGACGATCCATGCGATAGATAAGAACATGTTCATCAAGAACTGCGTTATCCAGTACCGTGACAGACCTGAAGGCAGCGTTTCAAAACTGAATACCGTTTCTGACGGCACCAAGGTACTGCATACCATCTTCAATCTTTATAAGAACTATAAGCCTCTCGAGTTTTTCGGCTGGCTCGCAGTAATTCTGCTCGTGGTCGCTTTTGCATTCTTCATTCCGGTGCTTATCGAATACATCGACACAGGACTCGTAATGAGATTCCCTACGCTCATAGTCTGCGGATTTGTGGTCATTGCCGCTTTCCTGTCCTATACTGCAGGACTTATCCTTCAGACCATGATCCATAAGGACAAGCAGGATTTTGAATTCAGGCTCCAGCAGACAGAAGACATGTATAACCGTAAACTGGGCAGAGGCAACTGACGTGGGCAAGAAGATCCTTTACCTTATCAACATAATTTCCGGCATTGTTTTCTTTGTATCAGTCAGCGAATGGATGGCATCTTCCCTCCTGTTCTCATGTGCACTCGGACTTATCCTGGGACTTGGCGAATACCTGTTCCTGACAAAGGCAAAACCGAAGTTTAACAAGATAGTTTTCGCGGTATCGCTGGTTATCGGCGCCGGCATCAGTTTCCTGGCGGCCAAGAGTTTCTACGATACATGGATCACATCAGTTAATACTGTAAGAACGATCGTCACGAAGATCTTCCCTGATTTTGAGACAGGACTTCTGATCATCAGCATATGTGCAGGCATTATGGTACTTCCTTTTGCTTCCTGCCTTATCGGTCTGCTGCCTGAATTCGCGAAAACTCTCAAAATGATCGAATTCAAAAAAATCTGGTCGGAATTTAAAGACGGCCTCACATTCGGTGTGTTCCTCAAAAAAGCAGGCATCGCGGCCGCAAATCTCATCGTTGCCGCACTCATAGGCACACTCCTTCTCTTTGCCGTATATCAGCTGCCTGTCGGCAGGATCGACGGTAACGTCAGGTCATCAGCACAGACTCTGGCAGATGAGGATATGTGCCCTTCTGTCTTCGGATGGTGGACCAGCAAGATCGATAACTACACTGATTCGATAATGCTCCTTGAAGCTGCAAATCCCACAGAGATCTCACCTCTGGCAGATGCGATGAACGTCCCCAGAGGATGCATTGATGAATTAGAGCCTTATGACACCATAGTCAGCCATTATGTTGACGGTGCTTCATACACCGAGACATATCAGTACCCCAGATACTGGCACGGTTATCTGATCTTCTTAAAGCCTCTTCTGGAAGTCTTCGATTACAGCGCGATAAGAATGATCAACGGTCTCATCCAGGCAATAACAGTCCTGATCACATGCCTCCTGCTCGTTAAGACAGGACATTTAAAAGCTGTGATCCCTTATGTCTTATCGTACATGATGCTAATGCCTGTCGCCATGGCAAAGGCTTTCCAGTATTCAACATGCTTCTATGTTTTTACATTCGGCTGCATCGCGTTGCTGCTCTTAAAAGAAGACAAACGCAGAAAGATAGCTCCGCTCGTATTCCTATGGTGCGGAATCGCCACGGCTTATTTCGATCTTCTGACATATCCGATCTCAACATTCGGTGTTCCCATGATGTTCTATCTGCTCCTCGCAGATAAGGAGCAGGCGGAATCGAAGTTTTCGGAAATCGTAAGAAACGCTATTTACTGGTGCATCGGCCTGGGCGCCATGTGGGTTTCAAAATGGGGAATTGCAACGCTGATCACCGGCGAAAACAAATTCACTGACGCTCTCGGAAAAGTCGCAGAAAGAACATCCACGGTATCTGAAGAAGGCGAATCCTACAGTTTCTATTCTGCAGAGATCAGGAACTTCGGAGCGTTCGCACTGACACCGGTAACCATAATCGCAGCGGCACTGATCCTTTACATGCTCTTTAAAATGCTTAAGCAGAAGAATCTTACCGTAAAAGATTCCGTCAGAACGCTGTATCCGTTCCTGTTAACAGGACTCGCTCCTGTTGCATGGTATGCTTTCGCAACGAATCACTCCATGATCCACTACTGGTTCACGAACAAGGCGTGTGTGGTTACTTTCCTGGGAATTGTTTTCGGGCTGGCGTGCCTGTCCTCTCGTTCAGAGAAGGCTAAAAGTTAAGAGTTTCACTTGTTGTTGAGCTTCTTACGGAGAACTCTCCAGTCAGGAACTATCTCCTCAACTATCGCCCAGAAACGGTTCGAATGGTTGGGTTCGATAAAATGCGCAAACTCATGGACAACAACATATCTGATGAGTTCCATGTCTTTCTCAAAGAGCCTGTAACTGAACTTGAGTTCTCCCCTTTTCGAGAAACACTCACCCCAGAATGATTTGTATTCACCGAGAGTGATCTTCTTCGGAGCCTGAACACCTCGGCGTTCGAACAGCGGATATATCTCATTGCAGTAATTGACTACGATGCTCCTTATAGCAGCCCTTCTCCACTTCTCATAGGTCATGTACCTGGTGCGGTAATCGGAAGGGTCCTTAACTTCAAGAGTAATGATCCCGTTCTCGGCGCGGCAGACATTTTTGGGACCTTTAGAAACCTGAAGTATCATGGGCTTGCCCAGCACATAGAAGATCTCACCGTCAATAAACTGGCGCGAGAGACTCTTGGTCTTCTCTTCTTTCGTTATGCTGTCCAGAGACTTCAGAAGATAATCCTGCTTTGAAATAATGAATGCCTCAGCCTCATTAACCGGCACATAGTAAGGGAGAGAACAGTACAAAGTACCGTCGCGCCTTACGCGGACATTGATATTCCTTACCCGTTTGCGTTCGAATTCGATAGTGACTTCCCGGCTGTCGAGAATGAGCTTACGGACAGACATATCGTCAGATCAGGAGTTTGCCTTGATCATCTTATCGAAGTTCTTGCCGTTCATGTCGACCATTGTGTGGCCTAATTCTGCAAGACGTGATTCGATGTGCTCCTGCTCCTTGGGACGCTTGATCTTAAGCGTCGTGGTCTTGATCATCTCCTCTTCAGAGAAGACGAAATTTCTGACGATCTTATACTGAGGCATCTTGTGGTTAGCCTCATGCATCTTGTCATTAAGGT
>JAEEGL017175670.1_pt1 | contig 18560 bp, 20 predicted proteins | sample 9134231 | NCBI WGS metagenome assembly JAEEGL01 (sample SAMN16246548, study PRJNA631951) | gut metagenome | biome: gut microbiome; feature: rumen; material: fiber-attached | host: Bos | place: Iran: Karaj | collected 2018-10 | reverse complement strand
CGTTCTTCTATGGTAAGATGTATATAGTTCATATATTTACTCCTTAATGTTTGATTAGACACCAACATTATATCATGAGTAATATATGAACTTTTTTGATTAAAATTATTCAAGTGTTGCACTTGTTATTATAAATTATCGCAAGAAAAAAAGATAGTAAATACTATCTAAAATGCTTTTTTATATAACTCTATAAAATCCTCTAAGCTTGTCTCCTTAATATTATCTTTAGTACAAGGATCTTTTAAAGCTTTCTCTGCTAAAGAAGGAATATCTTCTTCTTTAACTTTTATATCACTTAAATGCTCTGGTATACCAAATCTATCTCTAAGATTTTTTAAAGCAATTATTACCTTTCTTATTGCATCTGTTTCATTTAAAGCTTCTATATCAAATTCTTTAGCTATATCTAAGAATCTCGAAGAACACTTATCACTATTCCACTCCATAACATAAGGTAATAATAACGCATTAACTATACCATGAGGAGTTCCATAATAAGCACTAACTTGATGAGACATCGAATGTACTATTCCTAAGCCCGCATTAGAAAAACCCATACCAGCAATATACTGTGCCATAGCCATCTCTTCAATTGATTTTCTATCTCTATTAATAGCTTTATCAATATTTTTATATATTCTATTCATCGCATTTAAAGCAAACATATCACTCATACCATTATGCTTATTACTTAAATAACATTCAATTGCATGTGTTAAAGCATCCATACCAGATGAAGCAGCAATACTTACAGGTAACATACTCATCAATTCAGGATCTATAATAGATAATACTGGTATATTACTAGAATTAATACTAATTACTTTATATTTATCACTTTCATCAATTATATCAGCATATATAGTTGTCTCTGAAGAAGAACCATAAGTGGTAGGAATAGCTATAATAGGTAAAGAAGATTTGTTAGAAGTTACTATACCTTCTAATGACTTAACATCTTTATATTCAGGATTATTATATATAACTCCTATCATCTTAGCTACATCTATTACACTACCACCACCTAAAGCAATACTATAATCAAAATGCTACTTCTTACACATCTTTAAACCTTTTTTAACATTACTAATCGTAGGATTAGGTCTAACATCACTAAAAATAGAATACTCTATCTTATTCTTATTCAATAAATCTGTAATCTTAGAAGCAACATCTATTTTTAAAAGTGTATTATCAGTTACTAATAAAGCTTTTTTGTAACATCTTCTCATTATCTCTTCTATTAATACTTCTCTACAACCCCAACCAAAATAAGATGTTTCATTAAAGACAAATTTATTCATTGCAACCTCTCCTATTCTTTCAAATTATATCACATAATAATACTTATTTCATCTATTTTTAAATAAACATTATGTTGATTATTTAAAAAAAGTATTATAAAATAATAATAGGTAAAAGGTGGTATTATGGATAAAAGAATTGAAAGGACTAATACAAAGCTAAAATACGGATTCTTTACTCTATTAAAAACTACAGCATTAAAAAAGATAACGGTTCTAGATTTATGTAAAGAATCTAAAATCAATAGAACTACGTTCTATAAGTATTATATTGATGTAGACGATTACGTTAATAAATTAGAAGATATTCTATTAGAAGATTTAAAATCAGAAATTTATGATATTAATAGAAACTATCTTATATCCTACATAAGCAAAATACTAGAAATAATAAAAAACACTAAAGATATATATCCTATTCTATTGGGTAAAAACGGTGATAAATATTTCCTAAGAAAAATACTATACCTAGTATATAGTGAATCCTTAGGAGAATGGAATAGACTCCTTAAAAAAGCAACTAAAGAAGATCTAGATAGTATCTATAAATTTATCGTAGATGGAAGCATAGGTTTAATCGAAACTTGGATAGCTAATGGTTGCAAAGGAGAACCAAATAACATTGCTCTATTCATTAATAAATTATGTATGAGCGGATTAAGTAGTTTCATATAAAAGATGTTTAAAACATCTTTTTTTGAAATAAAAAAAGAAAAATTACTTAGCATTCTTCTTACTTTTCTTATTCTTACTTATTAGTCTTACTTTAACCCCTCTTACTGCACCAAATGCTTTCTTCTTACCTTCAGGTAAATTTACTTTATATGTTCTCATTAGTACACCTCCTCATTGCTAAGTGATTATAACACACTTTTAACTACTTTATCAAGAAAAACACAAATTTTAAAACATCCATTGTCATAAGTAAGACAAAAAATAGAATTAATATACTACTAAGAGTGGTCCAATACCTACTCTTTTTTTTGTACAAATCTCTTATCATAATAATATAAAAAATCAATATAAATACAAATAAGAATACAACAAACCATTTATTTAATTTATCAAGTAAAAAAATAATAGCTATTAAAAATGCATACAAAACAAAAGAAAACAAATAAAATTTACCAAATGATCTTCTTACTTCTACATCAATCTCTTTTAATTTTTCTATCTTTTTTCTTTTCATTATATTCTTCCTTACTATATTATTATAACATTTTTTATATAAAACATTATACAAATTAGCTCTTTTTGGTTATAATTATACTAGTGATGTATATGCAAACAATAAATTGTGAAACAGGATTAACAGATAAACAAGTTCAAGAACGAATAGATAAAGGTTTAGTAAATTATAATGATTTACCTAAAACTAAAACTATCAAAAAAATAATAACTGATAATATCTTTAATTATTTTAATTTTTTAAACCTAGCTCTTGGTATTATGGTGTTTACTGCTGGCGTAATAAATGGTGATATCTTTAACAGCTTAAAAAACTGTTTATTTATGGGTGTTATAATTACTAACTCAATAATAAGTATAATTGAAGAAATAATATCTAAAAAAATAACTGATAAATTATCAGTAGTATCCGAAATGAAAGTAAATACTTTAAGAAATGGTAAAGAAATTGAATTAGATGATGAAGAAATAGTAATGGATGATATTATATGTCTATCTATGGGTCATCAAATAGTTATCGATTCGACTATTATAGAAGGCGAATTAGAAATTAATGAATCACTAATAACAGGAGAACCAGACATTATTAGAAAAAAAGAAGGAGATACTCTTCTTTCTGGATCTTTTATAGTATCAGGTAATGCTAGAGCTCAAGTTATCCACATAGGTAAAGACAATTATGCTTCTAAAATAACTAAAGAAGCAAAATATGATAAACCAATCAACTCCGTAATAATGGCATCTTTTACTAGATTATTAAAAATATTATCAGCACTATTAATTCCAATTGGTATTGTAATGTTTATTAATCAATATAGAATAACCGATAGTATTCCCGAAAGTATCTTTGCAACAGTTGCTGCTTTAATAGGAATGATTCCTGAAGGATTAGTACTACTTACTTCATCAGTAATGGCTGTAGGTGTAATTAAACTATATCGGGTAAAAGTACTTGTACAACAATTATATGCTATAGAAACTCTAGCAAGAGTAGACACTATCTGCTTAGATAAAACAGGAACTATTACAGAAGGAAGAATGAAAATAGTAGATATTATTGAAACAGATAATTATAGCAAAGACGAAGTTGAAGTATATTTAAAAGATTATGTTGCTCATAGTGAAGATACAAATCCAACAATGACTGCTTTAAAAAATTACTTTAAAGTTAAAAAAGAAAAAGCAGAGAAATCAATACCATTCTCCTCTGATAGAAAATATTCTGCCATAGAGATAGACAATTATACATATTATCTTGGAGCACCAGGTAAAATAGGTGGAGATAAAGCTACAGAAGAAACTGAAAGATACGTAGAAAACTATCGTGTCATTGCTTTAGGAAGAAAAGAAGGTAAAATATCAGAAAAGTTAGATGGAATTGAACTAATAGGTTACGCCTTATTAGAAGACGTTATTCGTTCTTCTGCTAAAGAAACACTTGAATATTTTAAAAAATATAATGTCGATGTAAGAATTATCTCTGGTGATAATGCAAAAACAGTTTGTACAATCGCTAAAAAAGTTGGTTTAGAAGATGCAAACGGAATAAATCTAGAAAACATGAAACAAAATGAAGTTGAAGATGCTGTGGACAAATACAAAATATTTGGTCGAGTAAGTCCAATACAAAAAAAATGGATCATAAAGTATTTAAAGAAACAAGGTCATACAGTTGCTATGACTGGTGATGGTGTTAATGATGTTCTAGCATTAAAAGAATCCGATTGTGCCATATCAATTAAAAGTGGTACTGATGCAGCCAGAAACGTTGCTCAATTAATATTATTAAATGATGACTTTAATTCACTACCAAATGTCGTAGCTGAAGGAAGACAAACTATTAACAACGTTGAAAGAAGTGCTTCCCTATTATTAGTTAAAACACTTTATACAATATTCTTAATACTATTTAGTATTATCGTTTCACAAAAGTATTTCTTCATACCTATTCAATTAACATTTATTACAGCATTTACAATAGGTACTCCATCATTCATACTAGCCTTAGAACCAAACAATGAATTAGTAAGTGGTAACTTCTTACTTAAAGTACTAGCTAAAGCTTTACCTACAGCACTTACAGTTGTATTTAACGTTGCCTTAGTTACGGCATTCTCTGAATTATTTGAACTATCTTATGAATTACAAAGTACTTTATCAGTATATGTAACAACTATAACTGGATTATTATATTTATATAAAATATGTACTCCATTTACTCTACTTAGAGGTGCCCTATTCTTTACCATGTTAACAGGTTTTACTCTAGGAGCCTTAGTAATACCAGATTTCTTCAATCTATTACATATTAACTATACAATATTATTAATAGTATTTGTTTTATCAATAGATTCATTATATATCTATAAAACTTTAAACTATATAATATCAAAGATATTTAATCACTTCGATAAATCAGTAACTGTAGAAACAGATATTTACAATATAAAAGAAAAAAAGGTTGAAAACTAATTCAACCTTTTTTATTTTAATAATTATATTCACTAGTAATACCAAAGTAATTTTCTAAAGTAATCCAATTACCACCATTATATAATTTAGTTGCTAAATCAACACCAACATATCTAAAATGCCAAGATTCCCACTTATATCCAGTTTCTCCTGTTTTACCTTCAGGATATCTCAATATAAATCCCCATCTATAAGCATTATCTTTTAACCATAGAGCTTGATCAGTATTGTTAAAATAACTATTAATACATGCTCCTACATTTCTATCACATATATCTATTCCTAAACCTGTTTGATGTTCTGAATGACCAGGTCTAGCAGAATAGGTATCAGCAGCTTTTTTACCATCTCTATTAACATATCTATTATATAAATTCTTTTGTGTACTATAACTTCTAAATCCACTAGCTATATATAGATAAAATCCTTTTTCAGACTTAGCTGCTGCTGCCATTTCGTTAAACTTAGAAGATGTTGTACCATCTAAACCTGGATTATATGTACTAGGTAAACTATAAGTTTTATTGGCAATCAAAACACCATCTATATACGTAATACCATTTTTAACCATTCCAGAATGTCCATTAGAAGTAGTAAATGATCCATCTGTTACTTGTGGTTGTACAACTGTTTCTTCTTTCTTTTCCTCAGTAGGAGTTGTATTCTCTTCAGTTGTTTTAGTCTCTTCTTTCTTAGGTTCTTCTACAACTACTTTTTTCTTAACTGTTAAAGTAAATTCTTCTTTAACTTCATTACCACTACTATCTTTAGCTACATAGTTCAATTTATAAGTACCAGGTTTATTAATATCATATTCACCTTCAACACTTACTTCTACTTCTTCATCATAATTATCTGTAGCTTTAACATTTTTAAGTAAATTTATCTTCGTACCTTCTTCAGTAGAAATATTCTTATTAAAAGTTATAACTGGTTTTTCATTATCTTCAACTACAACTTTATACTTATAAGTACTCTTTTCTTTAAAATAGTCTTCTACTTCTATTACTATTTCTTGTTCTCCAACTTTAGAAGTATCTATTTCTTCTTTCTTACTTACTACTTTTCCGTTCTTTATCTTTTTAACAGCATCAGTATTATATATACTATCTCCTAAGTTAACAACTATACTTTTATCAACATCTATTACTAATTTATGTTTTTTTCTATTTTCTTCCTCTTTTATTCTATTCTCTTCTTCTTTTTTATCATTAACATAACCATAGGAATAAACTCCAGCTACTCCTATAATTACTACTAATAATAAAGCTATTATTCCTTTTTTCATAATATCACCACAACCACTGGTATTATAACACAATTTATTTACTATTAAAAATACATCTATATCATGATATAATTTAAAAGTAGAAAAGGAATGATATTATGTTATTAGACTCAATAATTGATCTAAGCTTTTATAAGACTGCTTATTTAATAAAAGTAATAATATACATCATATCTATAGGTGTTCCAATAGTACTAATAATAAAATGTACAATGGATGTGATATCTAATGTTAATGATGATAATAAAATGAAAGTCATTCCCCTTATATTCTTTAGAAGAATAGTAGCAGGTATAATAGTTCTTATGATTCCAACTGTATTAGTAAATATAATAACTTTGTTAACTGACGATGATATAAAAAAGAATAATTATTTTATATATTATAGAGATGCATCTAGTACAAAAATAGAAGAAGTACAAGCACAAGTAGATAAAGAAGAATTAGAACGTAAAAATATAGAAAAAGCCAAAGAGAAAGAATCTATGGTATTCAATATTACTCAAGAAATGATTCAAAAATATCAATCAGAAAAACAAAAAGAAAGTGAAGAAGCTAATAGCAATTCATCAGGAGGAAAAACTGGTAGTGATGATTCTAGCCAAAGTGGAGGAGATTCAGTAGTAGATCCTAATTCAGGAAATGGAACATCTGGAAGAGTAACCGTTAAAAATGGTGTTTTCTATATTCCTAACAAAAGAGCTACAAGCGATGCCGATACGCCAAAGCAATCGGGTAAATATGGTTTAAATCCTGTTTTCTGGGAAAGATTAAATAAATTTATAACGGATGCTAAAAAACAAGGATACAAAATAACGGTAAGTAGTGCATTAAGACCTTACTCTAAACAATACAGTCTATGGAAGAATTCCTCTAGACCTTGTTCTGAAAGAAGTAAATGGGTAGCTTGCCCTGGAGGATCAAGACATGGATGGGGTATTGCCGCCGATTTAAAATATAATGGTAAAAGCTGTTCACAATCAAGCTGGAATTGTAATGCTGCTGCTAAATGGGCTCACAATAATGCAAGTAAGTACCAATTAAAATACAGAATGAAATGGGAACCATGGCATATTGAACCTGCCCAAATAAAAGGTGGTAGCTATGGAAAGTGCAAAGCAAAATGTTAGGTGAGAATATGAAAAAGACTATAATACTAATAATAACTTGCTTACTACTAGTTGGGTGCAAAGCAGAATATAAAATAAATATAACTGATGAACACATCTACGACACAATAAAAATATATGAAAAAAGTGAAATAGTTAATGATGCATCTAATGATGAAGTAGAAAATGTAAATGAATGGTTTCTAGATTGGGAAAGAGGATACGAAGATTATTTAAAAGAACTATACAGCGACGGAAAAAATACAGGTTATAAATATACAAATGATTATACTATAGATGAATATGACTACATTTCTCAATTATCTAAATGTTATGATTCATTAAATATAGTTAATACTGATACTATATCAATAAAAAGTAGTAACGAATTCCTATGTGGAGATTACTATGAAGATGTTGATGAAATGAAAATTACAATAGAAACAGATTATAAAATAATCGGATCTAATGCAGATATTAAAGAAGGTAATAAACATACTTGGATAATTAACAGAAATAATTATACTAATAAACCTATTAATATAAATATAAAAAAAGAAAAACAAGAAATCACTAAAACCAATACTATTTCAAAAAATAAAATCAACAGTCTCTTAGTAATAATAATATTTATTCTTCTAATAATATTATTATTAAAAATAAATAAGAAGAAGAATAAAGAATAATCATATTAAAAAAGCCCATTTAAAGGCTCAATATTAAATAAAAGTAATATTATAAATACATTTTATTATAAAACAACAATATTTGCTTATAAGGCTTATATAATAGAAATTAAAAATACTAACATTTGTTAGTATTTTTCTATTTAAATAATAATCTAGCTACAAATACAACAATACAAGCACCTACTACTGATACTATAATTGTTCCGAGTAAACCGTTAACAGATAGATCTAAAAGATTAAATACAAAGCCACCAACAAATCCTCCGATAACACCAAGTATAATGTTTCTTATCAATCCACCAGAAGTTCCCATTAGAATACTTGCAATCCAACCTGAAACAGCACCAATTAGAATAGAAACAATAATATTTACTATCACAGCTATCCCTCCTATTAAGTTAATTATACTGACTCACTTTATATAAATCAATAATCAAATATTTATTTATTATAATATTTAATAATTTCTTTATATAATTCCATTGTTTCTTTAAGTACACTATAAGATATATACTCATTCTTCTGGTGAGAAGTGTCTGGCCCAGGACCCAATATAATAGTATTTTTATCTATCATAGAAGCCTCAGTTAAATAACACTTTGTCTCTTTCTTAACTGCTATCTTTTCTAAAAAACTAATATCACTTTTATTAAGTTTTGGTAGTATTTTTTCTTTAATTGTATACTTAGCATTATACTTTTTAAGCAATTTCTTTATATTCTTTTCTATTACCTCTACATCATCTTTATTAGCTATCCTAAAATCTATAGTTATTCTACACTTACCAGGTACTGAGTTAACCGTTTCTCCACCATTTATAATTCCAATATTCATAGTTGTATATGGTATTTCAAAATCTACTATGTTTTCAGTTTTTAATTTTTTATTATAAAATCTTTTTAATCTACTTATAAAATCTACACAATCATATATTGCATTTATTCCCTTATCAGGAGTAGAAGAGTGACATTTAACCCCATAGAATATTATTTCTAGTTCTAACAAGCCCTTTGTTCCATATATAGGAATATTGTTCGTTGGTTCACTTACGATAATATTGTTAGGTACAATTAAATCTTTAATATCTTTTATTCCTCCAAATCCAATTTCTTCATCATTAGTAAAATATAAAGCTATCTTATTATTATTCAAATCTATTTTAGATATAGTAGATAATATCGCTGCTATACCTCCTTTCATATCACAAGTACCTAATCCAATAAGTTTATCTCCTTCTTGTTGTAATTCAAAAGGGTCACCATCCCAAGATTCATAATCAACAGTATCTGTATGTCCTACAAATCCAACATTAGGTCTTTCATCATTATACGCTATCAAACATTTTTTAATTCTTTTAGTAATAAAATTATAACCTTTTAAGTACGCTTCTATAAAATCCATTATTTCTTTATTTTTTTTATCTTTAATAGTATTAAAACTTACTAACTTTTTTAATATATCCTTTACTTCCATTTTTATCTTCCTTTCTAAATTTAAAAAGAGTACAGATATCTAAACCTGTACTCTTATCTATTACTTTTATCATACAGGTATAAGCATTACAAAATACACTTATACCTATAATCAACTATTAATGTCGATAAGTATAAGTGTTACCTATATGACGCCATCTATTAATACATACATTATTCTTCATACAAATAACTTCCTCTCTTTTATTGCCTAAATACTAACATATATTAAATATTGTGTCAATTGAACTATTATACTATAATTATCATAGGTGAATAATATGACGAAAAAGCTTAAAAATCATATTGGTTTAATACTAGCTTTAATATCTGCCTTTTTATGCGCATTTAACATAATAATTGAAAAAATATATATTTCTACTTTACCATCAGAAGCAATATTATTTCAAATGTACTTTGGAGCTGGTATAGGTTTATTTTCTATACATGTATTAACCAAGAAAAAAAGTAAAAAGAATAATAAAATAACTAAAAATGAAATTCCTAAAATATTAATAATTGTACTATGTGAGTTATTTGCATCACTTCTAATAATAGAAGCTGTAAAAAATATTAATGCTAGTTTAGTTTCTCTTCTATCAATATTTGAAATAGTAGCTACATCTATTTGTGCTTACATCGTATTTAAAAATCCTATAACAAAAAATGAAATGATAGCAATAGTTTTAGTAATAATCGGAAGTATAATATTAAATATTAAACGTGATATGTTCGATAGTATTAGTCTATATTCACTATTAGTTATAGGTGCTTGTATATTCTGGGGAATAGAAAACAATATTACAGCATCAATAAGTTCAAAAGAGCCGTCCTTTTTTACAGCAATAAAATGTAGTTCTGTTGCATTATTATATTTCCTAATATGTATATTTAAAAATGATGTTGTATTCATGAATTTTAAATTGATAATACTAGGTTTCTTCTCTTATGGTATAAGCATCTTAAGTTATGCGTTATCAACAAAATATTTAGGAGCGAGCAAAGCAACATTAGTATTTTCTTATAGTCCTATTCTAGGAGTATTACTATCATTTATAATATTTAAAGATTACATATCTCCGTCATTTTTCATAAGTTTGATAATAATGTCCGCTTCATTAGTATTTATTGGTAAGGAAGAAAGCACAAAAAACTAAGTGCTTTTTTTAAGTGTTTTAACTAAATTAGTAACTATATCACTAAATATGCTATAATTGTTGCGAGGTGAAAACATGGATAATAGAGATTATTTAGGTAAGATAGTCAAAATAAGTATAGACCGTCCATTTGGAACAAAACATCCAAAACACGGATTTATCTATCCAGTAAATTACGGATATGTTCCAAACACTATTAGTGGCGATGGAGAAGAATTAGACGCTTATTTACTAGGAGTATTTGAACCAGTTGATGAATATGAAGGAGAATGTATAGCTATCATACATAGGACAAATGATGATGATGACAAACTAGTATTTGCTCCAATAGGAAAAACCTACTCAGACGATGCAATAGATGCTTTAACAGAATTTCAAGAACAATATTTTGAACATATAATAATTAGAAAAGAAAGAACACTAAAATAGTGTTCTTTAATATTTAATCAAGTTTTTTAATATCGGTATACATCCTTGGATGATATCCTTGTTTACCATAGAAATTAATACCTTTTATATTATAAGCAAAAACATCTACTAATACATATTGACATCCAACAGATTTAAAATACTCCTCCATTTTACTCATTAATAGTTGACCAATACCTTTACTTCTTACTTTTGAAGTAACAATTAATTCAGTTATTATTCCTCTTTTTGGACATTTATAATCTAAATAATCATGTTCACTAAATTCAGGAATTGTTCCCATTATTAAACCAACAGCTTTATCATTATCTATAGCTAAATAACACTTACCAGAATTATCTTTAACATCTTTTAAATCTACCAAAGCCATCTTTTCTCGATATTCCTCATGTAATTGATCCAATTCATCTTTATCAATAGTTAAAATATATTCTTCTAATTCAACAAGTAAATCTCTAACATCTTCAAGATACTTCTCTTCATACTCAATTATCTCCATCAATATCACCACCTATATTATAACATTTAAAAAAGTAGCTAAGCTACTTTTGATTCCCAAATGACATGATAATCATAAAGACCTATATTATTTATAATACGTTCAAAACAACTTTAAATTCAGTATAACTGCTTTCTGAATTAAAGTGTCAACAACATTTAATAGTATGTTGTTCATTAGCGACAGTATCAGCAAATTCCCTTTCAACTTCGAACTTAACATAAAGGTCATTATCTGAATAAAAGCAAATTATACATAGTCACACTACTAATACTATAAATAAGATGATTAAAACATTTTTATCTTTCAAATACAAAATCTACATTGCTCTACCTTTTTCAGTATCCCCTATTTCTTGATTTAGATTTTCTCCTAACACTCTTCGTGCTAAGTTATTCAAAGTAGTTCTTCTTGAATTTAATATATTTTTTAATTGCTTAGTTTCTTTTTTCTTATGTAAAAATTTGTCTAACATTCCGTAATCAATCCATTCCTTTTCAGTTGCATCCGCGCTTGGATAATCGAAATATTGTAATCTTTCATGAAAAATAGCAGTATCATATTTTTTGCCCAATTTCTGTATCTTTTCTTTCATTACATTTTTATTAAACTCCAAAGAATTGCTCAATTCCATTTTACTGTTATCATTTAGTTCCCCACCAAATACATCATATTTTTTTTTATCCTTCCAATAATCAGGTAGATTACGAATTCCAAAATCAGTAATGACAAATGATGTTTCTTCTGGTCCAATTATTAATGCGGCAGAACTATAAGTACAATCATATCCACTTACATTTTTAAGTCTTTCTGGATATTTTAGATAAATAACAATCCCATTTTCATATGTTTCAACAGAATCACAAAATACTGAAAATCCTCTTTCTATTTCACTCTTACCAGTTTCTCCATAAGGTAAAGCTGGATAAAATTTACTAGATATACCATCAGATTTTTCAGGCACACTATCAAGAACTCCATATACATCTAACATACTAGATATAACACTTGATTTTTCAAGTACACTATAAACAAGTCTTTCTACACTAGTATTTTTAAATTGTTCAATGGTGAATCTGTCATCTAAGCCGTAATAACTTACACCTGATTCCCCACATTTAACACTTTCATATTTTGATTCCATATCAATTAACCTCTTTCTAAACACATGATATCATACCATCAGCGTTTTTGCAAAATGGCAATAGTCAAGATTTACAAAAAACTCAAGTTCTAATTGCAAAATATAAATATCAAATAATAGTTATTAACTATTATTATAAGCGAGTTTATTTTAAAAAGTAGAAAGTCATAATACACATTTGTCCAAGTACTACAATCGTATTCTAAACCATTATTACATTTTTTCAATTATAGAAAGTCCATAGTTCTCACTAATAATTTTCCATTGTTATATACACTTTCTATCTCATCCATATATATTTCACCTATAACACCATGCCATGAAAAAAAGTAGCTAAGCTACCTTATAAACTAAATGGCACTATAATCATAAGTGTATAAATTTTTATAACAACTATTTATTCTTTCATATTTCTTTCTGAGTTTCTGTACCATTTATAAATTCATAATATGGTCTATTTCCAATAAATATTATTTTTTCTTCATCTATATATATTGAATCCTCTTCTGGTATAGCAAATACTGGTTTAGACTTAGATAATTCAAGCAAATAATTTCTACTTAACTCCGTTCTTTCTGGTTCTCTACTTGTAAAATGGCATAATAATGAATAACCATTAATCATATTGAATCCTGTATTATCTACTAAACCTACTTCGTTATCATCATCGGTATTACATGAATCTAAATCTTTTCCAAATATTATAGCTCCAGCTGATCCACCATAAACAATTCCGTTATCATTAATTAGATATTTTTTTATTTTATCAAAAGCACCACTTATTTTTAAATCATTTAATAATTTATAAGTGTTTCCTCCACCTATATATATACAACTATATTCATTAAAATCCTTATTCAATAATTCGTTAGTAGATTTTACCATATCAATTCCTTTTTTTTCAACATCAGACAATTCATTAGTCATAAACTCTAAACATCCCTTATAAGTTGGATCTGGCCAAGCAAAAGGGATATATAATATTTTTTTATTATGATCTATTAAATCATTTAATAATTCTCTTGCAGATTTAACTGATTCTCCAACACCGCCACCATTAAGTATTAGTTTCATAATATCAACTCCATACGTATTATATCATGAAAAAAAAGTAGCTAGGCTACTTTGATTTCTAAATGGCAGCGAGATGACTTGATTATACAACTCATTTCCTAAATTTAAAGTGGATTAATTCCACTGGTAAATTCAGTATAGCCCATATAATAACAAAAATCAATATTTTTAGATCTAAAAGTTCGTTATTTGACAAATAGATCTAAAAATGATATATTAGTATACGAAAAAAAGGAGATAGTCTATGCTTGATACAATGCTATTAGATGCAGTGTCTACTGCTAGAATACTAGGATTATTCAAAACTTTTTGCGAAGCAAATATTGAACATGAGAATCAAAGAAAAATCAGAAACATTCTTTCAATGTCCAAAAACAAACATCAAACGATAAAAGAAATATTTAAAAGAGAACAAAAAGTTGAATTAAGTGATGCAGAATCAAATAGAATGTTAGAATTAATAACAGCGTTCTTAAATAAGACATCATTTAGAACACCAATTGATAGACAATTGAAAGAAAATATCTTACATGAACAAAAGAATAAATGTGCTATTTGTAATTGTGAAATAGATATTAGAGCTCATGCAGATCATATAGTTCCTTTCAAGTATGTCGGCGATTGTTTAGAGAATAATTGGCAATTATTATGTGAACATTGTAACGAAGCAAAAAATGATAGTTTAGATTACCAAATTAAATATTTATTAAAATTATTATAGGGAGATGGTTAAATGAAAAAAGTATATTTACAAGAAGTTATTCAAGGAAATTTAAAATGTTATTCAGGAGTTGTACCAGCAAGAGATTTAGTTAAATTAGCAACTACCAAAGAATTCAACACACCACAAGAGGCACAAAGACCTATCGATTTAAAAAGAGTTGAGGAAATCGCAGATTTCGTTGCAACTGGTGGTTCATTATCAACTTCAATTGTTATTGGTACCTGCGATAAAAACAAATTAGTTGTTCATAAAGAAACAGAATCAAATATTCCAGGATTATATTACATGGAATTTCCAGAAACAAAAGAGGAATTTGAAGAATATAAAAATACATTTGATATCATGGATGGACAACATCGTCTATTCTCATTCTTACCAGATAAGATAAAAATAGATGATAATTATGAATTTGATATATCATTTGAAATGTATATCACACCAACATTAAGAGAAAGACAATTAATATTTAAAAATACAAATGAAAAACAAAAATCTGTTGCTTCAAATCTATTATTATGGTTTAGACAACAACTAGGAATGTTATCTGAAAAGGAAAAATTATATCATCCAGTTGTAGACTTACTTAATACAGAATCTTGTTCTCCATTAAAAGGAAGAATTATAATGGGATCTGAAAAAGTTACTGGAGGACTTAAAGCAGAACAAATAATTGCTATTCTAGATAAATCTAAAATAAAATTTATTGCTGGAACTGAAATAGAGGATTCAAAAATGCTAACACTTATTTCAGAATACTTATCTGGATGGGAAGATGCAGTTGGTTCAAAAATAGCAGATAGAGATAAAACATTTGGACCTTTATCTAAGATTTCTGGTTTTAGATTTATGATATTGATGTTACCAGCTTTCTTCGATAAAGCAAGAAATGATAGATGCCAAATTACTAAAGCATATATATCTAATCTATTAAAAGAATTATTCTCACAATATGGACTAGAACCTGCCGACTTGTTTAATCAAAATAGTAGCTATATTAAAGAAATGGGAATCAATCCATTTAGTGGTGAAACACCAATTACACTTTTGGCTACAGACTGGTCAAACAAACTTAAATCATATTCAGCTGATGAATTTGATCCACTAGCATTTTAAAAAGACATTATTCAATGTCTTTTTTATTTTTCATTTTCAATTATTTTTTCAATTTCAATACCAATCTTTTCGATAACTCCAACGACTAAAGCATTTCCCATCATAAAGTACCTTCTCTTATCAGACATTCCTGTATTAGTCCAATCATCTGGGAATCCATTTATTCTTTCACACTCTCTCGGAGTAAGAAGTCTTAAATTTTTCGTTTTAAAATCTTCTATTACATGTGTAGTTCTACTTACACCACTTTCACTAGTTAGCATAGTTCTAGCTGGTGAATCCAAATTATCAGGAAAAGGCATTGCTCCTTCTGCATAATAGTATGGTTCTCCATTAGGTTTAACTCTTGGAATTCTCTTTCCACCTTTTAAGTATGCAAATTTTTCTATCTGTGATTCAGTTAAGAAATATTTATCATCAACTTTATTTTCTTCTCTAATATTTCTTAATGGATACACTAACTTATAATCTGGTTTAACTTTTACTGTATAAATTCCACCTTTTTTCATAATGCCAGCATTGTAAAAATTACACTTAAACATATCACTCACTTCAACTAAGTCTTTATATTCAGCAACACTTGATTGTGCCATTTCTTCGTATGCTTCTATAATTGGAAATTGTTGAACAAACATTCCCTTAGAAAAAACAATGTCATAATCAGTAACTTTTTGCATTTGTTTATAATAATTTGTTGATTTGTGATAAGCAAAGATATAAGTTCTCCTACGTTTTTGTGGAAGACCATATTCCCCAGCATTTATAACTCTCCATTGAACATCATAACCATTTTCATAGAAACTTCTCAAAATCATTCCGAAATCTCTACCTCTTTGTTTTGCAGGAGAAAGCAATAATCTATCAACATTTTCCAATAAAACAAATGGAGGTTTTTTAATTGCTAATATTTCCTCAATAGCCCACCAAAGTACACCTTTTTTTCCTTCTATCCCCTTACTAGTTGATAAAGACTGAGCAACAGAATAATCTTGGCATGGAAATCCTCCAACTAATAAAGTATGGTCAGGAATATCGTGTTTATCAACTTCAAATATGTCAACATTAGAAACATCATCTGAACCAAATCTCATTGCATAGCAATCATAAGCTTCCTGTGATTTAGTAGCAGGTTCCCATTGATTAGCCCATAGACATTTCCAATTACCATTTTCAATTGTCTTTCCATCTTTTAATTCTACATGATTAAGACCACAACGGAATCCACCAACACCTGCAAATAATTCAACCAAAGTTTTTTTCATGAATAAAACCTCCTGACATTTGTTTTAATACTACAAATATATTATAATTTATTTGAGGAAAAAGATCAACTTTTATCAGTAATTATTATATAATAACTACTGACAAAGATCAACCTTTACTAATAATATTTTATAAAATTTTCTAATAAAAAACAAGATCGAAAGGAGCATTTTTATGAAATTTAATACCATTGATGAACTTTTAGAATATACAAAACAAATTAGAGGTAAAACATTTAGAGAATTTGATGTAAACCACATATTAACACCAGATTCTAAAGACAAAGGGAATTTAGGAAAAGTCATTGAAACAGGATTCTATAAATATCCAAACAACAATAAAGCAGAAGCGGATTTTGCAGACTTGGGTGTAGAATTAAAAGTTAGTGGATATGTTAAAAATAAAAATGGTACAATTTCCGCAAAAGAAAGACTCGTTTTAGGAAAAATAGATTATCATAATATCGTGCATGAAGAGTTTAATTTTAGTCACTTGCTTTTTAAAAGTAAAAAAATACTAATTATTTGGTATGAGTATGATAGAGAAAAAGAATATCAAGACTTTATAATAACAGATTTTCAATTATATGATATGACTGGAGATTCATTAGTTATTAAAAATGACTTTGAATTAATCAAACAAAAAGTATTAGATGGTAAAGCTCATTTGTTATCTGAAGGAGACACATCATATTTAGGTGCTTGTACTAAAGGAGCTACTGGTTCTGATAGAACTTCTCAACCATTCTCTGACATCCCCGCAATGCCAAGAGCATATTCATTAAAAAACTCTTACATGACAGGTATTCTTAGAAGTGCTAATCTTGTTCTTGAAACAGATAACATTGAATACAAGACTATTGAAGATTATGTATTTGCACAAATTCAAAAGTTTATTGGTAAAAAACAATTAGATATTTTCGAAAAAGTAACAAATAAAAAATTAACAGGAAAAACACCAAAACAATTAAGCAAAATGATTTCTAATGAGTTAATTGGTAAAGACGAAGAATTACCTACAAAGAATCCATTATTTCAAAAAGTTAATTATATTATTAAAAATTTACCTGTTAACGAATTTGGTTACCCAATTGAAAGAATGAGTTTCAGAAATTTAGTTTTAAGCGAATTTAAAGACGATTGGGAAGATTCTTTCTGGAAGAACTATTTTGAAGAAGTAACAATAATTGTTATATGTTACAGAGGAGACAAAGGTTCTAAAAACGGTGAAAGAATACTTGAAGGAGTCAAGCAAATTACTTTTAACGACAAAGATGTTGAATTGTTTGGAAGAACATATAATCAAGTTAAAAAAGCAATAGAACAACATGATGTTTCATTGCTTCCACAACCAAAAAGATTTGATGGTCAAATATTAGAAGTAGCTCCTAAAGGGCAAAAAGGTGATGATGCTTATATTAATTTCTTTAAGAGAGATGTTACTAAAGTATGCTTTATGCTAGATAAAGACTTCTTATTTGCAAAACTTAATGAAACAAATGAATAGAGGATGAAATAAATCATCCTCTTTTTTTATCTATACCAATCTAGGTATTGAGCATTTTTAATTTTTGGATTAACTCGATTCGGAATAATACTTTTATCATAAATGGTATAATCGGTTTTAAAATAT